>Ga0102595_100349_pt1 | contig 35289 bp, 40 predicted proteins | sample Araplaol_mTSA_r2_2_FD_76864 | JGI IMG/M metagenome (GOLD analysis project Ga0102595, IMG submission 76864) | Arabidopsis root microbial communities from North Carolina, USA - plate scrape MF_Col_mTSA_r2 (SPADES assembly) (version 2) | ecosystem: Host-associated > Plants > Roots > Endosphere...
AGCCGGAACGCGATGGTTTGTTCTGCGCCAAGATCTTTGGCCCGATCAAGGACTACGAGTGCCTGTGCGGCAAGTACAAGCGCCTGAAGCACCGTGGCGTGATCTGCGAGAAGTGCGGCGTGGAAGTGACGCTGGCCAAGGTGCGCCGCGAGCGCATGGGCCACATCGAACTGGCCGCCCCGACCGCGCACATCTGGTTCCTGAAGTCGCTGCCGTCGCGTCTGGGCATGGTGCTCGACATGACGCTGCGCGACATCGAGCGCGTGCTGTACTTCGAAGCGTTCGTGGTGCTGGAACCCGGCATGACCCCGCTCAAGAAGAGCCAGATCATGTCGGAAGACGACTACATCGCGAAGTGCGACGAGTACGGCGAAGGCGAATTCGTGGCCATGATGGGTGCCGAGGGCATCCGTGAACTGCTGCGCGGCATCGACATCGAGAAGCAGATCGAACAGATCCGCGCCGAGCTGCAGGCCACCGGTTCCGAAGCCAAGATCAAGAAGTTCGCCAAGCGCCTGAAGGTGCTGGAGGCGTTCCAGCGCTCGGGCATCAAGCCCGAGTGGATGATCCTGGAAGTGCTGCCGGTGCTGCCGCCGGAACTGCGTCCGCTGGTGCCGCTGGATGGTGGCCGTTTCGCCACGTCGGACCTGAACGACCTGTATCGCCGCGTCATCAACCGTAACAACCGTCTGAAGCGCCTGCTGGAGCTGAAGGCCCCTGAAATCATCGTGCGCAACGAAAAGCGCATGCTGCAGGAAGCCGTCGACTCGCTGCTGGACAACGGTCGTCGCGGCAAGGCGATGACTGGCGCCAACAAGCGTCCGCTGAAGTCGCTGGCCGAGATGATCAAGGGTAAGGGCGGTCGTTTCCGTCAGAACCTGCTGGGCAAGCGCGTGGACTACTCGGGCCGTTCGGTCATCGTGGTGGGCCCGACGCTGAAGCTGCACCAGTGCGGCCTGCCCAAGCTGATGGCGCTCGAGCTGTTCAAGCCGTTCATCTTCCACAAGCTGGAAACGATGGGCATCGCCACCACCATCAAGGCGGCGAAGAAGGAAGTGGAAAGCCAGACGCCGGTGGTGTGGGACATCCTCGAAGAGGTGATCCGCGAGCACCCGGTGATGCTGAACCGTGCGCCGACGCTGCACCGCCTGGGTATCCAGGCGTTCGAGCCGGTGCTGATCGAAGGCAAGGCCATCCAGCTGCACCCGCTGGTCTGCGCGGCGTTCAACGCCGACTTCGACGGTGACCAGATGGCCGTTCACGTGCCGCTGTCGCTGGAAGCCCAGATGGAAGCCCGCACGCTGATGCTGGCGTCGAACAACGTGCTGTTCCCGGCCAACGGCGATCCGTCGATCGTGCCGTCGCAGGACGTGGTGCTGGGTCTGTACTACACGACCCGCGACAAGATCAACGGCAAGGGCGAAGGCCTGACGTTCGCTGACATCAGCGAAGTCATCCGTGCTTACGAGAACAAGGAAGTCGAACTCGCCTCGCGTGTGAACGTGCGGATCACCGAGTACGAACTCGTGAACAAGGATGCCGACGGCGACGCGCGTTTCGCAGCCAAGATCACGCTGCAGGCCACCACGGTCGGCCGCGCGATCCTGTCCGAGATCCTGCCGAAGGGCCTGCCGTTCTCGGTGCTGAACAAGCCGCTGAAGAAGAAGGAAATCTCGCGCCTGATCAACACGGCGTTCCGCAAGTGCGGTCTGCGCGAAACGGTGATCTTCGCCGACAAGCTGCTGCAGTCGGGTTTCCGCCTGGCTACGCGCGCCGGTATCTCGATCGCCATCGACGACATGCTGGTGCCGCCGCAGAAGGAGAAGATCATCTCCGACGCAGCCGCCAAGGTGAAGGAATACGACAAGCAGTACATGTCGGGTCTGGTGACGGACCAGGAGCGTTACAACAACGTCGTGGACATCTGGGGCGCCGCCGGCGACCAGGTGGGCAAGGCGATGATGGAGCAGCTCCAGCACGAAGACGTGGTCGATCGCACGGGCGCGACGGTCAAGCAGGAATCGTTCAACTCGATCTACATGATGGCGGACTCGGGTGCTCGCGGTAGCGCGGCCCAGATTCGTCAGCTGGCTGGCATGCGTGGCCTGATGGCCAAGCCGGACGGCTCGATCATTGAAACGCCGATTACGGCGAACTTCCGCGAAGGCCTGAACGTTCTGCAGTACTTCATCTCGACCCACGGTGCACGTAAGGGTCTGGCCGATACGGCACTGAAGACCGCGAACTCGGGTTACCTGACGCGTCGTCTGGTGGACGTGACGCAGGATCTGGTGGTGGTGGAAGACGATTGCGGCACGACGAACGGCGTGGCCATGAAGGCGCTGGTCGAAGGCGGTGAAGTGATCGAAGCCCTGCGCGACCGTATCCTGGGTCGTGTGACGGTGGGCGACGTGGTGAATCCTGAAACCCAGGAAACCGCGATCGAGAACGGCACGCTGCTGGACGAAGACCTGGTCGACCTGATCGACAACATCGGCGTGGACGAAGTGAAGGTCCGCACGCCGCTGTCTTGCGACACGCGCTACGGCCTGTGCGCCAAGTGCTACGGCCGTGACCTCGGCCGCGGCGTGCTGGTGAACTCGGGCGAAGCAGTGGGCGTGATCGCTGCACAGTCGATCGGTGAGCCGGGTACCCAGCTGACCATGCGTACGTTCCACATCGGTGGTGCGGCATCGCGTGCGGCAGTGGCATCGAGCGTGGAAGCCAAGGCCACCGGTACGGTGCGCTTCACGGCGACCATGCGTTACGTGACGAACGCCAAGGGCGAACTGATCGTGATCTCGCGTTCGGGCGAGGCACTGATCACGGACGACCACGGCCGCGAGCGCGAGCGCCACAAGATCCCGTACGGCGCCACGCTGCTGGTGCAGGACGGCCAGGCCATCAAGGCTGGTACGCAGCTGGCCACGTGGGACGCACTGACTCGTCCGATCGTTTCCGAGTACTCGGGCACGATCAAGTTCGAGAACGTGGAAGAAGGCGTGACCGTTGCCAAGCAGATGGACGAAGTCACGGGCCTGTCGACCCTCGTGGTGATCGACGCCAAGCGCCGTACGGCTGCCACCAAGGGCCTGCGCCCGCAGGTGAAGCTGCTCGACGCGAACAACCAGGAAGTGAAGATTCCGGGCACGGACCACTCCGTGACCATCGGCTTCCAGGTGGGCGCGCTGATTACCGTGAAGGATGGTCAGCAGGTGCACGTGGGTGAAGTGCTGGCACGTATCCCGACCGAATCGCAGAAGACCCGTGACATTACCGGTGGTCTGCCGCGTGTGGCCGAGCTGTTCGAAGCCCGTTCGCCGAAGGACGCCGCCGTGCTGGCGGAAGTCACCGGTACGGTGTCGTTCGGCAAGGACACCAAGGGCAAGCAGCGCCTGGTGATCACGGACCTGGACGGCAACGCCCACGAGTTCCTGATCGCGAAGGAAAAGCAGGTGCTGGTGCACGACGGCCAGGTGGTGAACAAGGGCGAAATGATCGTGGAAGGTCCGGCGGACCCGCACGACATCCTGCGCCTGAAGGGCATCGAAGAGCTGGCGCACTACATCGTGGACGAAGTGCAGGACGTGTACCGTCTGCAGGGCGTGAAGATCAACGACAAGCACATCGAAGTGATTGTTCGTCAGATGCTGCGCCGCGTGCAGATCCAGGACGTGGGCGACACCAAGTTCATCCCGGGTGAACAGGTGGAGCGTTCGGAACTGCTCGACGAAAACGATCGCGTGATCGCCGAGGGCAAGCGTCCGGCCATCCACGAGAACCTGCTGCTGGGTATTACCAAGGCGTCGCTGTCGACCGACAGCTTCATCTCGGCGGCATCGTTCCAGGAAACCACGCGCGTGCTGACCGAAGCCGCGATCATGGGCAAGACCGACGACCTGCGTGGTCTGAAGGAAAACGTGATCGTAGGTCGTCTGATCCCGGCCGGTACCGGCCTGGCCTACCACCGTGCCCGCAAGGCACGCGAGGCTGCCGAGCGCGAACGCGCCCAGGCGATCAGCGACGAAGAGCAATCGCTCTTCATCGAGCCGCCGGTGGTGCAAGCTACCGAAGGCGAAGGCGACGCGGTCTGATTGCGACACCAGTCGTTCTGCTGCAACCTGCAGCAGTCAAAAACCCGGCTCGAAAGAGCCGGGTTTTTTTTCGTCCTTTTTCCTTCAGCGCGAGCGCCAGCTAGGCGTGCGCCGGCTCGCTGCCGCCGATCATGACGACGAGGCTACCCACGCGGACCACCGGCTCGTCGCCGATGAGGATGTCACCGCCGAATACCACCATGTTCGACCGCAATCGTTCGATCCGCACATCGAGCGTCAACACCGTGTCGTACGGAATGGGGCGGCGCAGCGTCACGTCGCGCATCAGGCCTACCAGCGCATGGGCAGGCGGCCCGTCGGACTGTCCCAGGAAAAACAGCGCCACCCCGGCTTGCCCGAACGACTCGATCGCCAGCGTCGCGGGATAGGCGTCCGGCGGCACGCGACCCAGGATGGGCGACTCGCGGTTGATCACCTTGGTGCCGACAATGTGCTCGCCGAGGCGGTACGACGCGATGGTATCGAGCAGCAGGAACGGGTAGCGGTGGGGCAGCAGGCGCGCGATGTCGTGATGCGCCAGGGCCGGCGCACTGGTGTGCGGCCTCGTTGCGGCGGGCAGCGTGTTTGGCTGGATGATCGTGACGGAAGCCGTGCCGCAAACGATGGTGGCCCGCACGCGATCTTCGCCACGCACGCTGGCAACAGCCTCGCAGGTCACGTGACCGTCGCTTTGGTCGCAGATCGTGGCGTCGAGCGTCACCACATCGCCAGGCACGACCACGCCGAGATATTGCACGCGCTTGACGCGGACGGCGCGCGCCTGGCTGCCGAGCGCGATGCCGGCCAGCGTGGCGGCCATCGACAACATGCGGTCGAGCATCAACGCGCCGGGATAGACCGGGTTTCCTGGATAGTGGCCGAGCGCAAAGAGGTCGCTGCCGCTGACGAACAATGTGTCGCGCAGGGCAGCGGAGGGCCGGGTGGCCTGGGTCGGGGAAGTCATGGAACGTGGGGTGAGTGCGCGAAGCGACTCCGCAGCCTAGACCACGCTGGCCAACGGCCATTTGCGCTGGAGCAACTGACCGGGCGGCGAACGCTCCCGTTCAGCCAGCAGCCGCGTCGCTGTGACGTGATCCAACGCAAGCGTTGGCGCTGTAACCATCCCCATCGATTCGCCGCAACCATGCCCTGTGCATGTCCGCGTGGCGCGTCAGACTTCCTGCATTGCCGAGCCCCTGCGGGCGCGGCCACGATGGAAGGAGGAACGATGGTCTCGAGGAAGCTGTTATCGACCTTGCTGCTGGGCGCGTCGGGCGCGCGGTGTCAGCCATGTCGGCGGATGAGATGCGGCGCGCCGATGCGCTGTACCAGGCCAACTGCGCGGTGTGCCACTCGGCCAGCCGGGGCGGGTATGTCGCGCCGGCGCTGCATAGCGGCCGCCTGGTGCAGAGCGAAGCGGCGTTGCGCGGCACGATCATGACCGGCATTCCCGATACGCTGATGCCGCCGTTCCACTCGCGCATGGCCGACGCGGACATCCGGCTCGTCTCGCAATACATCCGGACGCAGCCGGTGGGCAAGCCCGAATGGACGATGGCGCAGGCGCGCGACAGCCTCGAGGTGCTGGCCGACGAATCGCAACTGCCGGCGAAGCCGACGTACAAGATCGATTCCGTCTACGACCTGATGGCGGTCATGGCGCGCGGCCGCTATGGCCGCGGCACCGGCGGCGACAATGCGAAGGTGGTCTTCCTGAACGGCAAGACGCACGAAGTGGTGGGCGAGGTGGTAACGCCGGTGGCGCCGCACATCATGGAGTTCAGTACGGTGAGCCCGCGCTGGGCATGGCTCAAGAGCGACGACGGCTACGTCTACAAGATCGACCTGTACTCGTTCAAGATCACGCGCAAGATCCGCACGGGCTTGACGGGGCCGGGCATCGCATTGTCGAACGACGGCAAATGGCTGGCCGCCAGCTCCTTCGTGCCGAACCTGGTGATGATCCTGAACGCGGACACGCTGGAGCCGGTCAAGCACCTGCGCCTGGAGGGCAAGGACCCCGACGGCAAGTTCATCCAGTCGGCGGGCGGGCCGGTGATTGGCAGCCGTATCAACAACAAGTTTGCGCTGACGCTGCGCCAGGCGGGCCAGATCTGGATCGTGGATCCGGATGGCAAGGACATGCCGGTCACCAAGCTCGAAAACGTCGGACGGATGCTGCATGACACCTTCCTGACGCCCGACGGCCGCTATTCGATGGTGGCCGCCTACGACGACAACAAGATCGTCGCCATCGACCTCAAGGAAGACAAGGTCGCCCGCGATATTCCGGCCGGCTGCCAGCCGCATGTGGGTTCCGGCGCCGTGACGCCCGTGGGCGGGCGGATGCTCGCTTTCGGTACGAATATCGGCACGTGCGACAAGGGCGACGTGGTGACCGTCTGGGACACGAAGGACTTCTCGTTGGTCAAGAACATCCCGGTCTCGGGGCCGACCGAATCGCCGGCGGCGCACCCCGATGCGCCCTACGTTGCGGTCGACATCGTCAGCAAGGACAAGCGGGCCTCACAGATCCAGCTCATCGACAAGCAATCGCTCGAAGTGGTGCAGACGCTAGAGGCCGGCGGCCACGCATTCTTCCCGGAGTACACGCGTGACGGCAAGTACCTCTACGTCAGCGCCGGCTACTACGGTGACCGGATACGTGTCTACGACAGTACGACGCTGAAGCAGGTGGCCGAGCATAAGATGGAAAGCCCCGCGGGTATCTTCTCGCGCGCCCGGACCCAATGGATTTCAGTGGGTTTGCCGCCCACCCGGAAGCACTGAACGAAGGAGCATGCGATGACGAAGATGTGGGGGCGCCGGTTCGGCACCGTGCTGGGTATGCTGGTTGCCATCGGAAGTGCCCATGCGGCGTCGGACGCCAATGGGCAGAAGCTCGACGACCGGGTGGCGGCCATCGTGCCGATGTGCGCCGCGTGTCATGGCGGGGACGGCATCAGCAGCGTGCCGCTGTATCCCAACCTGGCCGGACAGAAGCCCGAGTACCTGGCCAAGCAACTGCGCGATTTCAAGGCTGGCCGGCGCGACGATATCGTCATGCGCCCGATGGCGGAGCCACTCGATGACAAGGCCATCGACGCGCTCTCCAAACATTTCGGGGCGATGCCGGCCCGCTAGCAGTGCAGCGGGCAGCCCGTTTGGGTGTGTCCGACGGGGCGGCGGGCGGCTTCAGACGGCCATGCTGCCCATGGCCCCGGCAAGGTGCCAGGGTCCGTCCGTCGCAACGTCGAGTCTGAGCCTTTGCATGGCTGCGCGAATGCGGGTCGTATCCTGCGAGGCGTAGCCCAGCAGCAGCACATAGTCCATGGTCTCGGCGATATGGCTGCACGCGGCTTCTTCCAGCGGGTAGAGCCGGATGCCACATCTGAGCGCGCGCCGTGCGACCTCGGCCGCGTCGGGGCCGCCGGCGGGCAGGTGCAAGGCCACGTGCATGCCTGTGCCCGCACCGGTCACGCGGCAATCGCTGCCCCAGATGTCGCGCAGGCCCTCCTGCAAGGCGTCGCGCTGGGCGCGATATCGCTTGCGCAGCCGGTACAGGTGGCGGCTGTAGTCGCCGTATTCGAATAGCCGGGCCAGTACGGCCTGCTCGAGCCACGGGCATCCGTGGTTGAGCAGCGCCTTGCGACGCGCGATGGCTTCCGTCAGCCACCTCGGGCAGACCATGAACCCGAGGCGCAGGCCGGGGCCAAGCACCTTGGAGAACGAGCCCACATAGACCACGCGTTCGGGGTCGAGCGACATCAACGGCGGAAGCGGCGCGCTGTCGTAGGTGAAGTCACCGTCGTAGTCGTCCTCGACCACGCACGCGCCCGCGCGTGCAGCCCAGTCAAGCAACGCGCGCCGGCGCGGCATCGACATGGTGTAGCCCAGCGGATACTGGTGCGACGGCGTGGTGTACACCAGCTGCGCGGACACGTGCGGCAACGCGGCCGTGCACAGTCCATGCGCATCCACCGGCACGGGCACTTGCCGCGCGTGGCGCAAGTCGAGCAAGTTGCAGAAGCCGGCATAGCCGGGCGCTTCCATCACCACGCGGTCACCCTCGCGGACGAGTTGTGCGGCCAGCAGGTGCAGCGCCTCTTGCACGCCGGCGACGATGACGATCTGCTCCGGCTCCACGGCGAGTGCTCGGGTGGCCGCAAGGTGGTCGGCAATCTGTACCCGCAGGCCCCACAGACCCTCGGCAGGCGTGTAGTCGGTAATGGCATGTGCCATGTGCCGCAGCAACGTGTTGGAAAGCATCGCCCAGCGGCGACCCGGAAACGCGTCAGGGGCCGGGCGTCCGATCTTGAAGTCGAAACCGACGGGCAGGCGAGGCGGCTGCACGTGTACGCCCGGCGGCGAGACCGCGCCGCCGGCCGCGCATGACCGCGGCGCATGGCAGGTTTTCGACCGGCCCGGTGCGGTGATGGCCGCGTTGGCAGCTACCGAGACCACCGTGGAAGCGGTGCGCGGCACGGCATCGGGCACATAGAAGCCGCGTCCGGGCTCGCCGCGCAACAGCCCTGCGTCGGCGAGGCCTTCGTAGGCGCCCACGACGGTGTTGCGGGATACCCGGAGCATGGCGACAAGACAGGCAATCGACGGTAGACGGTCGCCCGGCCGCAGCCTGCCCGAGACGATCAGTTGCTCGATCTGCCGCATGATCTGCCGCTTGAACGGCGCCGACCCGTCGCGCGTGATGGCGATGGGCAGCGAAAACGAATGGCGTGGCATCTTCGGTGGGGTTATCTGTGGCCCGATTGCGCGAGGCGAAGGCGCAACGCCGGGCTGTTGCGCACCCATCCTAGGGAGTTGGCGTGGTGCGATGCTTTGTGCTGGCGCAAGCGCGCACCAGTGTGTCTGCCGGGCGGCGCGGCGATTGGCGTGCGTGCCACACCGGGCCGACACATGCGGACCCGAGGGGCGTGGAGTGGTATGGTTACGCCTTTCCCGGTTTTCCTTCCCTTCCGCTGTCCATGTCGCGCGCTCTGGCCATCCTCAAAGAAGTCTTCGGCTACCACGCGTTTCGTGGCACGCAGGCGGAAATCATCGACCACGTGGCTGGCGGCGGCGATTGCCTGGTGCTGATGCCGACCGGCGGTGGCAAGTCGCTGTGCTATCAGATTCCGGCGCTGCTGCGGCAGCAGGCCGGCCACGGCGTGGGCATTGTGGTGTCGCCGCTGATCGCGCTGATGCAGGACCAGGTGGCGGCACTGACCGAAGCGGGCGTACGCGCGGCGGTGCTGAATTCGACGCTCAGCAGCAGCGAGGCCTCGGCGGTGGAGCGCGACTTGCTCGCCGGCCGGCTCGACGTCCTGTACGTGGCGCCCGAACGGCTGATGACACCCCGCTTCCAGGATCTGCTCGACCGCACGCGCGTAGGGCTGTTCGCGATCGACGAGGCGCATTGCGTGTCGCAATGGGGGCACGACTTCCGGCCCGAGTACATCCAGCTTTCCGTCCTGCATGAGCGTTTTCCGAATGTGCCGCGCATTGCGCTGACGGCCACGGCGGACACGCTGACGCGCAATGAAATAGTCGAGCGGCTGGCGCTGGACGAAGCGCGCATCTTCATCTCGAGCTTCGACCGGCCGAATATCCGCTATCGGATCGTCGAGAAGGACAATGCCCGGCAGCAGTTGCTGGCTTTCATCAAGGCCGAGCACATGAATGGCCAGGGCGGCCATGACAGCGGCATCGTCTACTGCCTGTCCCGCAAGAAGGTCGAAGACACCGCGGCGTGGCTGTCCGAGCATGGCATCCAGGCGCTCGCCTACCACGCGGGCATGGACGCTGAAGTCCGCCAGCGCCACCAGGCCAGGTTCCGCGAGGAAGAGGGCATCGTGATGGTGGCGACCATCGCGTTCGGCATGGGCATCGACAAGCCCGATGTCCGTTTCGTGGCGCACCTTGACCTGCCCAAGAGCATGGAGGGCTACTACCAGGAAACGGGCCGCGCCGGGCGTGACGGCCTGCCGGCCAACGCATGGATGGCCTATGGCCTGGGCGACGTGGTGCAGCAGAAGCGGATGATCGACGAATCCGAAGCGGACGATGCCCACAAGCGCGTGTCGTCGGCCAAGCTCGACGCGCTGCTGGGTTTGTGCGAAACGGCGGGCTGCCGGCGGGTGCGGATCCTGGCGTATTTCGACGAGACGGCCCAACCGTGCGGCAATTGCGACACCTGCCTGGAACCGCCGTCCACCTGGGACGGCACGCGCGAGGCGCAGATGGCGCTGTCATGCGTGTACCGCACCGCGCAGGCGAGCCGGGTGCATTTCGGCGCGACGCATCTGATCGATGTGCTGCGCGGCAATGCCAACGAGAAGATCCGGCAGTGGGGGCACGACAAGGTGTCGACCTTCGGCATCGGCAAGGATCGCTCGGTGACGGAGTGGCATGCCATCTTCCGCCAGCTGATCGCCCATGGCCTGCTGATGATCGACCATGGCGGCCACGGCGCGCTGCTGCTGGGAGAAGCCGCGCGAACCGTGCTCAAGGGCGAGCAGTCCGTCACGCTGCGGCGCCAGGTGAGCAAGCCAGGCCGCTCGGGCGATCGCGGGGCCCGTGCCGGTACCCGCACCGACCACACCGCCACGATGGACGCCGATACGCTCGATAACTGGGAAGCGCTGCGCCGCTGGCGGACCACCACGGCCAAGGAGCACGGCGTGCCCGCCTATGTGATCTTCCACGATGCCACGCTGGCCGAACTGGCCCGCAGCGCGCCGGAGACGCTGGACGAGCTGGCCGAGGTGCCCGGAATTGGTGCGTCGAAGCTCGAGCGCTACGGCGAGGAAATCCTCGAAACGCTGCGCGGGGCCTGACGGCGCGCGGGCCGTGGCGGCTCACCCCCAGGCTCACCGCGTATACGTCGCGTATACCCCTTGACCATTGTCATACCCGCTGCTAGAGTGCCAGATTCGAGTTTTTGGCTTCGGATTTCGCTCGTCCCTCGGATTTGTGCCCTCTGGGCCGCAACCAGGCAGGACGACAGCGGGATCCCGGCGAGCTCGCGCTCTTTGGCAAGTCTGTCACTTCACAGCCCTTCCTTCGAGCGTTCTGCTCACCTTTCCCGCCCAAAACCCGTTGTTGCCCCTTGGTCAGAGTCTGGCGAAGGGGTGTTTTTGTAAAACCAAGCTGGATTGAACAATGCCAACTATCAACCAACTGGTTCGCAAGCCGCGCGTCTCTGAAGTCATCAAGAGCAAGAGCCCGGCGCTTGAGAACTGCCCGCAGCGTCGCGGCGTGTGCACCCGCGTGTACACCACGACGCCGAAGAAGCCGAACTCGGCACTGCGTAAGGTCGCCAAGGTGCGCCTGACCAACGGTTTCGAAGTTATTTCGTATATCGGCGGTGAAGGCCACAACCTGCAGGAACACTCGGTCGTGCTGATTCGCGGCGGCCGTGTGAAGGATCTGCCGGGTGTGCGTTACCACATCGTCCGTGGCTCACTGGATCTGCAAGGCGTGAAGGACCGCAAGCAGGCCCGTTCGAAGTACGGTGCGAAGCGTCCGAAGGCTGCCTAAGCTTCTGCGCAAAGCAATATCCGACAGCCATGGCGGGAAGTCATGGAACTGTCACCAGGCGGCGGTACAACGGAGCGTTTTTTGTGCGCCGTGCCGTCGAGTAAGTGGTCACCCGGCGAATTTGCCCAGACAGTCTGATGGCAAGCTAGTTGGTGGCCGGAGAGCGGAAATTTTGAACCCGCTTCTCAACTGAATCTTAAGGAAAGAAGATGCCACGTCGTCGTGAAGTCCCCAAGCGGGAAGTTCTGCCTGATCCGAAGTTCGGCAATGTTGAAGTTGCCAAGTTCATGAACGTGCTGATGCTGGACGGCAAGAAGTCGGTTGCCGAACGTATCGTGTACGGCGCGTTCGACCAGATCGAAAAGAAGGCAGGCAAGGCCCCCATCGAAGTGTTCTCCGTTGCCATCAACAACGTGAAGCCGGTGGTGGAAGTGAAGAGCCGTCGCGTGGGCGGCGCCAACTATCAGGTTCCGGTCGAAGTCCGTCCGTCGCGTCGTTTGGCATTGGCGATGCGTTGGCTGCGCGAGGCCGCGAAAAAACGCAGCGAGAAGTCGATGGCGCTGCGCCTGGCAGGTGAGCTGCTGGAAGCTGCAGAAGGCCGCGGTGGCGCAATGAAGAAGCGCGACGAAGTGCACCGCATGGCCGAAGCCAACAAGGCGTTCTCGCACTTCCGCTTCTAAGGCGCGCGAAAAACGCTGTTGGTTGCCGGGCGGGTTGTGTTTTCACACATCTCGCCCGTTTGTGTTAAGGGCGCAGGTCATGAGATTTCTGCGCCTCATGGACGAATAGAGGATTAAAGTGGCTCGTAAGACTCCTATTGAGCGCTACCGTAACATCGGTATTTCGGCTCACATTGATGCGGGTAAAACCACCACGACCGAGCGGATCCTGTTCTACACCGGTGTGAACCACAAGATCGGTGAAGTGCATGATGGCGCGGCCACCATGGACTGGATGGAGCAGGAGCAGGAGCGTGGCATCACGATTACCTCTGCTGCTACTACCGCCTTCTGGAAGGGCATGGGCGGCAACTACCCCGAGCACCGCTTCAACATCATCGACACCCCGGGACACGTGGACTTCACCATCGAGGTGGAGCGTTCGATGCGCGTGCTGGATGGCGCCTGCATGGTCTACTGCGCAGTGGGTGGCGTGCAGCCGCAGTCGGAAACCGTGTGGCGTCAGGCCAACAAGTACGGCGTGCCGCGTCTGGCGTTCGTCAACAAGATGGACCGTACCGGCGCGAACTTCTTCAAGGTTTACGACCAGCTGAAGACCCGCCTGAAGGCCAACCCGGTGCCCGTCGTGGTGCCGATCGGCGCTGAAGACGGCTTCCAGGGCGTCGTCGATCTGCTGGAAATGAAGGCGATCATCTGGGACGAAGCCAGCCAGGGCGTGAAGTTCGAATACCAGGACATCCCGGCCGAACTGCAAGCCACCGCTGACGAATGGCGCGAGAAGATGGTCGAGTCCGCCGCCGAAGCCAGCGAAGAGCTGATGGAAAAGTACCTGGGCGGCGAAGAGCTGACCCGCGCCGAGATCGTCAAGGCGCTGCGTGACCGTACCATCGCCTGCGAAATCCAGCCGATGCTGTGCGGCACCGCGTTCAAGAACAAGGGCGTGCAGCGTATGCTCGACGCCGTGATCGACTTCCTGCCGTCGCCTGTGGACATTCCGCCGGTCAAGGGCGTGGACGAAAGCGACGACGAGAAGAAGCTGGAGCGCAAGGCCGACGACAACGAAAAGTTCTCGGCGCTGGCGTTCAAGATCATGACCGACCCGTTCGTCGGCCAGCTGATCTTCTTCCGCGTGTACTCGGGCAAGATCAACTCGGGCGACACCGTGTACAACCCGGTGAAGCAGAAGAAGGAGCGTCTGGGCCGTATTCTGCAGATGCACGCCAACCAGCGCGAAGAAATCAAGGAAGTGCTGGCCGGCGACATCGCCGCCGCGGTGGGCCTGAAGGACGCCACCACGGGCGACACGCTGTGCGATCCGGCTGCACCGATCGTGCTCGAGCGCATGATCTTCCCGGAGCCGGTGATTTCGCAGGCTGTGGAGCCGAAGACCAAGGCCGACCAGGAAAAGATGGGTATCGCCCTGAACCGCCTGGCCGCCGAAGATCCGTCGTTCCGCGTGCGTACCGATGAAGAATCGGGCCAGACCATCATTTCGGGTATGGGCGAGCTCCACCTCGAAATTCTGGTCGACCGCATGAAGCGCGAATTCGGCGTGGAAGCCAACATCGGCGCGCCGCAGGTGGCCTACCGCGAAACCATTCGCAAGAAGGCCGAGGACGTCGAAGGCAAGTTCGTCAAGCAGTCGGGCGGCCGCGGCCAGTACGGTCACGCCGTGATCACGCTGGAACCGCAAGAGCCGGGCAAGGGCTTCGAGTTCATCGACGCCATCAAGGGCGGTGTGATTCCTCGCGAATACATCCCGGCGGTGGAGAAGGGTATCGTCGACACGCTGCCGTCCGGTATTCTGGCTGGCTTCCCGGTGGTGGACGTGAAGGTCACGCTGACGTTCGGTTCGTACCACGACGTGGACTCGAACGAAAACGCGTTCCGCATGGCCGGCTCGATGGCTTTCAAGGAAGCCATGCGCAAGGCCAGCCCGGTTCTGCTGGAGCCGATGATGGCCGTGGAAGTGGAAACGCCGGAAGACTACACCGGTACCGTGATGGGCGACCTGTCGTCCCGCCGCGGCATCGTGCAGGGCATGGACGACATGGTTGGCGGCGGCAAGATCATCAAGGCCGAAGTCCCGCTGTCGGAAATGTTCGGCTATTCCACGTCGCTGCGCTCGGCCACGCAAGGCCGCGCCACGTACACCATGGAATTCAAGCACTACGCCGAAGCGCCGAAGAACATCGCCGAAGCGGTGATGACGGCCAAGGGCAAGCAATAAACGACGCCGCACCGCCACGCATGACTGCGTGGCGGCGCAAAGAAACGAATCTGACTGTATTCCATTAGGAGCTGAAACATGGCAAAGGAAAAGTTCGAGCGGACCAAGCCGCACGTGAACGTAGGTACGATTGGTCACGTTGACCACGGCAAGACGACGCTGACGGCAGCAATTGCCACGGTGCTGGCTGCGAAGTTCGGCGGCGCCGCCAAGAAGTACGACGAAATCGACGCAGCGCCGGAAGAAAAGGCACGCGGCATCACGATCAACACCGCGCACGTGGAATACGAGACGGCCAACCGTCACTACGCCCACGTTGACTGCCCGGGCCACGCTGACTATGTGAAGAACATGATCACGGGCGCCGCGCAGATGGACGGCGCGATTCTGGTGTGCTCGGCCGCTGACGGCCCGATGCCGCAAACGCGCGAGCACATCCTGCTGGCCCGCCAGGTTGGCGTGCCGTACATCATCGTGTTCCTGAACAAGTGCGACATGGTGGACGACGCCGAGCTGCTCGAGCTGGTGGAAATGGAAGTGCGCGAGCTGCTGTCGAAGTACGACTTCCCGGGCGACGACACGCCGATCGTGAAGGGTTCGGCCAAGCTGGCGCTGGAAGGCGACAAGGGCGAGCTGGGCGAAGTGGCGATCATGAACCTGGCCGAAGCGCTGGACACGTACATCCCGACGCCGGAGCGCGCCGTGGACGGTACGTTCCTGATGCCGGTGGAAGACGTGTTCTCGATCTCGGGTCGCGGTACCGTTGTGACGGGCCGTATCGAGCGTGGCGTGGTGAAGGTCGGTGAGGAAATCGAAATCGTGGGTATCCGCCCGACGGTGAAGACGACCTGCACGGGCGTGGAAATGTTCCGCAAGCTGCTGGACCAAGGTCAGGCAGGCGACAACGTGGGTCTGCTGCTGCGCGGCACGAAGCGCGAAGACGTGGAGCGTGGTCAAGTTCTGTGCAAGCCGGGCTCGATCAAGCCGCACACGCACTTCACCGGTGAGGTGTACATCCTGTCGAAGGACGAAGGTGGCCGTCACACGCCGTTCTTCAACAACTACCGCCCGCAGTTCTACTTCCGTACGACCGACGTGACCGGCTCGATCGAGCTGCCGCAGGACAAGGAAATGGTGATGCCGGGTGACAACGTGTCGATCACCGTCAAGCTGATCGCCCCGATCGCCATGGAAGAAGGCCTGCGCTTCGCAATCCGCGAAGGCGGTCGTACCGTCGGCGCCGGCGTTGTGGCAAAGATCCTCGACTAAGCACAACCTTTGAGGGGCATGCCTTCGGGTATGTCCCTTATAATCCGGGCTCACTGCCCATCGCTCTTTTAAGGAACAATCATGCAGAACCAGAAGATCCGTATCCGCCTGAAGGCTTTCGACTATCGCCTGATCGACCAGTCGGCCGCCGAAATCGTGGATACCGCCAAGCGTACCGGCGCGATCGTCAAGGGCCCGGTGCCCCTGCCGACCCGCATCCAGCGCTTCGACATCCTGCGTTCGCCGCACGTCAACAAGACCAGCCGCGATCAGTTCGAGATCCGCACTCACCAGCGCCTGATGGACATCGTCGATCCGACCGACAAGACGGTTGACGCGCTGATGAAGCTCGACCTGCCGGCAGGCGTGGACGTCGAGATCAAGGTGTAAAGATGTTTTGGGCCGCTCCGGCGGTCTGATGCAGCGAAAACGGCGAACTTCGGTTCGCCGTTTTTGTTTTGTGGCGCCCGGTATGACCCCGGTCAGCCCACGTCTGGCTCAGCCGCGCCCGCGCCGCCGCAGCGTCTCGGCCGGACACTCTCCAAACTGGCGCCGGTACTCGGCGCTGAATCGCCCCAGGTGGGCGAAGCCCCAGCGCAGCGCCGCCGCCGTGACCGACGTCACCGCCGCGTCGTTGAGCAGATCCTGACGCACCCGCTCGAGCCGTACCGTGCGCAGGTACGCCATCGGGCTCAGGCCGCGATGCTCGCGAAAGCCGGCGTACAGGCTGCGCAGGCTGACTCCCGCCAGTTCGGCCAGGCACGCCGGGGTCAGCGCGGCGTCGGCATGGGCGTGGATATGCTCCTCGACGACCTTCACATGCCGCGGTGCCAGCGGCTTGCCGTGTTGCCGCAGCATGTCCGAGAGGGTGTGTGGCTGGCAGGTCAGCAACGTACCGATCACGAACTGTTCGAGCTGGCATGCCGTCAGCGGATGCGCAGCAACTGCAGGCGCGGCGGCCAGGGTGTCCGCCAGGAACCGCACCAGCGCGTGCCATCCCGTGTGCTGCCAGTCCATCCCCAGCGCAAAGCGCAGCGCCTGGTTCGGCCGCCGTCCGAGGTAAGCCGCGCAGACGCGTTCCAGCGCGCTGCGCTCGATCCGGACGATCAACTGGTCGTTACTGTCGTTCCAGCGCATCCGCAGCGGCTCGCTCGGCGTCAACACCGAGGCGAGCGTCGGGCTGGAAACGATGTGCTGTCCGCCGCAATGGATCTCCGCCTGGCCGGCCACCGGCATCTGCACCAGCAGGAAATCGCCGAGCGGGCCGGGCTCGATCGTGACGTCGCCGCCGTACGCCAACCGGTTGAAAGACACCGCCCCAAGCGGCGCGTGGTGCATCCGCGCGTGCAGCGTCTTGCCATGCAGGGTCAGGCGATGCGGCTTGAACACCGTGCCAACGTGCGCGCGCGTGGTATCAAGGTCGTCGGAATCGAACACCAGCCGTGCGGCGTCGTGAAGCAGGGCGCCTGCCAGCGGCACCTGGGCCGGGGCAGTGGGGGGCAGCTGCAGCATGTCTCGCTCCTGGCGGGCCGGCCCGGGCGCTGCCGCCAGGCCATACGTGCTTGCCGCCGCGGCCATGGCGTGCGCGCCGCATGATTCCGGCGGCAATCCGCCAGCCGGCACGGTGCGCGGCGGCGGATTCGCTGCGCACCACTATAGCGGATCCGCCCGTATCCCCCCACGTGCCGCTTGAACAGCCACGCACTTTTCTGCACTAATCGGATAGCCGCTGCACTGGGCGGCTAGCTTGCTGCGGTGCGCTCGTCCCATCATCAATGCAAGGGCGGAGGCGCGCGGGGCAGCCACATCCAACGAACCCACAGGAGACCAAGGCATGGGTCAGACCATCCAGATCGATACCGAAGACGGCCGTTTCACCGGCTACCTGGCCACCCCGGCGGCCGGCAAGGGCCCGGGCATTGTGCTGTGCCAGGAGATCTTCGGCGTCAACGCCACCATGCGCGCGGTGGCCGATTACTACGCCGAGGAGGGCTACACGGTGCTGGTGCCGGACCTGTTCTGGCGCATCGCACCGGGCATCGAGCTGACCGACCGCGGCGATGATTTCCAGCGCGCGCTCGGCCTGTACCAGGAATTCGACGAAGACAAGGGCGTGCAGGACGTTGGCGCCGCCTTGGACGCGCTGCGCCAGCGCCCCGAATGCGTCGGGCAGACCGGCGTGCTGGGCTTCTGCCTGGGCGGCAAGCTGGCCTACCTGGCCGCGTGCCGCCTGCCCGACGTCGCCTGTGCGGTGGGCTATTACGGCGTGGGAATCGAGCGCGCGCTCGACGAAGCGCACAACATCCGCGGCCGGCTTGTCCTGCATATTGCCGAGCGCGACGGCTTCTGCCCGCCGGCGGCGCAGGCCCGTATCCGCGAAGCCCTGGGCAGCCAGCCGGGCGTCGAACTGTATGTGTACCCGGGCTTGGACCACGCATTCGCCCGCGCCGGCGGCGAGCACTTCGACAAGGCGTCGGCGCTGATGGCCCACCAGCGTTCGATCGCGGCGTTGCGCGCGGAGATGGGCCCGCACTACGACTTCTCGGCGCTGTGGGACAAGCATTGCGAATACGAATTCGCCACGCGCGACGTGGATGCGACGATGGCCACGATGGTGGCCGAGCCCTACGTCAACCATATCCCGACGATGACCGGCGGCGTGGGCCACCGCGAACTCAAGCGCTTCTATCAGCACCATTTCGTGCACAGCAACCCGCCGGACACCACGCTGATCCCGCTGTCGCGCACGATCGGCGCCAGCCAGGTGGTGGACGAGATGCTGTTCTGCTTTACCCATACCTGCGAGATCGACTGGTTGTTGCCGGGCGTGCCGCCCACTGGCAAGCGCGTCGAGATTCCGCTGATCGCCATCGTCAAGTTCCGCGGCGACAAGCTCTACCACGAGCATATCTACTGGGACCAGGCGAGCGTGCTGGTGCAGATCGGCCTGCTCGATCCGAAGGGGCTGCCGGTGGCCGGCATCGATACGGCGCGCAAGCTGCTGGACGAGTCGCTGCCGTCCAACACGCTGATGGCGCGCTGGCAACAGAGCGAGGGCAAGTAGGCGCCCACGTGCACGGCCAGGGCGGCGCGCCCGCAGCCGCCCGGCTACAGAGAAGCGTCGAACGATCACGGCGCCACCACACAAGAGGACGGGAGAGGAGACTCCATCATGAAAGGCTTGCAGGACAAGGTTGCGATTGTCACGGGCGGTGCCACGCTCATTGGTGCGGGTGTGGCCCGGGCCTTCGTCGAGGCCGGTACCCGGGTGGCGATTCTCGATATCGACGCTGCCGGCGGCGAGCGCGTGGCGGCCGAGCTGGGGCCAATGGCCCTGTTCGTGCCCACCGACATCACGCAGGATGACCAGGTGCGCAGCGCCGTGGCGCTGGTTGCCAAGCGCTTCGGCGGCGTGGACTTTCTCGTCAACCTGGCATGCACCTATCTGGACGATGGCTTCCGGTCGTCGCGTGCCGACTGGCTGTCGGCGCTCGAGGTCAATGTGGTATCCGGCGTCATGCTCGCGCAGGCCGTACACCCGCACATGCAGGCGCGCGGCGGCGGGGCCATCGTGAATTTCACCAGCATCTCGGCCAACGTTGCCCAGACCGGGCGCTGGCTCTATCCCGTGTCGAAGGCTGCCATCGCGCAACTGACGCGCAGCATGGCGATGGACCTGGCGCCCGACCGCATCCGCGTGAACGCCGTGTCGCCGGGCTGGACGTGGTGCCGCCTGATGGACGAGGTGAGTGGCGGCAACCGTGCGCGCACCGATGCCGTGGCGGCGCCATTCCATCTGCTGGGCCGCGTGGGCGAGCCGGACGAGGTGGCGCAGGTGGTGCTGTTCCTGTGCTCCGACCATGCGAGCTTCGTGACCGGCGCCGACTACGCGGTGGACGGCGGCTACTCGGCCATGGGGCCCGAACAGAACGTGCCCGCCATCGGCAAGCTGGCCGGTTGAGGCCTGACGTTTCAATCCATCACAACGGAGACAATCATGAGCCAACGCATCGCCATCGTGGGCGCGGGACAGTCGGGTTTGCAGATGGCGCTGGGCCTGCAGGCTGCCGGATATCGCGTGACCTTGCTGTCCAACCGCACGGCGGACCAGATCCGCGCGGGCAAGGTAATGTCGAGCCAGTGCATGTTCGACCGCGCACTGCAGACCGAGCGCGCACTCGGTCTGAACTGGTGGGACGATACCTGCCCGCCGGTGGAAGGCATCGGCCTGGCGGTGCCGCACCCCGAGCAGGCCGGTGAGAAGGTGATCGACTGGGCCGCCCGCCTCGATCGCCCCGCACAGGCGGTGGACCAGCGCCTGAAGATGCCGATGTGGATGGAGGCGTTCGTGGCGCGCGGCGGCGACTTGCGCATCGTCGACGTGGGCATGGACGAACTCGAAACGCTGACGCAGGAACATGATCTCGTGCTGCTGGCGGCCGGGAAGGGCGAGGTCGTCAGCCGTTTCGAGCGCGATGCCGCGCGCAGCCCGTTCGCCGCGCCCCAGCGCGCGCTGGCGCTGACGTACGTCACGGGCATGACACCGCGCACGCCTTTCTCACGCGTGTGCTTCAACCTGATTCCCGGCGTGGGCGAGTATTTCGTGTTCCCGGCGCTCACGCTGTCCGGCCCGTGCGAGATCATGGTGTTCGAAGGCATTCCCGGCGGCCCGATGGATCGCTGGAGCGAAGCGCGCTCGCCCGAGGCGCACCTTGCCGAAAGCCTGCGGATTCTGCACACATGGCTGCCGTGGGAGGCCGCACGCTGCGAACGCGTGGCGCTGACCGACGACAATGGCATCCTGTCCGGGCGCTTCGCCCCGACGGTACGCAAACCGGTACTGACGCTGCCGTCGGGTCGTCTGGTCTTCGGCATGGCCGATGCCGTGGTCGTGAACGATCCGATCACCGGGCAGGGCTCGAACAACGCGGCCAAATGCTGCCAGGTCTATCTCGATGCCATCCTCGCGCACGGCCACCGCCCCTTCGATGCCGACTGGATGACCGCCACGTTCGAGCGCTACTGGCGCTACGCCAGGGATGTGGTTGCGTGGACCAACTCGCTGCTGACGCCACCGCCGCCGCATATCCTCGGCCTGCTTGGCGCGGCCGGCCAGTCGCCGGCGCTGGCCAGCCGCATTGCCAACGGCTTCGACAATCCGCCTGACTTCTTCCCGTGGTGGACTGATCCGGCTGCAACCGAGCAGCTGATCGCGCAGCAACTGGCCCGGGCAGCCTGAGATGGCGACGCCCGTACAACCGCCGGAAGCCGGCGCCAGTGCCGCGGTTCCGACTCCAGGGTCGGACGGCCTCGATCCGCGGAGCCTGCGCCGGGTTTGTGGAAGGTTTGCCACCGGCGTGGCGATTGTCGGCGCCTGCGCACCGGATGGCCGGATGGTGGGGCTGACGATCAACTCGTTCGCGTCGCTGTCGCTCTCGCCGCCGCTGATCCTGTGGAGCCTGGCGCGGCATTCGCCCAGCGCGGCGCTGTTCGCGGCCGGCGCGCCATTCGGCGTGAGCATCCTGCGGGCCGGCCACGGCGACCTGGCCCGCCGCTTCGCCGCCCCGCAGCCAGACAAGTTCGCGGGCGTGCCCCACTGGCGCTGCGCCGGCGGCGTGCCCTATCTCGACGAGGCGCTGGCCACGCTATCATGCCGGGTGGAGCGCGCCGATCCGGTCGGCGACCACCTGCTGATCGTCGGCGCGGTGGACCGCATTGCCGCCTTCGACGGCGAGCCGCTGGTGTTCTATAGCGGCGAATTCGTGCGCCTGGCCGCCTGAATCTGCCGGCTTCGGCGGTCATCGGGCCGCCGCAAGTAGGCTTCACGCCGCAAATCCGCCGATTCCGGCTGCCGCGCACACGATTCTTCGCGCAATTGGGCAATTGATCTTGCCCTTTCCAAACTGCTGGGTTATATTGTAAGGCTACCCGTTTCTCCGGGTAGTGGGGACCATTTTGGTCGGCGCAATCCTTTTCGCGCAACCCGCAATCGCACAGTTTCGTGTATCAATCAGCCCCGGCCAATCGCAGCTGGGAATGGAGCAAACCATGAGCCTTGGCCTTGTAGGTCGCAAGGTTGGCATGACCCGTATTTTCACGGACGACGGTGATTCGATTCCCGTTACCGTGGTCGAGGTCGGCGACAACCGCGTGACGCAAATCAAGACGGACGAGACCGACGGTTATACCGCGGTTCAAGTCACCTTCGGCAGCCGGCGCGCAAGCCGCGTCACCAAGCCGCTGGCGGGTCACCTCGCCAAAGCCGGCGTGGAAGCTGGCGAAATCATCAAAGAATTCCGCATCGATGCAGCCAAGGCTGCCGAACTGCAAGCTGGCGGTTCGCTGTCGGTCGACCTGTTCCAGGTCGGTCAGAAGATCGACGTGCAGGGCGTGACCATCGGTAAGGGCTACGCCGGTACCATCAAGCGCTACCACTTCGCTTCGGGTCGTGCCACCCACGGTAACTCGCGTTCGCACAACGTGCCGGGTTCCATCGGTATGGCGCAGGATCCGGGCCGCGTGTTCCCGGGCAAGCGCATGACGGGTCACCTCGGTGACGTTACCCGTACCGTGCAAAACCTCGAGATCGCCAAGATCGACGCAGAGCGCAAGCTGCTGCTGGTCAAGGGCGCCATCCCCGGTTCCAAGGGCGGCAAGGTCATCGTGACCCCGGCCGTCAAGGCCAAAGCTTAAGGAGCGCATGTAATGGAACTCAAGCTCCTCCAGGACAACGGTCAAATCGGCGCCGGCGTTGCAGCCTCGCCCGAAGTGTTCGGCCGTGACTACAACGAAGCTCTGGTTCACCAGATCGTCGTTGCCTATCAGGCAAACGCTCGTAGCGGTAACCGCAAGCAGAAGGACCGCGAAGAGGTCAAGCACACGACCAAGAAGCCGTGGCGCCAGAAGGGTACGGGCCGTGCTCGTGCCGGTATGTCGTCCTCGCCGCTGTGGCGTGGCGGTGGCCGTATCTTCCCGAATTCGCCGGAAGAGAACTTCAGCCAGAAGGTCAACAAGAAGATGTTCCGTGCCGGTATGCGCTCGATTTATTCGCAGCTCGCACGTGAAGGTCGTATCAATGTGGTGGACGCTTTCGCTGTCGACGCCCCGAAGACCAAGCTGCTGGCCGACAAGTTCAAGGCCATGGGCCTGGACTCGGTGCTGATCATTACCGACAGCCTCGACGAAAACCTCTACCTGGCTTCGCGCAACCTGCCGAACGTGGCAGTCGTGGAGCCGCGTCACGCTGATCCGCTGTCGCTGGTGCACTACAAGAAGGTGCTCGTGACGAAGGCAGCTGTCGCGCAGATCGAGGAGTTGCTGAAATGACGCAAGTAGCCAAGAACGATCATCGTTTGATGCAGGTGCTGCTCGCGCCGGTGGTTTCCGAAAAGGCAACCCTGGTAGCCGACAAGAACGAACAGGTTGTGTTCGAAGTGGCTCGCGATGCCAACAAGGCAGAAGTGAAGGCCGCCGTCGAACTGCTGTTCAAGGTCGAGGTGCAGTCCGTTCAGATCCTGAACCAGAAGGGCAAGCAAAAGCGCTTTGGCCGCTTCATGGGCCGTCGCAACCACGTGAAGAAGGCATACGTGGCGCTGAAGCCGGGTCAGGAAATCAATTTTGAAGCGGAGGCCAAGTAATCATGGCACTCGTCAAGACCAAGCCGACTTCCCCGGGTCGTCGCTCGATGGTGAAGGTGGTCAACAAGGACCTTCACAAGGGCGCCCCGCACGCTCCGCTGCTGGAAAAGCAATTCCAGAAGTCGGGTCGTAACAACAACGGTCACATCACCACCCGTCACAAGGGCGGTGGTCATAAGCACCACTACCGCGTGGTCGACTTCAAGCGCAACGACAAGGACGGCATCGCCGCCAAGGTCGAGCGCCTGGAATACGATCCGAACCGCAGCGCGAACATCGCGCTGGTGCTGTTCGCCGACGGCGAGCGCCGCTACATCATCGCCACCAAGGGCATGGTAGCTGGCCAGGCCCTGATGAACGGCTCGGAAGCGCCGATCAAGGCCGGTAACAACCTGCCGATCCGCAACATCCCGGTTGGTACCACGATCAACAACGTGGAAATCCTGCCTGGCAAGGGCGCGCAAGTTGCGCGTGCTGCTGGCGGTTCCGCCGTGCTGCTGGCCCGCGAAGGCCTGTACGCTCAGGTGCGTCTGCGCTCCGGTGAAGTGCGTCGCGTGCATATCGAATGCCGCGCCACCATCGGTGAAGTGGGCAACGAAGAGCACAGCCTGCGTGTTATCGGTAAGGCCGGTGCCACGCGCTGGCGCGGTATTCGCCCGACCGTTCGCGGCGTGGTGATGAACCCGGTGGACCACCCGCACGGTGGTGGTGAAGGCAAGACCGCTGCTGGTCGCGATCCTGTGTCGCCGTGGGGTACCCCGGCCAAGGGTTACCGCACCCGCAGCAACAAGCGCACGGACAGCATGATCGTCCAGCGCCGCCACAAGCGCTAATCGGTAGGTAGGAGCTAAAGATATGACTCGTTCCGCAAAAAAGGGTCCGTTCTGCGACGACCACCTGCTGAAGAAGGTGGAAGCGGCCGTAGGCGGCAAGGACAAGAAGCCCATCAAGACATGGTCGCGCCGTTCGACGATCATGCCTGATTTCATCGGCCTGACGATCGCCGTGCACAACGGCCGTCAACACGTGCCGGTGTACGTGACGGAAAACATGGTTGGCCACAAGCTCGGCGAATTTGCGATCACCCGCACGTTCAAGGGCCACGCGGCTGACAAGAAAGCGAAGAGGTAAGGTGCCATCATGGAAGTGAAAGCGATTCATCGCGGTGCCCGCATCTCCGCCCAGAAGACGCGTCTGGTCGCCGACCAGATCCGCGGTCTGCCGATCGAGCGCGCGCTCAACATCCTGACGTTCAGCCCGAAGAAGGCCGCCGGGATCGTGAAGAAGGTGGTCGAATCGGCCATCGCCAACGCCGAGCACAACGAAGGCGCCGACATCGACGAACTGAAGGTCAAGGCCATCTTCGTCGACAAGGCAACCTCGCTCAAGCGCTTCACCGCACGGGCGAAGGGCCGCGGCAACCGCATCGAGAAACAAACCTGTCACATCACTGTGACGCTCGGCAACTAAGGAGTCACGATGGGACAGAAGATTCATCCGACTGGCTTCCGTCTGGCCGTCAGCCGTAACTGGGCTTCGCGTTGGTACGCCAACAACACGAAGTTCGCCGGCATGCTGAAAGAAGACATCGAAGTTCGCGACTTCCTGAAGAAGAAGCTCAAGAACGCATCGGTTGGCCGTGTTGTGATCGAGCGTCCGGCCCGTAATGCACGTATCACCATTTACAGCTCGCGTCCGGGCGTGGTGATCGGCAAGAAGGGTGAGGACATCGAACTGCTGAAGGCCGAGCTGCAACGTCGCATGGGTGTGCCCGTGCACGTGAACATCGAGGAAATCCGCAAGCCGGAAACCGATGCGCAGCTGATCGCCGATTCGATCACGCAGCAGCTCGAGCGCCGCATCATGTTCCGTCGCGCCATGAAGCGCGCGATGCAGAACGCCATGCGTCTGGGTGCCCAGGGCATCAAGATCATGAGCTCGGGTCGTCTGAACGGTATTGAAATCGCACGTACCGAGTGGTACCGCGAAGGCCGTGTGCCCCTGCACACCCTGCGTGCCGACATCGACTACGGCTTCTCGGAAGCCGAAACCACCTACGGCATCATCGGTGTCAAGGTGTGGGTCTACAAGGGCGATCACCTGGGCCGCAATGACGCGCCGGTGGTGGAAGAGCCGCAAGAAGACCGTCGTCGTCGTCCGGGTCGCCCGGAAGGCCGTCGCCGTGAAGGCGAAGGCCGTCCGTCGGGTAACCGCCGCGGTGGTGCCGGTGCTGGTCGTCGTGCTGCGCCTGGCGCAGACGCGAAGAGTGGAGAATAACAATGCTGCAACCGAAGCGTAGGAAGTATCGCAAGGAGCAGAAGGGCCGCAACACGGGTAAGGCTACCCGTGGCAACGCCGTGTCTTTCGGCGAATTCGGCCTGAAGGCAATGGGCCGTGGCCGTCTGACCGCTCGTCAGATCGAGTCGGCACGTCGTGCGATGACCCGTCACATCAAGCGTGGCGGCCGCATCTGGATCCGGATCTTCCCGGACAAGCCGATTTCGAAGAAGCCTGCCGAAGTCCGTATGGGTAACGGTAAGGGCAACCCGGAATACTACGTGGCTGAAATTCAGCCGGGCAAGATGCTGTACGAAATGGATGGCGTGAGCGAAGAGCTGGCGCGTGAGGCGTTCCGCCTCGCGGCCGCCAAGCTGCCGATCGCCACGAATTTCGTGGTGCGTCAGGTCGGTACGTAAGGAGATTGGGATGAAAGCATCCGAACTGCGCGGCAAGGACGCCGCAGGCCTGAACCAGGAGCTCTCCGAGCTGCTGAAGGCTCAATTTAGCCTGCGCATGCAAAAGGCCACCCAACAGCTGCAGAACACCAGCCAGCTTAAGAAGGTGCGCAAGGACATCGCGCGCGTGCAAACCGTGCTGACCGAGAAGGCGAACGCGAAATGACTGAAGCTGCGAAGACTGAAACGTCGCTTCGCCGGACCCTCGTTGGCCGTGTCGTGAGCGACAAGATGGACAAGACCGTCACGGTCCTGATCGAAAACCGCGTCAAGCATCCTCTGTACGGCAAGTACGTGCTGCGTTCGAAGAAGTACCACGCACACGACGAAGCCAACCAGTACAAGGAAGGCGACAAGGTCGAGATCCAGGAAACGCGTCCGCTGTCGCGGACCAAGTCCTGGGTGGTTTCCCGGCTGGTAGAAGCTGCGCGCGTCATCTAAGTACAACAGTACTCAGCTGACTTGCAAGTCCAGGATTGTGTTGCTATAATCCTGGACTTCCGCTTTATTGCGTTCGCCTTAGCAGTACCACCCGGGCGGGCCTGTGAAGCGAGCCAAGGGCTGGCACCTGGTAGTTTTGGGTGCGGGCACTACCGACTTCCAAGTTGATCAACCCAAGCGGTGCTGGCGCAATGCCTGGCTCCGACGGGACCAAGACTGACCGGCTGTCCTCAATTTTCGAAGGACTGGCGGATTAAGTTGGGAAGATAACACCATGATTCAGACAGAAAGCCGGCTCGAAGTGGCCGATAACACCGGTGCGCGCGAAGTGCTGTGCATCAAGGTACTGGGTGGGTCCAAGCGCCGCTACGCGAGCGTGGGCGACATCATCAAGGTGACCGTGAAGGACGCAGCGCCGCGCGGTCGCGTGAAGAAGGGCGACATCTACAACGCAGTTGTCGTGCGCACCGCCAAGGGCGTGCGCCGCGCTGACGGTTCGCTCGTCAAGTTCGACGGCAATGCCGCCGTCCTGCTGAACAACAAGCTCGAGCCGATCGGCACCCGTATCTTCGGGCCGGTGACTCGTGAACTCCGTACCGAGCGCTTCATGAAGATCGTGTCGCTCGCTCCGGAAGTGCTGTAAGGAGCCGCCATGAACAAGATTCGCAAAGGCGACGAAGTCATCGTGCTGACCGGCAAGGACAAGGGCAAGCGCGGTGTCGTCCAGGCAGTGCAAGGCGACAAGCTCGTGGTTGAAGGCGTGAACGTTGCCAAGAAGCACGCACGTCCGAACCCGATGCTGGGTACCACCGGTGGCGTGGTCGACAAGCTGATGCCGCTGCATATTTCCAACGTTGCGCTCGTGGATGCCAATGGCAAGCCGTCGCGTGTCGGTATCAAGGTCGAAGACGGCAAGCGCGTGCGCGTGCTGAAGACGACCGGTGCCGTCCTGGCCGCTTGATTCTGGGCACAGATAGGAGTTGAGCATGACAGCACGTCTGCAAGAGTTTTACAAAGAACAGGTTGTGCCGGCGCTGATGAAGCAGTTCGGCTACAAGTCGGTCATGGAAGTGCCGCGCTTCACCAAGATCACCCTGAACATGGGTCTGGGCGAAGCCATCAATGACAAGAAGGTCATTGAGCTGGCAGTTGGTGACCTGACCAAGATCGCCGGTCAGAAGCCCGTGGTGACGAAGGCCAAGAAGGCCATCGCCGGCTTCAAGATCCGTCAGGGCTACCCCATCGGTGCGATGGTGACCCTGCGCGGTGAGCGCATGTTCGAATTCCTGGATCGTTTCGTGACCGTGGCCCTGCCGCGCGTGCGTGACTTCCGTGGTGTGTCGGGCAAGTCGTTCGACGGTCGTGGCAACTACAACATCGGTGTGAAAGAGCAGATCATTTTCCCCGAAATCGAGTACGACAAGATCGACGCACTGCGTGGTCTGAACATCAGCATCACGACGACGGCTAAGAACGACGAGGAAGCCAAGGCTCTCCTGAATGCGTTCAAGTTCCCGTTTCGTAATTAAGGGGTAACCGTGGCTAAACTGGCTCTGATTGAACGTGAGAAGAAGCGCGCAAAGCTCGTGGCGAAGTACGCCGACAAGCGCGCAAACCTCAAGGCCATTATTGACGACCAAGAAAAGTCGGAAGAAGAGCGTTATCTGGCGCGTCTCGAGCTGCAAAAGCTCCCGCGCAACGCTAACCCGACTCGCCAGCGTAACCGCTGCGCGATCACCGGTCGTCCCCGCGGTACCTTCCGCAAGTTTGGCCTGGCGCGTAACAAGATCCGCGAAATCGCCTTCAAGGGCGAAATCCCGGGTCTGACGAAAGCCAGCTGGTAATTACGCACAGGCTACAGGAGAAACAGTATGAGCATGAGCGATCCTATCGCCGATATGCTGACGCGCATCCGCAACGCCCAGGGCGTGCAGAAGGCGTCGGTGGTCATGCCCTCGTCCAAACTGAAGGTTGCGATTGCCAAGGTCCTGAAGGACGAAGGCTATGTCGACGACTACTCGGTGCAGGAAGAAGGCGGCAAGGCGCAACTGACCATTGGTCTGAAGTACTACGCCGGCCGTCCGGTGATCGAGCGCATCGAGCGCGTTTCGAAGCCCGGTCTGCGCGTGTACAAGGGCCGCAGCGACATCCCCCAAGTGATGAACGGCCTGGGTGTGGCGATCATCTCGACCCCGCAGGGTCTGATGACCGACCGCAAGGCACGTGCCACTGGCGTGGGCGGCGAAGTTCTCTGCTACGTCGCGTAAGGAGCAAACATGTCCCGTGTAGGTAAGGCTCCCATCGCGCTGCCGAAAGGCGCGGAAGTAAATGTGGCGGCTGGCGTGCTCTCCGTGAAGGGCCCGCTCGGTACGCTGACCCAGCCGATTCACAGCCTCGTGAAGGCCAACGTTGCCGAAGGCACGCTGACTTTCGAAGCGGCTGACGAATCGCGTGAAGCTAACGCCCTGCAAGGCACCATGCGCGCCCTGGCGGCAAACATGGTCAAGGGCGTGACCACCGGCTTCGAGCGCAAGCTGAACCTGGTTGGCGTGGGTTACCGCGCTCAGCTGCAAGGTTCCGCGCTGAAGCTCCAGCTTGGTTTCTCGCACGACGTGATCCACGAAATGCCGGAAGGCGTGAAGGCCGAAACGCCGACGCAGACCGAGATCGTGATCAAGGGTGCTGACAAGCAGAAAGTCGGTCAGGTTGCCGCGGAAGTTCGCGCGTACCGTCCGCCCGAGCCCTACAAGGGCAAGGGTGTTCGCTACGCTGACGAGCGCGTCATCCTGAAGGAAACCAAGAAGAAGTAAGGGGTCCAATGATGAACAAGAAAGACGCTCGTTTGCGCCGTGCACGTCAGACCCGCGCCAAAATCGCGGAACTGAAGATCAATCGTCTGACCGTGTTCCGTACGAATACGCATATTTACGCTCAGGTGTACTCGCCGTGCGGCACGCAAGTGCTGGCGTCGGCTTCGACCGCCGAGGCAGAAGTGCGCAAGGAACTGACTGGCAGCGGAGCTACCGTTGCCGCCGCCACCCTGGTGGGCAAGCGCGTTGCCGAAAAGGCAAAGGCTGCTGGCGTGGAAACCGTCGCGTTCGATCGCGGTGGCTTCCGCTTCCACGGTCGCGTGAAGGCCCTGGCTGATGCCGCGCGTGAAGCCGGCCTCAAGTTCTAAGCGCTCAGAGAGAGATACGTCATGGCAAAGATGCAAGCAAAAGTCCAACAGGACGAACGCGACGACGGCCTCCGCGAGAAGATGATCTCGGTCAACCGTGTCACCAAGGTGGTGAAGGGTGGCCGTATCCTCGGTTTCGCTGCGCTGACCGTGGTTGGTGACGGCGATGGCCGCATCGGCATGGGCAAGGGCAAGGCCAAGGAAGTTCCGGTGGCCGTGCAGAAGGCAATGGACGAAGCCCGTCGCAAGATGGTCAAGGTCGCACTGAAGAACGGCACGCTGCAGCACGAAGTCGTTGGCAAGCACGGCGCCGCCAAGGTGCTGATGATGCCCGCCAAGGAAGGTACCGGCGTGATCGCCGGCGGCCCGATGCGCGCGATTTTCGAAGTAATGGGCGTGACGAACATTGTGACGAAGTCGCACGGTTCGACGAACCCTTACAACATGGTTCGCGCCACCCTCGATGGTCTGACGAAGATGAGCACGCCGGCTGAAATCGCCGCCAAGCGTGGCAAGTCGGTCGAAGACATCCTCGGCTAAGGTGAACGAAATGTCGCAGAAAACCGTAAAAGTGCAACTCGTGCGTAGCCTGATCGGCACGCGCGAGGATCATCGTGCCACCGTACGTGGCCTGGGCCTGCGTCGCCTGAACTCCGTTTCGGAGCTGCAGGACACGCCCGCCGTGCGCGGCATGATCAACAAGGTCTCGTACCTGGTCAAGGTTCTGGCCTGATCGGGACTCGGAGAGCAACATGCAACTGAACAACCTGAAACCGGCTGACGGTTCGAAGCACGCCAAGCGTCGCGTCGGCCGCGGTATCGGCTCCGGCCTGGGCAAGACGGCTGGTCGCGGTCACAAGGGTCAGAAGTCGCGTTCGGGCGGCTTCCACAAGGTGGGCTTCGAAGGCGGTCAAATGCCGCTGTATCGTCGTCTGCCGAAGCGTGGTTTCACCTCGCTGACCAAGGCCTTCACCGCTGAAGTGACCCTGCGCGACATCGAACGCCTGGAAGCTGCTGAAGTGGACCTGCTGGTCCTGAAGCAAGCTGGCCTGGTGGGCGAACTGGTCAAGAGCGCAAAGGTCATCAAGGCCGGCGAACTGTCCCGCAAGGTGACGATCAAGGGTCTGGGTGCCACCGCTGGCGCCAAGGCTGCGATCGAAGCCGCTGGCGGCCAGATCGAAGCGTAATTTACGCAGTAGCATTCGCAGCATAGGCGAAGTCACAGTCGGAGCATCGTTTGGCCACGGCGAAACCCAATGCAAGCGCGCAGGCCAGGAATACAGCTAAGTACGGCGATCTTAAGCGCCGGCTGATGTTCCTGGTGCTGGCCCTGATCGTTTACCGCATCGGTGCGCATATTCCGGTGCCGGGGATCGATCCGGACCAGCTTGCGAAGCTTTTCCAGAGTCAGTCGGGTGGCATCCTCGGGATGTTCAACCTGTTCTCGGGCGGTGCGCTGTCGCGCTTTACCGTCTTCGCGCTCGGCATCATGCCGTACATCTCGGCGTCGATCATCATGCAGTTGCTGACGATCGTGCTGCCGCAGCTGGAGTCGTTGAAGAAGGAAGGGCAGGCGGGGCAACGGAAGATCACGCAGTACACGCGTTACGGCACCGTGGTTCTGGCCACGTTCCAGGCGCTGTCGATTGCGGTGGCGCTGGAGTCGCAGCCAGGGCTGGTTAACGATGCGGGCCTGATGTTCCGGGCCACAGCGGTAATCACGCTGGTGACCGGCACGATGTTCCTGATGTGGCTGGGTGAGCAGATTACCGAGCGTGGTCTGGGCAACGGCATCTCGATCATCATTTTTGGCGGTATCGCAGCGGGCTTGCCCAACGCGATCGGCGGACTGTTCGAACTGGTCCGTACGGGTTCCATGAGCATCATCGCGGCGATCCTGATCGTGGCGATCGTGGCTGGTGTGACCTACGCCGTGGTGTTTATCGAGCGTGGCCAGCGCAAGATCCTGGTGAACTATGCCAAGCGTCAGGTCGGCAACAAGGTGTACGGCGGTCAGTCGTCGCATCTGCCGCTGAAGCTGAACATGGCAGGGGTGATTCCGCCGATCTTTGCATCGTCGATCATTCTGTTCCCGGCGACGATTGCAGGCTGGTTCACGTCTGACTCGACGGGTGCGGTGGGACGGTTCATCAAGGACCTGGCCGCCACGCTGTCGCCGGGCCAGCCGGTCTACATCCTGCTGTATGCGACTGCAATTGTATTTTTCTGCTTCTTCTATACGGCTCTGGTCTATAACAGCCGGGAAGTAGCGGATAACCTGAAGAAAAGTGGAGCCTTCATTCCGGGCATCCGTCCGGGCGAGCAAACGACGCGCTATATCGACAAGATCCTGGTGCGCCTGACGCTGGCTGGTGCGATTTACATCACACTGGTTTGCCTGTTGCCGGAATTCCTGGTGCTGCGCTGGAACGTTCCGTTCTATTTTGGCGGAACCTCGCTGCTGATCATCGTGGTCGTCACGATGGACTTCATGACCCAGGTTCAGTCCTATGTCATGTCGCAGCAGTACGAGTCGCTGCTGAAGAAGGCGAATTTCAAGGGTAACCTGACCTTGCGCTAGAAAAGCCGGGGTCGGGACGGGCACCAGGTATGGCAAAAGACGACGTCATCCAGATGCAGGGGGAGGTCCTGGAAAATCTCCCCAACGCGACGTTCCGCGTCAAGCTTGAAAACGGCCATGTAGTACTCGGGCATATCTCGGGCAAGATGCGAATGAACTACATCCGGATTCTTCCGGGTGACAAGGTGACGGTTGAGCTGACTCCATATGATCTGTCGCGCGCACGTATCGTCTTCCGGACGAAGTGACGCGAACTGGAATTGAAGGAAGAGGAAAATCATGAAAGTGCTGGCTTCTGTTAAGCGCATTTGCCGCAACTGCAAAATCATCAAGCGCAACGGTGTCGTGCGCGTGATCTGCTCGTCGGATCCCCGCCACAAGCAACGCCAAGGCTAATCGGAAAGAGGATTGACGAATGGCACGTATCGCAGGGGTTAACATCCCGAACCACAAGCATACCGAAATCGGCCTGACGGCCATTTACGGTATCGGCCGCTCGCGCGCCCGCAAGATTTGCGACGCCACCGGTGTACCGTTTGACAAGAAGGTCAAGGATCTGACCGACGCCGACCTGGAAAAGCTTCGTGACGAAGTGGGCAAGGTCACGGTTGAGGGTGACCTGCGTCGTGAAACCACGATGAACATCAAGCGTCTGATGGACCTTGGTTGCTATCGTGGCATGCGTCACCGCAAGGGCCTGCCGCTCCGCGGCCAGCGTACCCGCACCAATGCACGTACCCGCAAGGGTCCGCGCAAGGCCGGCGTGGCACTGAAGAAGTAAAGCCGAAGGCATAGGAAGAAACGAATGGCAAAAGGTCCGAACAACGCCGCCCAGCGCGCGCGTAAGAAGGTCAAGAAGAACGTTGCCGACGGCATCGCGCACGTCCACGCTTCGTTCAACAACACCATCATCACTATCACCGATCGCCAGGGCAACGCCCTGTCGTGGGCGACTGCTGGTGGCCAGGGCTTCAAGGGTTCGCGCAAGTCGACCCCCTTCGCTGCTCAGGTTGCTGCTGAAAACGCCGGTCGTGTGGCGCAAGACCAGGGCATCAAGAACCTGGAAGTGCGTATCAAGGGCCCGGGCCCGGGTCGCGAGTCGGCCGTCCGTGCACTGAACGCGCTGGGCATCAAGATCGCCGTGATCGAAGATGTCACGCCGGTGCCGCACAACGGCTGCCGCCCGCCGAAGCGCCGTCGTATCTAAGCGCCAGGCAAGCCGGAGATGGGACTGGGGTTTTACCCCCGTCTCCGGACTGTGGTAGTATCCCGCGTTGGCCTGCTGCAATTCGTTGCGGCGGGCTTTCGTTTTGCGTTCGTGTATCGAGGCTGCCGCTTCGGATGCGGGCGATATCGTCATGCTTTTGCGTTGCCTCCGTGCGGCATTGCCGCTGCGGATGAAGAACCATAAGCCCACCGTCCGTCACATCTGGTGGCGGACTCGCGGCGCGTCCTGATGGCGTCGCGATCGATCAAAGGAAGATAAAGTGGCACGTTATACCGGCCCGAAGGCCAAACTTTCCCGCCGCGAAGGCACCGATCTGTTCCTGAAGAGCGCCCGTCGCTCGCTGGCCGACAAGTGCAAGCTGGACAGCAAGCCGGGTCAGCATGGCCGCACCTCGGGCGCCCGTACGTCCGACTACGGCAACCAGCTGCGTGAAAAGCAGAAGGTCAAGCGCATCTACGGCGTGCTGGAGCGTCAGTTCCGCCGCTACTTCGCCGAAGCTGACCGCCGCAAGGGCAACACCGGCGAAAAGCTGCTGCAACTGCTGGAATCGCGCCTGGATAACGTCGTGTACCGCATGGGCTTCGGCTCGACCCGCGCCGAAGCGCGTCAGCTGGTGTCGCACAAGGCGATCCTGGTAAACGGTCAGCCGCTGAACGTGCCGTCGGCCCAGATCAAGTCTGGCGACGTCGTGTCGATCCGCGAGCAGTCGAAGAAGCAGGTGCGCATCGCCGAAGCGCTGTCGCTGGCCGAGCAGTCGGGCTTCCCGACCTGGGTGAGCGTTGACGCCAAGAAGTTCGAAGGCACGTTCAAGCAAGCTCCGGATCGCGCCGATATCGCTGGCGACATCAACGAAAGCCTGATCGTCGAATTGTATTCGCGTTAATCCGATTGACGGCCGAGGTACCCCGATTGCGTTGCGCAAGGAGGGGCCTCGGCTGTTTATTTTCTGGTTGTTACCGGTCAGCCTTATCGGTGTAACGAGCCGAGGGTATTGAAAAGGAAAGCCCATGCAAACCAGTTTGCTGAAACCCAAGATCATCGCCGTGGAATCGCTGGGCGAGAACCACGCGAGGGTGGTCATGGAACCGTTCGAACGCGGTTACGGCCACACCTTGGGCAATGCGCTTCGCCGCGTGCTGCTGTCGTCGATGGTGGGCTACGCGCCGACCGAAGTCACGATCGCAGGCGTGGTGCACGAGTACTCGACGCTGGATGGCGTGCAAGAAGACGTCGTCAACCTGCTGCTGAACCTGAAGGGCGTGGTGTTCAAGCTGCATAACCGTGACGAAGTGACGGTTACGCTGCGCAAGGAAGGCGAAGGCGTCGTGACCGCCGGCGATATCGAGCTGGCTCACGATTGCGAAGTCATCAATCCGAATCACGTGATTGCGCACCTGTCGAAGGGCGGCAAGCTCGACGTTCAGATCAAGATCGAAAAGGGTCGCGGCTATGTGCCCGGCAACGTCCGTCGCTATGGCGAAGACACGGCCAAGATCATCGGCCGCATCGTCCTCGACGCATCGTTCTCGCCGGTTCGCCGCGTGAGCTATGCGGTTGAAAGCGCACGGGTCGAGCAGCGTACCGACCTCGACAAGCTCGTGATGAACATCGAGACGAGCGGCGTGATCACGCCGGAAGAAGCGATCCGCCAGTCGGCCCGCATCCTGGTCGACCAGC
>Ga0102595_100354_pt1 | contig 35143 bp, 28 predicted proteins | sample Araplaol_mTSA_r2_2_FD_76864 | JGI IMG/M metagenome (GOLD analysis project Ga0102595, IMG submission 76864) | Arabidopsis root microbial communities from North Carolina, USA - plate scrape MF_Col_mTSA_r2 (SPADES assembly) (version 2) | ecosystem: Host-associated > Plants > Roots > Endosphere...
AAAAACAAAAAAGCCCTTGAAGAATCAGGGGCTTGGCGGCGGTTTTTAACCGGGCGCTGCACTATGCAGCCAGACGGAAAATTATTCCCGCTCGATTATCAACGAGGGCCAGATGTCCTTGATTTTATTACGATTCTTCCGCCTGCCTCGTATCGGTACCAGCCGCCGATACCACGAAAAAAGTTGCGTTTAGGCTATGTATCTCCTACACAATGTTCGCATTTTGTGAACGAGCGTAGCGTACCAGCTTCTATTATGTTTGAGGAAAAACGTACACTCGGCGACCGGGCGCAAACCAATTCGAGGCTCTGAGGCTCGACACCACGGTCGAAAACGTCGCGAGTCGATGACGCAATTATACGCCTTAGCCGGGCGTTGTCCGGCGGCTACCGCCCCTCTGCGGACCGTCGCAGTTCTACATAGCGGACATTCAGCGCCAGGCGTAGGCTTGAACTGCGGGTTATGGTTCAGTCCGCACTCGCGCGATTACATGGACCCACTAGTTAAATTTGCATAGATCAAGACACTTGACGAAATATCTCCACAGTTAGATGATTTCCCATTCTGCAATTCAGGGACAATCATGGGGAATGAAACTTACGTCGGAATTGCCGGAGTCCTGGCATCAATCGTCGGCTCTTTAGTTACTTGGCTAGTGATGAAGCGTCAGCTTGCGAACAAGAAGATTTCGTACGGATACGAAATCGTCCCAATAGTTCGCAGCAAGGATCAGGCTTTGGCTGAAGACCTAAAGATTTTTTACCGAGGGGAATCGGTTCCTCAGCCGGCATTACTTCACCTAGCAATTGAGAATTCCGGACATACAGCGATTGAAAATTGCGAAGTCTTCATTCAACTCTCTGATGTAGCTCTTATGCCCGGCTACTTCGTTGATATCCCCCCCGGATATCAGAATCTTTGGGAAATCTGTCGTACTGGCCCTATGGAATGCATCATCAAGTTCAGTCACATCAATCCGAATCAGATTGTACGTCTACGCTTGCTCATGGATCGAATCCCTACCGTTGACCCGCGAATTAGCTGCCCCATGCCGAATGTACAGTGCACTGAATCCAGATATGTCGGTGTTGGGCCCTTAATGCGGATTGCAATCAGCGTTGTTGACCCATCTCTGGTGCCAAAGCTTTAAGAAGTGTCCGTGGAATCGGGGGAATGCCAGCAGGAATACACTGCAAAGCCAAAAGGAACAATATAGGCATCCACGCCAAAAAGCTTCGATACATGCTCATTTCTTTATTTAACTGAACGACCGCACCTGGCCGAATGTGTGAGCAAGGAACACAACCTGCCTAACAAAATCGCTGAACGAGTCTCGCACAGGTTGACATTGATTGCTCCTTTGCCCAGCGCTCGGCTGCGTCAATTTCGGGTTGAAGCTTTTCGAGCGCCTGCTGATCCCAAAATTCGCGAACTGAGCCGAGAGGGTAATCGTCTGTGTCTGAGGCGATTGCAACAAACACCATGAAGTCCGCATCATCGTCATTCACAGACGCTTCGTGCCGCAACGAGTCCAACTTTCGAGCGCCCAGGAGGTAGCTCAACTGCCCGTCAAGCATCGCCCGCGCAGTTTCCACGACCTCCATCCGAACGGATTCCACATACTGCTCATGACTCATTTTCTCGCTCATTGTGCGCAAAGTTCAAGGTGGCGTCGGGCGTCGGCTATTGGCCGTTTGCGGTAGTCTAGTCGCCGTCGAGGTCCAACACCCTACGCCACCATGCAATGAGTCCGTAGACTGTCACTACAATCCCACCAAATAGCAAGACAAAGTCCCACACCAAGTCCGACGAATCTTTTCCAGCGCGGTGCCCCGCAACAAGAGCGATAGTTCAGTGGCGCCCACCCTAGTTCTACAACCTGGACAGATTGTTTCGTAGGTCATTTGAGCACCTCTGTTTCAACCTGAATTAGGGATGCTGGTGCTGTCGGCTTTCTCCTTCAAGTGTATCAGTCGGATCACTATTTACCGATCAGTACAGATAAACATAACGCACTGTACCCCTTTGTTCAGAACCGCACTGTGCCGCCCAGGCTACGCTCGCGCCCATATGCTGTTCTGCATGGATACCCGACTCACTGACCCCCATGGCAGGCCGCTGAAGGATTTGCGCCTGTCCGTCATCGACCAGTGCAACTTCCGCTGCCCTTACTGCATGCCGAAGGAAAGCTATGGGCCCGATTTCCAGTTCCTGGCAGCCAGCGAGCGCCTTTCGCTGGATGAACTGGAACGTGTGGCGCGCGGCTTTGTGCAACAGGGCGTGGAGAAAATCCGGCTCACCGGCGGCGAACCACTCCTGCGCAAGGATCTGCCGCAGCTGGTAGAGCGGTTGGCCGCAATGCGCACGCTCGAAGGCCGCCCGCTCGACTTGGCGCTGACCACCAATGGCGCCCTGCTCGCATCCAGGGCACAGGTGCTTAAGGACGCCGGCTTGCGGCGGGTCACGGTCAGCCTGGATGCTCTGGACGACAAGCTGGCGGGCCAGATGAACGGCGTCGGCTTCCCAGCGGCCCTTGTGCTGGAAGGAATCGCCGCTGCCCAGAGCGTCGGCCTGGCACCGCTGAAGGTGAATACCGTGATCGAGCGCGGCGTGAACGACAGCCAGATCCTGCCGCTTGTGGAGCACTTCCGCCATTCCGGCGTTGAATTGCGCTTCATCGAATACATGGATGTCGGCGGTGCGCAGTACTGGAATGCCAACAAGGTGCTCGATGCGACCACCATACGTACTATCGTGCAGCACCACTACCCACTGCTGCCGGAAGGCGAGCCGCAAGGCCACGCAACTGCGAGCATGTGGCGTCATGCCGACGGCGCGGGGAGCGTAGGCTTTGTCGCCAGCGTTTCCCAGCCCTTCTGCGGCGACTGCACACGCGCTCGCGTGGCGGCAGACGGAAAAATGTACCTTTGCCTGTTCGCCCAGGACGGTGCCGACTTGCGCCCGGTGCTGGCTGCAGGGCAGGAAGCGGCATTGGCGGAGCGCATCCGCACGCTGTGGCAGGCGCGCGGCGACCGCTATTCCGAGCAGCGAAGCCCGTCCGAACGACGCCATCGCGTGGTGCGCATGTCGCTAGTTGGCGGCTAGCCTGCCGATGCCCATCGCAATTATCTCAGCACTGTACTGCTCCACGACCTCCAATTCTGTACCCACCACAGGGAAGCCCGAGCGACGACACTGGCGCTACCCCTCGAAAGGAGTCAATCAACATGGCAAAACCAGAGAACGACGGCCATATCGCGCCCTACCCCAACCCTGCCGGCGGCTGGGGCGCCCTGAAATATGTGGCCGTGAACCTGTACCGCGAGCGCGTCACCGCTGGCAATTTGCGCACCCTGTTTGCGCAGAACCAGCAGGACGGCTTTGACTGTCCCGGCTGCGCCTGGCCCGACCGCAAGCACACATCCACCTTCGAATTCTGCGAAAACGGCGTCAAGGCCGTGGCGGCGGAAGCGACCAGCAAGCGCGTCACGCCCGAATTTTTCGCAGCGCACACCGTGACCGAACTGCTGGACCAGACCGACTATGAACTGGAACAGCATGGCCGCCTTACCAACCCGATGCGCTACGACGCCGCCAACGACAAATATTGCCCGGTCGGCTGGGACGAAGCATTCTCCCTGGTGGCGGAACACCTGAACGCCCTGCCCGACGCCAACCAAGCCGCCTTCTACACTTCCGGCCGCGCCAGCAACGAAGCCGCCTTCCTTTACCAGTTGTTCGCCCGCATGTACGGCACCAACAACTTCCCCGACTGCTCGAATATGTGCCACGAGGCGACCAGCCGCGGCTTGCCGCAGACGGTCGGTATCGGCAAAGGGACCGTGACGCTGGACGATTTTGAGCTGGCCGACACTATCCTGGTTTTCGGCCAGAATCCCGCCACCAACCACCCTCGCATGATGGGCGAACTGCGGCACGCTGCAAAACGCGGTGCCGCCATCGTGTCGATCAACCCGCTCAAGGAGCGCGGCCTGCAGCGATTCCAGGATCCGCAAAGCCCGATCGAAATGGCGACCAACACCGCCACCCGCATCAGTTCCATGTTCGTGCAGCCGCGCCTGGGCGGAGATTTCGCCCTGATCAAGGCCATGGCAAAACGCCTGGTGGAGCTGGATGACGAAGCGCTCGCTGCGGGCAAGCCACGCCTGTTGGATACGGATTTCATCGCCGGCCACACCATTGGCTTCCATGATTTCGCGCGCGACCTGCGCGACGAAAGCTGGCCGGTGCTGGTCGAGGAATCCGGCGTTTCGCGCGAGGAAATCGAGCGCCTGTCCCTCCTGTATGCACGCAGCGAGCGCGTGATCGCTTGCTGGGGCATGGGCCTGACCCAGCACAAGCACTCGGTGCCGACCGTCCAGATGCTTTCCAACCTGATGATGATGCGCGGGAATATCGGCCGAGATGGCGCCGGTCTGTGTCCCGTGCGCGGCCACTCCAATGTGCAAGGCGACCGCACCGTCGGCATCGAAGAACAGCCAACGGAAGCCTTCCTGGATCGCCTGCAGCAAGTCTTCGGCTTCGTGCCGCCGCGCCACCATGGCTATGACGTGGTGTCCACCATCCAGGCCATGATCGATGGCCGCGTCAAGGTGTTCATCGGCCTGGGCGGCAACTTCGCCATGGCGACGCCCGACACGCCACGCACCTGGGAAGGCCTGCGCAAGTGCGAGCTTACCGTGCATATCGCCACCAAGCTCAATCGCAGCCACCTGATCCATGGCCGCGACGCCCTGATCCTGCCGACGCTGGGCCGCACTGAGGTCGACCTGCAGCAAGGCGTCGCCCAGGGCGTCACCGTGGAAGACTCCATGAGCATGGTGCATATTTCCTTCGGCATCAACGAACCGGCATCGCCGCAGTTGCGTTCGGAAATCGCCATTGTCGCCGGCATGGCCGAAGCGACGCTGGGCAACCGGGTCTATGACTGGGCGGGCCGCACCGCCAATTACGCCGCCATCCGCGATGACATCGAAAAAGTCTTCGATGACTTTTACGACTACAACGCCCGCGTTGCCGTGCCCGGCGGCTTCCACCTGAAGGTCGCCTCGCGTGAGCGCGAATGGGTGACGCCGAGCGCCAAGGCCCAGTTTATCGTGCATGCTGTGGACCGCGACACCCCTATCCATCGCGCCCGCGCCATCCACGGCAAACGCCTGCTGACGATGATGACCACTCGTTCGCACGACCAGTACAACACCACCATCTACGGCCTGGACGACCGCTACCGCGGCGTATTCGGCCTGCGGCGCGTGGTGTTCATCAACGCGCAGGACCTGGAAATGCTCGGCCTGAAAGACGGCCAGCGGGTCGACATCACGAGCGTCTGGGACGACGGCATCGAGCGGCGAGCAGACGACTTCTTGCTAGTGCCGTACGACATTCCGCGCGGCTGCGTCGGTGCCTACTACCCGGAGACCAATCCGCTGGTGCCTTTGTCCAGCGTGGCCGACGGCGCCGGCACGCCGACCTCGAAATCAATTCCGGTCCTGCTGCATCCGGCCAAAGGGGAACATCATGCATGAGGCGACTTTATTGCTGTCGCGCGCGCAATTCGCGCTGACGGCCATCTTCCACATCCTGTGGCCGATCCTGACCATTAGCCTGTCGGCCTTCATCCTGATCATGGAAGCCATGTGGTTGCGCCGCGGCGAAGTCGTGTACTACCACCATGTGCGCTACTGGAGCAAACTGCTGGTGTTGAATTTCGCAGTCGGCGTGGTCAGTGGCCTGCCGATGGAATTCCAATTCGGCACCAACTGGGCGCCCTTCTCGCGCTTCACCGGCGCCTTTATCGGCAATATCCTCGGCTTTGAAGGCGCGATGGCCTTCATGCTGGAAGCAGGCTTCATCGGCGTGATGCTGTGGGGCTGGGGCAAGGTGCCGCGCAAGATGCACCTGTTCGCAACCGCCATGGTGGCCCTGGGATCGACTATTTCCTCGATCTGGATCATGGTCGCCAACTCCTGGATGCAGACGCCGGCAGGCATCGTCATTGAAAACGGCCGCGCTGTCGTGGTCAACTATATGGCCGCCATTTTCAACCCGTCGATGTTCCAGAGCGTCGCCCACATGTGGCTGGGCGCCATGGAAACCGGCCTGTGCGTCGTAGCGGGCATCTCGGCCTGGCACCTGTACCGGCGCAGGAACCCTGAATTCTTCGCCCGCTCCTTCCGCGTCGCGCTGGCCGCCCTGCTGGTGGTCGCACCGCTGCAAGTGCTAGTGGGCGATGCCAGCGGCGCCGCGCTGTTTGAACTCCAGCCAGCCAAGGGCGCCGCAATCGAAGGCCACTGGGAAACCAATGCCGCAGGCACCGGCGCCTCATGGTCGCTGCTGGCCTGGCCGAACGCAACCGAACAGCGCAACGACTGGTCGATCGAAGTGCCGGCCCTCCTGAGCGTGCTGGCCACGCACAGCACCGATGGCACGGTCACCGGCTTGCGCGACATCCCGAAAGAGGATCGGCCGCCAGCGATTCCGCTGCTGTATTACGCCTTCCGCGTGATGGCCGGCATTGGCATGCTGCTGGCTGCGCTGGGCATCTGGACCGTGTGGTCACTGCGCGGTACGGCCGGCCGCCTGACCGCCCTGCTGTCGCGCCGCAAGCTGCTGCTGGCTTGGGCGCTGTGCATCCCCCTGCCTTACATCGCCGTCGAATGCGGCTGGATCGTGCGCGAAGTGGGCCGCCAGCCATGGGCGGTGTACGGCATGCTGCGTACCGGTGATGCCGCCTCCACGGTAGCGGCGGGCGCGGTGTGGTCCAGCATGGCGATGTTCCTGGTGTTCTACACGGTGCTGCTGGCCGCTTTCACGATCTTTGTCCGAAAATGGCTGGCTGCGGGTCCCGACCTGTTGCAGCAGCCTCCAAAGGAGTAAATCATGCATGACATCCTCACGACGGCCTGGTTTGGGCTCATGGGCCTGATGCTGGCCATCTATGTAGTGACCGATGGTTTTGACCTGGGCGTGGGCATCCTCAGCCTCGTAACCAAGCGCGAAGAAGACCGCGACCAGATCTACACTTCCATCGGCCATGTGTGGGACGCCAATGAAACCTGGCTGGTGGTCCTGGGCGGCGCCATGTTCGGCGCATTCCCCCTGGCCTACGCCATGCTGATGGAGCAGTTGTATCCCTTCATCATGCTGCTGGTGGCTTGCCTGATCATGCGCGGCGCGTCCATCGAATTCCGCCACGCTGCCCAGCACAAACGCGGCTGGGACTTTGTGTTCGGCCTTGGCAGCCTTGGCTGCGCCATTTGCCAGGGCGTTGTACTGGGCAAGGTGATTACTGGCCTGGCGCCGGGCGGGATGGCTGCGGGCTTCACTGCACTGTGCGCCGCTGGCGTGGTCGCTGGCTACGCTCTGCTGGGCGCGACTTACCTTGTGAAGAAGGCGCACGGCCCGCTGGTCGTGACCGCGCGCCGCCATGCAGTGGCCAGCCTGTTCGCGACGGTTGGCGCAGCCATCGTACTGTCGGCCGGCACGCTGTTCTCCAGCGAAATCGGGCATGACCGCTGGATGGACCCTGGCGTGCTGGCCATCCTCGCGCCCCTGGCCCTGCTGGCAGCGTTTGCGGCAGTTTATGTGTTGTATGCCCTCCACATCGGCGCCAGCCACGGCCCGTTCCGCGGCGCGATCGGCCTGTTCCTCGCTTCCTTCGCCGGACTGGCGGTCAGCCTGTTTCCAAATGTGGTTCCTGGCCGCCTGACGCTGGCGCAGGCAGCTTCGGACGGCGCCACCATGGCCTTCATGCTGTGCGGGATAGCGCTGATTTTCCCCATCATGGTCGGCTACAACCTGTACCAGTACTATGTCTTCCGTGGCCGCGTAAGCCACCATTAAACGATGATCATCCGACCAAGCGATAACTGGTTCCGTATGCTGCTGACGTGGCACGGCTCCGTACTGCCGGCCATCCTGCCCCAACTGGGGCTGATGCTGGCGGTGAGCATGGTGGCCTTGCTCGGAAAGCGCGTGCCGCTGGAAACGGCGCCGTTTTCCCTGCTGGGCATTAGCCTGGCCATCTTCCTCGCCTTCCGCAACAACGCCAGCTACCAGCGCTACCTGGAAGCGCGCCAGCATTGGGGCCATATCCTTATCGCCGGCCGCAACCTGGTGTCGCAGGTGCAGGCCTACCTGCCCGTCCCGCACCAGGACAAGCTGCTGTGCGCACGGCGCGTGATTGCCTTCGCCCACCTGCTACGCCACCAGCTGCGCGGCAGTTCCCCGCAGGCAGACGCCGAGCGCCTGCTCGGTGCAGAGGCTGCTACGGCCCTGCAACAGCATGCCTACCGCCCCGTCGCCTTGCTACACGACGTGCGCTGCTCACTGCGCGAAACCGATGCGCCCGCGCAGACCTTGTGGATGCTGGATGCGCAGGTCAACGACCTGGCGGAAGCTGTCGGCGGCTGCGAACGCATTGCCAGTACGCCGATTCCCTACCCATATGCGGTGCTGTTGCACCGGACGATCTATGTCTATTGTTTCCTGCTGCCTTTCGGCCTGGTACATGCGATTGGCGGGGCAACGCCGGTGATTTCAGTGTTTGTGGCTTACACGCTGTTTGCGCTGGAAGCGATTGCGCAGGAAATCGGCGATCCATTTGGCGTGCAGCCGAACAGCCTGGCGCTGGAATCAATGTGCCGCACCATCGAACGTTCGGTGCTGGACCTGTGCGGAGAACCCTTGCCGCCCGAACTGGCGGCCGGCAAGGATTTCCGGATTAATTAAGGTGGGAGACGAAGTTGCAAGGCTTGTGGCGGTAGTCCAGCTGTTCAGCAATAATGCCGTCCCAAGCCAGCTTGCAGGCGCCCATGGAGCCGGGCAGGCAAAAGATCAGGGTACCGTTCGCGAAGCCCGCCAGTGAACGGGCTTGCAACGCGGAGCTGCCGATATCGTCATAGGAAAGCTGGCGCATCAACTCACCAAAGCCGGGGACTTCGCGGTCCAGCAAAGGCATCACCGCTTCCGGCACTTCATTATTGGCGGCGAAACCGGTACCACCGTTCATGATCACCACCTGTACCTGCGGATCGGCGATGCAATCGCTGAGGACACGGCGGATTTCATAGCGCCCATCCGGGATGATGGCGCGCCGCACCAGCTGGTGCCCGGCCCCTTGCAGGCGCTCCGCCAGCAAGTCACCGGAAGTATCGTCGGCCGCCATGCGGCGGTTGCTGACTGTGAAAATTGCACAACGCAGGTTCATTCAACACCTCCGGTATATTCAACAAAGCCGTCTGCGCGGCAGAAGCTGGCCAGTTTCAATCCCGCCTTGCGGGCAATATCGATGGCCAGGGACGTTGGCGCCGAGATCGTCGCCAGCATGGGAATGGCGACGCGGGCCGCCTTGCGGACCAGCTCATAGCTCGCGCGGCTGGAAAGGAAGGCAAAGCCTGCGCCCAGGTCGGCGCGCAGCATCGCTAGATGGCCCACCAGCTTGTCCATCGCATTGTGGCGGCCCACGTCTTCGAACACATATTGCACAGCGCCGTCCGCGGCGCACCATGCCGCCGCGTGGACGCCGCCCGTTTGCCGCATCAGTTCCTGGTGCTGCCCAAGCTCGCGCGCTGCGCGGGCAATGGCAAGAGGGGAAATGTCTGGCGCGGGGCGTTCGATCCGTTCCGGTTCAAGGTCGAGCAGTTCCAGGCTTTCGATGCCGCAGACGCCGCAGCCGGTGCGGCCCGCCAGTGAACGGCGGCGCTCTTTCAACTGCATGAAGGCGCTCTGGGCGATAGTCATCTGTACTTCCGCAGCGCCGGGCAGCAGATAGACGTCAAGCTCGTAGATTTCGGCGCTGGAGCGTACGATACCTTCCGTCAGCGCAAAGCCGACGGCAAGTTCTTCCAGGTCGCAGGGCGTGGCCATCATCACGGCATGGGAAATGCCGTTGAAGACCAGCGCCACCGGCATCTCTTCCGCCACATGGTCGATCGCTGCGACGCTCGCAGTCTTCCGATGGCGCACAATGGCACGCTGCTGGTAGCCAACGCGCGGAGTTGCAATTTCTTCTAGCATGGTTCACCTCACTTTCCCTACATGGTAGGAAAGGAGGTGCCCCTTGCGCGTGCACAGTCGGGCACGCGCAGGAGGAGTACAGCTAGGCGGCTGCGTTTGAGTGGCACGCGTAGCGGCAATCCACGTTCGCCAGCGGCAGAAACTCGAATTTCTTGCTCCGCCTGTACTCCCATGGCCTGGCTACATCTGTATCTGCCCATTATTTCTCCAGGCTCTATTCTGTTAAAACCAAACGTTTCAATTGCGCCACTGCGTGAATCTGCTGGTGCACCGCCACTCTGTGCCCCTCGCTGGCGCACAGATTTCACGCAAAAGCATAAAGCCTGAAGACTGTACCTGCGTTGAATGAATACAGTTTTCAATCAACCCGTTTAAGCGACGAACTTATAGGTAACAGCCCGACGAACGTGATGCACCCAGCACCGCAGCCCAGCCATATCAATGCATTGACGATCAAATATCGGCCCGCTATTTTTTAACTTAACTGCCCAACTTTAGGGAGCGCCCTGCCATGTCCCAGCTTTGCGATATCTGTAACGTCCGCCCTGCCATTGCACGGGTGGCAGTCGTTCAGGACGGAGAACGTAAATCGATCTCGATTTGCGATTACCACTACCGTCAGCTTACCCGGCACCAGAGCATGCTGAATCCATTCGACTCGCTTCTGGGCGGCGGCGGTGGCTTGTCCCGCTTCTTCGGCGGCATGGACGATGATCAACACAGCGACATCGAAGCCGAAGTGCCCCGTGAATCGGTTGATGCCACGGACGCATTCAGCGAGCAAACGATGGAGATCTTGCAGCGCGCCGCCGAAAAAGCGCACGAACTTCAGCGCACGGAGCTGGATACGGAACACCTGCTCTACGTGTTGGCGGATACCGACGTATGCAGCGTCCTCCTCAAAGAGCTCAAACTCTCGGCCCAGGAGATCAAAAGCTACATCGACAAGCACGCGCAGGTTGGCACAGCCCTCCCAAGTGCATCGCTCGACAAGATGACCGTTTCGCCCCGGCTCAAAAAGGCCTTCCAGTTCGCCTTCCAGGCCTCCAAAGACCTAGGGCATTCCTACGTCGGGCCGGAACACCTGCTGATTGGCCTCGCCGCAGTACCGGAAAGCGTCGCCGGAACCCTGCTCAAGAAGTACGGCATCACTCCGGAAGCCATTCGCCAGAAAGTCGTCAAGGTGGTCGGCAAAGGTGCAGAAGACGGCCGGGTCGACGCATCCAACGGTACGCCGAACCTCGACAAGTTCGGACGGGATCTCACCGCACTCGCGCGCCACGGGAAACTCGACCCCGTCCTGGGCCGGGCACAGGAAATCGAAAATACGATTGAAGTCCTCGCTCGCCGCCGCAAGAACAACCCGGTGCTGATCGGGGAACCTGGCGTCGGCAAGACCGCGATTGTGGAAGGCCTGGCGCAGCGTATCGTCAATGGCGACGTTCCGGAAGTCTTGCGTGGCAAGCGCCTGGTGGAAGTCAACATCAATTCCATGGTGGCAGGCGCGAAATATCGCGGCGAATTCGAGGAGCGGGCAAAGCAGCTGGTGGACGAAGTGACGGCGAAGAAGGATGAACTGATCCTCTTCATTGATGAACTGCACACCATCGTTGGCGCCGGCCAGGGCGGCGGCGAAGGCGGCCTCGATATCGCCAACATCCTTAAACCGGCACTGGCGCGCGGTGAACTGAGCCTGATCGGCGCCACCACGCTCAATGAATACCAAAAGCATATCGAAAAAGACGCGGCGCTCGAGCGCAGGTTCCAGCCCGTGCTCGTACCCGAACCGACTGTGGAGCAGACCATCGTCATCCTGCGCGGGCTGCGCGACAAGCTGGAAGCGCACCACCAGGTGACATTCAGCGACGACGCCTTCGTAGGCGCCGCCGAATTCTCTGACCGGTATATCACTTCACGCTTCCTGCCGGACAAGGCCATTGACCTGATCGACCAGGCGGCGGCAAGGGTCCGTATTGCCTCCACGTCCAGGCCGGCGAACATCCAGGAACTGGAAGCGGAAATCGCGCAGCTCAAACGCGAGCAGGACTACGCTTCATCCCGCAAGCGTTTTGATGAAGCGAAGTCTTTTGAAGAACGTATCGCAGCAAAGCAATCGCAGCTCGAGGAACTGACCGAGGCTTGGCAGCGCAAGACCGGATCGGAAACGCTTGAAGTGACAATGGCCTCCGTTGCGGAAGTGGTCTCGCGCATCACTGGCATCCCAGTCGCGGAACTGACGCAGGAAGAGCGCAAAAAGCTCCTCAAGCTGGAAGAGAACTTGCGCATGCGCGTGGTCGGCCAGGACGATGCAGTAACGGCGGTGAGCGATGCAGTCCGCCTGTCCCGGGCTGGGCTTGGCCATGCCAACCGCCCTATTGCAACCATGCTCTTCCTGGGCCCGACGGGCGTCGGCAAGACCGAACTGGCCAAGGCGCTCGCGGAGACCGTGTTTGGCGACGAACAGGCCATCATCCGGATCGACATGTCCGAGTATATGGAGCGCCATGCGGTCGCTCGCCTGATCGGCGCGCCTCCCGGCTACGTCGGCTACGAGGAAGGCGGCCAGCTGACCGAACGCGTACGCCGCCGCCCCTACTCCGTCATCCTGCTCGACGAAATCGAGAAGGCGCACCCGGACGTCTACAACGTGCTGCTGCAAGTGTTTGACGATGGACGGCTGACCGACGGCAAAGGACGCGTGGTCGACTTTAGCAACACAATCCTGATCTCCACCAGCAATCTCGGCGCCAAGGTCATTATGGACAACCTCGAGTTGCCGGAGGCCGATCGCAAGAACGAAGGCGAGATTCGTGCAGAAATGATGAAAGTCCTGAAGGGCCACTTCCGTCCGGAGTTCCTGAACAGGATCGATGAAATCATCGTCTTCAATTCGCTCTCCAAGGAAAACATCCGCTCCATCGTCCAGATCCAGCTTGATCGCGTGGTCCGTACCGCCATGGCCCAGGACATCACCATCGAGTTCGACAACTCGTTGCTGGAATACCTGGTCGACCGCGGCTACCAGCCAGAATTCGGCGCACGGGAGCTCAAGCGCCAGATTCGCCAGGAGGTTGAAACCAGGCTCGCGAAAGAAATCCTGGGCGACCAGCTGACATCCGGTGATTCGGTCAGCATTGGCTATGACAAGGATGGCGCCGCCGTCACCTTCAAGAAGAACGCACCTTCGAAAGCAGCTGCACCCAAAGCCGCGAAAAAGGCGAAAAGCACGGCCAAAAGCGAATGATGTCGGGGGACGACATGAAAAAGCGCCGCGACGTTCCAGGCATCAAGGAGTACGATGCACCGGCAGGTGGTTGGGGAGCCCTGCGTGCCACGGCACAAGCTGTGCACGACCAGATGGATACGCTCAAGGCCCCCATCACCCTCCTGCGCACCAACCAGCCAGACGGCTTTGACTGTCCCGGCTGCGCCTGGCCCGACAAAGAGCACCGCTCGACGTTTCAGTTCTGCGAAAACGGCGCAAAGGCCGTCACTTGGGAAGCTACCAGCAAACGGGTGACGCCGGAATTCTTTGAGCAGCACACGGTCACCGAATTGCTCAAGCTATCCGACTTCGAACTGGAAGACATGGGCCGGCTGACGCATCCCCTTGTTTACGACCCGGCCACCGACAAATTCATGCCTGTCGAATGGGATAACGCCTTCACGCGCATCGGCGAGATCCTGCGCAGCCTTCCGCCCGGGCAGGTCGATTTTTATACATCGGGACGTGCATCAAACGAAGCGGCCTACCTTTACCAATTGTTCGCGCGGGAATACGGCTCAAACAATTTCCCCGATTGCTCCAATATGTGCCACGAACCGACCAGTGTGGGCCTTCCTCAGTCCATCGGCATTGGCAAGGGCACCGTTTCGCTGGACGACTTCGAGCATTGTGAGCTCATCATCTGCATCGGCCACAATCCAGGAACCAACCACCCGCGCATGATGGGCACCCTGCACGAAGCCGCACATCGCGGGGTTGAGATCATCGTCTTCAACCCTCTGAGGGAGCGCGCACTCGAACGCTTTGCCGATCCACAGGGCTGGCTTGAAATGGCGACGTTCGCGTCCACAAAGATCGCTTCGACCTATTTCCAGCTCGATAGCGGCGGCGATGCCGCGGCCCTGATCGGGATTGCCAAGACGCTCATCGACATGGAGCAACGACAGGGCAATATCCTCGATAAGGACTTCATCAGGGAGCACACGGAAGGCTTTGAGGCATTTTCCGACGGCGTGCAATGCACCTTATGGGAAGACATTGAACTAGCCAGCGGGCTGACTCGGGACGATCTGGAAAAAGTAGCCCTCGCCTACGCAAAGTCGAATGCGACCATCATCACCTACGGCATGGGCATCACCCAGCACAATCGCGGTACCGCAAACGTGCGCTTGATCGCAGACCTGCTGCTCATGCGAGGCAATATCGGCAAGCCAGGCGCCGGCATCTGCCCCTTGCGCGGCCACTCGAACGTGCAAGGAAACCGTACCGTGGGCATTACCGAGAAACCGTCCGAGCCTTTGCTGCAAGGGATGGAAGACTTCTTCGGCTTCAAGCTGCCCCGCGAACATGGCCGCGATGCAGTGCGAACCATGCAAGCCATGATCGACGGATCGTGCAAGGCGTTGATCTGCCTCGGCGGGAACTTTGCCGTTGCCTTGCCGGATTCCGGACAGAGTTTTCCTGCCATGGGCAAGCTTGATCTCAGCGTCCACATTGGCACCAAGCTGAATCGCACCCATCTGCTCGTCGGCAAGGAGACCTATGTCTTCCCTTGCCTTGGCCGCACGGAGCTCGACGTCCAGGCTTCCGGCACGCAGTCCATCACCGTGGAAGACTCGATGTCCATGGTCCACGCGTCCGCCGGCAAGCTCATTCCCGCTTCCATTCACTTGCGTTCCGAGCCTGCCATTGTCGCCGGCATCGCCAGGGCAACCCTTCCTGCCAGTAAAGTGCCCTGGTCATACCTGGTCGCCGACTACGACCGCATCCGCCAGGTGATCGAGCTGACCGTGCCAGGGTTCGAAAACTACAACGCCCGGGTGCGCATCCCTGGTGGATTCCGCATGCCCCTTCCGCCGACTGAGCGGATCTGGCCAACACCTTCCGGCAAGGCGGTCTTCTCGGTCTATGGCGGCGTGAAGGAAGACGCCGATTCCTTCGGCAATGGCGCCTTGCGGCTCATCACGCTGCGCAGCCACGACCAGTACAACACCACCATTTACGCCCTGGATGACCGCTATCGCGGCGTCTTCGGCCGCCGCGACGTCCTGTTCATGAATGAGTACGACCTGGCGGCACGCGGTCTGGAACATGGCGACCTTGTCGACGTTGAGACTGCGCTCACTGGCCGAACCCTGCGCCTGCAGAAGCTCACCGCGATCGCGTACAACATCGCAAGCGGCTCTGTCGGCGCCTACTATCCGGAAGCAAATGTCCTTGTTCCCCTTGACTACTTTGACAAGGAGAGTGGTACCCCTTCATACAAATCAGTTCCCATTCGGGTGGTCCGCCACACCGGAAATTAAGCATGCAAAAACGCGCCCTCTATTTCCCGCATGTTTCCGTTCCCAGCACGCCCTGGACCACTCAGGCCCTTCTCTATTGGGACCGGCTTGCCTGTATCGTGCCGGCGAACCTGCTCTATCGTCCAGAACAGATGGACCCGCGCATGCAAATCCTGCTGCGGGAAGGACTCTCTGAACCCATCATCCCCGGCGAGTATATTTATCACGCCGTCGACTTCGACCAGTGTTTCCTGGATTTTGTAGAGGAGCGCATACTCAGGCGGCCCCACCGGCTATCGCCTCCGCAGCGCGTCGTGACACGCGTGCATGCTGAAAAGATGGGAAAAATTCCGCAGCAGCTGGTCAAGATGGGCCTGGCGAGCGAAGCTGAATGGGGCTGGTATGAAATGGAGACCTACCTGGCGAACCAGTTCATGTCCTACCTTGCCTCCGTGCTCGGCGCACTTCCCGGGATTAACGCAACCCCGGTCACGGACCAGACCAGCATTGCCTCGTCGATCGGCACCATTCACCAGTCGCTGAAGCGCTTGACCGACAACCAGCTTCATACGTTCAAGGCCAAGGAAGCCGCATTGAACGCCCTTCTTCCCATTCCCGATTTCCCGTTCAACGTCGATAAGATCATCAAATTCAAGTCGACGCATGGCGACCTGCTTCCAGCGCTACGTACCAGGATCGAATCGCACTGCGCGGAAATAGCTGTCCTGCCCACGCATGAGGAACGCCTGGCGGCGAGCGAAGCCTTCCTGGCCGAATGCGGCGGGCAGGTGCGCGAGATCGAAGAGGCCATGCGCGCAACCTTTCCGAAGATTGTGATGGGCGCGCTGACACCCTTGTTTGGCGCGGGCCTGCCTCGCCATGCGTCGCCAGGAGCGCAGCCATCGCTGGCCGGCGCCGCCTATCAGGCTATCGCCAGCATTCGCGGTCCGCGGCTGGCGCAGGAAAGCAGGCCGCTGGCTTATGTGGTCCGGGCGCAGAAGAAATTCAGCAGCGGAAGGCCTTGAATCAGGCCAGTTCCCCGATTAACCGTCCCAGCATGCGGATTGCATCCTCCGTCTCCTTGGACCAGGGGTAGCTGTAGTTCAAGCGGATGTAATTGACGTAGCTGCCCCGGGCCGAAAACATATGGCCCGGCCCGATCGTGATCTTGCGTTCAAGCGCCAACGCATACAGCCGCATTGCGTCGACATAAGGCGGCAACTCCACCCACAGCACGTAGCCGCCTTTTGGCTCGGAGACGCGCGTCCCCGCAGGGAAGAAGCGCAACACGGCAGCGGCCATCATTCGCGCCCGCTGCTCATAACCCTTGCGCACCTTGCGCAGATGGCGGTCGTACCCGTCATTCTGCAGATAGTCCGCAATCGCCATCTGCGGCAGCGACGCCGTCGTCAGCGTATTGAGGAACTTGAGTTTTTCCACCAGCGAGGTGTAGCGCCCCGGCAGGGCCCAGCCGATGCGGAAGTTCGCCGTCAGGCTCTTGGAGAAGGAGCAGCAGTGCAGCACCAGGCCTTTGGTGTCGTAGTTCTTCAGCGACGTGGGATGGTGGTCGCCGTAATAGAGCTCACCATAGACGTCGTTCTCGATGACCGGCACATCAAACTCGGACAGCAATTCCACCAGCTCGCGCTTGCGCTCGTCCGGCATCTGGAACCCGAGCGGATTCTGGAAGTTCGGCATGACCATGCACGCAGCGACGTGCTGCTGGCGCAAGATGGTACGCAGGGCCTCGAGGTTGATGCCTTCGCGCGCATCGGTCGGCACTTCCAGGGCACGCATTCCCATGCGCTCAATCGCGTGCAGGTGGGCGTAGAAGGTCGGCGACTCGACAGCAATGGTGTCGCCAGGCTTGGCGACCGCCTGCAGGCACAGATTGATGGCTTCCGTGGCCCCAACTGTAACGATGATTTCCGACGGGTCAACCGCCAGCCCGTTCTCCAAATGGCGGCGAGCGATTTGACGGATGAGCTGTGGATTCCCTGGCGGCAGGTCATCCATTACCGTCCACTCCAGGTGGCGGCGGGCGATGGCGTTCGAGTACTGGCTGATGCGCGGCCAGGGGAACGGCGCCGGATCAGGATAGGGTGAGCCCAATGGCACCGCACCTTGCGTGCGGATAGTGCGCAGCGTCGACAGCACCAGGCGGCTGACGTCAACCTCCGAGGACAGCACGAGCGGCTGGACGTGTACCGCCGGCCGTGGCTCGCCCCCCTTCCTGGTGCGGACAAAATAGCCCGATTGCGGCCGGCTCTCGATGACTCCCTTGCTCTCAAGCAAGGAATAAGCGCGCAAGACGGTGCTGATGCTGAGGTCCCTGTTCTGGCTAGTCTGGCGGACCGACGGCAGCTTCTCCCCTTCGAGCAGCACACCCCGTGCAACCTGGCCTTCGATTTCCGCCGCTAGGTTTTCGTATAGGTTCATGAAAAATAGTATAGCCCAGCAATACAGCCGATTGGAATCCTTCTTCACTGTATCGCCGCCATTTGGGCGGGACTGTATCCTTCAAACATAACACCTGAAATCGACACTTACGGCATGGATCGTAAGGAGTCAATTCACATGGCAGCACTACATTTTGGCTGCACTGCCCCGGAGAATATACCGGCCGCGGACACCATCTGGCTGGTTGGCGAGAACCTGTCGCATACCCGCCAGGCCGCATTATTGGATGAGGCAAAAGAAGCCGCCACCCTGCTGAAGGTGGATCCCTTCGGGCCTGGCGAGGCTTGCGCCGGAATTCGTGTGATCGCAACCCAGCCACGGCACTGCGGCGGCCTGGCCCTGGTCAAGGCCGTGGCCAAGCGCATCGTCGAACTGGATGATCTTGCGCTGACTGCCGGACGGCCACGCTTCCTCGACACCGATTTCATCTCCCACCATACGCTCGGTTTCTACGAGTTTGCGCGGGACCTGCGCAATGAGAACTGGTACATCCTGATTGAGGAATCCGGAGTCGACCTCGATCAGATTGAACGGATTACCCGCAACGTCCTGGTCGGCAAAACCGTCGTCGCCTGCTGGGATTCCAGGTGCAGCCAGGAGATCGTTCAACTACTTAAATGCGTGATGATGATGCGCGGCCAAATCACTATTCCGGATGGCAGGCTTCACTTTTCTGTGCATGGAATCGATCGGAACACTTCAGTCCACCGCGCCAGGAGAATCTATGGCAAGCGCCTGCTGTCGATGATCCCCGGCACACATATGCCTGGCGGCCCAGGCGAGGCCTTGATCAACTTGGCGGACATCGAAATGCTTGGTTTCAAACCGGGCGACCTGGTTGACATTACCACTGTGACGGAGGACGCCAGCGAGCACCGCATCGAAGGCTTCCGCCTGGTGCCATCGGAGATTCCGCGAGGCTGCATCAGCACACAAGATGCGGAAACGATTACGCCGGTCCTCATCCAGGCATCGGCCTAGGTGTATTCCACAAACCCGTTCGCACGGCAAAAGCTGACCAGTTTCAGGCCGGCCTTTCTTGCGATATCAATCGCCAAGGTCGTAGGCGCCGAAATCGTCGCAAGCAACGGAATATTCATGCGCGCCGCCTTGCGCACCAATTCGTAACTGGCCCGACTTGAAATAAATACGAAGCCGTCGCCGACCGGGATACGGCGCATGGCCAGGTAGCCAATCAGCTTATCCAGAGCGTTGTGGCGTCCTACGTCTTCAAATGCCTTAACAACTCCGCCGTTCAGATCGCACCATGCTGCGGCGTGCACACCGCCGGTCTTGCGCATCAAGACCTGGAACTGCGGAAACTCACGCACGGCGCGCTCAAGCGCTGAACCAAGAGCCGCCGGCAAAGGCATGGGTTCCATCGGTACAGGCTCAAGGTCAAGCAGCGCCAGGCTCTCGACGCCGCATACCCCGCAGCCCGTGCGTCCAGCCAGGGAACGCCTGCGCTCCTTCAGTCCCATGAACGCACCTTGGGCGATGGTCATTTGCACCACCATGGCAGCCGCGTGATTGACGACCTCGAGGTCCAGGATCTGGGATTTTGAATCCACAATGCCTTCGGAGAGCGCAAAGCCAGTCGCCAGTTCCCCAATATCGCAAGGCGTCGCCATCATCACGGCGTGTGAAATGCCATTGAAGACCAGCGCTACCGGCACTTCTTCGGAAACGTTATCAAAGGAGTGTTCAATCATGCCCATTGAGTGGCGCACAACTTCGCGTCGCTCGACTCCACTCCGTTTGGCAAAGATATCGTCTTCCATGATTCAAGGGAGTTTAACGAAATCCGCCCGCTACGTTCACCAAGTCTTTTGGCCCTGTCACGCATTTGACACAGTACAGAATCGCACTCATTGAGCCTCTTCAAGCGATTCTTTGAGCAATCGGCAAGTACACCGGACTAACTGTTCCCCTGATACGGAACCAATTCAAGGAGACCCTTGTCCTCAGCCGAAATACGTGCATAACAGATGTCGAAACTTCACGAATGTTGGACCGACAAATTTCTTGACCGGTGGAATTGCGAGGATTAACTTGGGCTTTACCTATGCACCGACTTCACGTTTAGGCGCTACGCCGTTCACATAATGTAAGTCTAGAGTATTTAGCAAACAAGGAGATAGCCATGGCCACACGACGCGAGGTACCGGGAATCAGGGAATATGACGCACCAGGCGGAGGCTGGGGAGCATTGCGTGCAACAGCGCAGGCGGTCCACGACCAGATGGATACCTTCAAGGCCCCAATCACACTCTTGCGCACCAACCAGCCTACAGGATTCGATTGTCCCGGTTGCGCGTGGCCAGACAAGGAGCACCGCTCCACCTTCCAGTTCTGCGAGAACGGCGCCAAGGCCGTTACCTGGGAAGCGACCAACAAGCGCGTCACGCCCGATTTCTTTGACCAGAACACGGTCACGCAACTGTTGATGAAGTCGGACTATGACCTCGAAAATAATGGCCGGCTCACCCACCCCATGGTCTACGACCCGGTCACCGACAAGTATGTGCCAGTGGAATGGGACCAGGCGTTCGCTCGCATCGGCGAAATCCTGCGCAGCCTGAAGCCGGAAGAGGTCGATTTCTACACCTCGGGCCGCGCCTCGAACGAGGCAGCTTACCTATACCAGCTGTTCGCACGCGAATACGGCACCAACAACTTCCCCGACTGCTCCAATATGTGCCACGAGGCGACCAGCGTGGGGCTCCCGCAATCGATCGGCATCGGCAAGGGTACCGTTTCCCTGGACGATTTCGAACACACGGAACTGATCATCGCCATGGGCCACAACCCTGGCACCAACCACCCTCGCATGATGGGCACCTTGCACGAGGCAGCGCGGCGTGGTGTGCAGATCATCGTGTTCAATCCCTTGCGCGAACGGGCGCTGGAGCGCTTCGCGGACCCGCAGAACTGGCTGGAGATGGCGACCTACGGCTCCACCAAGATCGCCTCCACCTACTTCATGGTCGATGGCGGCGGCGATGCTGCAGCCCTTCTCGGCATCGCAAAAATACTGCTCGATATGGAGGACGTGTCGGGCAATGTGCTCGACCACGAATTCATCAAAAACTACACCTCCGGTTTCGACGACTTCGCAGCCAGCGTCAAGGCCACCAGCTGGGAAGACATTGAAAAGGCCAGCGGCCTGACACAGGCGGACCTGAAGGAAGTGGCGGAGGCTTACGCAAAGTCCAAAGCCACTATCGTGACCTACGGCATGGGCCTGACGCAGCATAGCCGCGGCACGGCCAATGTGCGTCTGATCGCCAACCTGCTCATGATGCGCGGGAATTTCGGCAAAGCCGGCGCCGGCATCTGCCCTTTGCGCGGCCATTCCAATGTCCAGGGCAACCGCACTGTCGGCATTACGGAAAAGCCTTCCGAAGACTTCCTGAAGGCGATGGAGAATACCTTTGGCTTCATGCACCTGCCGCGCGAACACGGACGCGATGCGGTGCGCACCATGCAGGCAATGATCGATGGATCCTGCAAGGCCCTGTTCTGCCTCGGCGGCAATTTCGCAGTCGCCTTGCCGGACCCGGAACAAAGTTTTACCGCCATGGGCAACCTCGACCTGAGCGTACACATTGGCACCAAGCTGAATCGCTCCCACCTGCTGGTTGGGAAAGAGACCTACCTTTTCCCCTGCCTGGGCCGCACCGAAGTCGATATCCAGGCTGGCGGCGTTCAATCGATCACGGTGGAAGATTCCATGTCGATGGTGCACGCCTCGGCGGGAAAACTGAGTCCGGCCTCCGACCAGCTCCGCTCGGAACCGGCAATCGTCGCGGGCATTGCGCATGCCGCCCTGCCGAACAGCAAAGTGCCGTGGCTCGAACTGATCGAAGACTACGACAAGATCCGCAACCTGATCGAACTCACGGTGCCGGGCTTTGAAAACTTCAACGCGCGCATCCGCGTTCCAGGCGGATTCCAGCTGCCGCTCCCGCCTATGGAAAGGCGATTCACTACTCCTACCGGCAGGGCGATGTTCTCCGTCTATGGCGGCGTGAAGGAAGATGCCGACGTGCTGGCCGGCGAAAACGTCTTACGCCTGATTACCTTGCGCAGCCACGACCAGTACAACACGACGATCTATGCACTGGATGACCGGTACCGCGGCGTCTTTGGTCGAAGGGATGTCCTCTTCATGAACGAAGACGACCTGGCTGCCAACGGCCTTGAACACGGCGACCTGGTGGACATCGTGACCGCACTCCCAGGGCGAACGCTGAGGATGGAAAACATCACAGCCATCGCCTACAAGATCGCGCGCGGTTCGGTCGGCGCCTACTACCCGGAAGCGAACGTGCTGATCCCGCTCGACTACATCGATAAGGAAAGCGGTACGCCTTCCTACAAATCCGTGCCGGTCAGGGTGGTGCGCCGTGGAACAGCTTGACGCCCTCCTCCTTGCCAGACTGCAGTTCGCCTTTACGGTCGCCGTCCACATCATCTTCCCGGCCATCAGCATTGGTCTGGCAAGCTTCCTGACGGTGCTCGAATGGCGCCACCTGCTGACCGGCGACCGGATCTACAAGGACATGTTTCTATTCTGGTCCAAGATATTCGCCGTGTCGTTCGGCATGGGCGTGGTTTCCGGCGTCGTGATGGCTTACGAGTTCGGCACCAACTGGAGTGAGTTTTCCCGCGTCGCCGGCAATATCACCGGCCCGCTGCTCACCTACGAGGTGCTGACCGCATTCTTCCTGGAAGCCGGCTTCCTCGGCGTGATGATCTTTGGCTGGGAGCGCGTCGGCCCTAAGGGGCACTTCTTTGCCACGGCAATGGTCGCTCTGGGAACCTTGATATCGACCTTCTGGATCCTGTCATCCAACAGCTTCATGCAAACGCCGCAAGGCTATGCCATGGTGGACGGGAGGATCGTGCCGGCAGACTGGTTGAAGGTGATATTCAATCCATCCTTCCCCTACCGGCTGGCGCACATGACGATTGCTGCCTTCATCGTGGCGGGCTTCATCGTTGCTGCATGCGCCGCCTACCATCTGCTCAAAGGCCGGCGGGACAAGCCGGTCAAGCGCAGCTTCTCCATGGCGCTATGGCTGCTGCTTATCCTCGCGCCGGTGCAAATCCTGATCGGCGATGCACACGGCCTGAATACGCTCAAGCATCAACCGGTCAAGATCGCAGCCATCGAGGGCCTGTGGGAAACCGAGAAAGGCGGCACCTCACTCAACGCCTTTGGCTGGCCGGATATGGAAGCGGAAGAAACCCGCTATGCCCTCAAGATCCCCCATATGGGCAGCGTGATCCTGACCCACAGCTGGGATGGCGAGATCCATGGCATGAAGGAATTCCCCAAGGAAGACCGCCCTCCTTCCTATATCGTCTTCTGGTCGTTCCGGATCATGGCCGGCCTGGGCATGCTAATGCTGCTCGTTGCGGCACTGGGGCTGCTGCTGCGAAAAGGCGGAAAGCTCTATGAAACCCGCTGGTACCAGAAGTTCGTTTTCTATATGGGACCTTCAGGAATCATCGCCCTGGTGGCCGGGTGGGTTACCACTGAGGTGGGACGGCAACCTTGGACGGTGTACGGCATCCTACGCACCGTAGATTCGGTCTCGCCAATCAGCTCGCAGCAGGCTGGCGTATCGCTCCTGATCTTTGTCGTTGTGTATTTCCTCGTGTTTGGCACTGGTGTCTACTACATGCTCAAACTGATGAAAAAGGGCCCAGTCGAACTCACGCCGGACGAATTCTCCCGCCCCAATCCTGGTCTGCACAATCGTCCACTGGACGTATTGAAGAAGGAGTAAAGCCATGCAACTTGACCTTGCAGTCATCTGGGCCACCATCATCGCGTTGGGAGTATTCATCTACGTGACGCTGGACGGCTTCGACCTTGGCATAGGTTTGCTCTTTCCCTTCGTTGAAAGCAAAGAGGAACGGCAGGTGATGCTAAATACCGTCGCACCGGTATGGGACGGCAACGAGACCTTCCTCGTTCTTGGCGGCGCCGGACTCTTTGGCGCCTTCCCGATCGTCTATTCGACTTTGCTTCCTGCCTGCTACCTGCCGCTGATTCTTATGGTGGTCGGCTTGATCTTCCGTGGGGCAGCCTTTGAAATCCGCGCCAAAGCACATCGCACGCAGGCGCTTTGGGACCTGGCGTTCGTCTGCGGTTCCGCCCTCGCCTCCTTCTGCCAGGGCATTACGCTGGGCGCCCTGCTCCAGGGGATCAAGATCGCCGATGGAAAATTCGTTGGCGGGGCGTTTGACTGGCTGTCCCCGTTCAGCGTCTTCTGCGGCATCGGCGTCCTGGTCACCTACGCGGCATTGGGCTGCGGGTGGCTGATCATGAAGACCGACGGCGAACTGCAAAAGAAAATGCGCATGGTAATGAATCCAATGGTGGGTGTCCTGCTCCTGATCATCGGCATTATCAGCCTGTGGACCGTGCTGGGATTGCCGGCCGTGGCGCACCGCTGGTTCGGCAGCGGGAACCTGGTGTACTTCCTGCCCGTGCCTATCCTGGTGGTGGTGTGCGTATGGGGCGTGTTCAAGACCGTGCGGGAGGGGCATGAATCGATGCCGTTCTATCTCACCCTTGCGCTCTGCTTCCTGGGTTTCAGCGGCCTGGTCATCAGCATCTGGCCGAACATCATCCCGCCGTCTCTGACGATCTGGGATGCCTCGTCCAGCCGTGAAAGCCAGCTCTTTGCCCTGGTCGGCACCCTGATCATCCTCCCGATCATCCTGGTCTACCACTTCATGCAGTACCGGGTATTCAAGGGCAAGGTGCGCGAGGGCGATGCAGGCTATCACCATTAAGCAAGGAAGAAGAAGATGATCGTCAGGCCGATGCAGAGCTGGTTCCGCATGCTCTTTATCTGGAACGGCTCCGTCCTGCAGACCATCATTCCACAGCTGATTTTGATGGGGGTGCTCAGCACCCTCGCCGTTGTCAGTCATGGCCGTATTTTTGGTGAGAAGATCCCCTTAAGTACGGCCCCCTTCACGCTGTTCGGTCTGACGCTGGCGATCTTCCTGGTGTTCCGGAATAACGCGAGTTATGCGCGCTTTGTCGAGGCGCGGCTCTTGTGGGGAAATTTCCTGATCGCGGCGCGCACGCTGACATCGCAGCTGCTGAGTTATTTGCCGTCGCAAACGCATTTGACGGACACCATCATTGCATCCGCATACGCCTTGAAACACCAGTTGCGCAGGACCGATCCTAATCCGGACCTGGTCCGTCTGATTGGCGCAGAGCGTGCAGCCGAGCTGCGCCACAAGCTCTATCGTCCCGTGGTACTGCTCAATCACATCAGGAGCCAGCTGGAAGCGACTTCAGAAACGACCCGCTGGATGCTGGACGCCCAGCTCAATGAACTTGAACGCTGTATCGGCGGCTGCGAGCGCATCGCCTCCACCCCGATTCCATTCGCCTACAGCGTATTGCTGCACCGATCCGTGTACGCCTACTGCGTCCTGCTCCCCTTTGGCCTGGTCGACTCGGCGGAGTTCTTTACACCGCTTCTTTGTGTCTTCATCTCCTACACGCTGATCGCCCTGGAGGCAATTGCCAATGAAGTGGCCGAACCATTCGGCATGGCCCCGAATGCACTGGCCCTGGACGCCATGGCCCGGACAATCGAGCGCTCCTTGCTGGAACTGTGCGACCGCCCTGTACCCGATGAAATCAGGCCAAGCGGCCCATATCAATTGACCTAGGGAGAGTGTCTATGTGGCGAAAACTCGGCTGGATGGTGCTCTTATGGTCAGCAAGCGTCGCAGCTTTGGGCGTGGTCGCGCTCCTGATCAAGGTCCTGATGCACGCTGCGGGTATGCGAAGCAGCTAGCAGCAGTGGTCCGGAGCGATGCGTGAGAATTCGCGGATTTTTTCGTTAGCACGAAATGTTATGCTGCGCTCCTCGTCCGCGTGCGGCCAAATCCTTAGGTCCCCATAATGCGTTGCATCAGCCATTCTCTCGTCCTCGCCGGACTCATTGCAGGCCCGAGTGTATATGCCGCGGATTCAAAGAAAGAGCTGTCCTGGTCTTCAGTTCACCTGGAAGGCATCCACCTGCAATTGGTCAGCCCTAAGGACAAGGGTGATACTGTCGACCTGTTTTTTGGAAAAGACGGCTACTTGGCAATCACAAGCTGCAAGGACGACACGTGCGTTGCCCCGTTGACGATCTGGAAAATTGAAAACAACCGGCTCAAGACGGGCTACGCGCCGACTGAAGGTGATGTGCTGGTTGAAGTAAGCGCCAAAAAGCTTACTCTACGGAGGCCATCAGGACAGCTCGCTGTGTACGAAATTAAGGGCAGGAGCTGATGATGCGAACCGCCAGTCAGCTAGCAAACGGGCTTGCATCGGCCGGCCGATGTAGAACCCTTGCCCCATATCGAATCCCAGCGCCCTAACGAAGTCCAGGTCCGCCCTGCTCTCAATTCCCTCCGCTACGCTGGCAATCTCGAGTTCCTTTGCCGACTCGACCGCCAGGCGAAGCAGTGGTTTCAAATGTGGACGCGACCAGGCGCCGTGCACCAGCTTCTGGTCCGCCTTCAGCTCCGAGAATGGAATGCGCGAGAGCTGCAGGATGGACGCATGCCCTGCTCCAAAGTCGTCCAGCGACAATTCATGGCCGTTGAGGCGAAGCTTCAGCACATTTCTCAGCGCAGCACTCAGGTCGCCGATCTCTGAATACTCCGTGATCTCGAACGCAATGCAGGCTGGCTTGATGCCGCTGCGGCGGATGGTCTCGATAATCTGGTCCGCCAGATGCAGGTTTTCCAGCGCCAGCGGCGAAAAATTAATCGAGATCCGGAAGCTTCGCCCCATCGCGAACCATTTCTGCAGATCCGCCAACGCGAGATTCAAGACTGTAATCGTCAGAAGCTCCGACAGCCCCTCGCTCTCCGCAATGTGCAAGAAGGTTGCGGGTGACAGCAGGCCTGACTGGGGATGATTCCAACGCAGCAAAGCCTCTGCGCCTTGCAGGCTGCAGTCCGACAATCTAATCTTGGGCTGGTAGTACAGTTCGAACTCGCCGCGCAATAAGCCGCAGCGAATCGCGTCGGCATCCAGCATGGGCGTGGGAACGGCGCAAATGCGCGGGGCTTCCAGCGCGCGGCGATTAGCCTCGCCTATTTCGCCAATCGCTGCTTTCAGGTCTGCTGCGCCCAAGCCTCCAGCCAAGCCCACACAGGCATGCAAGGCCAGGCTGCCGGCCAGCGTCTGCACCGTGTCGTTGGTACGTGGGCATTCGATCCCGTAGAAGACAACGTTCGCGCTCCAAGTCCGCTGCGATAGCGCCAGCAGGAAGTCGGGGACGTCCATGTCGGGCAACTTTGTGTCCACCAGTAGCAAGTGTGGCGTGGCCGGGAACGAGTCAATCATTTCCAGCCCTGCATGTCCCGTGGCGGCGGTGCCGACGACAGTCAGGTCCAGCTCCTCGAGCTGGCCCTCATCGTGCAGCTGGCCAATGACGAAGACTGTCCTGAAGGTAGCCAAATCGATTCGACGATACATTTCGTTCTCCAACGAGGCCTTTCTAAGCGCTATAGGCGAGCGCCGGGCTGGCGCTCCGTTGCTGGACAGACCTCGCCTTCGCTGGGTGGGCCGAGCCCTGCTGCACGGCGTCGATCCGAAAAATACTGACTGCCTGCTCGAGTCGCGCCGACTGGTCCTGCAAAGACTGTGCTGCGGCGGCGACTTGCTCCACCAAGGCGGCGTTTTGTTGCGTTCCCTGGTCCATTTCGACGACAGCGCGGCTACAGGAGACGATGCCGGCATGTTGCTCCGCGCTCGAATTGCGGATCTGCGCCATGATTTCCTCAACTAGGGCTACGCTGGCGACGATATCGTCCATTGCCCCACCGGTCTGCTGGACCATTTCAGCACCCGCTGCGGCTTGCGCCGTTGCAACTGTGATCAGGCTGCTGATCTGCTGGGCCGCGGCTGCCGAGCGTTGGGCCAGGCTGCGCACTTCGGATGCAACGACGGCAAATCCGCGCCCTTGCTCCCCGGCGCGAGCCGCCTCGACTGCTGCGTTCAGCGCCAGGATATTGGTCTGAAAAGCGATGCCATCGATCAGGCCAATGATCTCCGCCATCTTCTTCGCCGAGTCCGCAATTTCCTGCATGCGCTCAGTGACGGCAGCAACTGCCGCACCGCCACGACCGGCAGCAAGGGCGGCTTGCTGCGCCAGCTTGTTGGCCATCTGGGCATTTTCGTTGTTCTGCTCGACGGTGGCGCTCAGCTCCTCCATCGCAGCTGCCGTCTCTTCCAGGCTTGCCGCCTGTTGTTCGGTTCGCGCCGACAGGTCCAGGTTGCCAGCGGCGATTTCAGACGAAGCGCTGGCAATCCGTTCCGCATCTTTGCGAACCAGGCCAACCAGATGGCCAAGATGCTCGCGCATATGCTCCATCTCGTACATCAGGCTGCTTTCATCGCCCTCTTTGACTGCAATTGCGCCGCTCAAATCACCATCAGCGATGCGTGCCGCGGTCTGCGCAGCGACGTCAGGCTCGCCGCCAAGCGAGTTGTTCAGGCGCTGGATGATCAGCGTTGCGACAGCGACCGACACCAGCAGAGCAAAGATGCCAATGGCAAGCATCTTGACGCGGGTATCAGCGTAAGCTTCAGCCGCTTCAGCCCGTGCAGTATTCATCAGGCTCACTTCGTGTTTCACCGAGTCTGACAGTGCTTCGCGACAGGCCTGCAACATTGGCTTAAGGCTATCGTTCAGGTAAGCACGGGCCTCGGCATCATGCTCGGACTTGATCATGCCGATCAGGCGGTCCTGGCCATCGGCATATGCCCTCACCGCCGCTTCAGTTTTTTTGAGTGCCGCCCGTCCATTGGCTGTGACGACCCGGCGGTCAAGCTCGGCCAGCTTGCCGTCGATCTCCTTACGGAAGTTCGCAATATCTTCAATCTGGCGCTCCTGGACCGCGCTGTTTTCACTCAGCACAGCGTTGCGCAGCGCCACCGCGATATCCGTCACACGAAGCTGGACGTCCGTCGTCAGTTCAATTTTTGGCCAGCGGTCCTCAGCAATTTCAGTGGTGACGTCATTCAGCTTGGCCTGCTGATATAGCCCAAGACCAATTGCTGCTGCAATAAACGCGCAAACAATGCCGAAGCCGGCGGTGAGCAGGGTCACCACCTTGAAACGGGAGGTTTTCATGATTGATCCGATCCTAAGGAGAACACGTAGTCAGGATACGGTTGCGGGGTGTTTCTCGGCCCCTACAGTTTTGCTGCGGTAGAGAGAGTACAGATAGGAAAACTGTATGGGTCTCGTTAGCGACAAGACTACCTATCGTTCGTTTGTTCGCTGAATGATTGAACCGCCTTCCATTGCCTGGCGAACGCCGCTACGCGAACGTATGAGCCAAATCCCGACTCCTGCAGGTCCGTAAGGATTTGCTTCAAATTGCGCCTCTGCTTTCGAGGCTGGCCTCGGCTTTGAGCCACGCAGGTAGCTGCCGAGCAAACGTACAGCCGTAATCAGAGCTCATTGATAATTCTGCGGCACGCACGTACGAATACCCTGTCAATTGTTTGGATCCAAAAATAAAGCCCTGTAAAAACAGGGCCTTACGGATCAACTAAGCAAGAAAATTAATGTTACCTTGAGGCAATTCACTCCCACTCGATTATCAATCATAGCCGGAAGCTGTTGATTTCATGCGTGAATTTCAGTCCATCCGAGTTCGATACCATCAAAAATACCATCGCATCAATTCATCGAACGCTTTCGGAAAACAACGTTGAGCGCAACAGTTAATCATACAACGTCAGGAGATCGATCGAGCCCGATTTGCAGAAAGCCAGCCGCGACACGCGTATCTACATTGGCCAAAACCGTCTCGCTATGAATCCCTGTCAGCTTTCCGTATCGCACGCCATGACAATTCAAGTCTCGCCGTCGACCTAACCAGACACACTTCCGGGTGAATGGTGTTTTTCTAGCATTCCATGTAGCGACGAAAAATTTAGATGACAAACACCATGAAAGCCACTATATTACGAGCATCATATCCGTGGACTTAAATCATGAGACTGAGCAAGGAGGAATCGGCCCGCCGGCGAGCTCAGATTGTCGAAGTCGCCGCAGCGCTTTTTCGACAGCATGGCTACAACGGCATCGGCGTGGCAGACCTGATGAAAGGCGCCGGTCTCACACACGGTGGCTTTTATGGCTACTTCGAATCGAAGGAACATCTTCTTGCTGAGGCCTGCGAATACGCCATCGGAACTTCGGTCCAGCAGTGGCAAAACTGGATTGGTCGCAATCCATCAGATCCGGTAAGGGAACTGGCGCGATCGTATTTAAATGAGGCACATCGCGACACGCTTGCGGCAGGATGCGTGATCTCATCGCTTGGTACCGACGCCGCACGCGAAGGACAACATGTGCGGTGCGCCCTAACGGGAGGTATCACTGAACAGTTAAGACTATTGGCCAAAGCACTTCCAGGCCCGGTCGGGCGTGCTCGGGAACGCGCTATTGCAACTTATGCCGCCATTATCGGTGGACTCATGTTGGCACGCGCAGTCGACGACCGCACGCTATCCAACGAAATACTGGCAGCCACAGCCGCACAGCTAAATAACGAATAGAGCGCGCTCGCTAATGCTTCGATCCAACATTGCACCAATTTTGCCTACAAATATGATGGTAATCATATTCACTTAAGACTTATCACTCGACAGACACCAAAGGAACACAACTCATGAGTAAAGACATCGTCATCTGCTCGCCGGTTCGCACTGCGATCGGCAGCTTCAACGGAACGCTCAAAGACACTGCAGCCAGCAAGTTGGGCGGCCACGTAATCGAGGCTGCGATTCGCCGTTCAGGACTGGGGCCAGAACTCGTCGATTCTGTCGTGCTGGGCAACGTCGTCCAGGCAGGCAACGGCATGAATCCCGCTCGGCAAGCAGCCATTGGCGGTGGCTTACCAGTTGCAGTTCCAGCCTTGACCGTCAACCGTGTATGCGGATCTGGCGCACAAGCAGTGGCAACCGCGTATGCCGAAGTTGCCGCCGGCATTTCCCGGGTCGTAGTCGCAGGCGGTGCCGAGAACATGGATCGCGCGCCTTATCTGCTGCCCGGCTTGCGTTTTGGCGCCCGCATGGGGAACGCGGAGGTGGTCGATTCCCTGCTACGGGACGGGCTTCACGATGCGTTCTCTTCACAACACGCCGGCTGGCATACCGAAGACCTGGTGCGGAAATTCGGCATAACGCGCGAAGCGCAAGATGCGTTCGCGGTCGAGAGCCAGCAGCGCTTTGCCCGCGCCCAGGGTGCAGGCTGGTTTACCGAAGAGATCGAGCCCCTGTTCATTGACGGCCGGAAGGGCCAGATCACATTCGCCGTCGACGAAATCAATCGTCCCGACACCACGCTGGAGAGCCTGGCGCGGCTGAAGCCAGCATTCCGTGCTGACGGCACCATCACCGCTGGCAGCGCGCCTGGCGTCAACGCCGGCGCGTCGGCGATGATCGTCTGCGATCGCGCCACGGCAATCGAGTACGGACTCCAGCCCTCGCTGATCATTCGCGGCATTGGCGTGGCCGGTGTGGATCCGGACTATTTCGGCCTCGGTCCGCTGCCCGCTATCCGGCAAGCCCTCGGCAGGGCTGACTGGACGATCGATGAGATCGACCGCTTCGAAGTGAACGAGGCTTTTGCCGCGATCGCCCTGGTCGTGCGCGACGAGCTGAAGATCTCCCCTGCCCGCTTCAACATCGACGGCGGAGCAATTGCGCATGGCCACCCGATTGGCGCAACCGGCGCCATCCTCATTACCAAAGTAGCCCATGCATTGCAGCGCACGGGCGAACGCAAAGCGGTCGTTTCGCTTTGCATCGGCGGCGGCCAAGGTATCGCCTTGTGCTTGGAACGGGCTTGAACCTCAAACCACACCTTTAAAGGGGCTTACATGGCCGACTACTCTCCAACCAATATGTTGAACCAAGCTTTGCGCCTGCCGAATGGGCAATCCATCCGGAATCGCCTGGCAAAGGCAGCAACCAGCGAAACGCTGGCCACCTATGACAACCATCCGAGGTCAGCCCTTGTCCAGCTGTACCGGCGCTGGACGTCATCGGGGATTGGCCTGATCATCACAGGCAATGTGATGATCGATCGCCGCGCCCTGGGCGAACCAGGCAATGTGGTGATCGAAGACGAAGCTGATTTGCCTATGCTCGAACAATGGGCCAGCGCAGCCACCAGTCAGGGCGCATCCATCTGGGTCCAGCTCAATCATCCGGGTAAGCAATCGACCAAGGGCCTCAATGCCAGCAATATTGCGCCGTCGGCAGTGCCATTCAGCCCGGAAATGGCGGCCATGTTTGAGACGCCGCGCGAAGCAACTGTTACCGAGATCCATGAAATCATCCATCGCTTCGGACGTAGCGCGGCAATCTGCAAGAAAGCCGGATTCAGCGGTGTGCAAATCCATGCGGCACATGGCTACTTGATCAACCAGTTCCTGTCGCCACACCATAATCAGCGAACTGACGAATGGGGCGGCACGATTGAAAAGCGGCGCCGTTTCTTGCTTGCGGTCTACGCCGAGATCCGGCAGCAAGTCGGTCCTGATTTTCCCGTTGGGATCAAGCTCAATTCAGCAGATTTCCAGCACGGCGGCTTCACCGAAGACGAGTCGCTGCAAACAATCCAGGCGCTGGCCGATGCTGGGATCGACATGGTGGAAATTTCGGGCGGTACTTACGAAACAGGCGTCGCGCAACCCAAGAAGGCTTCAACCCTCGCGCGCGAAGCATATTTCATCGATTTTGCGGAAAAGGTCCGTGCCGCAGTTCAGGTACCGCTCATGGTCACTGGAGGGTTCCGGAGTGCGGCGGGCATGGAGGCAGCATTGCGCTCGGGAGCCGTGGATGTCGTTGGCATCGCGCGGCTGATGGCGATTGATCCCGATGCGCCAGCCTCCTTGCTCAAGGGAGTGGACAGCAAACAGCAGGTCCGTCCAATCAAGACCGGCATCAACCTGATCGACCGCCTCGGCCTGATGGAAGTGCTCTGGTACACATTGCAGGTGAGGCGCATCGCCGCGGGCGGCCAGCCGCGCCCTCACGAAAGCGGCCTGTGGGCTTTGGTCAAGTCAATTGCGCTGAACGGCTGGGGCGCGTTCAGGACACGGCGCCTTCGTGCCCGCTGAAAGTTCTTAACAATCACACTTGAAAGTAAATCATGTCCAAACTTCATACACTTAATCGTCATTTCCTCCAGGCGGGCATTCTCGCTTGTGCGCTGAGCGCGCCATTCCTCCCAACGGCAGCGGCCGACATCCCGACCCAAACGGCACAAGCATCATCAGTCAGCTGGGCCAACGTGCCGACGCAAACCATTTCCGCTGGCGGAGTGGATTTCGCATACAGGGAGCTGGGTAAGCAGAACGGCGGCACCCCTGTGGTCCTGCTTAATCACTTGGCCGCCGTTCTGGATAACTGGGATCCGCGCGTCGTCGATGGGATCGCGGCAAAGCACCACGTCATCGTCTTCGACAATCGCGGGGTCGGCGCATCCAGCGGTGCAACGCCGAAGTCGATCGAGCAGATGGCGGACGACGCCACCACTTTCATCAAAGCCTTGGGTTTCCAGCAAGTTGACCTGTTCGGCTTCTCGATGGGTGGCATGATTGCGCAGGAAATCGTGCTCAAAAATCCGCAGTTGGTCCGCAAGTTGATCCTGGCTGGAACGGGGCCTGCGGGTGGCGAAGGAATCAGTACCGTCGCGGGCGTGGCAAATTGGGACCTCGTGCGTGGCCTGTTCACCTTCCAGGATCCGAAGCAATTCCTGTTCTTCACCCGCACGCCAAAGGGCATCGAGGCCGGCAAGGCATTCCTGGCAAGGTTAAAGGAACGCTCAGCCAATCAAGACAAGGAGATCACCATGTCTGCATACTTCGCGCAACTTGACGCGCTGAAGGCTTGGGGCAGCAAGCAGCCCGCAGACCTGTCGGTGATCAAACAGCCCGTGCTCGTCGCAAATGGTGATCAGGACCGCATGGTTCCAACGGCAAACTCGCAAGACCTTGCCCGCCGGTTGCCAAACAGCACGCTGATCATCTATCCGGACGCCGGCCACGGCGGCGTATTCCAGTACCACGCCGAATTCGTGCCCGCCGCACTCGAATTCCTGGCGCGCTAAAGGACGTCGATATGAGCCAAACACACAACACCGCCCCGACCTGCTTCGTCGAAGCGGACGGAGAGAAGTTTGCCTACCGCCGCTGGGGAAACAGCAATTCGAGACAGCCGCCCTTGTTCCTGCTCCAGCATTTTCGCGGTGGCATGGATAACTGGGATCCGTTCGTGACCGATGGTTTGGCCGCCGGCCGCGAGGTAATCCTGTATAACGGCCGGGGCATTGCGGCCTCCAGCGGCGTGCCGCGCACGCGCATTGAGCTGATGGCGGACGATGCCGCTATGGTGATCCGGGCGCTAGGCCTGAGCCAGGTCGATGTGCTGGGCTTCTCGCTGGGCGGCTTTCAAGCCCAGGACCTGACCCGGCGCCATCCGTCACTCGTTCGCAAGCTGATGCTGCTCGGCACCGGTCCGCGTGGTGGGAATCCTGATATGGAACCTGGAGTACTGGAGACTGCCGCGCACGCGGTACCGACGGTGGATGATTTCCTGTTCCTGTTCTTCGGCCGTTCCGAAGCGGCCCAAAAAGCCGGGCGTGATTTCTGGAACCGTCGCCACCAGCGTATCGACCAGGATCCACCAAGCTCGCCCGCTGTCACACAAGCCCAGATCGAGGCGAATATGTTCTACCTGCCCAAACTCGATCCCGCCGACCCATTCGCCCATCTGCGCGAGATCAAGCAGCCGACCTTTATCCTGAACGGCGTAAAGGACATCATGGTTCCGACCATCAATTCATGGCATATGGCGCAGAACATCCCTAATGCACAGCTGTTCATCTATCCCGATGCCGGCCACGCTGCGCAGTTCCAGTACCCGGAGCGCTTCCTGAAGCACGCCATCCAGTTCCTTGACGAGTAATTTTCGACACCGACACCATGCTCAAGTTTAAATTATTACTTTGGCTGCTCAGCAGGCTTCTGCAACGGGCCATCAACAGTCAGGCCGCTTGCGCCA
>Ga0102595_100360_pt1 | contig 34508 bp, 25 predicted proteins | sample Araplaol_mTSA_r2_2_FD_76864 | JGI IMG/M metagenome (GOLD analysis project Ga0102595, IMG submission 76864) | Arabidopsis root microbial communities from North Carolina, USA - plate scrape MF_Col_mTSA_r2 (SPADES assembly) (version 2) | ecosystem: Host-associated > Plants > Roots > Endosphere...
CGAAGGCCGCGTAGTAGTTCGCGTGGTATTGCGGGCGCAGGCCGGGCGGTCCGTTGTCCCTGCCTCCCGCCTCCAGCGCCGCGCGATAAAACGCGTCGACCTGCTGGCGGGTCTCGGCCTTGAACGCGAGGTGAAGGTGCGCCGGCTTCTCGTCGGTCTGGAACAGGCACAGCGAGGCCTTGCTCTTCGAGGCGAGTTCGACGCCGTAGCTCGGTACGCCCTCGGAAACGACGGCCACGCCGAGCGGTTCGAGCGCCCTTAAGAAAAACGCCTTGCTCGCCGCGTAGTCGCTCACGCCGAATTTGACATGGTCAAACATGAGTTTCCTGTTGTTTCAAGATCTGTGGAGGCCGGGCGGCCCAAGGCCGGCGCAAGCATAAACCCGTGATTCCGGGGGCGCGACGCGGCCCGAAAGCCTCCTGGCGACCGGGGAACCGCTGCCGGGGCCGCTTCGCCGTCAAAATGCCGGCCATGGAATCTCTGATCGAACAACTCTCCGACTCGGTGGCTTCGGCCCGGACGCTGGAAGACCTGACCCGTCCGATGCTCGAGATGCTCGGCGCGGTGACCGGGCTGGAGTCGACCTACCTCACCACCATCGACCTCGACAAGGGACAGCAGCACATCCTCTTCTCGCGCAATGTGCGGCAGCTGAGCATTCCAGAGGGCCTCACCGTGCCTTGGGCCGACACGCTTTGCAAGCGCGCCATGGAAGAGGGCCGCACCTACACCGGCGACGTCGCCAGCTGCTGGGGCGATTCCGACGCGGCAAAGGAGCTCGGCATCCAGACGTACGTAAGCACGCCGGTCAAGACCGAGGGCGGCGACCTGTTCGGCACCCTGTGCGCCGCGAGCTCGACGCAGCAGCCCCTGGCGCCGCATGCCGAGCCCGTGCTGCAGCTGTTCGCGCGGCTGATCGGCCAGCAGGTGGAGCGCGAGCTGCTCTACAGGAAGCTGGAGAAGGCCCATGCCGAAGTCGTCACCCTCGCTTCCACCGACGCGCTCACGGGCCTGCCGAACCGCCGCACGCTCGTCGACGGCCTGCGCAGGCTGATGGCGCAGGCCGAGCGCGACGGCACCAGCGTGCTGGTCGGCTTCATCGACATGGACGGCTTCAAGAAGATCAACGACACCCACGGCCACGACATCGGCGACGAGTTTCTCGTCGCCATGACCGCCCGCATGTCGACCTCGCTGCGCGCTGGCGACATGCTGGCGCGCAACGGCGGCGACGAGTTCGTGGTGATCGGCGCCGGCCCCGCCTTCGACCAGGCGCCGAACGCCGCGGCGCGTTCGCTCGCCGAGCGGCTGGGCGAAAGCACCGTGGGCGAACTGCGGCTGCAGGGCGCCACGCTCGACTACCGCGGCGCGAGCGTCGGCGTGGTCGCCATCGACCCGCGCACCACCTCCGCGGCGCAAGCGCTGCGGCTGGCCGACGAGGCCATGTATTCCGTCAAGCGCGGGCGCCGCGCTGTGGCGAACCACCGGGAAACGGCTTCGGCCTGAGCGGCGCAGCCAGGTGCCGTCGCCGCCCCGGCTCGCGGCGGGGCGGCGCGCAGCCCGGGGGAAGCGCCTCGCGATGCGGCATCGAACCTGTTGAAGATGCTGGAGCCGTCGCGCGCGCAGCCGTCGATTTCGATGGCGATGCCCTGGCGCAGGCAACGGCGCGGAGAACCACGGGACCTCCTTTTTGCGGCTGTGGATGAAGCCTGCGAAAGCGCATGGGAGTGGTCAGGGAGTGTTCATAAACCCGCTCCAGTATTGAACTCCAAAGTACTACTTCTGCTCGTGGGCTGCGGCCTCGCCTTCGTTCGGGGGCTGGAGTCCGGAAAGCGTTCCGGAGGTGCTGCCATGCGCTTGACCAGCATGAATTCCGTCGGGACTTCGGGGCCGGCGACATATCGGGTCTGGACCGACGACCCCGAGGGTTTCTCGACCCAGCGCATCACGCCGATGCACCACAACTTCCACGAGCATCCGCTGTTCCAGGTGCCCGAACTCGTGAAGCTCGGCATGGAGCTCTCGAAGGTGGACCAGTGCAGGTTCATGGACCCGAAGAGAACGATTTCCTCGGCGCTCTCGCACGAGGGCAGGCCGCCGGGCGGGCGCAGCATCGACGAGTTCTTCGAGCGCATGGAGGAGCCGGGCTCGTCGTGCGCCTTCTACAACATCGAAGTCGTTCCCCGCTACCAGGCCTTGCTGATGTCGGTGGTGAACTCCATGCGCGCGCTCGTGGAGCGCGAGCAGCCGGACATCTTCAGGGTGAACGGCTTCGTGTTCTTCTCGGCGCCGCCTTCCGTCACGCCCTTCCACATCGACCGCGAGAACAACTTCTGGCTGCAGCTGCATGGGCACAAGATCCTCAACGTGTGGGACCACCGCGACCGCGGCATCGTGCCGGCCGACGCCGTGGAGGATTTCATCGTCACGCAGTCGCTGAAGAAGGTTCGCTTCAGCGAAGCGTTCATGCCGCTGGGGCTGGAGTTCGACGCACGGCCGGGCGATGCCATCTACTTCCCCAGCACCTCGCCCCACATGACCCGCTCGGAGGTCGGCGGGACCGGCGCCGGCGGTCGCCTGTCGATCTCGATCGGCGTGACCTTCTACACCGCCGCCACGCGCGAGGTGGCCCGCATCCACCAGGTGAACCGGCTGATGCGCAAGTGCGGCCTGTCGCCCTCATACCCGCGGGAGTCGCCGGTAGCGGATGCGGTGAAGTCGGCCATCGGCGGTTTCGTCGGCGCCGGCCGCGCCCGGCTCGGCACCGCGCGTGCGCGCTTCATCAGCATGGCCACGTCGCGGCGAATGAGGCACACGCCGCCGCCGGGGTCCTACTGAGCCTGTGTCGGTCGCGGCATCGCTTCCCCCGTGGGGGATTCGCCAGCGTCACGTTCTCGAGCGCCTTGATCCGCCACTCGCCGGCCAGCCGCGTCAGTACGGCGAGGATCTGCGTATCGACGACGTGAGGCCCCGCAGGATGTGCCGCACCTGCCGCGAGGTGGTGTCGTCTCTTCTCTGAAGCCGGCGTCCATCAGCAGATGTGCGCAGACGGCGCTACTGCGAAGCGGCCAGGAATTTGCTGATCAACCCGACCGTAACGCCGGTACTCTCTTCCATCAACCAGTGTCCTGCACCTGGCACGACTTCTCCGCGCACATTGGTTGCCGCATTGCGCATGACGATCGCCATGTTGTCGCCGAAGGACTTCTCTCCGCCAATGGCGAGCACCGGCATGGCGAGCCTGGTCTTGGAGAACGCGATGTTGTCGGCAACGTCGTTGCTGGCGATGGTGTTGAATTGCGCGAAGGCGGCGCGCATCGCGCCCGGCTGCGCATAGAGCCTGGCGTAGTGCCGCCGCGTCGCCTCGTCGATCTTCGAAGGCGTGCCGGCAAACTCGTTCCAGAACCGGTCGAGATAGATGCGCTCCCTGCCAGCGACCAGTCGCTCGAAATCGCGGCCGCCGGCGTTGAAGTGCCACAACGCGGGCCACAGGATGATCTGGTCCCATGGCGCGACGCCGGGCACGGGCGCGTCCATCACGACGAGCTTGTCGACCTTGTCGGGGTAGCTGGCCGCATATGCATAGGCGACCATCGTGCCGATGTCATGCCCGACGACGGCGCTCTGGTCCTGCTTCAGGGCAGTCACGACCGCGCGTATGTCGGCAGCCTGCGACTTCTTGTCGTAGCCACTGGTGGCCTTCGACGATTTCCCCATGCCGCGGAGGTCCGGCACGATCACCAGGTGCGTCTTCGCGAGCTCTTGCGCCAGCGGGGCCCACATGTCGCCCGTGTCGCCGAACCCGTGGATGAGCACCACGGCGGGGCCGGCACCGCCGGAGCGGACAAAGATGCTCGCGCCATCCGCCACGGTGACGGTCCGGGTCTTGAAGCTGCTCGGGAAGGCCGGTTGTGCTCCGGCATTGGCTGTGCACAGCACAGCAATCAACAGGGCCAATACCAGCGCAAGGCGATTCTTCATGTCGGAGCTCCACTGTCGAGGACCAGATAGGCGCGACGCATTCTGAGGCTTTGTTGCGCAGCGAGCCAACGATATTTGGTTCAAGCCGGGCGCCGGCCCCGCTCATCGCTCGCGAACCAGCCGGAAATATCGCCACATTCCCCACACGACGCCGACGGCGAGACCGATCCCGACGCTCCAGCCGGCCGGCAAGCCGAATCCGAGTGCCAGGAGCAGCATCAATCCGGCGCAGGCCAGGCCGATGAAAACGAGGGTGACGAAGTCGAACCGGGCGACCGCCAGCGTGTCTTCGGCAAGGCCGCGGTCACGGTGGCCGCGCTTGTGGCGCAGACGCCGGAACAGGAAGACATCGGCAACGAAATCGAAGATGCCGACGAAAAGATCGGCCAGGATGCTCCACATCAGGGGGCTCCATTTGCGGTGACACCCCGGAGTTCCTGCTGTTCTCATGGTGGTCCGACCAGGGTGGGGCGGCGGAGCACGCAGAAATGTTACCGCCCTTTCGGCCGGGGTAGCCGCCGTAGCCGGTGTCGGTGCGAGGTCACGCAGGTGACCCGTTCGACCGATGGCGCACCGGCAATCGCGCCCTAGGCCCTGAACCAGATCCTGAGCGTCACGTACAGCGCGTAACCCAGGGCGAGCACCATCCACACCATGAAGAGCACGTTGGCCCAGAATTCGCCGGGATTGGCCGCCAGGGTATAGAGCTGTCCCGCACAGCCCTTGCCGATGCATGGCACCTCTGCCCGGACCAGCGCGCGCAGCACGCCGAAGAAGAGGTAGCAGGCGATGCCGCCAGCCATCAGGAAGCCCACGGGCCCCACGATTCCCTTGGTGAGCTCGTCGTTCTCGTCGCGGTTGCCCTTGCGCAGCAGGTTCTGCCCGAACCTGTACCAGGCGAAGCCCAGCAGGAGCATCAACGAGTAGTAGAGAACGTCACGCATGTCTTCGGGATGTGGGTAAGGTCGTGGCCGACTTTAGCCGAGGCTCATCCAAAACCCGATTCGCCGCGTACACCTGTCCATGCACGCCCCCGCGCGTGTCCCCAGGGGAAAGACCAGACGCACATGCCGCAGGACATCGCATTCGCCATCCGCCGGGCCTTGAAGGGGCTGCAGCCGTTCTCCTGCTTCGACCACCGGAAGCGCCGCCCGGTGGACCGCCATCTCTTCGAGTGCCGCGCATGAGCAGCGGCATGACCGTGGTCGCTCTTGCGGGCTTGGCGTGGACCGCATCGCTGGCGCTGCCGACCTGGGCCGTGAGCCTCGCACGGCACGACGCGAGCCTCGTCGACCGGATGTGGTCGGTCTTCATTGCGGGTGCCGGCCTCGTGTACTTCCTGCTGCTGCCCGCGCAGACCGCGCGCGGACTGTGCATGGCGGTACTGGGCACCGCTTGGGCGCTGCGGCTGTGCATCTACGTCACGTGGCGCAACTGGGGGCATGGCGAAGACCGCCGATACCAGGCGATACGCGCGCGCAACCAGCCGAACTTCGGCTTCAGGAGCCTGTATCTGGTGTTCGCGCTGCAGGCGGTGCTGGCTTGGATCGTGTCGGCGCCTTTCCTTCCGGGCATGGCGGCTGCGCGGCCGCTCGGTCCGCTCGATGCGGTCGGCGGCGCGCTGGCGCTCTTCGGCATCCTCTTCGAAGCCATCGGCGACGCGCAGATGGCGCGCTTCAAGGCCGACCCCGCGAACCGTGGCCAGGTGATGGACCGCGGCCTGTGGCGCTACACGCGGCATCCCAACTACTTCGGCGAGGCCTGCACATGGTGGGGCATCTGGCTCATGGCCATCGGCGGCGCGGGGTGGGGCGGGGCGTGGAGCATCGTGTCGCCGCTGCTCATGACCTGGCTGCTGCTGAAGGTCTCGGGTGTGCGCATGCTCGAAAGCGACATCGGCGAGCGCCGCCCCGCCTATCTCGACTACATGGCGCGCACCAACGCCTTCGTGCCGGGGCCGGTGCGCGGCGATCGCTCGAAGCATTAGCCGGTGGCCTTGGCTGCCTGGCGGTGGCACCATGGCCGCGGTGAAGCCTTCGTCGAACAGATCTTCCTTGGTGATGATGCGCATCGTCTTCTGGAGCACGGCACTTCTCGCGCTGGCCATCCTCGCGGGCGTGGTGTACGAGCAGGTCGGCCGCTACCGGGCGCAGCGGGACTTCCCCGCGCCGGGAAAGATGGTCGATGTCGGCGGCGGGCGCCGTATCCAGCTCGACTGCCGGGGCTCCGGTTCGCCCACGGTCGTGTTCGAAGCCGGGCTCAGCGTCGATGGCTCGCTGAGCTGGTCGGCGGTGCAGCCGGCCATCGCGGCGCGCACGCGGGCGTGCGCCTACAGCCGCGCGGGGCTGATGTGGAGCGACCCGTCGGGTGCGCCGATCAGCGCGAAGCAGGTGGCAAGCGATCTTCACGAGGCTCTGGCGCGAGCGGGAGAGCGCGGGCCTTTCGTGCTGGTCGGGCAGTCGCTGGGTGGACTGTTCGCCACGACCTTCACGCGGTACTTCGGCGACGAGGTGGCGGGGCTGGTTCTGGTGGACCCGTCGCATCCAGACCAGGTGGCGCGCGTCGCGGCCTACATGACGGAAACCCGCTCGCTGCGTTCGCGCATCGCGGTGTCGCTCGCGTGGACCGGCCTGCTGAGGGCGGCGGCCCCGAGGCTGCTGCCCCGTGCGCCGAACCAGAGCGAGCGCGATGCGCGGGCGGTCCGGGCCTACGCGCCGAAGTCGATGGTCACGCAGATGGCGGAGAGCGACGCGACCGATGCCATGCTCGCCGAGGCGGGCGCCTTCCGCGACCTGGGCAGGCGTGCGCTGGTGGTGCTCACCGCGATGGCGCCGTACACCGAGGCCGAGCTCCGGGGAATGAAGATCACGCCCGCACAGGGCCGCGAGGTGCTGGCCATCTGGCAGCAGCTCCACATGGAAGAAGCGGAGTGGTCTTCGCGCGGCAGGCACCTGTCGCTGCCGAACTCCAGCCACGACATCCAGTTCGACGACCCGGAGGCGGTGATCGAGGCGGTGCTGTCGGTCGTCGAGATGGTTCGCGCGGACGACGGCGGGCAGCGTTGAGCGCGCCGCCGCGTCCGTGCATTACCAGCGGAACTTCACGCCCACGCTGCCCTCGATGCCGCTGCTCTTCGTGCGCACGCCGCCGCCCGAGGCCCAGAGCTTGCCCAGCTCCGCGTACAGGCTCGCGTTCTGCGTGAGCTGCAGCGTGGCGCCCGCCGCCAGTTCGGTGCTGGTGCCGCCGGTGCGCGTGGCGATGTCGGTGTAGGCCGCGGGTCCGATGAAGCGGGCGGTGTCGGTGCCGCTGCCGTTGCGGTAGACGTTGAAGCGCACATAGGGCTGCAGCAGGCCGGCGGAGGTGGCGATCTCCCCCTTCACCCGCACGCCGGCGCGCGCCATCCAGCCGCTGTGGCTGTGCTGCTGCACCAGCGCGGCGGCGATGCCGCCGTCGTCCAGGCTGATGCGCTGGTGCACCAGTTGCAGCTGCGGCTCGATGGTCCAGCCCGGCGCGATGGCGAATGACTGGCCGACCTCGATGGAGGCCAGCAGGCTGCTGCCCTTGCCGGAGCTGGAATAGCTCAGCGCGGGCGATGCCGTGTAGTGATGGCGCCCGGCCTGCAGCACGCCGTCGACGTACAGGCCGCTGTCGTTCTTCCAGGTGGCGTAGGCGCCCAGGTACTGGCTGCGCAGGTCGTTGGAGCCGGCCGCGTAGTTGACGATGCCGCGCGCGAAGCCGTTCACGCGCATGTCGCCGTTGAGTTCGCCGAGGTAGACGCCGGCGCGCCAGTGGGCGTCGGCCCAGAGATCGGTGCCGGCCTGGAAGCCGGTGAGGCGTCCCTTGCTGGTGGGGTTCACGGTGCCGCCCTGGCTGATGGTGCGGTCGGTGCTGACGATGCGGGCCCAGACCTGGCGGTAGCTCCGGTCCTGCATGGCCGGGCCGGCGTCGTTGCTGCCGGGCGGGCCGTCGTCGCCGAAGCGCTGGCGCATGCTGCCGAGCATCGACAGGTTGGCCTGGCGGAACTGCTCTGGCAGCGCGGCGTACAGCGGCACTTCGGTGCGGTAGGTGGGCACGCTCACGCCCCCACCGGTGCCGCCGCCGCTACCGGTGCCGCCGGTGCTTCCGCCTCCGCCGCCGTTGGCGGGAGGCGTGACCACGGCGCTGGAGCGCAGGTACCAGTTCTCGCCCGCGCCGCTCGCATCGGCGGCATACAGCCGGTACTCGTAGGCGCCGGCATCGACGTGGCCGCCTGCCAGCGCAAAGGCGTTCTTCGTGGTCTGCGCGGTGGTGGTGGCGCCGTTGATCGCGCTGACGACCTCGATGCCATTGCCGGTGGTCAGCGCGCCGAGTCCGCCGAGATTGGTGATCTGCACGTTGGTCGTGCCGCTGGCGATGGCGGTCGCGCCGCTGAGCACCAGCCGGTCGCTCGCGCTGCTGCTGTCGCCCAGCGCGGTGCCCAGGCGCAAGGCGCCGCCGTTGCCGACCCACGGGCCGGTCACGGTGAGCGTGGTGCCCGGCGCGGAGCCGACGAGCGAGACGGTGCCGCCATTGGCCATCGACGCGATGGTCTGGCTCTGGCCGGCGAGGTCCAGCGTGGCGCCCGACGCGACCGTGAATGCGCTCGCGTTGCTGAGCGCATTGGCCGCTCCGGCGCGCAGGGTGCCGGCGTTGACGCTGGTGGCGCCGGTGTAGACGTTGGCGCCCGACAGCGTCAGCGTGCCCGCGCCGCTCTTCACCAGGCCGGCGGTTCCGGAGACGGGGCCCGACCAGCCCATGTCGTGCCCGTTGGTGTCGATGGTGCCGGTGCCGCCCAGCAGCAGCGGGCTGCTCAGGCTCAGGCCATCGGCGCCCGCGACGATGCTGGCGGTGGCGCCGCCGTCGATGGCCACGGCGCCCGTCAGCGCCGCGCCGGCGTTCAGCGTCAGGCTGTTGCTGCCGCCGGTGAACTCCACGGCCGCCGCTCGGGTGACGCCGTCGCCGCCCATGCCGCCGGTGATGCTGCCGCTGTGCACGATGCCGAGGTTGGCGCCCGACACGCCCACACCGCCCGCGCCGTTGGCACCGCTCGCGCCCCCGTTGCTGCTGGCGCCGCCGACGCCGCCGTTGCCGCCGGTGATGGAGCCGCTGTTGGTGATCGTCGTGCTGGCGCCCGTCGCCCGCAGGCCGATGCCGCCATCGCCGCCGGCGCCCGGTGAGCCGGTTCCGCCCGCGCCGCCGCCACCGGCCCCCCCCGCGCCACCGGCGCCGCCGCTGACCGCCCCCGTGTTGGTCACCGAGACCGCGCTGCCCGCCAGCGTGATGCCGCTGCCGCCGGCGCCGCCGCCGCCGCCCGACGCGTTGCTGCGCGCCGGCAGCAGCTCGGAGCCGCCCGCGCCGCCGGCACCGCCGGCGACGACGCCGTTGTTGGTGAAGACGATGCCCGAGGTCGTCGCATTGAGGAAGAAGCCGGCGCCGCCGCTGCCGCCGCCACCGGCTTGCGAGAAGGCGTCGCCGCCCTTGCCGCCGGCGCCGCCGGTCGAGCTGCCGGTGGCGGTGTAGTTGCCGGTCGGCCCGATGAGGATGGAGCCGTAGCCTCCCGCACCGCCTCCACCGGCCGCCCAGTAGCCGTTGCCGCCCGCGCCGCCAGCGCCGCCCGTGTAGCTGTCGGAAGAGGTGGTGACGCCAGTGCCGATGGACGCGCCCTGGAAGCCGCCACCGCCGCCGCCGCCGTAGCCGTTTCCGTTGCTGAAGTCGCCGGTCTGCGACTGGCCGGCCGCGCCGTTGTCACCCTGCAGCACGCCGGGGCTGACGACGTTGCTGCCCGCGCCCGCCGCGCCGCCCGTGCCGGCGGTGGCGCCGGCGAAGGAGCCGATGTTGGCTGCGGAGCCGGCCGTCGGGCCCGCGTCGGTCGACGATCCGCCGGCGCCGCCGTTCGCATTCACCGTGGTGTCGTTGAGCCCGCCGCTGCCGCCACTGCCGTCGGCACCGCCTGAGCCGGCGTGCAGCGAGGTGTCGTTGGCGGGCTGGCCGCCCGCGCCGCCCGCCGCCAGCGCCGGGCCGGCACCCAGCAGCAGCGCCGCGAAGGCAGGGGCGAGCGCGAAGGCAATGGCCATCGCCTCGGCCGGCTGTTGCGCCGATCGCGCATGGCCGCGCGAGGTCTCGGGTGCGGCGACCCAGGTGCCGCGGGCTTGATTCCAGAGGGTCCGAAAAACCTTGTTCATGGCTTCCCAACTTGTTCGTTCGTCGCCTGAACGGGCAGGCTCCCGCGTGCGGGCGCGAGTCTGTCCTCCGCCTGCACATGCCGTCGTTTTCGATTTGCAAGCCAAAAATGTAAGTACGCGTTGCGGCGGGCGATATGCCCGGAAGCGGGTACCCAGGCGGGGGCCGATGGCTGCCGAGGCGGGTGCGGGCAATGCTCGCCTGCACCGCCGGTTGAGGCCCAGCGCGCTACGGGCGCGATGCCGTGTGGCGCAGGCATACCCTGAACTGCATCAAGAGGTAAGCAGTGTTTCGCGCGAAATACAAAGACAAAGGGGCGAGGGCTAGAGGCCTGCCGGTCGGCGAGGGCGCTTCTTCTTCTGCCCGTGCCCGAGGCTCTGGAGGTAGGCGCAGAACATGTCGGCCATGGCGTCCGAATAGATCTTGATCTCCGCGTCGGTGCGCGGACTCTCCGAGAACTGCTTGCCCACCGAGCTGAACGTGGTCGTGATCAGGTCGGCCGCCAGCGCCCGCGTGGCTTCGCCGGCGTCGGGCAAGGCCTCGCGCATGAAGGCCTGCATGATGCGGTCGCCGGCGGCGCGTGCCTCGTGCGCCTCGGGCGCGTCGCGGTAGAGCGGGGCGGCGTCGTTGAGCGCCACGCGCATTCCGGCTTCCTCGCACTCCGACCGCACGAAGGCGTGCACCAGCATGCGCAGCCGCTCCAGCGGCGGGCGCTGCGCGTCTTCGAGGATGCCGCAGAGCATGTCGCTCGTCTGCTTCCACTCATCGCTTTGCAGCCGGAAGAGGATCGACGCCTTGTTGGGGAAGTACTGATACACCGACCCGACGCTGACGCCGGCTCTCTCGGCCACGCGCGTGGTGGTGAAGCGCTGCGCGCCTTCCTTCTCCAGAACCTGAAGGGCTGCCTCGAGGATGGCCGCGACGAGGTCGTTGGAGCGGGCCTGCTTGGGCTTTCTTCGGGAGGAGATCGGCGGGTTCTGACGGTCGGCCATGGACGGGGTTCGCAACGCGAATAGGAAATGTGAATGTTCCTTCATATTATTGGCTAACCTTCACTCCGACACGAAGAACCCCTGTGACAACCCTCATCAACAAACCACTGGCGCCCCTGCTGGAGCGCCTGTTCGCCGAGGCCGCCGAGGCATCGCCCGCGATGAGCGCGGCGGTCGCCGGCCTGTCCGACGAAGAGCGCTCGAAGCTGATGCGCAGCAAGACCGGTTACATCGATCTCTACGCGCGGCTCAAGGACGTTCCGCTGCCCGTCTCGCGCGAGACCGGCCTGCTGCTCTACATGCTGGCGCGCAGCGGCGGCGCGCGGAACATCGTCGAGTTCGGCACTTCCTTCGGCATCTCGACGCTGCACCTCGCCGCCGCCCTGCGCGACAACGGCGGCGGCCGCGTCGTCACTACCGAGTTCGAGCCCTCCAAGGTGGCGCGCGCCCGCCGCAACCTCGAGGCTGGCGGCCTCGCCGACCTGGTCGAGATTCGCGAGGGCGACGCGCTGCGCACGCTCGCAGCCGACTTGCCCGGGTCGATCGACCTGCTGCTGCTCGACGGCGCCAAGGCGCTCTACCCGGAGATCCTCGCGCTGGTCGAAAGCCGCCTGAGGCCCGGCGCATTCGTCGTCGCCGACAACGCCGACTACTGCCCCGAGTACCTCGCGCATGTGCGCTCGCCCGCCTCGGGCTACATGTCCACGCCCTTCGGCGATGACGTCGAACTGTCGATGCGGCTCGCATGAAACCGGCCGGCCTTCGTCTGTCGAGCGGCATCGAGCAGCCTGGCTGACTACCGCCACCACTCCAACGCGGACGCCACGGTGTCCGCAGTGCCAGTCGCACTGGCCGTAAGCGTCTGACGTCAACCAACGCACTCCACGACCCTTGCCGGTCGGGGTGCGTTCGCATGCGCGCTCCGGTCGGCCGGGAGAACACCACGAACCTGGACGACACCATGACTTCTCCATCGACACGGGCCACGACTTCATCGTCATCGCCACCATCATCGACGCGCGACTCCGCGCAGGGCCGTTTGCTGCTGCTGACGGCCATCCTCTTCATTTCCTATCTCTGCGTCGGCATGTCCCTGCCCGTCGTTCCGATCTTCGTGACGGGGCAGCTCGGGCTGGGCAACGTGTGGGCCGGGCTCGGCGTCGGCATCGCCTTTCTCGCCACCGTGCTGAGCCGGGCCCATGCCGGCACGCAGTCCGACCGCGCCGGGGCCAAGGCCGCGGTGTCGCGCGGGCTGGTCTTCTACGTGAGCGGCGCACTGGTCTCGCTGGTCGCCGGCCTGCTGGTGCAGTCGCCCTGGACGGCCTACCTCGTCCTGCTGGCGGGCCGGCTGCTGGTCGGCCTCGGCGAAAGCCTGGTCGGCGTCGGCATCATCGGCTGGGGCATCGGGCTCGTCGGCCCGGTGCGCTCGGGCAAGGTGCTGGCGCTGGTGGGCGCCGCCATCTACGGCGCGCTGGCGGTCGGCGGGCCGATCGGCCTCGCGCTGCAGCAGCGCTTCGGATACGCCGGCGTGATGAGCGTCGGCGTGATCCTGCCCTGCCTCGGCATGCTCGCGATCTGGCGCATGGCCGGCGTGCCCGCGCATCCGGGCGCCGAGCGGCCGCCGTTCTGGCGCGTGATCGGCCAGGTCTGGCCGCACGGCACCATCGTGTGCCTGCAGGGCATCGGCTTCGCGGCGATCGGCGCGTTCTTCACGCTGCATTTCCTCGACCAGCACTGGCGCTACGCCGGGCTGGGCCTGACGGCCTTTGGCGGCGGCTTCGTGCTGGTGCGCGTGCTCTTCGGCCACCTGCCGGACCGCGTGGGCGGACTGCCCGTGGCCATCGGCTCGCTTGCGGTCGAGACGGTGGGTCAGGCGCTGATCTGGAGCGCTTCCGATCCTGTGGTTGCCCTCGTCGGCGCGTTCCTCACGGGGCTGGGCTGCTCGATGATCTTTCCGTCCATGGGGCGAGAGGTCGTGCATCTGGTGCAGCCTCATCTGCGCGGCACGGCGCTGGGCGGGTTCTCCGCCTTCCAGGACGTCGCCTACGGGCTGACGGGCCCGCTGGCCGGGCTGCTCGCAGACAGGGCTGGGTACGGCGGCGTGTTCCTGGCCGGCTGCGGCGCCGCGGCGATGGGGCTGGTTATCGCGATCAGCCTTCGCCGGGCTCGGACACGCTCTCGGCCCTGACCTCGAAGGCGGCCTTCGCCTTCAGTTCGGCCTCGAGTCCGGCCTTCAGTTCGACGGCGACCCTCTCGGGGTCGCGGCGCAACTCCACGATGTCGCGCTCGCCGACGCACAAGCCCTCGAGCCGCACGTAGATGCGCGAGAAGTCGCCGCCCATTGCGCGCGCCACGTCGCCGAGGCATTCGGCCAGCGTGGCGAAGCCGCCGTTGCGGTACGAGCTGGGAGGTATCACGCCCCTGGAGCGGGGCGCGCGAACGGAGTAGGCGTAGGACGAAACTTCCTTCCGCAGCTCCACCACGGGCTGCAGGCAGCGCTGTGCTTCCCCTGTTCTCTTCATGGCCGCAGTGTAGATGCGGCGATACCCCGGTGGCCAGCCGGCCATCGGTCAGCCAAGAGTCAGGGACCGGCCGGCGGCGCAGCGACCGCCGCGGCCGGCTCAGTTGTCAGGCGGGCAACTTCTGCGCGGCAGGCGCCTGCAGCGGCGGCGTGCCGGTCTTGAACATGCTCGCGAGCTGCTTGCGCAGCTCGGGCGTGTCGGTGTGGCCGTGAACGGTCACGGCGTGCTGCACGGCGGCATCGAGCAGCTCGCTCTCGCTGTCGGCGCTGAGCGCGACGCTGCAGTTCATGGTGCTCGGGTATTCGCGGCAGTCGATGTATTGGCGTGACATGGCGGCAGCTCCTTGGATGTCCTCACGGACGTGCTTCGAAGATCAGGTTGAAGGGCGTCTCGCTGGCGCGGCGGAAATGCGCGAAGCCGCCCTTGGAAGCCACGTCGCGAAGCCGCGCCTCGCCGGCCTGCGCGCCAAGGCACAGTCCCACTTCCTGCGAGCGCGATGCGGGCGTGCAGATGAAGTTCGAGGCCGAATAGAACACGCGCCCCACCGGGTTCATGTTGTCTTCCAGCCGGTCGTTGGCGAAGGGCTCCACCAGCATCCAGGTGCCCTGCGGCTTCAGGCTGCCGCGCACGTGCGCCGCCGCGCCCACCGGGTCGCCCATGTCGTGCAGGCAGTCGAAGAAAGCGACAAGGTCGTAGTCCTTGCCCGGGAAGTCCTTCGCGCTCGCGACCTCGAAGCTCAGGCGCTTCGGATCGTCGATGCCTGCCTTGCGCGCCGTCTCTCGCGCACGCTCGATCGAGGGGGCGTGGTAGTCGAAGCCGACGAAGCTCGACTCGGGGTAGGCCTGTGCCATCAGCAGCGTGGAGGCGCCGTGTCCGCAGCCAACGTCGGCCACGCGCGCGCCGCGTTCGAGCGCGGCGGAAACGCCTTCGAGCGCCGGTATCCACTGGCTCACCAGGTTGGCCGCATAGCCCGGCCTGAAGAAGCGCTCGGTGCCGTGGAAGAGGGCGGGGTCGTGCTCGTGCCAGCCGATGCCCAGGCCGGTGCGCATGGCCTGGACCATCTTGGGCACGGCCTTGAACTGCGCCACGGCGATCTGGAACGCGCCCGGCACGAAGGCCGGGCTGCCTTCCTCGGCGAGCGCGAAGGCCTGCTCTTCGGTGAGCGAGAAGCGCTCGCTCTTCGGGTCGTACTCCACATAGCCGCTGGCGGCCTGTGCCGAGAGCCACTCGCGCAGGTAGCGCGGATCGGTCTCGGTGCGTTTGGCCAGCTCTTCCACGGTGCCCGGTCCTTTCGCCATTTCCTTGTACAGGCCGAGCTGGTCGCCCACGACGATGGTTGCGGCGTGCATCACGGCGCCGATGTCATGGACGAAGTTACCCATGAACGCGTTAAGCCTTGTTTCGTCGATAGCCATGTGTTTCCCCTTCGCCGGCGGACGGCTCGCGCGTCCCTTGCCTGCCTATACTGGGCTCGCGGCAGAGGGACGAAGGGCGATCCTCCGTCCCGATGCGTACGGGCGCCATACGCAGCAATGCGTATGCACGAAGAAAGGGGCATGCCATGACGCATCTCACGCGCGGCGACTGCGCGAGCGCACTCCGCCTGCTGGAACAGCTGGAATCCGGGCAGTCGCCCGTGCGGCATCACGGCGTGCATGCAATCCGGCGCAACGCCGCGAAGGCACCGGGCCGGCGAGAGTTCCGCCGCGCCTCGATGCAGGCCGACCACTATCGCCGCGCGGGGCTGGAGCATGTGGTCGCGGTGGCGTTGCTGTACCGGTTGACCTGCGCGGAGGTATCCGCGCGCGCCGTCTCGCCGCCAAAGCGCACTCCGGCCCTCACGCCGCGCGAAGGCGAGGTCATGCACTGGCTGGCGCGCGGCAAGACCGACGCCGAGATCGCCGCCTTGCTCCAGATCAGCCCCCGCACGGTGCACAAGCACCTGGAGCACGTGTACGTGAAGCTGGGCGTGGAGACGCGCACCGCGGCCGTGATGCGCGCGCTCGGCATAGGCAGCGCGCTCTGAAAGGTTTGCGCGGCCCTCAGCGCGAGGCCACCGCCGCCGGTGCATCCGCAGGCGAGGCACCGCGCCCGATCATCCACGCGCACACCGCCGACACCACGCCCGCGAACAGCACGTACAGGCAGATCTGCCATGGCTCGCCGCCGCCCGACTTCAGCAGCGCCGTCGCGATGATCGGCGTGATGCCCGAGGCGAAGATGCCCGAGAACTGGTAGACGAAGCTGATGCCCGTGTAGCGCACCTTCGCGTCGAACAGGTCGCAGAAGAGGGCGGCCTCCGGTCCGTACACCGAGGCGTAGAGGATGCCGAAGGGCACGATGATCGACAGCCACACCAGCAGCACGTTGCCGCCGCTGTGCGTCATGAGCCAGAAGCCCGGGAACGCAGACACGGCCGTGATGAGCGAACCCCACATGTACACGCGCGGGCGCCCCAGCCGGTCGGACATGCGCCCGAAGAAGGGAATGGCGAAGCACATCACCACCGCCGCGGCCATCACGCCCAGCAGCGCCTCGGTGCGGTTGATCTTGATGGTGCTCGTGAGGTAGTTGATGGAGAACACGCCGAAGATGTTGAAGAACACGCCGTCGATGTAGCGCGCGCCCATGCCCTTCAACACGTTGCCGGGGTAGCGGCGCAGCATGTCCATGAAGGGAATGCGCAGCTCGGCGTTGCGCGCCTTCACGGCCGCGAACTCCGGCGTTTCCTTCACGTGCAGGCGGATGTACATGCCCACCATCACCATCGCGCCCGAGATCAGGAAGGCGATGCGCCAGCCCCACGAGAGGAACTGCTCGTCGGTCAGCAGCCACGACAGCAGCGCCACCACGCCCGAGGCCATGCACAGGCCGATGGCCAGCCCGATCTGCGGCAGCGAGGCGTAGAAGCCGCGCTTCTCCTTCGGCGCGTACTCGTAGGCCATGAGCACCGCGCCGCCCCATTCGCCACCCAGCCCGATGCCCTGCGCCACGCGCAGGAGCAACAAAAGCAGCGGCGCCGCGATGCCGATCTGCGCGTAGGTCGGCACCAGGCCGATGAGGAAGGTGGCCACGCCCATGATCATCAGCGTGATGATGAGCATGCTCTTGCGGCCGATCTTGTCGCCGAAGTGGCCGAAGATCACGCCGCCCAGCGGCCGCGTGACGAAGCCCACCGCGAAGGTCGTGTAGGCCAGCAGGGTCGACACCACCGGGTCGCTGCCCGGGAAGTAGAGCTTGTTGAACACGATGCCGGCCACCACGCCGTACAGGAAGAAGTCGTACCACTCGATGGTGGCGCCCACCAGGGCCGAAACCACCACCCTGCGAATCGCTTTCTCGTCGCTTGCGCTCATGTCTGTCTCCGATGAGGTTGTCGTGGCGGTCTCTGCGGACCGTGGGGTTCGTTCGATGCGGGAACTCACTGCGCGGCGGGTGCCGCTCTCGCGTCCTCTCTGATCAGGTCGACGGCCTTCTCGGCCATCATCACGGCGGGCGCGTTGGTGTTGCCCGACACCAGCGTCGGCATCGCCGAGCAGTCGATCACGCGCAGCCCCGCCATGCCGTGCACGCGCAGGCGCGCGTCGACCACCGCGAGCGCGTCGGCGCCCATGCGGCAGGTGCCGGTGGGGTGGAAGATGGTGGCGCCGTTGTTGCGGCAGAACTCCAGCAGGTCGGCGTCGCTCGCCGCGCCCGGGCCGGGCTTCACCTCGCGCTTGACGTAGGGGCGCATCGCGGGCGATTCGGCGATGGCGCGCGCGGCCTTCACGCCGGCCACGGTGGTCGCGCGGTCGAGTTCGGTCGAAAGGTAGTTGGGCTGCATCTCGGGGGGCTCGGCCGCGTCGAGCGAGCGGATGCGCACGTGGCCGCGCGACTCGGGCCGCAACTGGCACACCGACATCGTGAAGCCCGAGTACGGATGCACCTTGCCACCCGCCATGTCGGCCGAGAGCGTGGCCACGTGGAACTGGATGTCGGGCGTGGCCGCCACCGGCCGGCCCTCGGCATCCTTCAGCGCGCGCATGAAGCAGCCGCCCTGGTTGATGCCCACCGCCAGCGGGCCGGTGCGGTGCAGCAGCCATTCGAGGCCCATGCCCATCTGTCCGAACCAGGAGTTGAGCTGGTCGTTGGTGGTGATGGGCTTGGTGCATTCGTAGCCCAGGCGGATCTGCAGGTGGTCCTGCAGGTTCTCGCCGACGCCGGGCAGCTCTTGCACCACCGGAATGCCGAAGCGATCGAGCAGCGCGCGCGGCCCGATGCCCGAGAGCTGCAGCAGCTGCGGCGACTGCAGCGAGCCCGCCGACAGCAGCACCTCTGCGCGGCAGCGCGCGGTCTTCAGTTCGCCGCGCTGGCGGTAGGCGATGCCCGTGGCGCGCCTGCCGTCGAACAGCAGCCGCCCGGCCATCGCCTCGGTCTCGATGCGCAGGTTGGGCCGCCGCTTCACCGCCGGGGTCAGGTAGGCCTTGGCCGTGCTGCAGCGCCAGCCCTTGTGCGTGGTGAGCTGGTAGTAGCCGGCGCCTTCCTGCGCGGCGCCGTTGAAGTCGTCGGTGCGCGGCACGCCGGTCTGCACGGCGCCATCGATGAAGGCTTCGATGAGTTCGTGCTTCGCCGCGATGTCCGAAACCTTCAGCGGCCCCTCGCCACCATGGAAGGCGTCGCCGCCGCGCTGGTTGCCTTCCGACCTGATGAAGTAGGGCAGCACATCGTCGTAGCCCCAGCCGGCGTTGCCCAGCGCGGCCCAGTGGTCGTAGTCCTCGCGCTGGCCGCGGATGTAGATCAGGCCGTTGATCGAGCTGGAGCCGCCCAGGGTCTTGCCGCGCGGCCAGTAGATGCGCCGGCCGTTCATGTTCGGGTCGGGGTCGGTCTCGAAGCGCCAGTTGTAGGTGGAGCTCCACATCGTCTTGCCGTAGCCGATGGGAAGGTGGATCCACAGCGACCGGTCCGCCGGGCCGGCTTCGAGCAGCAGCACCCGCGTGGCCGGGTCTTCACTGAGCCGGCCGGCCAGCACGCAGCCGGCGGAACCCGCGCCGACGACGATGTAGTCGAACTCTTCTTCAGGCATGCAATGGTCCCGGGGGAAGTTCTGGAGGGGCGAGCGCCCTTGTTCGAACCGATCCTAGGTCATTGATTTTCGGAACGCAATGTTCCGTTTTTAACGTTTACCCGCATGCCGAGCCGGGTGGCGGCGGGGCGGGCCTTCCGATTCCTAAGCCAGTGCGCTATCCGCCGAGAGCCGAAGCACCGGCTCGGCGGCGCGCTTGGCAACGGCGTCAGGGCGCGCCTTGCCGACCCGGAAGGCCGAGACCGCCTGCATCAGCTGCTCGACCTGGATGTTCATGCTCTGCGCCGCGGCCGCGCTCTGTTCGACCAGCGCCGCGTTCTGCTGCGTGGCCTGGTCCAGCTGCGTCACGGCTGCGTTGACCTGCGCGACACCGGCGCTTTGCGCGGAGCTGGCCGTGCTGATCTCGCCGACGATGTTCGCGACCCGCCTGATGGAGTCGACCACTTCCGCCATGGTGGCCCCCGCGCGGTCGACCAGCGCCGAGCCGGCCTCGACGCGATCGACGCTCGCGCCGATCAGCGCCTTGATCTCCTTCGCAGCGTCGGCCGAGCGTCCCGCGAGGCTGCGCACTTCGGAGGCGACCACCGCGAAGCCCCGGCCCTTCTCGCCCGCGCGCGCGGCCTCCACGGCGGCGTTCAGCGCAAGGATGTTGGTCTGGAACGCGATGCCGTCGATCACGCCGATGATGTCCGCGATCCGCTTGCTGCCGTCGTTGATGCTCTTCATCGTCTCCACGACCTGCACCACGACTTCGCCGCCGCGCATCGCCACGCTGCTCGCGCCGTGGGCGAGCCTGTTGGCTTCGGTCGCGCTGGCGGCGTTGCGCCTGACGGCGGCGTTGAGTTCTTCCATGGAGGCCGCGGTTTCCTGAAGGGAAGAGGCCTCGGCCTCCGTCCGGCGGGAAAGGTCGTTGTTGCCCTGGGCGATCTCCGCGCTCGCGACGGCGATGCTGTCGGCGCAGGAGCGGACCTGCCCGATCAGCGCGACCAGCTGGCGCCGCATGGCGACCATGGATGCCAGCACGCTGCCCTGCGGCGCCTCGTGCGCGCCGTCGATCTCGCTCAGGTCGCCGTCGGCGACCCTGTGGGCCGCCACGCTGAGCATGGCTGGCTCGCCGCCGAGCGCCGAGAAGAGACGGCGCGCAATGAAGACGCCGAGCGCCACCGCCGCCAGCACCGCGAAGCAACTCAGCGCGAGCAGCAGCGTCAGCTGCCTTGAATAGGCCGCCGCGGAAGCCTCGACATCCTTTTGCGATATTTCCGCGTTGTAGTCCGCGTATTCGACCGAGGCGAGCAGCAGCTGCAGGAGCAACGGCCTGCACGCGGTATTCATTCTTTCGATCGCCTCCTCGCGTTTTCCGGCGGCGGCGAGTTCGACGATGGAAAGGGCAATGGGCAGGTATTCCCTTTCGGTCTTTTCCATCTTTTCGAAGATGGCCCGTTCGCGCTGCGTCACATCGCTTTCCGTGTCGAGCGCCTTCTTGAGTTGCTTCAGCGCGGATTGCAGCTTCTCGTTGCTGTCGACCGCCATCGCCTTGGCCCGATCGCGCTCCGCCGCCGATTGCACGAGCACCATTTCGCGCACGCCGATGGCCCTCCGGCTGGCGGCGATGCCGATCTCGGCCGTCAGCGCCTTGCGGTGCGCGATGCCGGCGACGTAGCTGGAGAACCGGTGGTCGGCCGCATTCAGCGAACGCAGTGCCAGCAGGCTCACAAGCAGCACCAGCAGCGCGAGGATCGTGAAAGTCCCGGCGAGCAGTTTCCGGGTCGAGATATTTTTCATGGGTCCGGTGTCAGGGTAGGAAAAAGCGGGATCGCAATAAGCGCCGTCGGAATTGGGCGCTCTTCAATCGGCGCGAATTCCGTGCTTTTCTTTTCGGTCGGGATTTCAGGTTCTTGAGGCCATGCGCGGCCTTTTTTTTGATCACAAATTCATCGAATTGTTTACAAAAAAATTCCCGGACATTCTTTTGGGAGCCCAGCCGAATGCGCCTGCCTTTGCCGCACTGCATGCGCTGAATGGGGCCTGGAGATAGCGGGGCCGGGCAGTGGAACAATCGCCGTGGCCAGGCTGCGTCCATGGCCATACCTTTCCGGACCGACTTCTTTTCTTCACAAGGTTTATCCGCATGCCACGTTCCGCGCGCGCATCCGCCGCAGTGATTCCCGCCGCAGCGCCCCTCCAGGACGACGCGGAGTCCGCCGGCGTCTCCGGTTCCTCCGCCGAGCGCAGCCTGCGCCTGCTGGCGCTGCTCGCCAGCGAAGGCCGCGCGCTCACGCTGGCCGACCTGGCCGCGCAGCTCGGCCTGCCCAAGGGCACGGCGCACCGCATCTGCACGCAGCTGCTGGCAACCGGCTTCCTGGCGCGCGACGTGGACGAGCGCTCCTTCACCGTCGGCCCTGCGCTGCGCCGGCTGGCCTTCGACACGCTGAACCACGGCGTGGTGCGCGGGCTGCGGCACGAGGTGCTGTCGGCCCTGGTGCGCCAGGTCGGCGAGACCTGCAACCTCACCACCCTCGACGGCGCGCAGGTGCTCTACCTCGACCGCGTCGAGGCGCAATGGCCTCTGCGCCTGACGCTCGACGTGGGCTCGCACGTGCCGCTGCACTGCACGGCCAGCGGCAAGCTCTTCCTGGCGCAGATGCAGGCAAAGGAGCGCGATGCGTTCATCGACGGACTGCCGCTGGAGCGCATGACGCCCAACACCATCGTCAAGGCAGCCGCGCTGCGCGCCGAGTGCGAGGCGATCGCGAAGCAGGGCTACTCCTGCGACCGCGAGGAATTCATCGCCGGCCTCGTGGCGGTGGCCGTGCCGGTGCGCGATGCGGCCGGCGCGGTGCGCGCTGCGCTGGCCGTGCATGCGCCCACGGCGCGCATGTCGATGGACGACGCGATCGGACGGATCGATGCGCTGAAGGCGGCGGCGCAGAAGATGTCCGGGCTGCTCTGACTTCGGCTTCTGCAGCTTCGTCAGCTTCGAGTGGGCGCGCGGCAGCAGAATCCGCCTCCTGCGACCAGCGCAAGAGGAAGAAAGACGAACGCATGCCCAACGCCGCCAAGACCATCCGAAGCTTCAACGCCGGGCGCGACCCCGAAAGGCTGGCGATGAAATACGCCAACCTGCGCTCCAGCCCCTTCGTCTTCCTGCTCAGGCTGCCGCACGCACTGCAGCCGCAGGCTTCGCCGGCGGCGTCGTGCCGCACATTCGATGCTTCGGGCCGATACACATGGCTCTCGCGCGGCTAGTGCGCGGGCAGGCAGCGGTCGACTCCTTCGCTGTTGGCCGCTTGCGCTTTCGGCATCTGTGCAACTGGCGAAAGCTCGTGTATCGGCAAGTCTGCGATCAACGCGATCTGCGGATCGTCCAGCTGTTCGACAGCTAGCTCTGAACAAAGGCGTCTTTAGTCTTCCCGCGGCCAATGACAAGTTCGTCATATCCCTTCAGAGCCGTGGCTAGGCTAAAGTTGCGTGCGAAGTCTTGAGCGTTGCGCCCCATCTGTCGCGCCCTCGCTGGATTTGCGAGCTTGTCGAGCACCGCCTCCGCGATACGCTCGGTGTCGAAAAAGTCCACCAACTGTCCGGTCTCTCCATCCCGGATTACCTCGCGCACAGGTGCCGTGCCCGAAGCCACGATCGGCACTCCGCAGGCCATTGTCTCCAGCAGCGACCAGCTCAATACGAAGGGATAGGTCAGATATATATGACAAGCCGACACTCGCAGAGCACACAAATACTGCTCGCGAGGGACGCGTCCGAGGAAATGAGTGCGCGCAGGATCCAGACTGACTTGTCTTAGCATCCGCTCCCGCCAACTAGCGGCATCCTTGGGCCGACGCCCGTAGCTCACCTCATCGCCGCCAATGACCAGCGCATGACATTGGAGGTGCACTCGTTGGATTTTTTCAAGCGCGCGCATAAAAACGTGAAACCCCCGGTACGGTTCCAGATTGCGCGCCACATACGTGACCACAGGGTCACCGGTCCTCAAAAAGACGCCATTTGGCGTTTTTATCTCTCCTTGCGTATCGCTACCAAGTGACTCGGTGTCGATCCCCTCATGTTGTACGACGATCTTCGATCGCAGGATCTCCGGGAAACGACTGCGCTGCCAGTGGGTGGGGCTCACCGCGGTATCGCACTGCACGAGATTGAGTGCATGCTGCGCGTTCCACGTGCGAATGCGGGCACGGTCGTCAAAGCTCAGCGGAAACTCTGGATCGAACCCCAGATCCGCACCATTTGCGTTGTAGTACCACTCGCAAAAATGGATGAGCCGAGCATCAGGGTACACGTCCTTCGCATACAACGTCTCGCCCCATCCCGGATGAGCCAGGATCACATCGGGCGTGAACCCGCTCAGGCGCAGTGTGAGCATCGACCTCGCTGCCGCCTGACCATGCAAGGTAGCACTCTCAATCTGTCTGAGATAGTGATGCTGCCGAGCCTGCACGGGCCGGGACAAATGGTAGCGCCTCAGCTTGCAAAAGCCCGGCAGTCCCGGTGCCTGGCTGCAGCCAATAGCGCGAACATCCCATCCCGGGCGCTTGCTCCAGGCCTTCACCAGATGGCCAAACTGGCCAGGGAAATTCTGATGAATGACAAGAACCCGCATCACGCTTTTCCCTTTGCCGAGCCAGGGCCCTTCATTGCCAATTGGCGGCAATCACACTGCCCAAGCTACTCTGGTAGCTCGGCGGCAGGGTGGTCTGGCCCGCAGCCGGAGGCGAGAAGCTCGCCATCGCCTGTACGAGGTTTTGCACATTGCTATCGCTCAGGATGCGGCCGTTGGTCGTTCGGAACTGCTCCACGTGATACTGACTTCCGAGATACCAGTTATTCAACGTGAACTTATCGCTCGTGCCGATGACGCTCACCTCTAGGTTGTTGCCGGTCTGTCTAAACCACAGTTGATCTGTCGCAATGTCTGATCCGAACAGCGCCACGTCGGCATTCCCCGCAGTCGCGTCGTTTTCGACGATCGTGTCACTGCCGTGCCCCCGACCCAGCTGGTAGGAGTCATTGCCGGCCCCGCCAGCCAGCATGTCGGAGCCCACCCCCCCATCGATCACGTTGGCGCCGGTGCTGCCTGTCAACGTGTCGTTGAAGGCGCTTCCGGTGAGGTTCTCGATGTTCTGCAGCGTGTCGCTGCCCGAGCCGCCCGTGGCCTGCGCGCTGATCACAGCAAGACTCACCGTCACTGCGGAACTGGCGTAGAGATACGAAACGGTGTCCGTACCTCCCAACCCATTGAGCGTGTTGTTGCCAGCGCCGGCATACAAAATGTTGTCCAGCGTATTGCCCGTGCCGTTGATAGCGCCCGCAGCATTGAGACGCAGGTTCTCGACGTTAGATGCCAGCGTGTGGGTCAGCGTCGACACGACCGTATCGTTGCCTTCGCCAGCCAACTCCGTCACCACGTCCGATGCGTTGTCCACATAGTAGGTGTCGTCGCCAGTGCCACCGGCGAGAGTGTCCGCTCCCCCAAGACCATCCAACGTGTCATTGCCGCTGCCGCCCGTCAGCGCGTTGTTCGCAGAATTTCCTGTCAGGACGTTGTCGGCAGCGTTGCCTATCGCGTTGATGGCCGACCAACCCGTGAGCGTCAAATTCTCCACGTTGGCACTCAGCGTATAGCTCGCGCTGCTCTGCACAAGGTCAGTTCCTTCGTTTGCCAACTCTGTAACCACGTCTCCCGCTGCATCAACCACGTAGGTGTCATTGCCAGCACCGCCGATCAGAGTGTCGCTGCCGGCACCTCCGCTCAACACGTTGTTGCCGGAATTTCCCGTCAAGACGTTGGCCAGCGTGTTGCCAGTTCCGTTGATTGCCGCCACGCCGGTCAACACCAGATTCTCAACATCCGATGCAAGAGTCCAATTCAACGATGCCTCGACTGTGTCGGTGCCTCCACCAGCGACTTCGATTGTTTGGTCCGAAGCGTTGTCGACAACGTAGATATCGTTCCCGCCTCCCCCGGTCATGGAGTCTGCACCGACGCCACCGTCAAGACGGTTCGCACCCGTATTTCCAATCAGCGTGTTCGCCAGACCGTTGCCGGTGGCATTCGTGTTCGCTGTGCCTGCTAAGGTCAACTTCTCGAGTTCGGCGGTAAGGCTATAGCTGATGGAAGATTCGACGCTGTCTGTTCCGCCTCCAGCAGCCTCGACGATGACATCACCCACGTCGTCGACAACATACACGTCGTTGCCTGCACCGCCTGTCATCAAGTCGGCACTGGCGCCTCCGTCCAGCCGATTCGCGCCGGTGTTTCCAGTCAATGAATTCGCGGCAGCATTGCCTGTTCCGTTGATGGCACCCGTGCCCGTGAGTGTCAGGTTCTCCACGTTGGCACTCAGCGTATAGCTCGCGCTGCTCTGCACAAGGTCAGTTCCTTCGTTCACCAACTCTGTAACCACGTCACCTGGCGCGTTCACGATGTAGGTATCGTCACCCAGGCCGCCCATCAACGTGTCGTTTCCCGCCCCACCATTTAGCGTATCGTTTCCTCCGCCGCCTACTAATTGGTTATTGGCGCCATTGCCCGTAATGAGGTTATTCAGATCATTGCCCGTTGCATTGATCGAGGCGCTCCCCGTCAGCGTCAAATTTTCGACACCGGCAGTGTGCTCATAATTGACTGAGATCGACACCGAACTCTGCACGATGTCGAAACCCTCGCCGGAGTATTCGATTACCGAATCGCCGACGCTGTCGACGATGTAAGTATCGTCTCCTAGACCCCCGATTAGGGAATCATCTCCCGCATCGCCGGACAAAAAGTCGTTGCCGTCTCCACCTCGAAGAACGTCGAAACCAGTTCCGCCATAAAGCGAGTCATTCCCGCCGTTGCCAACCAACTCGTCGTTTCCCTTGAGACCATAAATCTTCTCCGCCTGCTCTCTACCAATCAGCACATCGTGGTCTTCATCACCTCGCAAGGTTGTAATTCGCGCAGGGAGTTGCTCCCATGTCCAGACCGTCCCATCGAAGAAGCGAATTTCTTCGATAGCCTCACATCGATCAACGACGCCTTCGATATGGATGTACATCGAATGGAGAGAGAGAGTCCCTCCATCGCTGAATGTGAACTTAACATCACCTCTCCTCAATTCGACGTCGGCGATATTGCTTGGTGAAATTCTGGACCCAAATTCGACGATATCGAAACCTGAGCGGTAGGGGGCGTGCGAGCCTAGATTTTCCCAGATGTAGTCGTTTCCGTCACCCAGATCGTAGCGATACGTGTCATCGCCGAAATAGCCGCTCAGCCGATCGTCGCCAAGACCGCCATACAGAATGTCATTTCCCATCATCCCGGCCAAATCGTCGTTGCCAGCACCGCCGAAAAGTTGATCGTCTCCGCCATCGCCGCGCAACTTGTCACTGCCGTCTCCTCCAAAAATAGTATCGTTACCGTCCTTGGAATTAATTGTGTCATCGCCCGATCCGCCATCGATAATTTCAGAGGTTTCGAAAGCATTGATGGTGTCGTTACCAGAACTGGTCAGTAGTGCTTTGGGCTTTATGTCTTCGATCGTCCAAACTGTGCCGTCTGTAAAACGAATCGCCTCAAAGGATGTGGCCGATTCGAAGGCCCCAGTTGCATCCGAGAAAACTCTTGACCAAGAGATGCTTTGTGCAATGTCGTTCTTGAATATCAGAGTGACCGAGTCCGAGCTGCCTCCATAGTATCCAATGACGACCTTTACATCGGACGGCGCGATTGAATTTCCCAGATCGATCCGATCAATGCCACCTTTGTCTTCAATGCTCAGCCGGCCGTCACCGAACTGGTAACGGTAGACGTCGTTGCTCGACAGACTGTAGTCCCGCGCGAAGCTTGATCCACCGCCGACCCCGTAGATGTCATCGCCTTCCCCTCCGATCAGTTCATTGTGTCCTGCACCGCCATCAAGATAGTCGTCACCGCCCAGACCATAGAGGTGGTCATCGCCGTCGCCACCCAACAGAAAATCAGGATTCTCGGTACCTGCCAACCTGTTGGGTCCGCTCGCTCCGCTCGTCGTGGCTTGAGCCCCAGAAATTGCCAATATGGAAGCGTCTGTAAAGAGAATTTTTTGAACGGGATTGTGCACATTGGCCGATGCGCCACTTAGATAGAAAGAGGCGATACGCACAGCATCCGAGGTGCCTCGAATCTGCAGAAGCAGATCAGCGCCTTGGCGAATTGCATTGATGTCCGACTTTGTGATGTCGGCTCCGAACTGAAGGGTGTTCGACGCGCCTGATGTTGAGACCACCGCAGCTTGAATGACGTCCTGACCATCGCCGCGCTTGAAAAGGTATGTATTGTTTCCTGCGCCTCCATTCAAGACGTCGTCGCCCCTGCCGCCCTCTAACGTGTCATCACCCCCATCGCCGAACATGGTGTCGTTACCGTCGTTGCCATGCAATTCGTCGTTGCCGTGCAGGCTCGCGGTTAAGCCGTCGGTGTCGCCGTGCAGCTCATCGTTGCCGGCTCCTCCTACAAGCGAATCGTCCCCACCGCCGCCTTCCAAGTAATCGTTCCCGCCGCCTCCGTCCAACTTGTCGTTGCCTTGGTCCGCTTCCAAGGTCGACTTCGAGTCGCCGAACAGGACATCGTCTCCGTCACCGCCGAGGAGCTCGTCCGAACCTGCCCCTCCGTCGAGTTCGTCGTTGCCAACGCCTCCGTCAAGGTAATCGTCACCTGCGTACGCAGTAGCTACCCCAAAGTCATCTCCGTAGATCACATCATCACCGGATCCGCCGTAGAGTATGTCTTCGGAAGCGCCACCGTAGATGGTGTCACTTCCGTCGCCGCCATCAATGTAGTCTTGTCCGTGCACAGCCGGATCCAACTCGAGTGTGACAGTCCAGCTGGCGCCAAACTTCGTGTGATTTTCCCGGGCGTTAGCGCCGTTGTCGGCGATGAAGTCGCCCCAGAGAATGTCGTCACCCTTGCCGCCGTCGATGAAATCATTGCCTTCGTACCCAGCCACCATGTCGGCACCGGTCCCAGCGAAGATGATGTCATCGCCCCCCCCTGCGTTAACTACATCGTCACCGCCTCCTGCATAGACGATGTCCGCTCCGTAGCCGACGTTCGTGCCGAAATATCGCCCATCATGGATTTTTGCGTAAGAAAGTTGGGTGTTCGGCAAATAGACGTTGCCATCATTGATTTCCTGGACGACGTTCTGCGCCTGCATCTCTAACAGGCCTGAAAGATCTGTATTGGCAAGAGGATTTATATTGACATCGATGTATGCATAAGTAGTGCTTCGGCTACCGCTACTGTTTGTGTTGGTGTACCCGATCCGAGCGGCATCTGTGCGCAGCCGCAACCAACGAGGACCTGTCGGACCATTTTGCCCACTGCTCCAACTATCGACCGACTCGCTCGTGGCGTAGCCAGAAGCGTCTCCATCCGCGATGATGATGTCGCTTCCAGCGCCGCCAATGAGTTCATCATCACCCACGCCACCAAACAAAACATCATTGCCGGCGGCACCGATGAGTCGGTCATCACCTTTATCGCCGATGAGCATTAGCGTTCCACTGTTGTCCGCGGCCTCAGCCTCGCCTGCAGCGATTGCGTTTGGCAGTGATGTGATCTGCTTTGCCCAAATTTCGTCATCACCACCGGCCCCTTTCAAGAAACTGCCGATGGGGGCAATGGCATCGCCGCCGGAAAGTGTGTCGTTGCCTGCAAACCCGGACACGCCGAGAAGTGACGGGTTGACAACGGCGTTGCGCAATAAAAGATTCTGATTCTGCTGCGCAGGCGTCAATGCGGCTAGTGTCCTTCGCTCTTGGAGAGTGCTGAGATCAAAAGAGTATGTGGGCGTGTCCGGCGGGAGGGGGGTGTCCGCGCTGGGTATAACAATGCCGAGGTTACCGTTAAGAAAATTCTCAATGATCACAGTGGAGCCTGCGCCCGCGATCGTCAAAATCTTGGTGAGTACATTGAGCGAATAGCGTATTGGGCTGCCGGCAACGCTTGGGGCTTCCCATACGGTGTAAGGCTGTGACGCGTCGGCGGTGCGGATCAACGTGCCGCCCCCCATAAGTTGTCGATCCGCGATGGTGACGACGCCTTTCCCATCCGCGTCCACGATCGTGTCCGTACCCGAATCAAAGCCGATCACATATGTATCGAAACCAGCACCGCCATACAACACATCGTTGCCTTGCCCTCCATCAAGACTGTCGTCGCCCTGATCGCCCTGCAGATAGTCACTGCCACCCAGCCCAATCAGGGAGTCGTTTCCGGCGCCGCCATACAGGCGGTCCCCGAACCCCTGCCCTCGGATTACGTCGGCAGCCTCTGCACCGAAGACGTACTGCTGACGTTGCGCACTGCCTGCGCCTACGAGAACCTCGGTCTCCGTCGCAACGTCGAAGAATCGTTGATTGGCGCCTCCGTTGACGATTCCGCCCAAACCGTCGAGCTTTTTGTAGAAGTTCGCGAGAAAAGCTGCGCGATCGACGATCCATCCCTGAGTAATATCACCCAGCCTTGTCGCGGGATCGAAAAACCCGAGACGATCGCTGGCCGCGACGCTGATGGCGTCGACTCTCACGAAGGAGAGTGCAGCGAGCGCCGCACGTACGTGAATATCGGCTTGCGCCTGCTGGGCCAATGTGGACGCGTCGCGGGGCAGAAGCACCGCGTCGATATTCTTTAGTGTGGTGCCATACGCACTGAAGAAACTTTGCGCTCTGGCGCCGAAATTCACGTCAGTCGTGCCACCGAGCAAGCTCTTTCCGGAGGCGGCGCCCATGAGCATGTCAAGGAACAGATTATCCCCAGCGTCGCCGATGACCGTGAATGCCGCCTTCAAGACCGGATTGGACGTGCCGCGAACGATTGTGTCCAAGAGGGCGGAGTAGCCGCCCGACGACTTCAGGTAGGCTGTAATCGTCAGGTCTAGTGTCTTGAAATCGCGATCCTTCTGATCCTCGTCGCCGGCCCAGTAGGCGGTGTAAGCTGCTCGCAGGCCCTTGCCATACGCCGCATGCGCAAAGAGCACATCGCGCCAATCGCTCAAGGTATCGATACTGTTGGAGTCGCCGGTGCCCATCAAACGGCCCGTTTGATCACTGCCCAGGGGCGTGAAGAGGAGCGTGCCGGCCCAGGCGGAATTCTGCTTTAGTTCATCGGCAGAATCGTCAGGATCTGCATTGAACAACACCCGGCCGACGGCCGTAGCATCTGCTTGAGCAATACGTGAGATGTCGGGAACTTCACCTCTAGGCCAATCTGCGTTTTCACCCAAAAGATCGTGGAGAAGATTGCCCGCAACGGCATCCGAAGCCTCTTGCAGTTTACCGGTCGGAATCGCCGTGCCATAGCGCAATCGGTACTGTGTCTCTGTATAGGTCCGAATCAATGCGGCCATGGCCCCCCTACCGTAGTTCGCCTCCGTCGCCCCCTTGAGCCAAATCACGGTCGAATCCGTTGCTGCAACTCTCTTGGACAGAAGTAGCTCCCCTAGCCACTGGTAGATCTGCCAGAAACCGATCTGATGATTTCTGGCTTGCATCCGCAGGTTCTCGAGCTGTGTGAGTTCGTTTTCATTGAGTGTTGTCATGTCCGTCATACCTTCTTTAGGAGTTTGAGTACGCGTGCAATTTCCAGATAGATTTCGGGCCAGTCTTCACAGTTCTTCTGGCTCATTCGCAGCGCTCCCCAGATGCCGGGTTGCCATGAAAGTGCGGCCTTCGCATTCCCCTCGGGCCAGTCCTGATAGCAAACGGCAACAGGCGGAGTTCCGTCCGGCCCCTCGAGATCTGTAGCAATGAAGTACGCCCCTTGATCAATGAACTGACCGTCTGGCCCCTTCACATGAGACATGTGCACTACCTCAAGGCCTGGCCTTTTCACCTCCCGACTAAGGATCCATCCATTTTCTTGGGCCATCTCGATAAGTCGGTAATCGTGCACTGGTGCGGGAAGACTGTGGGTAACTAGAAAAACACTAACGGCGAAGTCATAGCCCTTCCCGTCAATCGCTGCCGCCTGTGCATCTCGTGGCCTTGGCATCGCTGGATCCAAAGGGCGATGGCCCCACCATTCAAACGAGGCCGTATTGGCCATAGCGCTGAAGTATTTGCGGGGCCCGATAAACCACTGATGGTTGAGCTTGAGGACTGTCTCGTCTTTTTCAAACGGCGGCAGGACATCGCCATCACAGATCCGATTGGCGCATTCGATACGCTTCTTCTCGGACTCGACATTGGCCTGCTCAGAAGAATCGCAAGCCACAAGGCATAGCGAAGCAAATGCCATAGCAGTGAATCTCAAAAAAAGCATGGGGAAGACGCGGCTTAGTCCAGTGGAGCTCCTGCTCCGAGGCTGCCTGACCGTCGCTGCTTCTGACCTCACAGACTGCAAGCTGTTATGGACTGAAACAGAGTCGATGAGCGATTCATCACCCCGCCGCTGTCGTTTTCTCTGAAGTTCATGCTTGGGCATGGTCTTTTCAGGAAATTTCAATCTACTCATTAAAGTACTCTCCCTTCACTGCACCTATGGTTCGTGTGATCAAGATAACGTGCTCTTTGTTGCCATATCTGTGGTGACTAAAGTTCTGAATCAGTCGGCAATACCCCGACTACCCAGCCGCGAGGCTGCAGCGCTGCAAATGGTGCTGGGCGTGGTTTGCCCAACTGTCGCATCCCGCCCGGCTGTGCCAAGTCACAAGATCGGTCTGCGCGATGCGCATGCAGGCCGTCAATCATCAAGCTGGGCCACGCCACAAAGTCATGGAAATGCAGGTCTGCGGTGCTTAGGGTTCGGCCTACGCGATTGACCATGTGGGTGAACTGCTCGATCTTGTGCACGTTCGCCCGCTCGAGGTACGGCCCACGCGCGGCCGAGGCGAACAGCGGAAAGTCGGCCGGCGGCGCGTCGAAGCCATTGCCGATCTGGGTCACAGGAATGGCTGAGATGCAGGCCGCAGATGCAGCAAAGGGGGCATAGTCGCAAAGAACGCTTGCAGGCTGGACGACGTCCAACAACTGCAGCCACCGAGACACGGCCATCTCGACCACGCAATCATCACGGAAGCTCGGCACCAGCAGGACATCGGCGAAGGAAAGTAGGCGCTTCGCGGCACCCTGTTGAATGCCTGCGAAGCCATGGATCGCGGGCTTGTCCAGGGAAGGAGCCACATGGGTCGGCTCGCCGTGCCCTGCCACCAGGGGACGCCTGAGGTGCTGTGGAGGGATGGCCCAAACTAGCGTCCCCGCGCGTTCCCGAATCGAACGCGCGATCTCCGGCAGGCGCACCAAGTGACCCAGGTTGCGGCCATGTTCCCACGCAAGCATGATGCACGGCTCTATGATGCGGCGTGGAATCATTAACGTTCCCGCATGCTTTCACCGGTCGCCTCCTGAACCGGGCTGAGCAGGAACTCGATGATTCGCCGCTTGCCCGTCTTGATCTCCGCCGTGAGGTTCATCCCCGGACTGAGCTTGATCGGCCTGCCATCCACATCGATGGTTGTTGAACTGAGTCTGAGCGTGACCGGGAAGATCGCCCCACGCTTCTCGTCATTGACCGCATCCGCCGTTACTGTCTTCACGGTCGCGTTCACCGTGCCGTAGCGCGTGTACGGGAACGTCTCCAGCTTGATCGCCGCTTCCTGCGTCGGACTCACGAAGCCGATGTCCTTGTTCTCCAGCGTCACCTCGGCCGTCACCTGTGCCCCATCGGGCACGATCACCATCAGGGGCTGCGCTTCCGTCACCACGCCGCCTTCGGTGTGCGCGGCGAGTTGCTGCACCGTGCCCGCCACCGGCGCCTTGAGCGTGGTCAGCCTCTCCCGCTGCCCCGCCTTGGCCAGGTCCTGCGTGCCCTGCTGCCGCTTGAGCTCTGCCGCAGCTTCCCGTGTCCTCAGGCTGTGCTTGGTCTCCGCGATGTAGGCCGACCTCGTGTTCTCGCTTTCACGCAGCGTGGCATTGGCCTCTGCCAGCCTCGCCCGCTGCGTGGCCAGATCCCGCTCCATCTCGATACGTTCGCGCGTGCGGTCCTGGTTCGCATGGCTCGACATGAAGCCCTGGTCCGCCAGTTGACGGAAGTCGGCCTCCCGCTGCCTGGCGATGGGAAGCGTGGTCTCCAGCTTTGTGACCACCTCGCGCGCAGTCGCGATCTCGGCCTGACGCCGGTTGATCTCCGCCGCCGCCTTGGCCAGCTTGGCCGTGATATCGCTCCACTCGTCATTCAGCTCCGCGCGGGCCGAACTCAGGTCTTCATCGGTCCAGCCTTGGGGAATCGTCTTGACCAGATCCGGAGCACGTGGCTCGGATGAGTTCAGGGCCTGCAGGAGCGCCCGGGTGCGCAGCACCTCAGACTGTGCCGCCTTCAGTTGTTCATTGACGTTCGTCCTGTCGGCCGTAGCCATCGTGGGATCAAGCTCGACCAGCGACTGACCCGCTTCGACATGGTCCCCGTCCCTCACCAGCACCCGCTTGACCACGCTCACCTCCAGCGGCTGGATGATCTTGGTGCGCTCGCTCACGATGATCTTGCCCGGTGCCACCGCCACGATGTCGACCTGTCCGAAGATGGACCAGGCCAGCGCGATGAGGAACAGTGCGATCAGCGCATAGGCCAGCCGCCTGGGGGCCGGGTGCACGGGGGTGTCCTGCAGGCTGAGAGCCGCGGGCAGGAAGGCTGCTTCATCGGCCAGGCGCTTCGGGCCCGCCAGTTCGTGGCGATGCTTCCAGGCCGCCTTGAAGATCGCGCCATAGCGGCCCAGCAACTCGAAGACCGGGTGACGAACGCTGGGCGCATTGGCCGCAGGTGCGGTGGTGGAGACTTCTGGTGTCATACCACCGCCCCCGATCCAGCCCTGTCATTCGCCTCCGTCGGATGTCCGCCCCCCTGCATGTTCCACAGGTGCGCATAGATGCCCTTGGGCCGGTTCAGCAAACTCTCGTGCGTGCCGCCTTCGACGATCTTGCCCTTGTCCATCACGATGATGCGATTGGCATGGCGCACAGCGGAGAGGCGGTGGGCAATGATGAAGACCGTGCGCCCCCTGCAGATGTGCGCCATATTGCGCTGCACGATGGCCTCGCTCTCGTAGTCCAGTGCGCTGGTGGCCTCGTCGAAGATCAGAATGCGCGGGTGGGTGAAGAGGGCTCGGGCAATGGCGATGCGCTGGCGCTGGCCGCCCGAGAGGCTCGCTCCCTGTTCGCCGACCACGGTGTCGTAGCCCTCGGGCAGCTCGCTGATGAACTCATGGGCACCCGCCAACTGGGCTGCCTGGATGACGGCATCGAGCGGCGCCGCCGGGTCGACAATGGCGATGTTCTCGCGCACGCTGCGGTTGAAGAGGGTGTTCTCCTGCAGCACGACGCCCACCTGCCTTCTCAGTTGCGCGGCGTCGATCAGGCTGATGTCGATGCCGTCGACGAGCAGGCGCCCTTGCTCGGGCGAGTACAGCCGCTGGATGAGCTTGGTCAGCGTGCTCTTGCCCGAGCCCGAGCGCCCGACGATGCCGATGACTTCGCCGGGGCGCATATCAAGGCTGACGCCGTTGAGCACGGGCGCAGCCTCGGGGCGGTAGCGGAAGCTGAGGTTGTCCAAGGTCACGCGGCCCTTGAGGGCGGGCAACTGGGCTGCGGTGCTCGGTGGCACTTCGGTGCGGGTGTTGAGGATGTCCCCGAGCCGGGCCATGGAGATGCCGGTCTGCTGGAAGTCGGTCCACAGCTGGGCCATGCGCATGATGGGCTGCGACACGCGCTGGGCGAACATGTTGA
>Ga0102595_100369_pt1 | contig 33984 bp, 34 predicted proteins | sample Araplaol_mTSA_r2_2_FD_76864 | JGI IMG/M metagenome (GOLD analysis project Ga0102595, IMG submission 76864) | Arabidopsis root microbial communities from North Carolina, USA - plate scrape MF_Col_mTSA_r2 (SPADES assembly) (version 2) | ecosystem: Host-associated > Plants > Roots > Endosphere...
TGGCCCGGGATGGCGGCCCGGCAGCTCTGCCGGCCCTTCCCCGCACTTTCCCGACTCCAACCGTTTTGAACAAACCTTCACCCGCCATCATTGCCCAGTCCGCCGTGCGCCGCCTGCCGAGGCTTGCGCTGCTGCTGTTCTGCGCGGCCTATGTGTTGCCGGGCTTTCTGGGGCGCGGGCCCTGGAAAAACGAGGACATCGCGGCCTTCGGCGTGATGCGCGAGCTGGCCTCCACGGTGGCCAACTGGCTGCAGCCGCAGCTGCTGGGCCGGGCCACTGAATTTGACGCACTGGCGCCCTACTGGCTGGGCGCGCTCGCCATCAAATGGCTGCCCTTCCTGGACCCGGCTCTGGCGGTGCGGGTGCCCTTTGTGGGGCTGCTGGTGCTGACACTGCTGGCCACCTGGTATGCCGTTTATTACCTGGCGCGCAGCCCGCTGGCCCAACCGGTCGCCTTCGCCTTCGGCGGCGAAGCCAGCCCGGTGGACTATGCCCGGGCCATCGCCGACGCCGGCCTGCTGGCGCTGATCGCCAGCCTGGGCCTGGCGCAGCTGTCCCACGAAACCACGCCGGCGCTGGCGCAACTGGGTTTTACCGCGCTGGCCTTTTACGCCATGGCGGCCAGCCCTTACCGCCGCGCCACCAAAATCCTGGGGCCCGCCTTCGGCCTGCTGATCGGCCTGGCCGGGCTCACCCTGAGCGGCGCGCCCACACTGGCGCTGCTGCTGGGCGTGGGTGGCGCGCTGGTGGAATGGATGCACATGCACTGGGGCACGGACCAGACCGACCCTGCGGCCAGGCAGCAGTCCTGGCACTGGGTGCTGTTGATCACCGGCATCACGCTGGGGGTCGCGCTGCTGGCCTACAGCCTGGACCTCTGGCGCTGGCGCATCCACCTGCCAGGTACCGACGATGCCTCCGCATGGAAGGACTGGCGCAGCCTGGGACGTTTGCTGCTGTGGTTCACCTGGCCGGCCTGGCCGCTGGCGATGTGGACGCTTTACCGCTGGCGCCGGCAGCTGGCCAGCCGCCATGTCGCCCTGCCGCTGTGGTTTGCCGCCATGGCCGTGGCCGCCACGCTGACCACCACGGCCTCGGACCGCAGCCTGCTGCTGAGCCTGCCGCCGCTGGCCGCGCTGGCCGCTTTCGCGCTGCCCACGCTCAAGCGCAGCGTGGCCTCGCTGATCGACTGGTTCACGCTGCTGTTTTTCACCGGCTGCGGCATCATCATCTGGGTGGTCTGGATCGCCATGCAGACCGGTGTGCCGCGCCAGCCTGCCGCCAACGTGGCCAAGCTCGCGCCCGGCTTCGAACCCAGCTTCTCCTGGCTGGCCTTTGTGTTTGCGCTGGCCGCCACCCTGGCCTGGACCTGGCTTGTCAAATGGCGGGCCGGCGCGCAACGCGCGGCCGTCTGGAAGTCGCTGGTGCTGCCGGCCGGCGGCGCCACCTTGTGCTGGCTGCTGCTGATGACACTCTGGCTGCCGCTGCTCGACTACGCGCGCAGCTTCGCGCCCATGTCGCGCCAGATCGCCAGCCTGGTGGACAAAAACGCCTGCGTCGAAATCTACGGCATAGGCAGTGCCCAGGCCGCCGCCTTGCAATACCACGGCCGGCTTGAGCTGCGCCAGGCCGGCGCGCAGGCCAGCTGCCCCTACCTGATCGTCGACGTCGAAGCCCAGCCCACGCTCAGCAGCAGGGTCAACCTGCCCGACTGGGCTTTCCAGGCGACGGTGCGCCGCCCCACGGACAAGACCGAAAACGTGCTGCTGTACAAGCGGGTCAGCCAGGACAGCCCGGCCAAACCCCCCACCCCGTCCCGCCGCGCCAACGGCAAAGCCAAGCCTTGAGCGAGCTCAAGGTCATCAGCCGGCACGCGGGCACGGTGCTGGTCGGGCAACTGGCCGTCATGGCCTTCGGCGTGGCCGACACCGTGATCGCGGGCCGCTACAGCGACGAGGCGCTGGCCGCGCTGTCGGTGGGTTCAGCCCTTTATGTCAGCGTGTATGTCGGCCTGATCGGCATCGTGCAGGCGCTGCTGCCCATCTGGTCCGAGATGCTGGGCGCGCGGCGCCATGAGGCGGTGGGCGCCTCGCTGCGGCAAAGCATGTACCTGTGCGGCTTCATCGTGGCGGCGGGCATGGCGGCCATGCTGTTTCCCGGCCCGCTGCTGCGCTGGGCCGAGGTGCCCGAGCTGATGCGCGGCGAGGTCCAGCATTACCTCGCGGTGCTGGCTTTTGCCTTCGCGCCCTCGCTGCTGTTTCGTATCTACAGCACCTTCAACCAGTCGCTGGGCAAACCGCTGCTGGTCACCTGGCTGCAGGTCGGCGCCCTGCTGGTGAAGATTCCGCTGTCCATCTGGCTGGTGGCCGGTGGTGCCGGCGTTGAGCCCATGGGGGCCGTGGGCTGCGCCTGGGCCACGCTGGTCGTGAACTACCTGCTGCTGGCGCTGGCCCTGCTGATGCTGCGCACCCGGCCCATGTACCTCCCTTACCGCATCTGGCAGCACATGGAACGGCCCGACTGGTCGCAGATCGGCAATTTCGCGCGACTGGGCATCCCTGGCGGGCTGGCCTACCTGGTGGAGGTGACCTCGTTCACGCTGATGGCCCTTTTTATCGCCCGCCTGGGCACGGTCGCCTCGGCCAGCCACCAGATTGCTTCGAGTGTGGCGGCGGTGCTCTACATGATGCCGCTGTCGATGGCGATTGCCTGCAGTGCGCGCGTGTCCTTCTGGATGGGCGCCGGCCGGCCGGACTACGCCAGGCGCGTGGTGCTGCTGGGGCTCAAGCTCACCGGGCTGGCGGCGCTCACGCTGGGGGGTTTTGTGGCCATGGCCGGGCCCTTGCTGGCGCGCTGGTATTCGGGCAGCCCGGAAATCATCGCGCTGGCTTCCTCGCTGCTGGTGTGGGTGGCCTTCTACCATGTGGCCGACGCGACCCAGGCCCTGACCGCGTTTTTGCTGCGCTGCTACCGCATCACCATCATGCCGCTGGCGCTGTACGGCGTGCTGCTGTGGGGACTGGGTTTGCTGGGCGGCTACCGCCTGGCCTACGAAGGCATCGCGGGCCATGCGGCCACCCAGTCGGCCGCCAGCTTCTGGGCCGCCAGCACGGTGGCCATCGCACTGGTGGCGGTCTGCTTCCTGGGTTTGCTGTGGCACGCCGTCAGGCGCAGCCTGCGGGTGGCTCAGGCGGCCTGAGCCAGCTGCACCCGGCGCACGCGCGCGGCCGGAAAGACGATGGAAAAGCAGGAACCCTGCCCCGGCTCGCTCTCGATCTGCAGTTCGGCACCGTGGCGCTGTGCCACGTGCTTGACGATGGCCAGGCCCAGGCCGGTGCCACCGGTCTCGCGTGAGCGGCTGCGGTCTATGCGGTAGAAGCGCTCGGTCAGCCGCGGCAGGTGTTCGGGCGCGATGCCGGGGCCGCTGTCCTTGACCTTGAACTCGCCGCGGCCGTCTTCCAGCAGCGTCCAGCTCACGCGCACCAGTCCGCCCTCGGGCGTGTAGCGCACCGCGTTGGTCACGAGGTTGGACATGGCGCTGTAAAGCTCGGTCTGCACGCCGGCGATTTCCGAGACCGGGCCGGACTCGAACTCCAGGCGGTGCCCCTGCGGCGCGATCACCGCCGACAGGGCCCTGGCCTCCTGCTCGCACTGGGCCAGCAGCGCGCCCAGCGTCATCCAGTCATTGGCACCCGGGAAAGGGCTGCCCTCCAGGCGCGACAGGGTCAGCAAATCGCTGACCAGGGTCTGCATGCGCTGCGATTGCTGCGACATCAGGGCCAGGTAGCGGGCCCGCTCGGGCTCCTTGAGCGGCAGGGTCTGCAGGGTTTCGATAAAGCCGGACAGCACCGTCAGCGGCGTGCGGATCTCATGCGACACATTGGCCACGAAATCGCGGCGCATGGCTTCGGCCAGCTCCACGGCCGTGATGTCGCGGGACAGCAGCAGCTTGCGGTCCTTGCCGTAGGAATGCACATGGACCGACAGCTTCACCGGCCGCGCCGGCGTGCTGGCGCTGCCCGGAATGACCACGTCGTGCGTGAAATTGCCGGTCGCCATATAGGCCTTGAAGGCCGGGTCGCGCACCAGGTTGGCGATGTGCTGCATCACGTCGCGCTGGGCGTCGAAGCCGAAATGCTGGCTGGCCATCTGGTTGCACCATTCGATGCGGCCCTGCGCGTCGAGCAGCACCACGCCGCTGGGCGAGGCCTGCATGGCCGCCAGGAACTCGTCGAGGCGCGCCTGGCTTTCCTGGTATTGCTGGTCGCGGTTCTTGAGCAGCCGGCGGGTCCGGTCGGCGACCTCACCCCAGACGCCGGGCAGGCTGGGCGCGCTGCCGGCCATCACGGCGGGCGTGTCGTTGTTCTGCTCGGCACGCAGCCAGCGCAGCAGCCGGTTGATGAAGAAGCTGTCGATCACCAGCCAGACCAGGGCGCCCACCGCCAGCCCTATGCCCAGCCCGAAGCTCAGGCCGTTGACGGTGCGCGCCCAAAAGCCCAAACCGCCGCCCACAAGCATGCAGACGGCGAAAACAATCCACCGGTTGATCATGCGCTGGATTGTGCAGCAGCCACCGGGCTGTTGGCGGCCATCGCGGTCAGCCGGTAGCCGGCGCCGCGCACGGTTTCCACCATGGTGCCCGCCGAGCCCAGGGCCTCGCGCAGGCGCTTGACGTGGACGTCGACGGTGCGCTCTTCGATAAAGACGTGGTCGCCCCAGACCTTGTCGAGCAGGGAGCTGCGGCTGTGCACGCGCTCGGCGTGCTTCATCAGGTAGTGCAACAGCTTGAACTCGGTCGGGCCCAGCTTGAGCTCCTGGCCCAGGTAGGCTATGCGGTGCGTCGCGGCGTCCAGCACCAGCCCGCCCACCGTCACGCTGTCGTTCACCGACTCGGGCGCGCGGCGGCGCAGCACGGCGCGTATGCGCGCCAGCAGCTCCTGGGTGGAAAAGGGCTTGGTGATGTAGTCGTCGGCGCCGGCGTCCAGCCCGGCGACCTTGTCGGGTTCGTCGCCGCGCGCCGTCAGCATCAGGATGGGAATGCTTTTGGTGCGCGCCTGCTTGCGCCAGTGGCGCGCCAGGGCCAGGCCGCTTTGGCCCGGCAGCATCCAGTCCAGCAGGATGGCGTCGGGCAGCACGGCGTCGAGTTCGCGCTGGGCCGACACACTGTCTTCCGCCACCACGGGGTCAAAGCCGCCATGCCGCAGGTTGACGGCAATCAACTCGGCGATGGCCGGCTCGTCTTCAACAATCAGAATGCGTGGCAGGTGTTTCATTCCGTCTTTACTTTACTGCAGACTCGATCTGTTCCATAGGGGTGTGCCGCACGTCCGCACCCTTGACGATGTAAATGATGAATTCCGCGATGTTCTTGGCGTGGTCGCCCACGCGCTCTATGGCCTTGGCCACGAACAGCAGGTCCAGGCTGGGCGAAATCGTGCGCGGGTCTTCCATCATGTAAGTGATGAGCTTGCGCACAAAGCCGTCGAATTCCTGGTCGATCTGGTCGTCTTCCTTGAGGATGGAGACCGCCACCGAGGTGTCCAGCCGGGCAAAAGCGTCCAGCGCCTTGCGCAGCAGGCCGGAGGCAAGCTCCGCGGCGATGCGCAGGTCGGACGAAGGCAGGGCCCGGGCCGAGCCGCTCTCGATGATGGACTTGACCATGCGCGCGATCTTCTCGGCTTCGTCGCCGGCGCGCTCCAGGTTGGCCGTGGTCTTGGAAATCGCGATCAGCAGGCGCAGGTCGCGGGCCGTGGGCTGGCGCCGCGCGATGATGGACGACAGCTCGCGGTCGATGTCGATTTCCATCGCGTTGACGCGCGCTTCGGTTTCGATGACCTGGTTGGCGCTTTCGGCGCTGAACTGGGACAAGGCGTAGATCGCCAGGCGAATCTGCGATTCGACCAGGCCGCCGAGCTCCATGACACGCGAAGACACGCCGTTGAGTTCGCTGTCAAACTGGGTCGAGAGGTGTTTATCAGGCATGTTTTTCCCTTTGGTTTATTCGCCGCTGCGATCAGTACCGCGGCGCATGAGGCACTCAGAGCCAAGCCGGCGGGCGTCGCGGAACCGGCTTTGCCGGGCCGCAGGCGCCGTCCCCTTGAGGGGGATTCCGGCTACACGCAGTGAGCCGAGGCAGGGGGCTGGGTGGTTCATCCGAAACGGCCGGTGATGTAGTCTTCGGTTTCTTTGCGTTTCGGCTTGAAGAACAGGTCTTCCGTCGCACCGAATTCAACGAGGTCGCCCAGGTACATATAGGCCGTGTAATCACTGCAGCGGGCGGCCTGCTGCATGTTGTGCGTCACGATGACCACCGTGTAATCGTTCTTCAGTTCGGCGATCAGCTCTTCCACCTTGGCGGTGGAGATAGGGTCCAGTGCCGAGCAGGGTTCGTCCAGCAGCAGCACTTCAGGCTTGATGGCAATGCCGCGGGCGATGCACAGGCGCTGCTGCTGGCCGCCCGAGAGGCTGGAGCCGCTCTGGTTGAGCTTGTCCTTGACTTCGGTCCACAGCGCGGCCTTGCGCAGCGCCCATTCCACGCGCTCGTCCATGTCGGAGGCGTTCAGGCTTTCGAACAGCTTCACGCCGAAAGCGATGTTGTCGTAGATCGACATCGGGAAAGGCGTCGGTTTCTGGAACACCATGCCGACCTTGGCGCGGATCAGGGCGACGTCCTGCTTGCTGGTCAGCAGGTTCTCGCCATCGAGTGCGATCGTGCCCTCGGCGCGCTGCTCGGGATAGAGTTCGAACATGCGATTGAAGGTGCGCAGCAGCGTCGACTTGCCGCAGCCCGAGGGCCCGATGAAGGCCGTGACCTTGTTCTCGGGGATGTCGAGGTTGATGCTCTTGAGGGCGTGGAACTTGCCGTAGTAGAAGTTCAGGTCCTTCACCGCAATCTTGGCGCGGGGCGCCTGGGTAGCAACTGTTGCAACCATTTGATTTCCCTTTAATTCTTGCTCCGCGTCAAAATGCGCGCGAAGATGTTAAGTGCCAACACGGCGACAGTGATCAGGAACACACCAGCCCAGGCGAGCTTCTGCAGGTTTGGATCGATGTTCATCGCGAACTTGAAAATCGTGACGGGCAGGCTGGCCATGGGAGACGTCAGGTCGGAGGACCAGAACTGGTTGTTCAAGGCCGTGAAAAGCAGTGGAGCGGTTTCACCGGCAATGCGGGCGACCGCCAGCAGCACGCCTGTCACCACACCGGCACGCGCCGCACGCAAGGTGATCGCCAGAATGACTTTCCACTTGGGCGTGCCCAGCGCGTAAGCCGCTTCCCGCAAACCAGGAGGCACCAGTTGCAACATGTTCTCGGTGGTGCGAATGACGACGGGGATGGTAATCAGCGACAAAGCCAGCGCACCGGCAAGGCCGGAGTAACTCTGGAACCGCGCGACCACAAGGGCATAGACGAACAGGCCGATCACAATCGATGGCGCCGACAGCAGGATGTCGTTCACAAACCGGACCACGGACGACAGCCAGCCGCGCGGGTTGTATTCCGCCAGGTAAATGCCGGCCATGATGCCGATCGGTGTCCCGATAAAGGTGGCAATGCCCACCATCACCAGCGAACCCGCGATGGCATTGAGCAAACCGCCCTCATCGCCAGGTGCGGGCGTCATTTGCGTGAAGATGGACAGCGACAGCCCGCTCACGCCAAGGCGCAGCGTTTCCCAGAGAATCCAGACAAGCCAGAACACACCGAATGCCATCGCAGCAAATGACAGCGCCAGGGCGATCTTGTTAACGCGGTCGCGGGCCGCAAACCTGGCCTGGCGCGTTTCGGCCAGCGTCTTGGCGTCCAGCAGGGCTTTGCCAGTACTCATGATTTTTTCCCTTCACTTTTCTTCATGCGGCTAAGCAGCAGCTTGGACAGCGTGAGCACCACAAAGGTAATGAAAAACAGCACCAGTGCGAGGTACAAAAGCGCCGCCCTGTGCATGTCGCTGCTGGCCTCGGCGAACTCGTTTGCAAGGACGGACGTGATGCTGTTGGCCGCCTCGAACACCGATAGCGAGGCAAGCTGGTTGGCGTTGCCGATCACAAAAGTGACAGCCATCGTCTCGCCCAGCGCGCGGCCCAGACCCAGCATGATCCCGCCGATAACGCCGGCCTTGGTATAGGGCAGCACGACCTTGCCGACCACTTCCCAGGTCGTCGCACCCAGCCCATAGGCGGACTCTTTCAACAGCGGCGGCGTCACTTCGAACACGTCCCGCATCACCGAGGCGATGAAGGGAATGATCATGATCGCCAGGATGATGCCGGCAGACAGAATGCCGATGCCCACCGGCGGGCCGGAGACCAGGGCGCCCAGGTAAGGCACACCCTTGAGCATGCCCTGCAGCGGCTGCTGCACATAGGTGGCCAGAATCGGACCGAAAACCAGCAGGCCCCACATGCCGTAGACGATGGAAGGCACCGCCGCCAGCAGTTCGATGGCCGTGCCCAGCGGGCGCTTGAGCCAGGCCGGCGACAACTCGGTCAGGAACAGGGCGATCCCAAAACTCACCGGAACGGCGATCACCAGCGCAATGAGAGAGGTTGCCAGCGTCCCGTAGATCATCACCAGGCCGCCGTACTCGTTCTTGACCGGATCCCATACGCTGCTGGTCAGGAAGCCGAGCCCGTATTTGCTGATCGCCGGCCATGCGCCGATGAGCAGCGAGATCAGGATGCCAAACAGCAGACCCAGGGTCAGGAGCGCCGCTCCCTGGGCAGCCCAGCCGAAGAGCCGGTCTGCCAGCGGGCTTCTGCGCACTGGGTTGTTGGGGGGTGGTGTAGCCATATCGCGTCCGGACGATTTGACCGGGTGGTCAAAATCGGCCCGGCTCGCGGGAAGTGTAGAGGACACGTTGGAAAACCCCTATGTTCTGGACAATATGGGCAGCAATGGAATTGCCGTCTTATTTGTACGCAACGGCCTTGCCGGAGGTGTCCTTGATATCAGCCCAGGACTTTTCGATCAGCGTCTTGACGCTCGCAGGCATGGGCACATAGTCCAGGTCGGTTGCGGTCTTGTCGCCACCCTTGTAGACCCACTCGAAGAACTTCAGGGCGGCAGCGGCCTGGGCAGGCTTGTCCTGGCTCTTTTGCATCATGATGTAGGTGGCGGTCGTGATGGGCCACGAATCCTTGCCTGGCTTGTTGTTCAGGATCTGGTAGAAGGTCTTGGTCCAGTCGGCTCCGGCGGCTGCAGCCTTGAAGGTTTCGTCGTCGGGAGAGACGAAGCTGCCGCTCTGGTTTTGCATCTGCACGTAGGTCATCTTGTTCTGCTTGACGTAGGCGTACTCGAGATAACCGATCGAGTTGGGCAGGCGGCCGACGAACGCGGCGACGCCTTCATTGCCCTTGCCACCTGCGCCCACCGGCCAGTTCACCGCGGTGCCTTCACCGACCTTGGCCTTCCATTCGGCGTTGACCTGGCTCAGGTAGTTGGTGAATGCAAAGCTGGTACCGGAACCGTCGGCGCGGCGAACCGGTGCGATGGCGGCGTCAGGCAGGGCCAGGCCGGGGTTCAGCGCCTTGATGGCCGCATCGTTCCAGTTGGTGATTTTGCCCAGGTAGATATCGCCCAGCAGCTGGCCGTTGAGCTTCATCTGGCCGGGGGCGATGCCCTTGATGTTGACCACGGGCACCACGCCACCAATCACGGTGGGGAACTGCACCAGGTTTTTGGCCTTGAGTTCTTCGTCCTTCAGGGGCGCATCCGAAGCACCGAAGTCCACGGTCTTGGCTTCGATCTGCTTGATGCCAGCGCCGGAGCCGACGGACTGGTAATTGATCTTGACGCCGGTGGCCTTGTTGTAGTCGGCAGCCCATTTGGAATACAGGGGAGCCGGGAAGCTGGCGCCGGCGCCGGTCACGTCCTGGGCGGTGGCCAGGGTTGCAAAAGAGGCGAAGGCGAGGCCCATCGCGGCCGTCAGGGATGCTTTGTAAGTCAGGTTCATCAGAATACCTCTGGTTGGGAATAGTTGGGAACAGTTAGAAGCGGTCAGAAAACGGTTAGAAACAGTTAAAGCACAAGTCAGGAAACAGTCTGGGTGGATCCGGGCTGCACCAGGTGATGCGTCGACTGTAGGAATCTTGTGTGACAAGCTTGTGACAAATATGACAGCGCCCTGAGCCACCTCCACCCCTCTCGGTGTCACAAAACCTTTAAATTTCTGTCACGAATCTGTCACCGGCGGCTCCTACGCTTGGCCCTGTTCTTAATCAGGAGAAATTCCATGCTGAACCGCCGTTTTCTGGCCATTGCCGCCGCCGTCGCCGCCCTCACCGGCTGCGCCACCTCCTCCACCCCGGTTTCCGTGGCCGACACCATCGCTTCCCAGTCCCAGCTGAGCACGCTCAACGACCTGGTGGCCAAGGCCGGCCTGACGGACACGCTCAAGGGTGCCGGCCCCTACACCGTGTTCGCCCCCACCAACGACGCCTTTGCCAAAGTGCCCGCCAAGACCATGGACGAACTGGCCAAGGACCCCGCCAAACTCAAGGCCGTGCTGAATTACCACCTGATCCCCGGCAAGCTCATGGCCGCCGACGTGAAGAACGGCAACAGCAAAACCGTCAACGGCGCCAATGTGGCCCTGTCCAAGGCCGGCGAATTCGTCATCGTCGAGGACGCCATGGTGCAGACCGCGGACATCTCCGCCACCAACGGCGTGGTGCATCTCGTGGACGCCGTCCTGATCCCGCCAGTCCGCAAATAACCCTTCCGCCAAGGCCGTGCGCCTTGCCTCGGCTTTTGCCCACGTCAGGCCCCTGTTTTCCCCGGAAAGCAGGGGCCTTCACAGTTTTGCCATGCCTCGTCTGACATCTGACGGCGACAAACACCAGGAATTCACCATGCTCCCGCCCAATCCCCTCCTCCCCCGCCGCCGCCTGTTGCAGCACGCCGGCCTGCTGGCGGCCGGCGTTGCCGCGCCCGCATGGGCGCAGCCCGGAAAATCCGCATCGCGCAGCCTCACCGTGGCACAGGTGGTGGATTTTTCCCAGTCGCAACAGGATGTCTCCAAGGACTTCCTGATCGGCTCGCGCGCCGCCTGGCAAGACATCAATGCCAAAGGCGGCATTCGCGGGCGCCGCATCGAGCACCAGACCCTGGAAACCGACGGCACGCCGGCCGGCCTCAAGGCGGCGCTGGATACGGTCAGGGACAACCCCGCCTGCGTGGCCCTGTCCGGCAGCGTCGGCGACCTTGTCGCCGGTCAGCTCGTGGATCTCTCCCACAAGGGTGGGTTGCCGATGGCGCACGTGGCGCCCTGGCTGCAGAACTCCAGTGTCGAGATTGACGACAAGACCTTCCCGATCTTTGCGGCGCGCCAGGAACAGATGGCCTACGCGCTCAAAAGCCTCTCCACCATGGGCCTCAAGGAACTGGGCGCGATCTACGCCACGGCACAGGATTACAGCGCCTACCACGCCGACGTGGAACGCATCGCCGCAGCCCTGCAGCTCAAGTTGCTGCCGTTCAAGGGCGCGGGCGACCTGCGCGCCCTGGGCCAGAAGCTCACGCCGCGCACGCCCGCCGTGCTGCTGTTCGTGGGCGGAACGCCCGAACTGGCCGAATTCACCCAGGGCCTGGAAAAGCAGTCCCGCCAGCGCTACATCGTCGCCCTGGCGGACGTCAACCTGACGACCATGCTGCAGATGGGCGCGGCGCGCAACACCCCCGTAATCGCCACCCAGCCCGTGCCCCTGGTCAACGCCAGCCTGCCGATTGTCAGGAGCTACCGCGAAACCCTGGCGCGCCTGTTTGACGAGCCGCCCGCGGCCCTGAGCCTGGCCGGATTTATCGCCGCGCGCTACACCTATGAAGTGCTCAATGAGGTGGACGGCCCGCTGAACCGCCAGAATGTGCTGGCCGCCTTCCAGCGCCGCGGTGCCATGAACATGGGCGGCTTCAGCGTGAGCTTCAACCCCCAGCGCCGCAGCAGCACCTACGTCACCCAGAGCATGATGACGGTCGACGGCCGGCTCATCGGTTAGGCCGAAATGCTCATGCGGGTCCCGCGCGATAGCTATGCACAGCCCTTAAACTCAGGCATGCAAAATGGAACGCTGCTCGCGGCTGTGGACCTGGGATCCAACAGCTTTCGCCTCGAAATCGGCCGCTTTGACCACGGCCGCATACACCGCACCGAATACATCAAGGAAACCGTCCGCCAGGGCAACGGGCTGGACGCCGACCGCAACCTGACGCCGGAAGCCATGCAGCGCGGCTGGGACTGCCTGGCGCGTTTCGGCGAACGGCTGGCGGGCTTCAAGAAATACCAGGTCCGCGCGGTCGCCACCCAGACCCTGCGCGAGGCGCGCAACCGGGAGGAATTCCTGGCGCGCGCCCACAAAATCCTGGGTTTTCCCATCGACGTCATCCCCGGCCGCGAGGAAGCCCGCCTGATTTACCAGGGCGTGGCGCATTTGCTGCCGCAATCCAACGAGCGCCGACTGGTGGTCGACATTGGCGGCCGCTCCACCGAAATGATCCTTGGCAGGGGCCTGGATGCGCGCACCATGGAGTCCTACCGCGTCGGCAGCGTGGCCTGGTCCATGAAGTATTTCCCCGAGGGACAGTTCACCGCGCGCGCCTTCACGACTGCCGAGGTGGCCGCCAAGGCGGTGCTCGATGAGGCCGTCAATGCCTACCGCGCCGACACCTGGGACACGGCCTACGGCTCCTCGGGCACCATAGGCGCTGTCAGCGACGTGCTCACGGCCGCGGGCTGGCCCGCGGGCCAGGTCACGCGCGAGGGCCTCGATTGGCTGCTGGACCGCCTGCTCAAGGCGCAAAGCGCCGACCGCCTGAAACTGGACGGCATGAAGGACGACAGGCGCGCTGTCATAGGCGGCGGCGTCAGCGTGCTGCGCGCGGTGTTCGAGCTGCTGGGCATTTCGCACATGGAAGCCGCCCAGGGCGCCCTGCGCCACGGCGTGCTTTACGACCTGCTGGACCGCGAACACGACCTGACGGACCTGCGCTCCACCACCGTGCAGCGCCTGGCCAACAAATTCAGCGCCGACCCGGTGCAGGCCCAGCGCGTGAGCAAGGTGGCGCGCCACCTGTTCGCGATGGCCGGCGCCGGCCTGGCCCCAGCCGATTCCGCGCGTTTCCAGCGCAAGCTCGAATGGGCCGCGCAATTGCATGAAATCGGCAGCCAGATCTCGCACAGCGACTACCACAAGCACGGAGCCTATATCCTGGACAACGCCGACGCGCCGGGTTTTGCCCTGCCCGAGCTGCACCGCATCAGCCTGCTGGTGCTGGGCCACCGCGGCAAGCTGCGCAAGCTCGAAATCGACTTCGAGGACCGGGTGTTCATCCAGCAGTTGCTGTGCCTGCGCCTGGCCGTCATCCTGTGCCATGCGCGGCGCGACCCCGACCTCAAAGGCCTGCAGCTCGAATGCGGCGAGCAGCCCGGCCGGATTTTTGTGCTGAACTGCCGCACCGGCTGGGCGCAGGCCTTCCCGCAATCGGCCCACCTGCTGCAGGAAGAAGTGCTGGCCTGGCAGAAGACGCCGTGGACCCTCGTGGTCCCAAATCCCTGATCCATTCCTTGCCGCCCCGCCCTTCAAGCGCATGGGCACCACCCGGCGCGGCTTGACCGTTTTTGAATAAACCGTATAAACTGTATATACGGTTTATTCGACCGCACCCAAAAAGGATCAATCCATGGCTACCAGCAAAAAAGCAACTGCGAAACCCGCCGCACCGGCAAAGCCCAAGGCTCCCGTGAAACCCGCGGCCAAACCCGCCCCGAAAAAAGCGACCACCACCAAGGCGCCTGCCGGCAAAGGCACGGTCAAGAAAGCCATCGTGAAAAAGGCCGGCGCCAAGAAGCCTGCCGCCAAGCCCCAGGCAAGCGCCAAACCTGTGAAGGCCGCCAAGCCAGAGAAAACCAAAAAGCCAAAACTGGTGCGCGACAGCTTCACGATTCCCAAGGCCGAATACGTGGTGCTCGACGATCTCAAGCAGCGCGCCGCCAGGCTGACCCGCCCGGCGAAGAAAAGCGAATTGCTGCGCGCCGGCATCAAGCTGCTGGCCGGCCTCTCTGATGCCGCTTTCCTGACGGCGCTGGAGCAGGTCCCCGCGATCAAGACCGGTCGGCCTACGCTGGGCAGCTAAAACTGCACAGAGGCAAGCTCCGGCACTCGCAAGCGTGCCGGATTACCCAGCCAATCTACCAGTCAGATCCTTGCCCTTGAGGGGGAGTCCACCCATGAAGAGTCAGGCCTCAGCTCATCTTCAAGCATGGATGCTCAGCAACTTCATCAATGGTTCGTTCTTCAATCTTGCGCGACTTGCCCATGCCGAACTTTGTTCCAGTCGAATTCACAACACAATCAACTTTCCACGTGTTGTCCTCGAGCCGCATCAGGTAGCCAAAGAAGTCGACCATTTCTTCACCATTGGACTTCCAGCGCTTTTGGTAGAAGAGCCGCCCGACGCTTGCCCGTCCTTCGGCCCTCACAAAATCAAAGCCATCCAGGCTCGTGGAGTACTTTGATACCCGCTGCAACGCGGCGCCAGCCTCGCTCTCGGGAGTCCCGGTTTTGCGCAGATTCCCAAGGATCTCATCAAGAGCAGCCTTTGATCTGAACTTTCTATAGGACGTGAGGTTTCCAGCCCGTTCCGCCTCGAGCATGCCTTTGTAGGCGGCCTCGCCTTGAACCACGAACTGGTTTGACTTTTGGGCCGTATTTGTAGCGGCTGCGGGCTGGCCAAACGCATTGCCCAGTGCACAGCCAAGGACTGCAAGCGTCAGAACCTGTCGAATATCGTTTTTCATGTCACTCCATTGAGGCCTAAGGTTAAAGACCAGTTTAACCATCACTTCGTTTCAGACGCAACTCGGCGTCGAGAAGATGAAGCAGGAGCTCTCAGCTTTCATTCCAGCTAACGTTTGACATGAGCGGTTGCCGCAAGCATGCGAAGCTTGCTTGTGAATGTCCCCTCGATAAAAGAGTCAGGCCGCAGCGGGCTACACATGGCGACTGGGAATCTGGTTTACGCCTGCGCTGCTGACGGCCAGCCGATTTGGGCAGCACGACGAAGACTGGATTGAACGACCAGGCGGTGGAACGGGGCGATGACAAAAATATAGAGACGGCCCAAGCGGTTGTGGCAATGGACCACGGTTGATAAAGTCAGGTGGCGTCTGCCTCCCGGCAAGGGCTGACCGGAGCAGAGGACAGAAAGCCTGAAGTCCAGGTGCTTGTCGTCTTCTCCAAAGACAATTTCGGTCGGACTTGTGCCGTAGATTTTGAAGATGCTAAGACGGCCTGGCTTGCCCTGCGCGTCAAGTGACGCGAGTTGCTTCGCAGTTTTGAGGCCGACCCCACCGACGATCGCATCTCGGACAGCCATGAGGGTGCCAACCCACGGCGCCTGATGGGCGAAGATGAACCTCGCCAACAGTTCGGGATTGGTCGACGCTCCGGGCGGAAGCTCGATTGAGTAAGCATCTGCGAGATTCGTCGATGCGTAGGCTTTGGTAACTGCCGACTCTGGAGGAAGCGATACAGGCGTTACGCGGTGCTGTTGGGTTGACATGTGTTCGAGCCAACGTTGAAGACGACCGGCGGGCAATTCACGCCACACTCTTGACCAAGCCAAGACTGCGCAGATTCGCCTCCAACTCGGCGATGGCGCTCCAAGGCAAGATGGGGGAGTTTTCCCGCTCGTCGGGAGGGTTGGACGGCAGTTCGTCAGACCACCCGCCGCAGCCGACCAGCGGAAGCAAAGGCCGTTTGTGGAGCCAGGCCAGATGTACCTCGGATTTGGTACCCGCGCGCCCACCGATGACGATGCAGGCATCGCCCGCAAGGGCCATCAGGAGGTTACGGGCATCTCCCATGCCACAGGGCAGCACAACGGTGGCGGGCCAATCCGGCCCGGGCATCTGGTCTGGCGGAACGATGCTGAGCACCAGGCCGTTTGCCTGAATGGCGCGCTCGGCGGCAACCCGGGTTGCGGGGCTGCCGCAGCCGCTTACCACGGTGATGCCCAGCCTGGCCAGCGCTTCACCCGCCTCACCGGCAAGTTCATAGGCTCGGGAACCGGGCTCGGCGCTGCCGAGTACACAAACCTGGGGTTTTCGACGAGAAATAGTCATGGGAGGATTGAGTCTACGGTGGTGCAGCTTTTGCGCACGCAAACGCCGGATACGGCAAATGCGTCCGTTTGGAACGCCTTGTTATGCCGCATTTTGTTTCATCACTTTAATGCTCTCTTTCACCAGTTTTTTTACCAGGGCCTTTGGTATTGGCTCATCAACCGGGAAACTGACAATCGCCTTGGTTTTGGCATAGACACCAATTTCCTTGCTGTGGTCCTCGAGCACCGGTGGGCGCACATGGAGACGGACAAATGGCTTCTTATAGCTAAACCAGGCAAACATCCCGTTGTAGTCATAGCCTTCATAGTAGTAGCCCGGCATCTGAAAATAGCTGACCGTTTCTGAGCTGCCGGGAGAAGCGCTTTGAATAGCATCGCGTATGTCCTCCAGTTGGGGGCGTACCTCTTGCGGGCTGGCTTTGATGTACTCGTCAACGCCGCCAGGTACGACGACTTTTGTTGCGCTACTGGATTTCTTTGCCATAACTCGTCTCCAGGTGTGGTTGTGCGTCATTACGTTTGAGATGAGGGGCGGCCGACAGCAGGCGAAGCCTGGTGTTGGACGGCCTCTCGATCGACCGGTTAGACATCTCTCGGCCAAACCTTCTCATTGCTGGCGTTCACCACCGCAGCAAGATCGGCGCCGTCATAGAGGACCAACCAACCGGCAGGCAGAACCAGCGGTGCCAACAACTCGGGCCGCGCTGCGACAAGTTCATATGCCCAAATTGCTTCAAGGTCTTGCATTCCCGGAGGGCCTGCTTCCCCTCTTGGCCCAAAGTACCAACCTGAATCTCCCCTTGATGGTACGGAACGCTCGCCATACAGCGCCTCCGCATTCAAGCAGCCTTTTCGGAGAACGACCTTGTCATCGAAGCGTGTGGGCAACGCCGCTTCCTGCCCAAGCTTCATGAACTCAGACTGCACAAGAATCGCCTTCAGAGAGGCGGTCACGTCGAAGCGCGTTTCTGACTTTGCGTTCCCATCAAAGTTCGGTTCGTGGACGAGCAGCACATCGCCTTCGGCTATGAGCCTGAGGAGGGTCCAGCCGAGTTCAATCGTCGTGCCGTCGCCAAGGTCAGGAATTGCTGCAATTGTTTCGCTCAACCATCTTCCCTGCGCTGAGAACATGTCATCGCACTTGAGCTGAAAGTTCGGGCCATGAATGATGGTCACGATAGCTGCCTAGCGTAGAAGTGACCGAGTCACCAGCCTTTTCGGCGAAACCACCTTCTGTTGCGGGTCGGTGTCGATCGACATGCTGTTGCGGCTGCTTGTGGTGCGGCCTATGCAGATGCCCTGCTCCGGCGCACAAGATAGACGCCACCGACAGCGAGCAAAGCCCCAAAGCCGATCACCCACGTCCACGCATAAGCCCACTGCCAGCCGAATGAGGACAGGCCGAGCATGAGGGCACTGACGACAAACGCTATCTGGCCGCGAGGACGCTCACGAACCACAAAAGGAGTGGCGCAATAGAGGCACAGATTGCCCAAAGCCGCGCCCAGGAACGCGATGAAGCTGACGGCGCCGGTTCTAGTCAGCTCGAAATATGCGGGCGCGTAGCTACACGTCGCAAGAAATTGAAGCAGGACCAATGCACCAAAAGCGTACCGCGCCGCCCTCAGTCGAGATGCGTGTAGCTCGGGTGCTTCGATATCGGCCACGGGCGAGCCAGGCGGAGAGTATGGATTGGGTTCGTTCATGGGCATTCAGAAAGGATGCGGTTTGGCTTGAGCAGTGCCATCAGGCGTCCGTTTGAAGAAGGGATCAGCCGCTACCGACGACGCGAATCTCAGCTTGCCGCGGGCACGCGCATGGCGAAGAGGATACACAAGCCGAAGGCGACCTCGCCAAGGCCGACGAGGATCGCAGGAAGCCCTTCAACGACACGATGTTTGTCGCTATCTTCATGCCATGTGAATTTGGCTTCCCGGCGCAGGACACTCTTCACGCCCGAGGCGATGAATGCGAGGCCGAACAGCAGGATGGCGATTTTAAAAAACAGTGCCATGGGACCCTAACGTAATGTGTGGCGCGGAATCCGAAGGTTCAGTACTTGCACTATAGCCTTGGCATCCAAAAAACCGGGCTGTACCGGGTCCGTTTTTGTCCGCTGGCATGGCCGCAACGGCCACATGACGCATCCGCGCGACAGGGACGCACACGCAATAGCCGCTTTCCTCGCGATACCGGCCACACCCTAGCTCAAAGCACCTCAGGCGACTGCACCGTCACCACCACGGTCTGGTTGTGGCCCTCGCGATCCCGGCTGCGCAGCCACCAGAGTGCGCCCTTCTTGACAGGGCAATCGCTGGCCTGCAGGCCCAGCAGATGGGCGATGGTTTCGCCGAGTATGGGCTGGTGGCCCACCACCAGGATGGGTGACTTGGCCGAGGGCCATTGCACCAGCTCCAGCAGCTGCGCGGCCGTGGCGTCGGGCGCCAGCTCGTTCCTGATCTTGTATTTGCGTCCCAGTGCCAGCGCAGTCTGCTCGCAGCGGCGCGCCGGGCTCACAAAAATGCGCGCACCTTCGGGCAGCTGGCGGTCCAGCCAGTTGGCCATGCGGGCCGCCTGCTTCTCGCCGCGCGCCGTGAGCGAGCGCTCCAGGTCGCTACCGCCTTGTGGGTCACCTTCTGGCCAGTCTTCTGCCTCCGCATGACGCCACAAGATGAGGTCCATGTCATTTGTCCTGGTGTTGGGGGGCCGAATAGCGGGCCATCAGGGCGGCCTGCGCGCCATGCCGTGGCAGCTCGCCCTGTGAACTCACGCGAAGGTAGCTGCCGTCGGGCTGCAAATCCCAGGCGTCGCGCCCGTCGTGCAGGTAGGCCACCAGGCATTCGTCGATGATGCGCTGGCGAATCACCGGGTCGGTCACCGGCCAGGCCAGCTCGACCCGGCGCAGCATGTTGCGGTTCATCCAGTCGGCGCTCGACAGCAGCAGGGTCTCCTCTTCGGCGCAGCGGAAGTAGAAGACGCGCGAATGCTCGAGGAAGCGGCCGATGATGGAGCGCACCCGGATGTTGTCGGTCACGCCAGGCACCTGGGCCGGCAGCATGCAGGCGCCGCGCACGATCAAATCGATCTTCACGCCGCAGCGCCCTGCCCTCACCAGCGCCAGCATCAGGTCTTCATCGGTCAGCGCATTCATCTTGGCCACCAGGCGCGTGTCCTTGCCCTGCAGGGCAGCCTCGCCCAGCGCATCGATTTTTTCGATCAGCTTGTGGTGCAGCTGGAAAGGCGCGAGCAGCAAATGGTGCAGCTTGGGCAGTCGGCTCTGGCTGGCCAGGTGCACAAACACGTTGTCGATGTCGGCCGTCATCAGCGGATCCGCCGTGAGGTAGCTGATGTCGGTGTAGAGCCGCGCCGTGCGCGGGTTGTAGTTGCCGGTGGACAGGTGGGCGTAACGCGCCAGCTGCCGGCCTTCGCGGCGCGTCACCAGCAGCATCTTGGCATGGGTCTTCAGGCCCACCACGCCGTACACCACCTGCGCGCCTATCGATTCCAGCATTTCCGCCCAGTTGATGTTGGCTTCTTCGTCAAAGCGCGCCTTGAGCTCCACCACCACGGTGACTTCCTTGCCGCGCCGCACGGCCTCGCGCAGCAGCACCATCAGCTCCGAGTCAGCGCCGGTGCGGTAAATCGTCTGCTTGATCGCCAGCACCTGCGGGTCGTTGACGGCCTCGCGCAGGAAGGCGAGCACCCCGTCAAAACTCTCAAAGGGCTGGTGGATGGACACGTCGCCTTCCTTGAGCCGCTCGAAGAAGGACTGGCCGGGCTGCAGCTGTGTCGGGTAGCAGGGGCGGTAGCTGGGGAACAGCAGCTTGGGGTCGTTGACCAGGTCCACCAGCTGCGTGAGGCGCACCAGGTTCACCGGGCCGTGAACGCGGTACAGCGACGGCGCCGGCAGGTTGAACTGCTTGAGCAGGAAGTTGGCCAGGTATTCCGAACAGCCGGCCGACACCTCCAGCCGCACGGCCTGGCCGTAGTGGCGCTGCTCCAGTCCCTGGCGCAAGGCGGTGCGCAGATTCTTGACGTCGTCCTCGTCCACCGCGAGGTCCGAATGCCGGGTGACGCGGAACTGCGAAAACTGGCCCATCTCACGGCCGGGGAACAGCTCGGCCAGGTGGGCGCGGATCACGCTGGAGAGCGAGACGAACAGCCTGTCCTCCTTGTGGTGGCCGCGCGAGGGCATGTGGATCAGCCGCGGCAGCACGCGCGGCACCTTGACGATGGCGATGTCGTTCTCGCGGCCGAAGGCGTCATGGCCGCCCAGCCGCACGATGAAGTTCAGCGACTTGTTGGCCACCTGCGGAAAGGGGTGCGAGGGGTCCAGCCCGACCGGGATCAGCAGCGGCCGCACTTCGCGCTCGAAATACTCCTTGACCCAACGCCGCTGGGCGGTGTTGCGCTCGCCGTGCGAGACGATGCGTATGCCCTGGCGCTCAAAGGCCGGCAGCAGGTCGTCGTTGTAAAGCGAGTACTGGCGCGCCACCATGTCGTGCGCGGCGGACGACAAGGCCTTGAAGGACTGCACCGAATACGGCGCTTTCTGTTCATTGGCCTGGGCCGCCGTCAGGTGGGGCGCGGTGCGGACCTCAAAAAACTCGTCCAGGTTGGACGACACAATGCACAAAAACCTCAGCCGTTCCAGCAGCGGCACATCCGGGCGCTTGGCCCAGTCCAGCACCCGCTCATTAAAGGCAAGAATGCTGTGGTCGCGGTCCAGGAACTGGACGGGGGGCGCGGCAGCGGCCACCGAAGCGGGTGAAGTGGGCATCAACAAGGCATTTACGTGTCATTAGTAACAAGTCACAGTGTTGACGTGTTTCATGACAATGGCGTGACAGTACTTTTGACTGATGGTGCACCGGCCTGAAAAGGCTGGCAAGTGCTGCCCATGACCTTGTTGTGTCCAGCGGCTACGAGGAAAGACTCAAAAAGCTGCGCCGCATGGCCCCAGCTGAAGTCCAGCGCGCGTTGGCGTGCTTCATGGCGCGGCACGGCCAGCGCACCGTAACAAGCCTGTTGCAAATCTTCGTTCATGACACCGCCGTGACAGCTTCCGTCGCCTTTGCCTAGCACTTCCAGCGGGCCGTCGACCGGATAGGCCGCCACCGGCGTGCCGGCGGCCATGGCTTCGAGCATCACCAGGCCGAAGGTTTCCGAGCGGCTCGGGAACACAAAGACGTCGGCCGCGGCATAGACCTTGGCCAGCTCGTCGCGGGCCAGCACGCCCATCCAGCGGACCTGGGGGTAGCGCTGCTGAAGGGACTCTTCCAGCGGCCCGACGCCGCAGACCACCTTGGTGCCGGGGATGTCCAGCTTGAGGAAGGATTCGATATTTTTTTCATAAGACACCCGGCCCACAAACAGCGACACCGGGCGCAGCAGCGTGCCCATGGGCGGGTGCGGGCGCGGCTGCGGCTCGAAGCCGAAAAGCGCTGTGTCCACGCCATGCGTCCAGCCGCGCAGGTTCTGAAAGCCGCGCTGCTCCAGCATGCGCAGCACGCCCTGGGTGGGCACCATCACGCCCGACGAAGGCCTGTGGAAATGGCGGAACAGCGCATAACCCCAGGACAGCGGGATTTTGAGCGCCGCATGCAGGATCTCGGGGAACTTGGTGTGAAAGGCCGTGGTAAAGCGCAGGCCGCGCTTGAGGCAGTAGCCGCGCGCCGCCCAGCCGAGCGGGCCTTCGGTGGCGATGTGGATGGCTTCGGGCTGGAAGGCATCCAGCTTGTCGGTCAGCCCGCGCTTGGGGCGCACCGCCAGGTCTATGCCGGCATAACCGGGGCAAGGCCGGGTTCTGAAGAGATTCGGGTGGATGACTTCCACCTGGTGGCCCAGCTCCGCGAGCTCGCGCACCAGCTCCACCAGTGTGGTGACGACGCCGTTGACCTGCGGCTGCCAGGCGTCGGTGACCAGGGCGATCCTCATGCCTGCACCTCGGCCCCACGGTTGCTCACTTCGTGTAGCGTCCTGCCCCCCGAGGGGGCCGCTGCGCCTGCGGCCTGGCCAAGCCAGTTCCGCGGCCCCGGCTCGAAAAGAGGAGAGTCCTCTGCACCGCCCACGTTTTGCAGCGGCTCCCGGCGACGGTTTTCGTTCGAGGGAGCCCAGTGCACCAGCTCCAGCGTGCCGTCATAGTTCTCAACCAGCGCGGTGCGGCTTTCCACCCAGTCGCCGTCGTTGCAATAGAGCACGCCGTTGATCTCGCGCATCTCGGCGCGGTGGATGTGGCCGCAGACCACGCCCTGGTGGCCGCGCCGGCGCGCCTCGTTGGCCACCGCCACCTCGAAATCGGTGACGTAATTGAGCGCGCTCTTGACCTTTTGTTTCAGGTAGGCCGACAGCGACCAGTAAGGCAGGCCCATGCGGGCGCGCAGGCCGTTCAGGTAGCGGTTGAGTTTGAGCGTGAATTCATACAGGTTGTCGCCCACGTAGGCGAGCCACTTGGCGCACTGCACCACCGCATCGAAGTAGTCGCCGTGGATGATCCACAACTGGCGGCCGTCGGCGGTGGTGTGCACGGCTTCATCGATGACCTCGATGCCGCCGAACTGGTTGCCGATAAATTCACGCGCAAACTCATCATGGTTGCCTGGTACATACACCACGCGGCAGCCCTTGCGAGCGCGGCGCAGCAGCTTTTGCACCACGTCGTTGTGCGACTGCGGCCAGTACCAGCGGCGGCGCAGCTGCCAGCCGTCCACGATGTCGCCGACCAGGTACAGGTTGTCGCTGGGGTGGGCCTTGAGAAAATCCAGCAGGGCCGCCGCCTGGCAGCCCGGTGTGCCCAGGTGGATGTCGGAGATGAAGATGGTTCGGTAGCGCTTGCGCAGCGAATCGTCATCGTCGTGGTCGCCCTCCCCCCCGCCGAAGCCGTTGCCCAGCGCCCCCATGGCGTCAAACATGTTCCGCATCAGGCCTCCGTGGCGTTGCCCGGCACCGGTTTGCCGGAGAAATGCTTGAGGTAGCGCGGCGGCAGGTCGGCGATGCGCATCATCATGGGCAGGTCGGCCGAGTTGAAATCCGGGTCCCAGGCCGGCGCGCCCAGCACCTTGGCGCCCAGGCGCAAATAGCCCTTGATCAGCGCGGGCGGTTCCACGTCCAGCGTGTCGTCGAGCTTCTCGACGGGCAGCGCCAGGCGCGGCGTGACGCGGTATTCGATGGGGGCCAGGTGCGTCTGGCGCACCTGGCGCCAGATGCTGGCGGCCGCGTGGCCGTTGGACACGCCGTTGTGCTGCATCGGGATGCTGGCGCAGCCAATCATGGTGTCGAGCTGGTTGCGCGACATGAATTCGGCCAGCGCGCCCCACAGCGCCAGGATGACGCCGCCGTGGCGGTGGTCGGCATGCACGCAGCTGCGGCCCAGCTCGACCATGCGCTCGCGCAGCGCGCGCAGGCGGGTCAGGTCGAATTCGGTGTCGCTGTAGGTGCTGCCCACGCGCTTGGCCTGGGTGGGCGTGAGCACGCGGTAGGTGCCTATGACTTCCTGGCTGTCGGCGTCGCGCACCAGCAGGTGCTCGCAATAATCGTCAAACAGGTCCACGTCGTGGCCGGGCAGGGTCTTGGACAGCGTGGCGCCCATCTCGAGCGCGAAGACCTGGTACCTCAGGCGCTGCGCCTGCCGGACCTCGTCCTGGTGCCGGGCCCAGCTGACCGAGATTTTGCCCACGGGAGCCCTTTGAACAGGGGCTGGACTGACAGCATGACCGCTTTGATGAAGTGACCCCCGTGGCATTGCGACGGGCGACAATGCAAAAGTGGGATTGGGCAGTTCTTTCATGGCTAACTCCTTGTTCCTTGTTTCCTTGTGTCTCAACAACTTCGGCAAGCTCACTGACGCGCGGCATTTCTTCGCCGCCTGTAAAAAAGCCCCATAAAGGGGCTTGGACACTCAATCACCAGCGGACAGCGAAACCGCCTTGCCGGGCCGCCCCAGGCCGGCCATCAGCGCCGGCCGCGCATTCGACAAACCTTCCAGCCAGGGCCGGGTGCCGGCCTTGAAGCGCAGGCCGCCGGGACTGTTCGCCAGGGCCTGGGCCGTGCAGCGCAGGATGCGCAGGCACTGCTTGTTCAAGTCCTGTATGCTGGCGCCCAGGCCGCGGGCGGCGCCTGCGTCCTGCCTGTCATGTGAAGAGAGTCCCATCGGGTGCTCAGTCATGCTGGTCATGACGTGATTCTGGGAGTGGGGGGTGACGCGTTCGTGTCAGTTCAATGGCAGTTGTGTGACACGGCGCAGTGGGCCTGAAGGAGTGGCTGGAAAGCCACAGGCCGGGAGAAGGCGGAGTAGAAATCCGCGGGGGAGACCGCGGCGCGCGGGTTCGCGCGCCGGGATAAAAACAATACGGCGGGACTTAAGGCTAGGCCACGCGCTCGCCGCGCTCATTGATGACCTGCTCGCCGTCCTCTTTGGCGAAGGCGCCGCGCTGCGGCAAGGGCAGGATGTCGAGCACGGCCTCCGAGGGCCGGCACAGCCGCGTGGCCAGCGGCGTGACCACGATGGGCCGGTTGATCAGCACGGGATGGGCCAGCATGGCATCCAGCAGCGCCTCGTCGCCCTGCCCGCCCAAGCCCAGCTCCTGGTAGATGGCTTCTTTTTGCCGGACCACGTCACGCACAGACACGCCCATCTGCGCAATCAGCTCCCGCAGCTTTTCGCGCGTGGGCGGCGTCTTGAGGTATTCGATGATTTCGGGTTCTATGCCGGCATTGCGTATCAGCCCCAGCACATTGCGCGAAGTGCCGCATTTTGGGTTGTGGTAAATCGTGACCTTGGGGACGGCTGGCATGCGGTTTCGCTCCTGGAAGTGGACGGGTTGAGAAAAGGGGATGAAAAGAGAGGGCTGAGAATACGGCAACTTGCCTCGATTCCATAATTCAATTATATTTGAATTATGGAATCTTTAATACAAAACCAGCCATCGACCGTTCTCGATGAAAGCGCCGCCGTCAAGGCGCTGGCCGCCCTGGCCCAGGCCCAGCGCCTGCGCGCCTTTCGCGCCCTGGTGGTGGCCGGCCCCGAGGGCCTGACGCCGGGCGCCATTGCCGAACAACTGGGCATCGCCGCCAGCGCGCTGTCTTTCCACCTCAAGGAACTCTCGCATTCGGGCCTGGCCAGCAGCGAGGCGCGCGGCCGCAACCTGATCTACCGCGCCAATTTCGGCCAGATGAACGCCCTGCTCGGCTATTTGACCGAGCACTGCTGCGAAGGCGGCGCCTGCGAAGTCGGCCCGCAGGCCGGCTGCGCCACCTGCTGATCCCGTCCCCCTCACCCCACCATCCCACCACCCCAGGAGAGCACCATGAAACGCTTCCACGTCCACGTCCACGTCAAAGACCTCGAAAAAAACATCGCCTTTTATTCAGCCATGTTCGACCAGCAGCCCGCGCGGACCGAAGCCGACTACGCCAAGTGGATGCTCAGCGACCCGCCGGTCAACTTCGCGATCTCCACGCGCGGCGACGCGCCCGGTGTGGACCACCTGGGCATACAGGTCGACCAAGCTGAAGAGCTGGAGGCGCTGAAGGCCAACGCGACCCGGGCCGACATGATCTTGCTCGACGAAGGCCCCACCACCTGCTGCTACGCCCGCAGCGACAAATACTGGCTCACCGATCCGCAAGGCATTGCCTGGGAACAGTTCCACACGCTGGGCAGCATCCCGGTGTTCAGTGAGGTGAAGCCGGCCGCCGCTTCGGCCTGCTGCGCCGCGGCGCAGAGCAAACCATCGGGCGCGGCTGCGGCGTGCTGTTAAAGCCTGCAGCGGCCCCCCAAAGCCAGGAGCCCCGCCTTACATACCAGCTTGTCGCCGAGTTCACAGGCACGGCCGCCCTGCTCTGCGCCGTCATAGGCTCGGGCATCATGGCCGAGCGGCTTTCAGCCGGCAATATGGGTGTGGCCCTGCTGGCCAATACCCTGGCCACGGTGTTTACGCTCTACGTGCTGATTGAATTGCTGGGCCCGATCAGCGGTGCGCACTTCAACCCGCTGGTGACCTTGGTGCTCGGGCCCAAAGCAGCGGCCTCCGGCGAGCGCACGCCAAGAACCCTTTTGTTGATCACCAGCCAGCTGCTGGGCGCGGTCGCCGGCGCCTGGCTGGCCCATGCAATGTTTGACATGAGCCTGCTTCAGTTCAGCGGCAAAGCCCGCAGCGGCGCAGGCCAGTGGCTGGCCGAGGCCGTCGCGACCGCCGGACTGATTCTCGTCGTGCTGCGCGCGCCCGCGGCCAAGGCGCCGGCCATGGTCGCCTGCTACATAGGCGCGGCCTACTGGTTCACCGCGAGCACCTCGTTTGCCAACCCGGCGGCCGTGCTGGGCCGCATGCTCTCGGACAGCTTTGCCGGCATTGCGCCGGCCAGTGCCCCCGGCTTTGTGCTGGCCCAAGCCGCAGGTGCGTTGGTGGGCGTGGCGCTGCATCGGGCGCTGGGCGGGCAACAGGCAAGCGCCGGCCAGAGCTGAGGTCCGCGGCCTTTCTTGCTACCCTTGCAGCCGTGAGTCGAACAAGCAGCCGCGCCGCCACCATCGTCCAGTTGGGCATAGCCCAAACGCTGGCCTGGGCCTCCAGCTACTACGTGCCCGCCATCCTGGCCGTGCCCATGGCGCGCGAGCTGGGCGTCAGCACACCCACCGTGTTCGCCGCTTTCTCAGCCGCGCTGGTGGTCTCCGCCCTGCTGGGACCGGCCGCGGGCAAGGCCATAGACCGCCACGGCGGCCGGCCGGTGCTCACCGCCAACAGCCTGGTATTTGCCGCCGGCCTCGTTGTGCTGGCTCTGGCACAGGGGCCCGTAGGCCTGTTTGCCGGCTGGGTGATCCTTGGCGTGGCCATGGCCGCAGGCCTTTACGAAGCAGGCTTTGCCGCGCTGGTGCACCTGTACGGCAAGGATGCGCGCGGCGCCATCACCGGCATCACGCTGTTCGCCGGTTTTGCCAGCACCGTGGGCTGGCCGCTGTCGGCCTGGCTGGAGCTGGAATGGGGCTGGCGCGCCACCTGCCTGGCCTGGGCGGCGCTGCACCTGCTGCTGGGCCTGCCGCTGAACTGGCGGCTGCCGGCTTCGCCTGCATCAGCCCTTCATGCCGCAACACCTGCGGACCCAGCCCCGCCCGAAGCGGCCGCATCCGCCACATCAACCACATCCGGCAGCGGCACGCGCACGGCGGTGCTGCTGGCGCTGGTATTTGCGGTGACCTGGTTTATCAGCACGGCCATGGCCTCACATTTGCCGCGCCTGCTGCAGGCCCATGGCGTGCCGCTGGCCACCGCGCTGGTCTTCGCCGGGCTGGTCGGCCCCGCGCAGGTGGCCGGCCGGCTGCTCGAATACGGCCTGCTGCGCAACATCCACCCGCTGGTCTCGGCGCGCGTGGCCGGCAGCCTGCACACGCTGGGCGCGGCGGCTTTCCTGTTTTTCGGCGTACCCGCTGGCGCGGTCTTCACCGTGCTGCACGGCGCCGGCAACGGTGTGCTGACGATTGCCAAAGGCACGCTGCCGCTGGTGCTGTTCGGCGTGCGCGACTATGGCGCGCGCCAGGGCCTCTTGATGGTGCCGGCGCGCTTTGCGCAGGCCACCGCGCCCTGGCTGTTCGGCCTGGCGATTGACCGCTTTGGCGCCCAGGCGCTGTGGTTTTCAGCGGCGCTCGGGTTGCTGGCTTTCGCGGCCTTGATGCTGCTGCACGACTCGTCCGCGACCGCCCCGCACCGAGATTGAGCCGCGCGCAAGCGTGCCCAGCTGGAAGCTGGACAGTGGTTTTTGTAATTAAACACTGTTTAACCAACTTCTCAAGGCGTTAAAGTGTTCCCCAATGATCAAACCCTCCAAAACCGGCAGCCCCGGCAAACCTGGCCGTGCGCGCACGGTGCAGAGGCCTTCCGTGGCCCGGGACGTCCGCCGGCAAGCGCTCACGGATGTCCGGCGCTCCCTGGTGCTCGATGCGGCGCGCGCCGTATTTTTCGAGCATGGGCTCGAAGGCACCAGCATCCGTGAGATCGCCCAGCGCGCGGGCTACACGCCGGGCGCGATCTACAGCTACTTCGCGAGCAAGGAAGAGGTTTACGCAGCCCTGCTCGGCGAATCGCTGGAGCGCCTGAACGAAAAGGTCCTGGCCGCGCGCGCGCAATCCCTTGGCGAAGCGGCGGCGGTGGGCCGCACCACGGCAGCCGCGTTTTTTGATTTCTACCGCGACAACCCGCGCGACCTGGACCTCGGTTTTTACCTGTTCCAGGGCATGCAGCCGCGGGGGCTGGCACCTGAGCTGGACGAGCGCCTGAAGCAGCGGCTGCGCGATGCGCTGCTGCCCACCCAGGAGGCGCTTGAGGCGCTTGGCATGCCCGCCGCCGAGGCGCTTGCCGAAATCACGGCCTTGTTCACGCACACGGTCGGGCTGCTGGTGCTCAGCCACACAGGGCAGATACGCATGTTCAAACAAGCGTCCCGGGACCTGTTTGAAAGCTACCTGGAGCGTCTGGTCGCGCGCGCCGGCGCTTCCTCTCGCAGCGCAGGCTCCAACCAACCCAAGGCTTGAGCCCGCGAACGGCTCAAAGCCTGGTTGGCCGTAGCGCTCAGTCCAGCCACTTCTGGAAAAACCGCGCCTGGCCCATGGCCGGGTCCAGCTGGTAGCCCGCAAAGCCCACGCGCTCATACAGCCTGACCGCGCCCAGGTTGCCCTGCAGCACTTCCAGCGTCAGCTTGCAGGCGCCGCGCTCGCGCGAGATCTCATCCACCAGCGCCAGCATTTTCTCGGCGATGCGCCGGCCGCGGTGGTCGGGCAGCACGGCCACGTCGTGGATGTTGACCAGCGGGCGGCAGGCAAACGTGGAAAAACCTTCGATGCAGTTGACCAGGCCCACGGCCTCGTCGCCGTCGAACGCGAGCACGCTGAAGGCCTGCGGGCGCGCCGCGAGTTCCCGCGCGAGATGGGTTTTGGCGAAATCACTGAGCGGCTTGCCGCCGCCGGCCGGGTCCTGCGCATAACTGTCGAGCAGTTGCACCAGGGCACGCGCGTGCACCGGGTCGGCATAGTCGGCGCGGCAGACGCGCAGGGAAGGAGAAAAAGAAGAGGCAGCGGCTTCGGTCATACGGCGATTTTAGGGACGCCATTTTTTTGGGGAATGTGAAGCCCATAAAGCCTTATCGCGTTGCCGCCCATCACCGCCGCCTGGCTTTCCATGTCCAGGCCTTCCAGCAATTGCCGCGATACCGCCCACCACAGCGCGTAGGGAGCGGCCAGCTCCAGCACCGGCCAGTCGCTACCCCAGACCACACGGTCCGTGCCAAAGCTCTGCAGCACATGCTCGGCCCAGCACCGCACCGCGCCCGGCGCGGGGCGCGGACCGGCTTCGGTCAGCAGGCCCGAGAGTTTGCACATGGCCTGCGTTTCTTTTGCGATGTGCGCGATGCCCTCGGCCCAGGGCTGCCATTGGCCCACCGCGATATCGGGCTTGGCGCCGTGGTCTATCACCATGCGCAGCCCGGGGTGGCGGCCGGCCAGAGTCAGGATGTGCGGCAGGTGCACGGGCTTGACCAGCGCGTCGAACACCAGGCCGCAATCAACCATCGCATGCAGGGCCGGGGCAAGCGCGGGCTGCAATATCCATTGAGGGTCGGCGATATCCTGCAGCATGGGCCGCAAGCCCTTGAGCCGCGGGTGCCGCGCCAGCACCTCTATGCGGCGCGGCGCGTCGGCCGCCAGCATGTCGACCCAGCCGACCACGCCCAGCACCGCCGGGTTGGCGTCGGCCTGGTCCAGCAGGAACTGTGTTTCCGCCTCGGTGGGCGCGGCCTGCACCAGCACGCCGCCGCGCACACCGTGCGGCCGCGACTGCGCCTGCCAGTCGGCCACGGCCACATCGCGGTAAAGAGGCGCCAGCGCCGGCGTGAGCCAGCCGTAGTCGCCGCGCGCCAATTGCCAGCAGTGAAAGTGCGCATCAATGATCTTCATGGTGTCGGCGCCTCCACAGGCAACAGGCCCTGGGCGCGCAGATCCGCCCAGAAAACCGCGGGAATCGGGTGCCGCATCATGGCCGCCGCATCGGCCCACTCGGCGACCCGGCGAGCACCCAGCATCACGATGTCGACGGCCGGATGGGCCAGCGGAAACTGCAGGGCTGCCGCGCGCAGCGGCACGCCGTGCGCCGCGCAAACCGACTCGATGCGGGCCGTGCGCTCCAGCCATTCGCGGGCGGCCGGCGCGTAGTTGAAGCTGGCGGTGCCGCCGCGCGCGCCGGTCGCCAGGATGCCCGAATTGAACACGCCGCCCAGCGCGATGCGCACGCCGCGCGCCGCGCACTGCGGCAGCAGCGCCGGCAGCGCGCTGTGGTCCAGCAGGCTGTAGCGCCCGGCCAGCATCAGCACGTCCAGCCCAGCTTCGCGCAGCACCTGCAGCACCACTTCCACATCATTGGTGCCCAGGCCGATGGCGCGTATCAGCCCTTCGTGCTTCATCGCGCGCAGCGTGGGCAGGGTTTCATCCAGCAGCTGGCGCAGCACGGCCGGTGCCCGCTCGCCGTGCGAGGCTGCGTCCGGGTCGTGCACATAGACCACGTCCAGCCGCGGCAGGCCCAGGCGCTGCAGGCTGTCTTCCACGCTGCGGCGGGTGCCCGCGGCGCTGAAGTCCCACACTTGGTTAAAGGGCAGGATGTCCACATAACCGTGCTGGGCGCGCGCCGCGTTTTTGTCTGGCACCAGCAGCCGGCCCACCTTGCTCGACAGCACATAGCTGTCCCGCGGGTGGCCGCGCAGCGCGTCGCCCAGCCGCCGCTCCGACAGGCCGTGGCCGTAATGCGGCGCGGTGTCGAAAGTGCGGCAGCCGTCGGCCCAGGCCGCGTCGACCAGCGCCCTGGCCTCGGCATCGCTCACGGCGGCAAACAGGTTGCCCAGCGGCGCGCCGCCCAGGCCCAGCCGCAGGCCGCTTTCTTTACAGGCGGAAAACACAGGGGCCATGTCCAAAGTCGTCATGTAGAAACCAGTTTCAGGGTTAATCCTAATAAAAGTTCAGTTATGTTATGACTAACATGTCAGTCATCGACAGCGGGAAATCCCGAGGTTTTCACAAAAACCGGGCCTCCCTGCCAAGACCGCTTGCTCCCATGCTCAAGAACATTCCACCGCTGCTCACGCCCGACGCCCTGCATGCCCTGGCCAGCATGGGCCATGGCGATGACCTGGCGATTGTGGATGCCAATTTCCCGGCCGCCCAGGTGGCGCGCAAAAGCGGCGCCCGGCTGGTGCAACTGGCCGGCGCCACCGCCCCGCAGGCGCTGGCCGCCGTGCTGCGTTTGCTGCCGCTGGACGACTTCGTGCCCGAAGCCGCCTGGACCATGCAGGTGGTGGGCGACCCCGAGGCCGTTCCCGCGCCGGTGGCCGAATTTACCACCGTGCTGCACCAGGCCGGCGAGCGCCCGGCCGCCTCGCTGGAGCGTTTTGCGTTTTACGAACGCGCGCAATCGGCCTTCCTGATTCTTCAGACCGGCGAGCAGCGCAAGTACGGCAACATCCTGCTGCGCAAGGGCGTCATCGCGAGCGACCACGGCTGAGCTGATGAGCAACCCCACACCCCCCGCCCCCATCAGCCTGCGCGCGCAGGCTTATGAAAGTTTCCAGCAGCAAATCGTCGACGCCAACATACGGCCCGGGCAGTTCGTCTCGCAGCGCGAACTCATGCAGCTGCTGGGCATGCCGCTGGGCGCGGTGCGCGAACTGATCCCGCGGCTGGAGGCCGAGGGCCTGGTCAAGACCGTGCCGCAGCGCGGCCTGCAGGTGGCCCATGTGGACCTCAAGCTGATCAACAATGCCTTCCAGCTGCGCGGCCTGCTCGAGCGCGAGGCCGCCAGCCGATTCGTGACCACGGTATCCGACGCCGACCTGGCCGCGATTGAGCAGGCGCACCTCAACATCGTGAAGCGCGCGCGCAAAAAGGCCATCGACGACGCGCTGCTCGAAGACGCCACCACGGTGGACTGGGGCCTGCACGACTTGATGATAGACACGCTGGGCAACGAGCTGATTTCCGAGGTCTACCGCATCAACAGCCTGCGGGTGCGCCTGATCAAGCTCGAAGCCTCCTCCCTTTCCCCGGATGTGCTGATTCCCGCGATGGAAGAGCACCTCTGGTTCATCGATGCCCTCAAGCGGCGCGACCCGCAAGCCGTGGTCGACCGCCTGGGCCATCACATCGAGAGCGCGCACCGACGCGTGCTCGGCCTGCCGCGGCCCGCAATGCCGTGGTCTCTGGAGATCCCTGAATGACGAGTTCCTTTCCCGCCGCCGAAAATTCCTTTCGCGGCATCTGGCCCGCCCTGCTCACGCCGCTGACGGCCGGCCTGGACATAGACCACGCCAAGTTCGCCACCCACTGCAAGGCGCTGATCGCCAGCGGCTGCCCCGGCGTGACGACTTTCGGCACCACGGGCGAAGGCCCGTCCTTTTCGCTGGCCGAACGCAAGGAGGCGATAGAACAGCTCATCAAGAACGGCATTCCCGCCAGGCAGATCATGGTCTCGACCAGCTGCGCCGCCCTGCCCGAGACGCTGGAGCTCACGCGCCACGCCGTGAAAGCCGGCGTGCACGGCTGCCTGATGTTGCCGCCGTTTTTCCTCAAGGGCGTGTCCGACCAGGGCATCATCGACAGCTACCGCTACGTCATCGACGGCATGGCCGGCACGCCCTTCAAGCTTTACCTGTACCACATCCCCCAAGTCACGGGCGTGCCGCTGTCGCACCACGTGATCGCCACGCTTAAGAAGCAATACCCGGACACCATCGTCGGCATCAAGGACAGCGCCTGCAGCACCGAACACTCGGTGGGCCTGGCCAATGCCTTCATGAAGGACATGACGGTTTACGTCGGTTTTGAACCCGACCTGCCCGAGATGGGCAAGCGCGGCAGCACCGGCGCCATCAGCGGCGTGGCCAACTTCATGCCGCGCCTGGTCAAACGCCTGGTGACCGAACCCGCCGCGCCGGCGACACCCGCCGAACGCGAGCGCGTGATCAAGCTGATAGGCCTGCTGGACGGCTACTCGCTGATGCCCGCGCTCAAGGGCATCATGGCCATGCTGAGCGGCGATGCCGCCTGGCTGCGCGTGCGCGCGCCGCTGGTGGCCTTGACCGCCGACGAATACAAGGCGCTGGAAAAAACCATCAGCGCTTTCGGGATTGATACAAAATCCGAGTGACTGCCGAACGCCGACCCCGGGGGCATGAGCCCAACAACGATTGACCTAAAAAAGGAGACAACCATGAAGACTTCCCTCTCGTCCACCCTTCGCCGCACCCTTTTAGCCGCGGCCTCCGCCACCTTGCTGATGGGCACGCTGCTGCCCGCGGCCCAGGCCCAGAACAAGATGGTGCTGCGCGTCTCTACCCCGGCCGTGCCCGACGACTGGCACGCCAAGATGTGGACGGTCTTCAAGGACAACCTCGAAAAAAGCGCCCCCGGCGAATTCGACGTGCAGATTAACCTGAACGCCTCGCTGTTCAAGCAGGGTACCGAGCCGACCGCCATGGCGCGCGGCAACCTCGAGCTCTCCTCGATCTCGGCCTTCGACATCGCCAAGCTGGTGCCCGAGTTCTCCATCTTCACCGCCGGCTACATCGTGCGTGACCCGGACCACCAGCAAAAGGTGTTTTCCGGCCCCATTGGCACCGAGATGTTCAAGACCGTCTCGGAGAAGATGGAGGTGACCCCGCTGTCCACCGTCTACCTCGGCACGCGCCAGGTCAACCTGCGCGAGGCCCATAACGTCAAGGTGCCGGCCGACCTCAAGGGCATCAAGCTGCGCATGCCGGGCTCCAAGGAATGGCTGTTCCTCGGCGAGGCGCTGGGCGCCACGCCCACGCCGCTGGCTTTCGGCGAGGTCTACCTGGGCC
>Ga0102595_100371_pt1 | contig 33880 bp, 30 predicted proteins | sample Araplaol_mTSA_r2_2_FD_76864 | JGI IMG/M metagenome (GOLD analysis project Ga0102595, IMG submission 76864) | Arabidopsis root microbial communities from North Carolina, USA - plate scrape MF_Col_mTSA_r2 (SPADES assembly) (version 2) | ecosystem: Host-associated > Plants > Roots > Endosphere...
CTTGCAGGGCGACATTAAACCAAACTGCTAAAGCGTTCGCCGAAGCACCCCAGCCGGCAACGCGCCGACAAACTTCATGGAGTGTACGCAATGGCGAACGATTTTCTCTTTACATCCGAATCCGTCTCCGAAGGCCATCCCGACAAGGTCGCCGACCAGATTTCCGACGCGATTCTCGATGCGATCTTCAAACAGGACCCGCGCAGCCGCGTCGCCGCCGAGACCCTGACCAACACCGGCCTGGTCGTGCTGGCCGGCGAAATCACCACCAACGCCCACGTTGACTACATCCAGGTCGCGCGCGACACCATCAAGCGCATCGGCTACGACAACACCGAATACGGCATCGACTACAAGGGTTGCGCCGTCATGGTCTGCTACGACAAGCAGTCCAACGACATCGCCCAGGGCGTGGACCACGCCTCCGACGACCACCTGAACATAGGCGCCGGCGACCAGGGCCTGATGTTCGGCTACGCCTGCGACGAAACGCCCGAACTGATGCCCGCGCCGATTTACTACGCGCACCGTCTGGTCGAGCGCCAGGCCCAGCTGCGCAAGGACGGCCGCCTGCCTTTCCTGCGCCCCGACGCAAAAAGCCAGGTGACCATGCGCTACGTGGACGGCAAGCCGCACAGCATCGACACCGTGGTGCTGTCGACCCAGCACAGCCCGGACCAGAGCGAGACCCCGCACAAGATGAAGGCCTCTTTCAACGAAGCCATCATCGAGGAAATCATCAAGCCGGTGCTGCCCAAGGGCATGCTGACCAAGGACACCCGTTTCCTGATCAACCCGACCGGCCGCTTCGTCATCGGCGGCCCGCAGGGCGACTGCGGCCTGACCGGCCGCAAGATCATCGTCGACACCTACGGCGGCGCCTGCCCGCACGGCGGCGGCGCCTTCAGCGGCAAGGACCCCAGCAAGGTGGACCGCTCGGCCGCTTACGCTGCCCGCTACGTCGCCAAGAACATCGTGGCGGCCGGCCTGGCCCGCCAGTGCCAGATCCAGGTGGCGTACGCCATCGGCGTGGCCAAGCCCATGAACGTCACGGTCTATACCGAAGGCACGGGCGTGATCTCCGACGAAAAACTCTCGGCCCTGGTCAACGAACACTTCGACCTGCGCCCCAAGGGCATCATCCAGATGCTGGACCTGCTGCGCCCCATCTACGAAAAGACGGCAGCCTACGGCCACTTCGGCCGCGACGAACCGGAATTCACGTGGGAACGTACTGATAAAGCTGCTGCGCTTCGCGCTGCAGCCGGCCTGTAAGGCCGCCGGGCAAGGCGGCGTCCTACGCTGCAGCTGACCAAACGCCAGCAACATAGAGCCACCTTCGGGTGGCTTTTTCATGCCTGGCCGAAGGGCCGGTTTCTAGAATTTCGGGCAGGTTGCGCCCGGCCGGCGGCACCATTTCGAGAACGCCATCACGAAAGCTCCCATGCGAAGCACCCCCCACAAAATGGCTGTCAACGTCGCCTGCGCCTTGATCGCCGTGCTCACCCTGATCGGCATCAGCGAGCTGTCGTATGACAAATCCATGGATGCGATGGACGAAGTGGCGCAGGCCCACCTCACACGCAGCCATGTCCAGCGGCTGCTGCGCGACGTGCTCGACGCGGAGACCGGGCAGCGCGGCTACCTGTTGACCGGCGACACCATGTACCTGGAGCCCTACAAGGCCGCCATTGCGGACATAGGCCAGACGCAGGACCAGTTGCGCGAACTGCTCGCCGCGCGCCAGGACCAGGCCGGCACGCTGTCGCTGCTGGGGCGGACGGTGCAGCGCAAGCTGGCGGAAATGGACCTGTCCATCCGCATGAAAAACGAAGGCAAGGACGAGGCCTGGCGTTTTGTCCTGACCACAGAAGTGGGCAAGGAGCAAATGGATGCCATACGCAACAGCGCCGGCCGGCTCATCGAAGAAACCAACCAGGACACCGCGAGGGGCTATGCGGAAGTCCGGCGTTCGCTGTTGCTCACGCGCATAGGCATCACCCTGGTGGCGACCGTCGCCTTTGTGGCCTTCTGGCTGTATTTGCGCCAGACCGCCGCCCTGGACCAGGCCGGACAGCGCCAGCAACTGGCATTGCAGGCCGAGCGCGACCTGCTGAACGTCCAGGTCAAGGAGCGCACCAGCCGGCTGGCCGAGCTGGCCACCCACCTGCAGCAGGTCCGGGAACAGGAAAGAGAGCACCTGGCGCGCGAACTCCACGACGAACTCGGCGCGCTGCTCACGGCCGCAAAGCTCGACATCACGCGCATCAAGGCCAAGCTGTCCGGCGAAAACGGCGACTTGCCGGCCCGCATCGAACATCTGATTGAAACGCTCAACAGCGGCATCGCCCTGAAGCGGCGCATCATCGAAGACCTTCGCCCTTCCTCGCTGTCCAACCTCGGGCTGCTACCGGCCCTGGAGATCCTGACGCGCGAGTTCGCCCAGCGTTCGGGCTTGAGCATCGTCACCAACCTCGAGCCGGCGGAACTGGACGAAACCTTGCAGCTGACGGTCTACCGGCTGGCCCAGGAGGCCCTGACCAATATTGCCCGCTATGCGCAGGCGCAGAACGTGGAAATCAACCTGTTGAGCTACAAGGACTACATCATCGTGACCGTGCACGACGACGGCCGGGGCTTCGATCCGCAGGCCGTGCAGGCATCCAGCCACGGCCTGCAGGGCATGCGCCACCGGGTAGAGGCCTCGGGCGGCCACCTGGAAATCAACACCACCCAGGGCACAACCATCTCGGCCACGCTGCCGCTGGTGGTGCGGCGGAGCGCGGCGGCGCATGTGGCGGGCGGCGCGAACGAAGGCCCGCCTCAGCCACGCGTGTAAGGCGTCTTCCCGATATGCGGGGTATGGCCCAGTTCCTCGGAGGGCTGGCCATCGGCCTTGGGTTCGGGGATGGTTTTGTTGGTGCCTTCCCGGCCGAAGTCGTCTGAGGGGGTCTTTGTGGGCCGCCTCGCTGGAGTTTTTCTGCCGCCGGCCCGAGGGCTTTCCGGCTCGGCGCTGGTTTTTGCTTTCATCACCGTCTGCCGGAATCCATCAGGTGACAAAACTGCTGCCGCTTGCGGCATAGCCGGACCCGCCCACCGCCTGGGGCTTTGCCGCCGGCAGGCCGAACTCCTTGCCGGATACCGGAAAAGGCCAGGGATGGCGCGAGCGGGCCGGCTCGGCCGCAGGCTCCCGCGCCGGGCGCATGGCACGGCTGTCCTGGGCTTCTTCGCGTGGAAAACTGTCTAGAAACATGGTGATGCCGGGTCCGGCCCCTGAATGAAGAGGATTTGACTGTAGGGGCCGGCATGGGCGGCAGCTCGTCAGCGGGAGAGGAATTGCGTGTAGGACAAGCTCGGATCGACGCGCATGGCCGGCACCCAGGCTCAGTTCCCTTGGCGCCGCCCGCGCGGGTGGCAACGGGGCCCAGTGCACGCCACGGCTTCCCGCTCCACACTTGAAAACAGGATTTTCCAGCACGCAACCTTGAAAACACCCCGAATTGCCCCTATGATTAGCACTCGATGGTATTGAGTGCTAACAAGGCCTCGTCAATCCACCAAAGTTAACAAGCACCCACTTTACGCGGGTGCTTTTTGATTCCCAAAACCCAGTGTTCTCAAACAAGGAGCTCTCATGAAACTTCGTCCTTTGCACGACCGCGTGATCGTCAAACGCGTGGAAAACGAAACCAAAACCGCTTCCGGCATCGTCATTCCCGACAGCGCCGCTGAAAAGCCTGATCAAGGCGAAGTGCTGGCCGTTGGTCCAGGCAAGAAGAACGACAAGGGCGAACTGAGCCCCGTTGGCGTGAAAGTGGGCGACCGCGTCCTGTTCGGCAAATACAGCGGCCAGACCGTCAAGGTCGACGGCGACGAACTGCTCGTCATGAAAGAAGAAGACCTGTTTGCCGTGGTCGAGAAGTAATTCTTCGCCGCCTCAAACCCCTTATTAACTGAATTCTGGAGAATTAAACATGGCAGCAAAAGACGTCATTTTCGGCGGCGAAGCCCGCGCACGCATGGTCGAGGGTGTGAACATCCTGGCCAACGCCGTCAAGGTAACCCTGGGCCCCAAAGGCCGTAACGTGGTTCTGGAGCGCTCGTTCGGCGCCCCCACGGTGACCAAGGACGGCGTGTCCGTCGCCAAGGAAATCGAACTGAAGGACAAGCTGCAGAACATGGGCGCGCAGATGGTCAAGGAAGTCGCTTCCAAGACCTCCGACAACGCCGGCGACGGCACCACCACCGCCACCGTTCTGGCACAAGCCATCGTCCGCGAAGGCATGAAGTACGTGGCCGCCGGCATGAACCCCATGGACCTGAAGCGCGGTATCGACAAGGCCGTGCTGGCCCTGACCGAAGAGCTCAAGAAGGCTTCCAAGCCCACCACCACCTCCAAGGAAATCGCCCAGGTCGGCTCGATCTCCGCCAACTCCGACGAATCCATCGGCAAGATCATTGCCGACGCGATGGACAAGGTTGGTAAGGAAGGCGTGATCACCGTGGAAGACGGCAAGTCCCTGCAAAACGAACTCGACGTCGTCGAAGGCATGCAGTTCGACCGCGGCTACCTCTCCCCTTACTTCATCAACAACCCTGAAAAGCAGTCCGCGCTGCTGGACAACCCCTTTGTGCTGCTCTACGACAAGAAGATCAGCAACATCCGCGACCTGCTGCCCACCCTGGAGCAAGTGGCCAAGGCCGGCCGTCCGCTGCTGATCATCGCCGAAGAAGTCGAGGGCGAAGCCCTGGCAACCCTGGTGGTGAACACCCTGCGCGGCATCCTGAAGGTCGTGGCCGTGAAGGCTCCCGGCTTCGGCGACCGCCGCAAGGCCATGCTGGAAGACATCGCCGTCCTGACCGGCGGCAAGGTCATCGCTGAAGAAGTCGGCATGTCGCTCGAAAAAGTGACGCTGGCCGACCTCGGCCAGGCCAAGCGCATCGAAGTGGGCAAGGAAAACACCATCATCATCGACGGCGCCGGCGCCGCTGCCGACATCGAAGCGCGCGTCAAGCAAGTGCGCGTCCAGATCGAGGAAGCGACCAGCGACTACGACCGTGAAAAACTGCAAGAGCGCGTGGCCAAGCTGGCCGGCGGTGTTGCCGTGATCAAGGTCGGCGCTGCCACCGAAGTCGAAATGAAGGAAAAGAAGGCCCGCGTGGAAGACGCGCTGCACGCCACCCGCGCAGCCGTGGAAGAAGGCATTGTGGCCGGCGGCGGCGTCGCGCTGCTGCGCGCCAAGCAGGCTGCGGGCGCCATCAAGGGCGACAACGCCGACCAGGACGCCGGTATCAAGCTGGTGCTGCGCGCCATTGAAGCCCCCCTGCGCGAAATCGTCTACAACGCAGGCGGCGAAGCCTCCGTGGTGGTCAACGCGGTTCTCGGCGGCAAGGGCAACTACGGCTTCAATGCGGCCAACGACACCTACGGCGACATGATCGAAATGGGTATCCTGGATCCCACCAAGGTCACCCGCACCGCACTGCAGAACGCCGCTTCCGTGGCATCGCTGATGCTGACGACCGAAGCCATGGTGGCCGAGTCTCCAAAGGACGAAGCACCCGCCGGCGGCGGCATGCCAGGCGGCATGGGTGGTATGGGCGGCATGGGCGACATGGGCATGTAATGCCCGCCTGAGCTTCTCGCTCCATCAAAAAGGGCCGCTTTCGCGGCCCTTTTTTTATGCGTGCTTTTTTTTATTGCTCGCCCGTTGGGCCGGCGGGCACCCCCGGTGCGGCGCCTTCGTCATACTGGTTGGGGCCTTCCGAAGGCTGAACGCACCAGTACAGCAGCAGCAGGCCGACCACCGGGATCAGGCCGATCAGCAGCAGCCAACCGGTCTTGCCGATGTCATGCAGGCGGCGAACGCCCACCGCGATTCCCGGCAACAGCATCGCCAGCGCGGCAATGCCGTACAGGATGTTGCTGATCATGCCGGTGACGATCAGGACGATGATCTGGAACAGGAAGAACCACCAGAATTCCGGACGCGATGCCCGTCCGGTAAACGTGACGTACTTGGAAAAGCAGGTGGAAATGGCTTGGCCAAAATTCATGACAGTAATCCTCCTCACAAGGTGTTAACAGGGTGAATTCCCTGCCGCATGATAATGCGGCGCGCCTCGCGGGGCTACCGCGGCGGCCGAGGGGCCGGCGCGGCAGTCGATTTGGCGGGCCAAAACCACATTGCACACATCCGTATAAACCTTGTACGAAGAACGTTTTCAATCGACAAAAGCCGTTGCGTCTGCGCTTCATCGCCGGGACAAAACCCCTATGCAGGCCAGCGCGCACCGGCGCTTGCCGCTACCATGACCATTGACACCGATTCCCTGGATGAACCTCCAACACCTTAAAACAGTCACCCAGCCACATCACCGGACTCGCCCCATGCCCCTTTCCAGACAACACCTGATTGCCGCGGCCATCATGGCCGTGTCCACATTCCCCGCTTTCGCGCAACAGGCCGGCACCTGGTCTTTGTCGGCGGGCGTCACGCGCATCAAACCCTCCGTGGACAGCGGCACACTGACGGGCAACATACCCAACGTGCGTGTGGGCGTCAGCAACGACACCCGGGTGACGGGCGCGATCAACTACATGGCCACCGAGCACCTCAACCTGCACCTGCCGCTAGGCCTGGGTTTCCGGCATGACGTCACCGGCGACGGCACGCTCGCGGGTTTCGGCAAGGTGGCCGACACCCGGGCCCTTCCGGTCACGCTGATAGGCCAGTACCGCTTTTTCGAGGCCGAAGCACGGTTCCGGCCCTACCTGGGCGCCGGCCTGTCGTATGTGCGGTTTTACAAGGAGCAGGGCAGCGCCCTGCTGACCGCGCTGACCAACCCCGGCGGCCCGCCCACCGGTGTGTCCTTCAAGTCCAAGCTGGCCCCGTCCTTCCAGGTGGGGGGTGTCTACAACCTCAATGACAAATGGTTTGTGGAGGGCAGCTACACCAAGACCTTGCTGAAAACCCGCGGCACGCTGAGCACGGGCCAGACGATTGACGTGGTGCTGGACCCGAACTGCTTCACCCTGCAGCTGGGCTACAAATTTTGAGCGGGCCCTGACGCGGCGCTACTTGCTCGCGACAGCCGAGGCCGAAGCCGGTATGAGCTTGAGCGGCCCGTAGAAGGCCTGCAGCTGGCCTTCGTTTCTTTCACCTTCGGTAAAGACCGCGAAGCTCAGCAAGGCGCCCGGGTCTTCGCCAAAAGCCTTGCGGTAGTCGGCGCGGATGTCGCGCTCGTAGCTGCGCCATTCGTTGTAGCCATGGTCGCCCGAGTCGACGACGATCTTGCGGATGCGGTCGGTGCGGTCGTTGACGACGACCTCGCCGGGCTGCTTGACCCGCGACCACGAATAGACCAGGGTGGCGAACGGCATCTCTTCGCCGGTCAGCAAGCGGCTCAGCTCCGACAGCATGGCATTTTTCATCGACAGCCGCGAGCGGTCGCCTTCGAAGGCGAGCACCACCCGTACCGGCACATCCTCGAGCTGCGGCAGCGTGAGGTTGGCACCCGAGCCCGCGTTGGGCACGTTCCAGGAAAAGCGCACCAGGCCGAGCTGGTCCGGTTCGATGCGGTGGCGATGGCGCAAGATGCTGCCGGAAGCCTCGACCTTGGCGAGCACCGCGTCGCGGCCCTCATGGCGCACATAGCTGTAGCTGGCCGGCTGCTTGCCGGGCACGCGGAATATCTCCCACTTGAGGTCGTCGGGCTTGAGTTCGCCGGCTTTGGGCGGCGCCGACATCTCGGCCCAGGCCGTGCCGGTCACCCCTTCGGCCACACCCACAGTGCCGCCCTGGCTGACGGGCTCCTCGACGTCGGAGTCCTCAGCATCGGACGCGCGTGTTGCGCAGCCGGTGGCCAAAACCGCCGCGAAGAGCGCCAGCGCCGCAGCGAGCTGGGAAAACTGCAGGGAAGCTCGGCCGGACGGAACGGATCTGGACATGATGCGAAGTCATCGAAAAATCAGCGAAGCGGCAAGTTGACCACGAAACCGCGCACTCCCGTCAGGGAAAAAAGCACAGTTTTGCGTAAATCAGCCGGCAATTTTGCGCAGCAGGCCGGCCGTCGAGCCGTCAAGGCCGGACAGGTCGCCGCTTTGCAGGCGCGGCTCGATGTCCCTGGCCAGCACCTTGCCGAGCTCGACACCCCACTGGTCGAAGCTGTTGATGCCCCAGACAGCGCCGCTGACGAACACGCGGTGCTCCTGCAGCGCGACCAGCGCGCCCAGGCTGGCGGGCGTGAGCCGCTCCAGCAGCAAAAAAGTGCTGGGCCGGTTGCCGGGGAAATGTTTGTGGCCGCCCACATCGTCCTTGCCCTGCATCAGCGCTTGTGCCTGGGCCAGCACATTGGCCAGCAAGGTGGCGTGGTGCCCGGGCAGGCTGTGGCCGGCCTGCTTGACGGCGACAAACTCCACCGGCACCACCGAGCTGCCCTGGTGCAGCATCTGGAAATAGGCGTGCTGGCCGTTGGTGCCGGGCTCGCCCCACAGTACGGGCGAGGTGGCGAAAGGCAGGGCTTGGCCCTCGGCGTCGACGCGCTTGCCGTTGCTTTCCATCTCAAGCTGCTGCAGGTAGGCCGGCAGGCGCCGCAAGGCGCTGCTGTAAGGCGCGATGCTGCGGCTGCTGAAGCCGTGAAAATTGCGGTACCAGACGTCGAGCAAGCCCAGGCGCACCGGCAGGTTGCGCGCCAGCGGCGCGGTGCGGAAATGCTCGTCCATCGCATGCGCGCCGGCCAGCAGTTCGCAAAAGCCCGCCGCGCCTATGGCGATGGCGATCGGCAGGCCTATGGCAGACCAAAGCGAATAGCGCCCGCCCACCCAGTCCCAGAAGCCGAAGGTTGTCTTGATGCCGAAAGCGTTGGCCGCCGCGACATTGGTGGTGAGCGCCGCGAAATGCCTGCCTATATCCGTGCCGCCCTGCGATTCAAACCAGCGCCTGGCCGAATGCGCATTGGTCATGGTCTCGGTAGTGGTGAAGGTTTTGGAGGCCACCAGAAACAGCGTGTTCTGCGGCTTGAGCCCTTGCAGCACGCCGGCCAGCTCGCCGCCGTCGACGTTGGAGACAAAGTGAAAACGCTTGCCGGGGATGGCGAATTCAGCCAGCGCCAGCACCGCCATCTGCGGGCCCAGGTCGGAGCCGCCTATGCCGATGTTGACGATGTCGGTGATGGCCGCGTCGGCGCGCAGTTGCTCGGCATAGGCCAGCATGGCGTCCAGGGTTTCATGCACGCGCGCGAAGTCGCCGCTCATGCCGGGGACCGCCGGGCTCCGCAGCAAAAAATGCATGACGGCGCGCTGCTCGGTGCGGTTGATCAGCTCGCCGGCAAACATCGCGTCGCGGTGCTGCTCGAGCCGGCATTGAGCGGCCAGTTCAAGCAGCAATGACTCGCTGGTCGTGTCGATCAGGTTTTTGGAGAGATCGGCAAAAACATGCGGCGCTTCCTGGCTGAAATGCGCAAAGCGCCCGGCGTCGGCCGCGAAGGCCTGGCGCAGGTCAAAGGATTTTCCCTGGGCGTCGAAGCAGGCCTGCAGCGCGGCCCAGGCCGGCGTGCGGTCGCAGCGGGGTCTTGGCTGCACGGCCATGCCTCAGGCTGCCAGCATCAGTTGTTCGAGCTTCACGGCGTCGGCCGCGAAGGCGCGTATGCCCTCGGCCAGCTTTTCGGTGGCCATGGCGTCTTCATTGAGCGCGTAGCGAAAACCCGCTTCGTCGTAATTGACGGCGGGCAAGTCCAGCGCGGCGGCAGCCTTGGCGTCGAGTGCGCGCGACAGCGGCGCCTCGGAAGCCGCCAATTGGGCCAGCAGTTCGGGGCTGATGGTCAGCAGGTCGCAGCCGGCCAGTGCGGTGATCTGGCCCACGTTGCGAAAGCTCGCGCCCATTACTTCGGTGGCGATGCCGAAGTGCTTGTAATGGTTGTAGATCTCGCGCACCGACTTGACACCGGGGTCATTGGCGCCGGCCATCGCGGTCTCGTCCCAGGCCGCGCCGGCGGACTTTTTGTACCAGTCGTAGATACGGCCGACGAAGGGCGAGATCAGTTGCACCTTCGCCTGGCCGCAGGCCACCGCCTGGGCGAATGAGAACAGCAGGGTGAGGTTGGTATGGATGCCGCGCCGCTCGAGCCTTTCGGCCGCCTGTATGCCCTCCCAGGTGGCGGCGACCTTGATCAGCACGCGGTCTATGTGTATGCCCTCGGCCTGGTAGAGCTCGACGATGCGTTCGCCGCGCGTATAGGTGGCATTGGCGTCAAAGCTCAGGCGCGCATCGACTTCGGTCGAAACGCGGCCCGGGATGATGGAGAGGATTTCGCAGCCGAAGCGCACCAGCAGGCGGTCCATGGTTTCGTCAAGGGCGCGCCCCTTGAAGCGAGCCACGGTGTCCTTGAGCAAAGGCTGGTAGTCGGCCTTTTGCACCGCCTTGAGGATCAGCGAGGGGTTGGTGGTTGCGTCCTGCGGCTTGAACTGCCCCAGCTGCTTGAAATCACCGGTGTCGGCAACCACGGTGGTGAACTGTTTGAGGGCGTCAAGTTGGGTCATGGCAAGGATGCTGGGCAAAAACGCGAAAGTGGTCCGGATGAAACACCGCGGGAGCACCTGGAGGCGTGCATCGCGCGGGTTCAGGGTCGAGTTACCATTATGCCCATAGAATATGAAACTTAATTACCAAGACACTTTTTTACCATGAGTTTTGACCTCATCCTCTTCGGCGGCACCGGCGACCTGGTGTGGCGCAAGATCATGCCGGCCCTGTTCCAGGCCTTTCGCCATGGCTCACTGCCGCCGGGCGGGCGCATTGTGGGCGTGGCGCGCGACGATTTGTCCGACGACCAGTACCGCGCCCTGATCAAGTCCCGCTTCGACAATGTCGAGCTGGCCAAACGCCCCAGCGAGGAGGAGTTCTCGCGCTTTGCCGCGCTGCTGGGCTACCTGCGCATGGACTTGTCCAATCCGGCCGATTACGCGGGGCTGGCCGCCAGGCTGCAGCAGCGGCCGGCCGATGTGGTCGTGATGTATGTGGCGACGGCGCCCAGCCTGTTCACCACGGTGTGCGAGCAGATTGCCGCCGCAGGCCTGAACGGCCCGCAGACGCGCGTGGTGCTGGAAAAACCGCTGGGCCACGACCTGGCCTCGAATCGCGCCATCAACAAGACGGTGCGCAGCGTGCTCAGCGAGCAGCAGATCTTTCGCATCGACCACTACCTGGGCAAGCCCTCGGTACAAAACCTGTTTGCGTTGCGCTTCGGCAATTCGCTGTTCGAGCCGCTGTGGCGCCGCGAAACCATCGCCAACATCCAGATCACGATCGCCGAGGACCTGGGCGTGGAGAAACGCGGGGCGTTCTACGACAGCACGGGCGCGCTGCGCGACATGGTGCAGAACCACGCGCTCCAGCTGTTGTGCGCCATCGGCATGGAGCCGCCCATCAACTCGCATGCCGACGCCATACGCGACGAAAAGCTCAAGGTGCTGCGCTCGCTCAAGCCCTGGACGCCTGAAACACTGGGCCAGCACGTGGTGCGCGGCCAGTACGCGGCCGGCAACATCGACGGCGAGGCCGTGCCGGGTTACCGCGACGAAAAAGGCGTGCCCCCCGACAGCCGGACCGAAACCTTTGTCGCCCTGCGCACCGAGATCGCCAACTGGCGCTGGGCCGGCGTGCCCTTTTACATCCGCACCGGCAAACGCCTGGCCGGCCGCGACGCGCACATCGAGGTCAACTTCCGGCCGGCGCCGCACGCGATTTTCAAGGCCTCCACCTCCGGCTCCAACGTGGCCAACCGGCTGGTGATCAACCTGCAGCCCAAGGACGGCCTGGAGCTGCACCTGCTGGCCCAGGGCGCAGACCAGCGCCGCGGCACGCCCTCGCTGGCGCCTGTGCAACTGGACCTGGATTTCGACAAACGTTTCGGCTCCGAACGCGTGGGTGCCTATGAACGACTGCTGCTGGACGTGATCGACGGGCGACTCAACCTCTTTGTGCGCAGCGACGAACAGGAAGAAGCCTGGCGCTGGGTGGAGCCCATCCTGGACAGCTGGAGCAACGATTCCGGCGCGCCTCGGCCCTATGCCGCCGGCAGCTGGGGGCCGAGTGCCTCGAGTGCGATGATCGCCAGGGACGGATATTGCTGGTCTGAGGAGTGCTGAGCATGCTCGACCGAATCAAGGCGTCTCTTTCCTCCCTAGCCCCCGCCGAACAACGCGTGGGCCGCCTTGTGCTGTCCGACCCACGGGCCTTTGCCAACCTGCCGATCACCGAGCTGGCCGGCCGCTCGCATGTGAGCAAGCCCACCGTGGTGCGCTTTTGCCGCAGCATGGGTTACGACGGCCTGTCGGACTTCAAGCTCAAGCTGGCGGGCAGTGTGAGTGAGGGCGTACCCTTTATCCACCGCAGCGTGGACGCCGACGACAAGACTGCCGATGTGATGGTCAAGGTGATAGACAACACCGTGGCGGCGTTTTTGAAGTACCGCAACGATGCGAGTTCGGTGGCCGTGGAAAGGGCCGCCGACGCGCTGCTGGCGACCTACAACACCGGCAAACGCATCGAGTTTTTCGGCGTGGGCAATTCGGGCATCGTGGCGCAAGACGCGCAGCACAAGTTCTTTCGGCTGGGCATCACCAGCATTGCCTACAGCGACGGCCATATGCAGGTCATGAGCGCCTCGCTGCTGGGCCCGGGCGACTGCGTGGTGGTAATTTCCAATTCGGGACGCACGCGCGACCTGATGGATGCCTGCGACATCGCCCGGAAAAACGGCGCCACCACCATCGTCATCACCGTCACCGGTTCACCGCTGGCCGCGGCCGGCAACATCCACCTGGCGGCCGACCACCCCGAGGGTTATGACCGCTACAGTCCCATGGTGTCGCGCCTGATGCACCTGATGATCGTGGACATCCTGGCGACCTGCGTGGCGCTGCGCATAGGCAGCAAGCTGCAACCGTTGCTCAAGGAAATGAAGAACAACCTGCGCAACAAGCGCTACGCCTGAATTCAGGCCAGCGGCAGCGAGCGCTCCACAATGCCCGCGAACAGCGCCGAGCCCAGCGGCAGCACGCTGTCGTTGAAGTCGTAGCAGCTGTTGTGCAGAAAACGGCTGCCCACGCCACCGGTGGTGCCGCCCTTGCCGTCTGGCAGCTGTTCGCCCTGGCCCAGGCGCAGGTAGGCGCCGGGCTTGACGCGCAGCATGAAGGAAAAATCTTCCGAGCCCATGCTGGGTTCAAGATTGCTCACCACGTTTTCCGCGCCCACAAGCTGGTCCGCCACCGCGGTGGCCAGCGCGTATTCGGCCGGCGAGTTGATGGTGGCCGGGTAGATGCGTTCGTACTTCACGGTGGCGGTGGCGCCGAAACCCTGGGCCACGGCCGCGCACAATTCCTTGAGGCGGCGTTCGACCTGGTTCTGCACCTCGGGCTTGAAGGTGCGCACGGTGCCCACCAGCACGGCTGTTTCGGGCACCACGCTCATGGCGCCCAGGTCACCCGCCTGGACGGCGCAAATGCTGATCACGGCGTTGTCCATGGCCTTGACGTTGCGCGACACAATGCTTTGCACCGCGGTAATGATGTGAGCGGCCACCAGCACGGGATCCACCGTCAGGTAAGCGTGTGCGCCGTGGCCGCCCTTGCCGGTCACCTCGATGGTGATGCGGTCGGCCGCGGCCATCATGGGGCCGGGGTTGATGCCTATGGTGCCGGGCCGCATCGCGGGCCAGTTATGCATGGCGTAGATCGCCTGCACCGGGAAACGCTCGAACAGGCCGTCCTTGATCATCGCGTCGGCCCCGCCGCGCCCCTCTTCCGCGGGCTGGAACACCAGCACGGCGTCGCCGGCGAAGTTGCGCGTCTCGGCCAGGTAGCGGGCGGCGCCCACCAGCATGGTGGTGTGGCCGTCGTGGCCGCAGCCGTGCATCAGGCCGGCCTTGGAAGACTTCCAGCCGAACTCGTTGTGCTCCGTCATGGGCAAGGCGTCCATGTCGGCGCGCAGGCCCACCATGGGCCTTGCGCCGGCCTTGGCGGGCTGCTGGCCCTTGATGACGGCCACCACACCGGTCTTGCCGATGCCGGTGTGCACCTCGTCAACCCCGCACAGTTTGAGCGCATGCACAACGCGGCTCGAGGTATAGACCTCTTCGAAGCCGAGTTCGGGATGGGCATGCAGGTCGCGCCGGAAGGCCGTCAGCTCGGGGTGGTACTGCACGATCTGCGCGAAAGCACGGCCGCTGGCGCGCAGCTGGAGTGGCCGGTCATCGGCGTTGTCGGGACTGTCTGCCGCGGTGGATGGGAGGGAGGAGGCAGCTGGAAGGCTTGGAAGGGTGGCCGGAGCGCGCATGTCAGTGAGGTCCGAGTTCAGCAGTTTGAATACTAGTCTTGAAGGGATGGCGGTGCAAACACGGGGCTTTGTGAAACCCTGGCCGATGCGGCGGTCATGCCGGGGGTGGCTGAGGCGTTCAAGGTCTTGTTGATCAAGCTGACAGGGCCGTACCATGCCGAGGCTTTTTGCCGTGTGTTGTCGCTGTCCGTCATGATGGCAATGCCGACCAGCGCGCCCGGCGCTTCGCCGAACGCTTTTTCATAATCGGCGCGGATGTCACGCTCGTAGTCGAGCCAGCGGCCCAGCCGCGCGGGGCCGGACTCAAGCACCAGCTTGCGGATGCGGTCGGTGCGGGGGTTGATCACCACGCTTTCCGGCGCGCTGTGGGTGCCCCACACATACATGAGGGTCGCATAGGGCATGGGCTCGCCCGTCAGGGCCAACGCCAACTCAGACAGCATGGCGTTTTTGGCGGAAAACTTGGAGCGGTCGCCTTCGAAAGCCAGCAGCACGCGTACCGGAGAGTCATCGCTGTCGCGCTGGGTCATGTCGGCGCCGGAAATCATCATGGGCACCTTCCAGGAAAAACCCAGTTTGCCCAGTTCCGAAGGCTCGACACGCAGATGTTGCCGCAGCATGCTGGCGGCGCTGTCGGACTCGCTGAGGACGGCATTGCGTCCGTCCAGGCGCACCGCCCGGTAACGCGTGGATTTTTTACCCGGAAATGCGCAGTGCTGCCACTTCACCGTCTCGGGGCTTGAAACAGGGCTTGCATTGGAATTCAAGGGCGACGCCGACGTCCACTGCACATCCTGGCTGGCTGCGGGCGCGCTTGTTTCTATTCCCGCGCAGGCGGCCAGCAAAGACAGGCAGCTGATGACCATAAGGGTGCGCAGCGCGCTCAAGGAGAAAAAAGGCGGCGATGTGGTCATGAAAAAAATGGCGGGCAATCGGGGAGGCTGCCAGGCTTGCGGCCTTGACGCACGTAGAAAAACAAAGAACCAGACAACTCAACGCAGCGCGCGCGGAAAAGTTTCAAAAAACCGCACGGCTTTTTCCATAAAAAAAGCCGCCTCGGGTTTCCCCGAAGCGGCTTTTGGATTCTCATAAGAAACTGGCTTACGCCAGCTTCAAATTAGAACGTGTGGCGAATACCAGCGCCGTAGGTGGTCACGCGGCCGATGTTGCTGGCCGTTGCTGGCGTTGCAGCATTGAACAGGTTGATCGTGTTGACCAGGTTGTCATAGGTCTTGGTGCTCTGTGCGCCTGCGTACAGGGTCGTACGCTTGCTCAGAGAGTACAGAGCCTGGATACCGTAGCCGGTAGCCTTGCCCAGGTCATCACCCTTGGACTGTGCGTAACCTGCGCTCAGAGTCGTAGCACCCAGGGGCACTGCAACGCTCAGGTTCCATTCCTTTTGTGCAGCGGTAGAAGAGCCAGGAGCCACGTCCTTGTATTTTGCACGGTTGAAGCCTGCGCCAACTTTGGCAACGCCGAAGTCATATGCAACGCTGATCAGGGAGTTTTCCAGTGCTGGGGTGCCACCGCCAGCGCGGCTGAAGCCTTCAGACTGGTAGCCGCCGGACACCAGCAGTGGGCCGTTTGCGTACTTCAGGTAAGCAGAAACGGTCTTGCTTGCGTTCGTGCCAGGAGTAGCGCCCACGCCTGCGGTCTTGTCTTCACCCAGAGCGTACATCACCGAACCGGAGAAGCCGCTGAAGTTAGGGGAAACGTACTTGACGCTGTTGTTGAAACGCGTGTTGTAGCCAACCCAGGTCGTGTTGCGGCTCAGGAAAGCTGCACCAACGTTCACGAGCGCGCCGCGGAGAGCAGCAGCGTTAGCGGGGGTAGGAGCGGCAGCAGCAGCAGCAGCGGCGGTGTTCAGAGCGGTCAGCGTGGTGATGCTGTTACCGTTGTTGGTATTCGAAGGATCGAAAATGGTAGCGCCCATCATGGCGTGGTCGCCGGCAACGTCGTCGTACGAGCTGGAGTTGCGACCGATGGTCACGGTACCGAAGCCGCTGGTGATACCCACGTTAGCGCGACGGCCGAACAGCAGGCCGCCTTGAGCGGAAGCGCCGGTGTCGATGTTGAAGCCGCTTTCGAGGTTACCGATGACAGCCATGCCGCCGCCGATGTCTTCGCTAACGCGAATGCCCCAACGCGAACCGTTCAGGCCGCCGGAGTCAATCTTGGTCTGGGTCAGGCTTTGCAGCGTTGCAGTTGCGCCAGCGCCGGCTGCGACGTTGGTTTTGAAGCTTTGAACGTTGGCGTCGAGCAAACCATAGATGGTCACGGTCGACTGAGCTTGAGCTGCACCAGCCATCGCGCCGAGTGCGGCCAAAGCGATAAGGGTCTTTTTCATTGAGAGTTTCTCCAAGGTTAAACATAGGGCTCCGGCACGGGGACCATTTTGGACTTGCGTCTTCGTGGCTCCACCAGAGACCCGGGCCAACCCCCTTTCGGGAAGTTGGGTCTATTGCACCAGACTGGGCTCCAATTCGCAAAGGAATGCCTGAAAAAACAGCCAACCCGTTGTGCTCAAGCCACAAAAGAACAGCGATGCGTGGAAAAGAAACAACGCCCGCAAAAGCCGGGCTCCGGCTGGCCAGAATCCGGTTTCTGGCCTGATTTCAGCCGACTCCATGAAAAAAGCCGCTTCAAGAAGCGGCTTTAGGGAGTTTTAGATCAACTCTGGATCAGAACGTGTGGCGAATGCCAACGCCGTAGGTGGTGGTCTTGCGCTCGGCCGCGCCGCCAGTTTCCTTGCCAGTCTGAACGCCAGCGTACAGGTTCGAACGCTTGGACAGCGCATAGAGGGCAGCCACGCCGTAGCCGGTACGCTTCAGATCGGGAACTCCGCCCAGCAGGGTGCTCTTGGAGCGGGCATAGCCGCCGGACAGCGTCAGCGCGCTGGAGACAGGGAAGTCCAGACCGATCTGGTATTCCTTCGTCTTGTCCGCCGCAACGCCGGTGATGGGGGTGGTGCCGTTCTTCACGTTGCCGTAAGCGCCGAGCAGCTTGACCACGCCGAAGTCGTAGGAGCCGTTCAACTGCGTGTACTTGACGGCGGTGGCGGCGGCCGTGGTTTTTTCGCTCTGATAAGCCAGCGAAGCGCCGATGGGGCCGTTTGCGTAAGCAACGTTCACGCTGATGATTTTGCCGGCGCCGACAGCAGCGGTCTTGTTCTCACCGAAGCTGTACATACCAGCAGCGGAGAAACCGCTGATATTCGGAGTTTCGTAATAGATCGAGTTACCTGGGCGGTCCGAGTAGCTGTTGCTGGCCCACACGCTGGTGGAAGGCGCAAACAGCAGCGAGTCAAAGCCAGCGGCGCCGGAACCCTTGACCATGTCGTACGGGGTCCACATCTTGCCGAACTTCAGTTCACCGAAGCCGCCGGAAACGCCAACCCATGCCTGACGGCCGAAGATCGCGGTGGATGAATTACCCGGTGCACCATAGGGGTTGGTATAGCCGTTGGCAACACCGGTGCTGGGATCAAAGCCGGCTTCCAGCAGGAAGTTGGCTTTCAGGCCGCCGCCGAGGTCTTCAGAACCTTTCAGGCCGAAACGGCTGGTCTGCAGACCACCGCCGCTGCCGGAAAAAGGATGTGGGACGTTCACGCCGGACTGGCTGAGGTTGTTGTCCTTCACGGTACCGATCCATGCATCCACGAGGCCGTAGATGGTCACGGTGGACTGGGCGGATGCCACGCCGGAAACGGCCAGCACTGCCAGGGCGACTAGGCTTTTCTTCATCATTAAAAATCTCCAAAAAGGTGGGGAACACATGAACACATAAAAATTGCGAACATTTAAAGGGCTTTCTGACTAACCCCAGGTCGATTTCAATCGATCTGTCATAAATCGCACAAAGCCCTTGCCGTTCCATTAGCAACTTTCACGCCCGATTGTTGGCCCCTCGCGACACATCGGGTACTGCGCCTTGCAGCAGGGCATCACTTTGGCCAGACATGCCTCTCGATATCGCACGAACACACCAAAATGGCGCTTTTTTCGCGCGACGCATCGTTTTGGTGAAATCGCGCCGGCAGCCCGGTCTCCCAGGGCAAATCCCGAGACAAAGCGACACCCGATTTCTCGCCGAATTGCCGTGATGATTCGCCAGAATGTGGCTCACTTACCACGGGCCGTCCAAAATAGAGCCCCCGCCCTAAGCCACGTTGAGGCATCCACCGAAGAGGCGCCACACCAGCCCCCGGCCGGACCCGGGATCCGCCGCCACAGAGGGAATGCGCGGGAAATGATGGACTTGCCCGGCGTTTTTCCGGGCCTTGCCGGGGCGGCAAAAACCTCGGGTTTTCCCCTGTCGCGAAAGTGATACCCCCCGTAGTGGCACTCTTTACGGTTCACCCCATCGCCATTAATCTTTCCTTCACAAAGACGGCCTGCAGGGTAAGGACGGGCGTCAAGATTTTCCCGCCATTCACCGATTTTTTATCAATAAAACTCCTGGAGACTCCATGAAAAAACTGACCCTCGTTGCAACTGCGATCATGGGACTTTTGTCCACCTCGGCCGCCATGGCGCAAAGCACCGTGACCGTCTACGGCATTCTTGACGCAGGCTATAACCACGTCAGCGGCCTGCGCCAAGGCTCCGTCAGCACGATTGCCAGCGGCATCATGGAAGGTTCGCGCTTCGGCCTTCGCGGCTCGGAAGACATCGGTGGCGGCTACAAGGCCATCTTCACCCTCGAAAACCGCCTGGAACTGGACACCGGTTCCGTGACGAACCGCCCGAACTCCGGCACCCAGATGCCTGACCGCGTCGCCACCTCGGTGGCCGCCGGTGTCGCGGGCCTTCCGATTCCTGTCGCAACCCGCGACGCGATCATCACCAGCGTGAACACCACGCTCGCGACCGGCGCATTCGGCGTGAACCTGGCCGGCAACCTGTTTGACCGCCAGGCCTATGTCGGCATGGTGACCCCCATCGGCGCCTTCACGCTGGGCCGCCAGTACACGCCCGGCTACCTGGTGGCCGCGCAGTTTGACGCTTCGCAGACCCAGTCCAGCCTGGCCGCCGGCCAGGTCGCCAGCCTGCCCGCCGCCTTCGACATCCGCCTGAGCAACACCCTGCAGTACGCGATCCAGACCGGCGGCGTCACGGCATTGCTGATGTACGGCGCGGGTGAAGTTGCGGGCAGCAGCTCCGCAAGCAGGTTCTGGGGCGGCATGGCCACCTACAAGGGCGACGGCTTCTCGGTGGGTTATGGCCACAACGGCAAGAACAACGAGCTGGGCCAGAAATCCCTGACCAACGACCTCATCGGCGCCACGGTCGACGTCGGCCCCGGCACCCTGTACGGCCAGTACGCCACCATCAAGGACGACAATCCAAGCGGCATCTCCTCGATCGGCACTTCGGTCACCACCTCCACGGGCAGCGCGGCCGTCGGCGCGGCGTTCCAGAACGCCTACAACGCAGCCTTCCGCCAGGACGCCCGCCTGATGCACATCGGCTACCGCCTCACCACCGGCCCACACACCTGGGTGGTGGCCTTTAACCGCCTGGACGACAAACGCACGGTGAACGCCGATACCGATTCCTACGGTTTCACTTACACCTACGCGCTGTCCAAGCGCACCAACCTGAATGCCGTCCTGACCCGCTTCAACAACAAGGGCCAAGGCCAGGTTGCCCCAGGCGGCAACGGTTTCCTCGGCGGCGTGACCGCGTCGGCCGGCGTTGGCTCCACCAACATCGCCCTGGGCATCCGCCACACGTTCTAAACCGGAACCCCGCTGCCCGGACTCAAACCGGGCCGGTTACGCAAAAAAGCCTCCTCACGGGGGCTTTTTTTATGGGTGTTCTCATGGCCCAAGCCTGGCGCTAACATGGCACCATGACCACCGCACTCGACACCGCGCTGAATGCCGCCGACGGCGCATTGCGCACCCTCTTCGCCGCCCCCCGCGCCAGCCGCGCCTGTCCCACCGTGCCCGGTGAAAAAACCGAGCTGGCGCTGCAGGACAAGGCCTTGTCCGGCGCGCTGATGCGGGTCAACCATGTGGGAGAGGTCTGCGCGCAGGCCCTGTACGCGGCGCAGGCGCTGGGCACGCGCGACCCGGCGCTGCGCGAGCATTTTCTGCAGGCCAGCCGCGAAGAAGGCGACCACCTGGCCTGGACTAAGGCTCGCTTGGACGAACTGGGCGCCCGCCCTTCGCTGCTCAACCCGCTCTGGTATGCCGGCGCCTTCGGCCTCGGGCTGGTCGCCAGCCGGTTGGGTGACCGCCTGAGCCTGGGCTTTGTCGTCGAGACCGAACGCCAGGTCGAAGCCCATCTGGCCGGCCACCTGGAGCGCCTGCCGCAGGGCGACCACGAGTCACGCGCCATCGTGGCGCAGATGAAAGATGACGAAGCCCTGCATGCGCGCGAGGCCGAGCAGGCCGGCGCCCTGCAACTGCCCGAGCCGGTCAAGGCGCTGATGCGCTCGGCGGCGCGCGTCATGACGACGACGGCGCACTACCTCTGAAGCGGCGGCGCCCCGTCCGGATGGCTTAAACCTCCAGCACCTCGAAGCTGGTGGTGATCTCCGCGGTTTTCGCCAGCATGATGGTGGCCGAGCAGTATTTGTCGTGGCTCATGGCCACGGCGCGCTCCACGGCGCTGGCGGCAAGTCCCTTGCCCGTCACCACGAAGTGCATGTGGATCTTGGTGAACACCTTGGGGTCCACCGGCGCCCTTTCGGCGCTCAGCTTGACCGAGCAGCCATGCACGTCCTGGCGGCCGCGCTTGAGGATCAGCACCACGTCATAGGCCGTGCAGCCGCCGGTGCCCGCCAGCACGGTCTCCATGGGCCGGGGCGCCAGGTTGGCGCCGCCGTTTTCGGGCTTGTCCGCGTCGGGTGCGCCATCCATCACCAGGGTATGGCCGCTGCCGGTTTCGGCGAGAAAGCTCATGTTGGAGCGAGACCCTGTGATAGTGCTGTTGCCCGTCCAGCTCACCGTGCATTCCATAAATTCCGCTCCTTATGCATAAAATTTATAACTGAAACCGTGAAAAATGTGGAGTTTGTGCCACAACAGATTGTGCAGCGCAACATTGCTCCGCTATACTGAAATCATCGCACCAATACCGATGCCCCCGGCATCCCAAGGTATTTTGTGCACTGGTTGTCTCCTCCACCTCCTCTAAGGGTGGATTTACAGGCCCAGACCGCAAGGTCTGGGCCTTTTTTCTTGCCGGCACGACTTCTTGCGGCGCTTCTTCGCTTGTTTCTCGCCCCACTATGATGTCAGGCTGCGAGAAAAACATGCCCACCCCGACCAAACCCGCCTCATCCCGCCCCAAAACCGCCCCGTCTGCCAAGCCCGGCAAGCCGCTCAGCCCCGCCGACTACCTGAAAAAAATTCTCACGGCGCGTGTCTACGACGTGGCCGTGGAATCGAATCTTGAGCCCGCCAGGAACCTGGGCCTGCGCCTGAAAAACACCGTGCTGCTCAAGCGCGAGGACCAGCAGCCGGTGTTCAGCTTCAAGCTGCGCGGCGCCTACAACAAGATGGCCCATTTGAGTCCGGCGCAACTCAAGAAAGGCGTAATCTGCGCCTCGGCCGGCAACCACGCGCAGGGCGTTGCACTCAGTGCGCAAAAGCTCGGCACCAGTGCCGTGATAGTGATGCCCATCACCACGCCGCAGCTCAAGGTCGACGCCGTCAGGGCCTGGGGCGGAAATGTCGTGCTGCACGGGGAAAGCTACTTCGATGCCTATGCTCACGCCGTAGTGCTCGAGAAAAAACATGGCCTGACCTTTGTGCACCCATTCGACGACCCGGACATCATCGCCGGGCAAGGCACGATCGCGATGGAAATCCTCATGCAGTTGCAAAGCCTGGGCTCCAGCCGGCTGGACGCCGTGTTCGTGGCCATAGGCGGCGGCGGGCTGATCTCCGGCGTGGCCAACTACATCAAGGCCGTGCGGCCCGAGATCAAGGTCATAGGCGTGCAGATGAACGACTCCGATGCCATGCTGCAGTCCGTCGATGCCCAAAAACGCGTCACCCTGAGCGACGTGGGCCTGTTCGCCGACGGCACGGCCGTCAAGCTGGTGGGCGAGGAAACCTTCCGCATCAGCCGCGAACTCGTCGATGAATTCATCACCGTCGACACCGACGCGGTCTGCGCCGCCATCAAGGACGTGTTTGTCGACACGCGCAGCATCGTCGAGCCCTCGGGCGCGATGGCCGTGGCCGCCGTCAAGCAGTACGTGGCCACCCACAAGACCAAGGGCGAGACCTACGCCGCGATTTTGAGCGGCGCCAACATGAACTTCGACCGCCTGCGCTTTGTCGCCGAGCGCGCCGAGGTCGGCGAAGAACGCGAAGCCCTGTTCGCCGTGACCATTCCCGAAGAGCGCGGCAGCTTCCGGCGCTTTTGTGAAGTCATAGGCGAGCTGCCCGGCGGCCCGCGCAGCGTGACCGAGTTCAACTACCGCATCAGCGACGACGCCAAGGCCCATGTCTTCGTGGGCCTGACCACCTCGGCCAAGGGCGAGAGCGGCAAGATCGCCGCCAATTTCTCGCGCCACGGCTTCAAGACCCTGGACCTCACGCACGACGACCTCGCCAAGGAACACATACGCCACATGGTGGGCGGGCACAGCGCCCTCTCCAAGGACGAGCGTCTGTTGCGCTTCATCTTTCCCGAGCGCCCCGGCGCGCTGATGAAGTTTCTCTCCAGCATGCGGCCGGGCTGGAACATCAGCCTGTTCCACTACCGCAACCAGGGCGCCGACTACGGCCGCATCCTGGTGGGCCTGCAGGTGCCCAAGGCCGACAACAAGGCCTTCAAGGAGTTCCTCGACACGCTGGGCTACCCCCATGTCGAAGAAACCGCCAACCCGGTTTACCGGCTCTTCCTGCAAAGCTAGGGCACGCCGCCATGAACCCGCAAGGCGCACCATCGGCAAGGCCCGCATCGGCCAATACCTCGGTGTGCCCGCGCTGCGGCGTCGGCCTGCGCTGCGGCATGGTGGCGGGCGATGCCGAATGCTGGTGCGTGCAACTGCCGCACGTCATGCCTGTCCCTGGTGAACGTCCCGCGCGCACGGAAGCCAGCGCGCCGTCCTGCTATTGCCCCGCCTGCCTCAAGCTGATCACCGATGAACGCACCCGACTTTCCACCTCTGCTCCCGCCCGCGATTGAACCCACCGCCGATGCCTCGCTCGAGGCCAGGCTGCGGCACAAGATCGATCACAAAACCAAGCCGCTGGGCGCGCTCGGCCGGCTTGAAGGCCTGGCGCTGCAGCTGGGGCTGATCCAGCACAGTGAGGGCATCTCGCTGCGCGAGCCGCAAATGGTGGTATTCGCGGCCGACCACGGCATCGCCGCCGAAGGCGTTTCGGCCTACCCGCAGGCCGTCACCGTGCAGATGGTCGGCAATATGCTGGCCGGCGGCGCCGCCGTTAATGCCTTCGCGCGCCAACACGGCTTTGCCCTGCGGGTGGTGGACGCCGGCGTCGCGGCCGAGCTTGCGCCGCACCCGCAGCTGCTGCAGCGCAAGATCGCGCACGGCACCCGCAACAGCCGCCGCGAACCCGCCATGACGGCCGCGCAGGCGCGCGCCGCCTTGCAGGCCGGCATGGACATCGTGGGCCAGCTGCCCGGCAATGTCGTCGCCTTCGGCGAGATGGGCATTGCCAACACCTCGGCCGCCGCCCTGCTGTTCGCGCGCCTGGCGGGCGTCGGCATTAATGACGCCACGGGCCGCGGCACCGGGCTTGACGATGCCCAGCTCGCGCACAAGCGCCAGGTGCTGGCGGATGCCCTGGCTTGCCATGCCGGCGCCACCGATCCTCTTGCCGCGCTGGCCGCCCTGGGCGGCTTTGAAATCGCCATGATGGCCGGTGCCATGCTGAAGGCCGCGAGCGAGCGCCGCGTGGTGCTGGTCGACGGTTTTATCGCCAGCGCCGCCGCGCTGGTGGCCCGGGCCCTGGCCCCCGCCGCACAGGACTACATGGTGTTCGGCCATCGCGGCGACGAACACGGCCACCGCCTGCTGCTGGCCCACCTGAAAGCCAGCCCGCTGCTGGACCTGGGCCTGCGCCTGGGCGAAGGCACGGGCGCGTTGTTGGCCTGGCCGCTTCTGCAGTCGGCGGCCAATTTCCTGGGCGAGATGGCCAGCTTTGAGTCGGCCGGCGTGAGCGGCAAGGAAGGCGCGTAAACCGCCATGGGCGCCGTATGACCGCCATCGCCCAGTTCGTGCGCGAGTATTTGCTCGCCGTGCAGTTCTTCACCCGCATCCCCATCACCGGGCGGCTGGCCGAATGGGTGGGCTACAGCCCCGAGATGCTGCGCGCCAGCGCGGGGCATTTCCCGGGCATAGGCATCCTGGCCGGCGCCTTCGCCGCCGCCATGTACGCCCTGGTGCAGGCCCTGTTGCCCGACACCACCTTCACGCCGCTGGTGGCCGCGGTGCTGTCCACCGCCGCCACCGTACTGCTGACCGGGGGTTTTCATGAGGACGGCCTGGCCGACACGGCCGACGGCCTGGGCGGCGGCCACGACAGGGAGCATGCGCTGCAGATCATGAAAGACTCGCGCGTGGGCGCTTTCGGCGCCATGGCGCTGGTGCTGACCGTGCTCGCCAAGGTGTCCCTGCTGGCCATACTCGGCTCGGTCGAAGGCGCGCCCACCGGTTGGGAGGAAGCGCCCTTTGCCGGCTGGTACATCTGCGCCGCGCTGTGGACGGGCCACGTCGTCTCGCGCGGCCTGCCGCTGCTGCTGATTTACCTGCTGCCGCATGTGGGCGACACGGCCGCCTCCAAATCCAAGCCGCTGGCCGACCAAATTGCGCCGGGTGCCCTGCTGATCGGCTTTGCCTGGTGTTTTGTGGCGCTGGCCCTGGCCGCCCTGGCGCTGGACGTCCTGAACCTCATCGTCGCCTGCAGCTTTGCTCTCCTGGCCCTGCTGTGGATGGGGCGGATGTTCAAGCGCAGGCTGCAGGGTTTTACCGGCGACTGCCTGGGTGCCACCCAGCAGGTCTGCGAAATCGCTTTTTACTTCGGCCTGGCCATCAGCCTATAACTCTGACTGGCGCTGCTGCCACAGCACGTCCAGCACATGCTGCGTCGCGCGTTCCACCGGGCCCGCCCGGTGCGCAATGCCCAGCGACCGCCACAGCGCGGGGCGCAAGGGCAGCATGCGGATGCGCGGGTCCAGCGGCGTGGTGGACGAGGCCTCGTGCGGCAGCAGCGTGGCGCCGTAGCCGGCGGCCACCAGGCTCTTGATCGCGTCGTTGTAGTTGAGCTGGATGCGCGCCTTGGGGTGTTCCCCCGCCAGCGCGAACCACTCAGCGCTCAGCCGCGACAGGCTGGTGCCCACATCATTGAGGATCAGGGGCTGGGCCGCCAGCCACTTCGGCGTCACACGCTGGGGTGCCGCCCAGGACGATGGAACGAAGGCCATCACCGGGTCCCGCCGCCAGGGCTCTACCTTCACCCCTTGCACCGCCGCCTGCGGCAGCGCCACAAGGCCCAGGTCGAGCGACCCGTTCGCCAGGCGCGCCATGGTGTCCTGCGAAGTGAGCACGGCCACCTGCACGTCGATGCCGGGATGGTTTCGGCCCAACACCTCCAGGGCCTGCGGCAGCAAGTGGGCAATCGCGCCCGTGGAGGCGCCCAGCCGCACCCGGCCCGCCAGCCCCTGTACCTGCCGCTGCACGACCTCCATGGCCTCGTCCGCATCGGCCAGCAGGCGCCGCGCCCGCTCGACCAGCGCCTCGCCCACGCCCGAGGGCCGCACTTCGCCGCGCTTGCGCACCAGCAGGGGGGCGCCGCACAGCGCCTCCAGGTCGGCGATGTGCAGGCTCACCGTGGGCGCCGCCAGGTGCAGCACGCGCGCGGCTTCGGCGAACGAGCCCAGTTCTGCGATGGTGACCAGCGTGCGCAGCCGGTCCAGGTTGAGTTCGCGCATGACGTTCAGTAAATCTGATGTTGGTGTTTATGAAATTCAACTTTTCAAATTCTACGGCGTCGCGGAAGATTCGCCTTCTTTCTTTGGCTTGAGCCATCCACCCCACCAGGAGCACCGCATGAGCGCACCCCTTGTTTTCATCGATGGCGACCAGGGCACCACCGGCCTGCAGATCCACGAACGCCTGCAGGGCCGAAACGACCTGCGCCTGCTCACGCTGCCCGAGCAGGAGCGCAAGGACCCGGCGCGCCGTGCGGAGGCCATCAATGCCTGCGACATCGCGCTGCTGTGCCTGCCGGACGGGCCTGCGCGCGATGCGGCGGCCTCCATCGTGAACCCGGCCGTGCGCGTGATCGATGCCAGTTCCGCGCACCGCACCGACCCGCAGTGGGTCTACGGATTCCCGGAGATGAGCGCGGAGCAGTCCCAGCGCATCGCCAGCGCGCGGCGCGTCAGCAACCCCGGCTGCTACCCCACGGGCGCCATCGCCCTGCTGCTGCCGCTGGTGAAGGCCGGCCTCGTGCCCGCCGACCATCCGCTGGCCATCCACGCGGTGTCGGGCTATTCCGGCGGCGGCCGCGCGCGGGTGGATGCGCATGAAGGCGCGGGTGCAGCGCATGCAGCTATGTTCCAGGTCTACGGCCTGGAGCTGGCCCATAAGCACGTCCCCGAGATCCAGCAACATGCAGGCCTGGCGCAGCGGCCTTTCTTCCTGCCGGCTTACGGCTCCTTCCGCCAGGGCATCGTGCTCACCATCCCCTTGCTGCTGCGGCAGTTGCCGGCGGGCGTCACCGCCGACCAGCTGCAAGCCTGCCTGCAGCGGCACTACGAGGGCGCCGCGCACGTGGAGGTGATGGCGCAAAAAGACGTTCAGGCCACGCAGCACCTGGACCCGCAGGCACTCAACGGCACCAGCCAGCTGCGGCTGGCCGTGTTCGCCAACCCGCAGCATGGCCAGGTGCTGCTGGCCGCCGTGTTCGACAACCTGGGCAAAGGCGCCTCGGGTGCGGCCGTGCAAAACCTTGACCTGATGCTGCAGCACGCGGCCTAGCGCTTAAACAGCACGGCAGGTTCGGCAAGGGATGCCCACGGATGGCAGGCTCCCGCCAGCAGTTCCAGGGCTGGCCCCGCAGCGGCGCGGGGCTTGCCGTGCCAGCGCCACTCTAGAATAGGCTATGGAGCATGGCGGGCTCCATCGCACGGCACGCACTGCCTCACGCCCCAGCCATAGCAGCAGCCCCTTTCCATGACCACCGCTTCACTTCCCTCCATGACCAAGGCAGCCAGCCAGCCATGAAACTCTGGCTGGCCCGCCACGCAACGCCGCTGGTTGACGCCGGCATCTGCTACGGCAGGCGGGACGTGGCGGCCGACGCCGCGGCGACCGCCGAATGCGCACAGGCGCTGGCACAGTGGCTCCCCGCCGGCATCCGCGTCAGCCATTCCCCGCTCAGCCGATGCGCGCAACTGGCGCAAGCCTTGTCCGAACTGCGGCCCGACCTGGCTTTCACCAGCGATCCACGGCTGCAGGAGATGGACTTCGGCGCCTGGGAAGGCCGTGCCTGGCAAGACATCGCCCCCGCCGAACTGCAGGCCTGGACAGACGGCTTCGCCGGATACGCCGCGGGCGGCAGCGGCGAAAGCACCAGCCAGGTCATGGCGCGCGTGGCTGCGGCCTTTGACGAATTGCAAGGCCGGCCCGACACGCTGTGGATCACCCATGCCGGTGTCATACGCGCCGCGGAACTGATTGCGCGTGGTGTGCGTCAGATCAGCCAGGCCGGCGACTGGCCCAGAAACGCACCAGCCTACGGCCAATGGTGCACACTCGAACTGAAAACACCCTCCTGACGAAACCGACAAGGCATAAAAATGGCAGCAACCCTGGATGGTCAGCTCGTGGTGGCGATCTCGTCACGCGCGCTGTTTGATTTTGAGGAAGAAAACCAGGTCTTTGAAAGCGGCATGACGGCCGCGCCGCCGCCCGGCGTCAAAAAAGACGCGGCCTATATGAAGCTGCAGCTCGAACGCCTGGATGTCCCGGCCAAGCCGGGCGTGGCGTTTTCGCTGGTCAAAAAGCTGCTGGCCTTCAACGACGCGCCCGAAAGCGCCGGCGAGGCCGCCAGCCCGGCGGCGCCCGCGCAGCGCGTGGAAGTCGTGATCCTCTCGCGCAACGACCCGGTATCCGGCATGCGCGTGTTCCGTTCGGCCCAGCACTACGGCCTCAAGATTGAGCGCGGCACCTTCAACCGCGGCGAGGCGCCCTGGCGCTACCTCAAGCCGCTGCACGCCAACCTGTTTTTGTCGGCCCACCTGAGCGACGTGCGCGACGCGCTGGCCGCGGGCGTGCCGGCCGCGCAGGTCTACCCGCATTCGGTGCGCGCCAGCGATGCCCATCCCAACGAGGTGCGCATCGCCTTCGACGGCGACGCGGTGCTGTTCTCGGACGAGGCCGAGCGCGTGTTCCAGGCCCAGGGCCTGTCCGCCTTCCAGCAGCACGAGCGCGACAAGGCCTCGCAGCCCTTGCTGGCCGGCCCCTTCAAGCCCCTGCTTGAAGCGCTGCACCGGCTGCAGCAGGTCGGCACCTCGCACATGCGTATACGCACCGCGCTGGTCACCGCGCGCAGCGCCCCGGCGCACGAGCGCGCCATACGCACGCTGATGGAATGGAACATCGAGGTCGATGAGGCCATGTTCCTGGGCGGCCTTGCCAAGGGCGAATTCCTGCGCGAATTCGAACCCGACTTCTTTTTTGACGACCAGACCGGCCACGTGAATTCCGCCGCCCAGCACGTGCCCTCGGGCCATGTGGCCAGCGGTGTGTCCAACCAGCTTTCCTGAACTTCGAACAACAAAGAACGCCCGCCATGAACCAGACGCCCCCTTCCGGCCCGCTCGCCAAGTTCAGCGCTTTCAGTCAATTCTGCGCAAGGGTCTGGGCGCTTTCAGCGCCCTACTTCCGGTCGGAAGAAAAATGGAAGGCGCGCCTGCTGCTAATAGCCATCGTGCTGCTCAACCTGGGCACGGTTTATATGGCGGTGCAGTTCAACGACTGGTACCGCGTGTTTTACGACGCGCTTCAGAACAAGGACCAAACGGTGTTCTGGCAGCAGATGGGCCGGTTCAGCTACCTCGCCTTTGGGGCGATCATCATCGCCGTCTATAAGTTCTACCTGACCCAGCTGCTGCAAATGCGCTGGCGCGCCTGGATGACACGCGACTACCTGCGCCGCTGGCTGTCGCATCGCGCCTTCTACAAAATGGAGCTTGGCCGCTATACCGCCGCGGCCAATGCCAACGAAAGTCCGGACAACCCCGACCAGCGCATCCAGGAAGACGTGCATTCCTTCACCACGGCCACGATTTCACTGAGCATGGGGTTGCTCAACGCCGCCGTGACGCTGGTCAGCTTTGTCGGCATTCTCTGGGCGCTTTCAGGCTCCTTCGGATTCACCCTGGGCGGCAGCAGCTATGCCATTCCAGGTTTTATGGTCTGGGCCGCGCTGGCCTATTGCGTGGTCGGCAGCATGCTGGCGCACTACATCGGCAGGCCGCTGATCAAGCTCAATTTCTTGCAGCAGCGCTACGAGGCCAATTTTCGCCACCATATGGTACGGGTGCGCGAATACAGCGAATCCATCGCATTGGACAACGGCGAAACAGTGGAACGCGGCCAGCTCGACGGACGCTTCACGACGGTGCTCGCCAACTACCTGAACCTGATACGCGCCAACAAAAAACTTATCTGGTTCCAGAGTTTCTTCGGCCAGGCCGCCGTGATCTTCCCTTTCCTTGTGGCGGCCCCGCGGTTCTTCAGCGGCGCCATCCAGCTCGGCGAACTGATCCAGATATCGCAGGCCTTCGGCAAGGTGCAGGACTCACTGAGCTGGTTTGTGGACAACTACGACACGCTCGCCAGCTGGCGCGCGACGACGGACCGCCTGACCAGCTTTGAAGACAGCATGATCGCGCAGACCCAGGACAATGAAAGCCTTGTCACCACGCCGTCCAACGCGCTGGAATCCACGGGCCTCAAGCTGGCACTGCCCACGGGTGCCGTGCTGCTGGCCGATACCTCGCTGAAGGCGCACACCGGCGACCACATCCTTCTGAAGGGCCCCTCGGGCAGCGGCAAGTCCACCTTGTTCCGCGCCTTCGCCGGCATCTGGCCTTTTGCCAGCGGCAGCATCGCCAAACCCGGCAATGCGATGTTCATTCCGCAGCGCCCCTATTTCCCCAATGGCTCGCTGCGCGATGCACTGGCTTATCCGGAACCCGCCTCGGCCTACAGCGACGACGCCCTCAGGCAGGCGCTTGAGGAGGCCCTGCTGCCCGACCTGGCGGCACGGCTTGACCAGGAAGACGCCTGGAGCCAGAAGCTTTCGGGCGGCGAGCAGCAGCGCCTGGCGATCGCGCGTGTGCTGCTGAAGAAGCCCATGTGGATCTTCGCCGATGAAGCCACCAGCGCACTCGACGAAACCGCCGAAAAGACGCTGTATGAACGCTTGCTCGCGCTCGTGAAAGCGTCGGGCGGCGCCATCATCTCCATTGCCCACCGGCCCAACGTGGCGGCCTTCCACGACAGGCAGTGGACGCTGGAGAAACAACCAGCGGGCTCAAATGCCCTGTACAGCCTGACGGCCAGCCAGCTCCCCCAGGGAGGCGCCGCGCATGCCTGAAGAAATGTCCAGGCCGCCCGCGCCGGAGCCCGCCGACCTCTCCGCCTGGGCGCCCATCAGGCGCCCGGTGTTCCGCATGCTGTGGAGCACCTGGCTGGTCGCCAACATCTGCATGTGGATGAACGACGTGGCGGCCGCCTGGATGATGACCTCCATGACCACCTCGCCGATCTGGGTGGCACTGGTGCAGTCGGCCTCCACCTTGCCGGTGTTCCTGCTGGGCCTGCCCAGCGGCGCGCTGGCCGACATCCTGGACAGGCGGCGCTACTTCATCATGACGCAGTTCTGGGTGGCGGTGGTGGCCACGCTGCTGTCCATCACCGTGATCTCGGGCGTGATGACGCCGCCGCTGCTGTTGGCGCTGACTTTTGCCAACGGCGTGGGCCTGGCGATGCGCTGGCCGGTGTTCGCCGCCATCGTGCCCGAACTCGTGCCGCGCGTGCAGCTGCCCGCCGCGCTGGCGCTCAACGGCGTGTCCATGAACGCCTCGCGCATCGTCGGCCCGCTGGTGGCTGGCGCGCTGATCGCCGGCGCCGGCACCGAATACGTCTTTGTGCTCAACGCCGTGCTGTCCGTGATCTCGGGTTTTGTCATCATGCGCTGGCGGTGCGACCACGCGCCCAGCCCGCTGGGGCGCGAACGCCTGGTCAGCGCCATGCGCGTGGGCCTGCAGTTCGTCGGCCAGTCGGCGCGCCTGCGCTCGGTGCTGCTGCGCATCGCCATCTTCTTTTTCCATTCCACCGCCCTCTTGGCGCTGCTGCCGCTGGTGGCGCGCGGCCTGCACGGTGGCGATGCCGGCACCTTCACCTTGCTGCTGGCCTCCATGGGCGCGGGCGCCATCGTGGCCGCGCTCAACCTGCCGCGGCTGCGCCAGATGATGCCGCGCGACGTGCTGGTGATGCGCGCCACGCTGCTGCAGTCGGCCTCCATGGCCGTCATGGCGTTTGCACCCAACGCCTGGGTGGCGGTGCCGGCCATGGTGCTCAACGGCATGGCCTGGATCACCTGCGCCAACTCGCTCAGCGTGTCGGCCCAGCTGGCCCTGCCCGACTGGGTGCGCGCCCGCGGCATGTCCATGTACCAGATGGCCATCATGGGCGCCAGCGCCGCCGGCGCCGCGCTGTGGGGCCATGTGTCCACCCTGAGCAGCGTCTCCACCGGCCTGCTGGTGGCCGCCGCCAGCGGCACGGTGGTGATGCTGGTGGCCCAGCGCCTGGTGTCCGACCTCAGCATCGAGGAGGACATGACGCCTTCGCGCCAGTTCAAGGCGCCCGTGGCCGAAGAGCCGCCCGGTGTGGGCAATGTGGTGGTGACGATTGAATACCTGATAGACCCGGCGCGCGCCGACGACTTCCGTGCGCTGATGCAGGAAAGCCGGCGCAGCCGTTTGCGCCAGGGTGCGCTCGAATGGGAATTGCTGCGCGATGTGAACAAGCCGGGACGTTTTGTCGAGCAGATCGTCGACGAATCATGGACCGAGCACCTGCGCCGCTTCGACCGTGTCACCGCGAGCGACGTGGTGCTGCGGGAGCGCAAACTGGCTTTTCATATCGGCGAGGAGCCGCCCCTCGTAACGCGCTGCGTGATAGACAGCCTGTGAAGATCTGGCTCCTTCCCCGCTGGGGGAAGGAACAAACAGTTCAGCCAGCCGCTGCGTAGCGTTCGAAGCCTCGGGCGCGCAACTCGCAGGCCGGGCAAGTCCCGCAACCATAACCCCATGCATGCCGGTGCACCCGGTCGCCCAGGTAGCAGGTGTGGGTGTGCTCCACGATCAGCTTCACCAGCGCTTCGCCGCCTTGCGGCTGGCCCGATTTTTCGCCGATCTCGTGCGCGAGCCGCCAGGTGTCGGCCTTGTCTATCCACATCAGCGGGGTTTCGATCAGGAAGCGCTTGTCCATGCCCAGCGACAGTGCCAGCTGCATGGCCTTGATGGTGTCGTCGCGGCAATCGGGGTAGCCCGAAAAATCGGTTTCGCAGACGCCGGTGACAAGCACCTGCAGGTCGCGCCGGTAGGCCAGCGCCGCCGCCAGCGTCAGGAACAGCAGGTTGCGCCCCGGCACAAAGGTGTTGGGCAGGCCCGAGCTTTCCATCTTGAAGGCCACGTCGCGGGTCAGCGAGGTGTCGCTGACCTGGCCCAGCACCGCCAGGTCTAGCAAATGGTCTTCGCCAAGCTTGTGGGCCCACTGCGGAAACTGTTGCTTGATCTCACGCAGCACGTTCAGGCGCGCCTCCAGCTCCACCTTGTGGCGCTGGCCGTAGTCAAAGGCCACGGTTTCGACGCGTTCGTATTTGGACAGCGCCAGGGCCAGGCAGGTGGTGGAATCCTGCCCGCCCGAGAATAAAACGAGTGCCGATGTATGCATGCCTATCGCCTCCTTGCCGCGCTTAGATCAGCTTTCGCTTCGCCAGGCTTTGCATCAGCGCCGAGATGCCGAAAGTCCAGGGCGCGGCCTTGTCGGAAGTGGTCACGCGGTTGACCAGGCTGCCCAGCTGCGGCGTGGCCACCGTCACCACATCGCCCACCACATGGGTGAAGCCCTGGCCGGGGCCGTGGCGGTCCTGCGTGGGCGCGAACATGGTGCCCAAAAAGAGCATAAAGCCATCGGGGTACTGGTGGTTGGCACCTATGGCCTGGGCCACCAGGTCCAGCGGGTCGCGGCTGATCTTGCTCAGCGAGCTGCCGCCCTTCATCTCAAAACCCTCGGTACCGGTGACCGTCATGTTCAGGTCGCTGCGGCGCACGTGCTCGATGTTGAATTTGTCGTCGAACAGGCGGATGAAGGGGCCTATGGCGCAGGAGGCGTTGTTGTCCTTGGCCTTGCCCAGCAGCAGCGCGCTGCGGCCTTCGAAGTCGCGCAGGTTGACGTCGTTGCCCAGCGCCGCGCCCACCGTCTCGCCGCGCGAATTGACGGCCAGCACGATCTCGGGCTCGGGGTTGTTCCAG
>Ga0102595_100374_pt1 | contig 33802 bp, 27 predicted proteins | sample Araplaol_mTSA_r2_2_FD_76864 | JGI IMG/M metagenome (GOLD analysis project Ga0102595, IMG submission 76864) | Arabidopsis root microbial communities from North Carolina, USA - plate scrape MF_Col_mTSA_r2 (SPADES assembly) (version 2) | ecosystem: Host-associated > Plants > Roots > Endosphere...
ACATGAAGCTGGCGGCCAATGCCCTCACCTGGTGTGTGGCCGAAATGGAAAAGCGCTACCGGTTGATGTCCGCGCTGGGCGTGCGCAACCTCGCTGGCTTCAACCAGAAGATCCGCGACGGCAAGGCCGCGGAGAAGTACATCACCAACCCCTTCTCCCTTACGCCGGACGCGCCGGAACCGCTGTCGACCCTGCCAACCATCGTCGTCATCATCGATGAACTGGCCGACCTGATGATGGTGGCGGGTAAGAAGATCGAGGAGCTGATCGCGCGCCTGGCCCAGAAAGCCCGCGCTGCCGGGATTCACCTGATCCTCGCAACGCAGCGCCCATCCGTCGACGTGATTACGGGCCTGATCAAGGCCAATATCCCGACCCGTGTAGCCTTCCAGGTTTCATCCAAGATCGACTCGCGCACCGTCCTTGACCAGATGGGCGCCGAGACCCTGCTCGGCCACGGCGACATGCTGTTCCTGCCGCCCGGCAGTGGCTATCCGCAGCGCGTGCACGGCGCCTTCGTGTCGGACGAAGAGGTACACCGCGTAGTCGATTACCTGAAGCAGTTCGGCGAACCGGAATACGAGGAAGCGATCCTGGCCGGTACGCCTAGTGAAGAGCCGGCGCCCGACTTGCTCGGCGACGTCAGTGCGGGCGAAACCGATCCGCTGTACGATGAAGCAGTGGCCTTCGTCATCCGTACCCGGCGCGCCTCGATCTCGTCCATCCAGCGCCAGTTACGGATCGGCTACAACCGCGCTGCGCGCATGGTGGAAGACATGGAGGCGGCTGGCATCCTGTCCTCGATGTCAACCAATGGCAGCCGCGAGATCCTGGTCCCGGTATCCTCGGATTAAGTGCCCGGCCAACAGTGCGTCCTTTGAACAAGGCAATTGCTAAGATCTGGTCATCGAGGCTTTGTTAATTCAAGGAGGCGGTATGGAGCGATTCCTGCTCGTCTATCGCGGCGCCCCTCATGGCTCGGCCGAGGCCCGGCAGCATGTACCGCAGAGCTGGGCCAGCTGGTTCGACTCGCTCGGCGCCCGCCTGCTCGACCGTGGCAGCCTGTCCCACGCCAGCGTTGACCTCGATACCCGGCTCGCCGGTCCCAAATCGTCCAGCAGTTCATTGGCCGGCTACTCCGTGCTGGCGGCGGCGGATTTCAACGAGGCCGTCGCCCTGGCCGAACAGTGCCCGATCTTCGACGAACACGGCTCGCTCGAAATCGCGCACCTCGCCAACTAAGCCAGGGCCGGCGCTAGAATTTGATTCCGATCACGTTCATCAGCCGGTTCAGGTCCCCTTCCTCCTGCAGGACCTCGGCCAGCACTTCCGGCAGTGGCATACGGCCCCAACGCGCCGCACGGCGCAACAGGAAAGGTGTGGGGCTATGCGGTTCCACCGCCACCAGGTAGTCTGCCAGGGCATCGAGCGTCACATAGGCTTCGTTGCGGTCACGCCATTGGCCGACGACAATCGGCTCCTGCTTGGGCGCCGGCTCCGGAGCCGTTTGCGGCAACTGCGATTGCGCCGCTTCCTCCGTTGCGGGTACGTCCGCATTCTTCTGCTGCTCCGGCTGCATCTGTTGCAGCACACGCTGAACCGCTTCCAGCACCCCTTGCAGCTTGCCCAGCTTGGGCGCATCGTCCAGCAAATGCTCGTGCAGCATTGCCGACAGCGAATGCAGGTAGTCCAGGCTATGCAGCACGGCTGCGCGCGTAACGGCGAGTTGCGCAACCTGCGCTGCGCCGGCAGCCAGGACATCGGCGCGGCTGGCGGCCGGCGTACCGTCGCGCGCATCGATCAGCGTTTCGCGCGCCGCCGCCAGGCGTTCCCAGTCCGCCAGCGTGACCCGCGGCGGCTTGAAGCCTTCCAGCAGGAGCAATGGCGCCTGTACGTGGATGCTGGCACTGAGGGACTCATTCAACCATTCCAATGGCGCGAGCCGGGCGTCGCAATCCCCGTCGTCTTCGATCAGGGGGTGCAATGCCGTCCAATAGCCGCGCAGCAGCGCATCCAGCAACCGCAGGCCATGCAGCAGGCCGACGAAACCACGCTGGCGCATCCATGCTTCCGCCAGCCAGACGGCAAGCTGCAGGTCCTTCGAGCGGGTGGCCAGCATGGTGCTGCAGCGCTCTGCCACCTGCTCCCAGTCGGCGTATTTCAGCGGCCGGTCCCATTGCCCCATCGGCAAACTCGGATCGTCCTCCTCGCGCAGCAGGCGGATCTCGGTGAATGCGGCATCGTCGCGCGCAGGCGGACCGCAAGGCGCCTCCTGCGACACGGGCGCCAACAGGGCGTCCAGCAGTTGCTGTTCGGCGGCGCTGACCAGGAAATCGGGAATCGCTTTCATTGCTGTGCCTCTTGTGAAGTGCCGGCAAGCAGTCTGCCGAGTTGTTGCACCAGGAATTTGGCCGCCAGCGGCGACGTGCACTTGTGCAGGTCCACCACCGATGCGGCCGGCGGGAAGTAGATGCGTTCCGACAGCGCCACCAGCCGGCCGGTGTCGAATCCCTCGTCTACCTCGTGCAGGGCGATGACGACATGGTCGGAGCCATCGTCCAGCAGCGCCTGGAAAGGATTCGGTCCCGCATAGCCGGACGGCCAGCCGTCGTCGATGCAAGGATGCAGGTTGTAAAAGCCAAAGCGCGGGTAAGCACGCAGCCGGGCGTCGATGCGCTGGCCGAAGGTGGCTGCAATGCACAAGTCGGGCCGCCACGCTTCTTCATACAGGCGGTAGAACTGCTCGCTCTTGACGCGCCCTTTGTAGACCGGCAGGCCGTGGTTCTTGGCCAACTGCTCCACCATCGCCTCCTCGCACGCACAATGGGGATAGGCCCAGACGCGCCGTGCCGGGCTGACGAAACTGGCGCTGGCATCGTCGGTGGCAACGCCGACAACCACTACCTGGCGCCCGAGCGGGCCTTTGAGCAGCTCGCTCAGCACGTGGAAGCCGCGATAAAAGCTGCCGAACACCGCGATCCTTACCGGCCCCGTCATGTCCACGATCCGCCTCACTCGGCCAATGCCGCCTGCGCCGTGCGGCGCGGCGGCTCGTTGCTCCTGGACGGCTCTTCCCATGCCGGCGCGTGCGTTGGCCATGCCAGCGGCCACGCCAGCGGGGCGCGCTTGCCCGGAGCACTGACCAGCAGCCGCACGAACACGCGCGCCCGCGTATCGGGGGCAGCAGGTTCGCTATGGGCCAGCGGGAATTCGAAGCGCAGCAAGGGAACGCGCCCGTCGCCGGCACTGGTGTCGCCGTCGCGGTAGCTGCCGATGAAGCTGAACAAGGCCCAGGGATCGTCGAAGCGGTAAGTGACGGTGCGCGCTTCGACCGTCATGTTGGGATGGCCAGCTTCCGCCTTCGGTACCACATTGCCATCGCGCGCCAGGCGCAGCGACAGCAGCACCGGCATGCCCGGCTCCCAGCGCAAGGCGCGCGCCGGCTCGCCCTGGCGCACCGTGCTGGCGCCGATGGCAAGGCTCCATTCGATGATCTTGTTGGCCTCGGACTCCGCCGCGACGTTGACGCGGAACTGCGGCGTCACATCGAGTCCCCCGGCCTGGCCTTCCTCGACGGGGAACAAGGGCGCCAGCACGTCGCGCACGCGGCGCCATTGCAGGTCGGCCTGGCGCACGGCGGCGCTGGCTACCGGCCGCGCCGGATCCCGCTCCGCCCGTGCGCCGGCCGCACGCACCCGTTCATACTGCCGCAGCGCGGCGCCCACCTCGTCGACCGCGGCGGCGGCAGTCTCGCCGCCGCTGGCCAAGGCCACGAACGGCAGGCGCTTGCCCAGGTCGCGGTTGTAGGCGTCGGCAAAACGTTCCCATTCCACCTTGTACTGGTTGGCCGACAGTTCGCGGCAGCGGGCCAGCAAACCGTCCTGCAGCCGGGCCAGGCGTTCGGCAAACAGGTCGGCACCGGCGCGCGGCGTGCTGCGCCCACCGAGCTTGTCCAGGCAATTGCCAGCCTCCAGATCGCTGCCCCCTTGCAGGAGGAATTGTTCCAGTGCGATCAGGGAACTGGTCGGGCTTTTCAGCCGGTAGCGCCGCAAGTCGGCCGCAATGCTCTGCCAGCGCGCGACTGCCGGTGCCCCTGTCGTCGTGGCGCCAGCCAACGGCAGCACGCCCTCTACCTGCTTGCCGGCCACCTCGATGAATTCGAGCTGTTGCGCCACATAGTCCGGCAATGCGCCGGCATCGCCGCCGGCAAACGCATCGGCCAGGGGGCCTTTGCCGCCCTTCCAGGACTGGAAATTGCGGTCGCGCGGCTGGAACACCTCGGCTGCCGTGAAATAGTCGTCCATGCGCTGCAGGCGGGTAAGCGCATCGCGCGCCAGCGCCGCATCCAGTTCAGCCAGTACCTGGCGCGCGCCCAGCTCTTCGAGGAAGGCCCGTACGCGCAGCGCCGCAGCACGCTCAGCGTCGCTGGCAGCATTGGGCAAGGCTGCCGGGGCAATGCTGGCCGCCTGCGCCAGGGCATTGTGGGTACTTTCGGCGAGTGCCAGGTCGACCAGTGCGGCTGCAGCCGGCTGCAATGGCGCCGGCAGGTGCAGGTAGCTGCCGCCCTGGAAGGCTTTGCGCGCTTCGGCCATGCTGGCGGCGCGTTCGAGCTGTCCCTTGTCCCAGGCCAGCGCAGCGCCCGGCGGCACCTCCGGCAGGTGTGCCGCCGCCCCCTCTTTCATGTACGGCTGCGCCAGCAACGCCGTGACCGTCTCGTGCAGCAATTTGCGTTCAGGCGTGAAGGCCCAGCGTCCCTCGGTCCAGGCCAGGCCGGTGCTGCCGCCATCAATGGCCAGCGGCGTTGCCAGCAGCCCGTCCCAGGCCGCTTTGAAGCGGCTGAAACCTTGCGCTGCCCGCTCCTTGCTGTCACGCGCCAGGGCCGGCCCCAGAAGGCCGTTGCCGGCGATACGCGCCAGCAGTGCGTCGTGCGTGACGCCCAGGTTGACTGTGCCTTCCCGCATCCAGCCGCCTTTGGCGCTTGCCAGCATGGCTTTTTCATCATCGAGCGCGCCGCGCAACGCAAGCCACAGCTGCAGCTGGCCCGCCAGTTCGAACGAGCGCGGCGCGGTATCGAGCAGGCCCGTGGTGCTTGCCGCTACTGCCTGCTCGGCGCGCAACAGGCCATTGCCATCGAACAGGCGGCGGTACAAGGCGTGGCTGGCCAGTTGCAGCGTGCAGCGCGCGGCCTGCTGCATCGGCCCCAGATCGAGCGCCGGCAATTGCTGCGCCGTAGCGCGGAACATGGCCGCGGTGCGCGGCGGCAGCCCTTGCAGCTGGACGCCCAGCAGCACGCGTACGGCGAGCGCCAGGTCCTCGCCGGCCGCCGGCGCGGCACCCGGCTCCTGCAGGCGCCCCAGTGCCTGCAGTGCGCCATCCAGGCGGTCCAGCTGGTCCAGGTACTGCAGCATGCCGAGGTATTGCGGCAGGTCTTCCAGGTTCAGGGCGCGCGCCGAGCCTGCCGCCTCGCTCCAGCGCGCCGGCAAGCTGCATTGGGCGCCGGGGATCAACTGTCCCGCCGGATCGCGCGGCACACCAGTCAGGACCGAAGCCTGGGCCAGCGCGGCACGGCGCAAAGGCTCGAATGCATGCTCAGCAAAGTCCCGCGCCAGGCGCTGTTGCAGCCGTCCGTGCAAGTTGTCGAACACAGCCCAGGAGCCGGGCATGAAGACCGAGGAAAAGCGCCGCGCACCCAGTTGTTCCAGGCTGCGCAAGGCGTCCACCGTGCGTTGCTGGCCGGCCTGGACACTGGCCGCATCGGCGGCGCCATCAGCCAGGGCCTGGCGTTGCAGGTAGTCGTGCGCCGCGCTGCCTTGCTGCGCCAGCTGGATGGTGGCAACCACCAGGCCGACGCTCCACACCGCCGGCACTGCCCACAACGCAAGCTGGCCGGCACGGCCCAGGGCCGGGCGCCGCATCCGGGCCGCGCCACGCAGCAAGCCCATTTCAGGGAATATCTTGCGTTCGAAGATATCGCGCAGGAAGGCCGGCATGCCGGGTGCCGCCTCCACTGCCGGCCCGGCACTTTGCTCTGCCGTGGGCAAGGCTGCGCTGCAATCGCCCGTCAAGTAAATGCCGCGCAACAGGAATGGCTCGTGATAGGCGCTGGGGCGCATCAGCTCCCCGCAGAACAGTTTGAGACCGGCACGCAGCCGTTCAAGCTGTGCCGGCAGCAGGAAATAGGCGGAGCTGCCGCTATCGCTGGCTTCGAGCGCACACAGTTCGGCGCAAGCGTCGGCCACACTGCCGGTCACCTGGTCCATCGCGGCGTCCACCCAGGCTTCGCGGAACGGCGCCACCACCTCGTAAGGCGCAGCCCATCCCAGCATGGAGCGGCGCAGCACTTCCGGCAAGGCGGCGGCGAAACTGGCAAAGCCCGGCACCTGCTCGCATTCGGTGATGACCAGGTGCAGCGGGAAACGCAGCGCAAGCCGGTTTTGCGCAAGCCACAAGCGGCGGTGGATGGCCTTGGCGCGCGCCGCCAGTTCCTGCTGTCCTTGCGCATCATCCGCCAGCAAGGCCGAGCAAGGCAAGGCAAGCACAATGGCATCGAAAGGACGCTGCGGGCGGTACTTGCGGCACAGGGCAATGAAATCGTCCCAGATACCGGTGTTGGCTGCGCTGTCCGGGTCCGGGGAGCCGAGCTGGCTGGCCTGCAATTGCGCCACGACGCCCTGGTCGAAGAAGTGCCAGCCCACGCCGAGGGCTGCCGCGCGCTGGCTATGATCTGTGCTTAGTGCGCTGGGCAAACCGGATTGCCCCAGAGGCAGTCCGGCGCCGCTGCCTTCGTCCAGCACCAGCGTCCAGCATAGCTTGTAGCGTTCGGCGCGCGTGGCAAGGTTGCCCTCGATGAGTTCGAGCGCCGTGCGGAACGACTGGCGCAACGAATCGGTGCCCAGTTTGGGCGCTGCGGAGATGGCGCCGCCGTCCTGGCCCGGGCCGCGCAAGGCAGCGCTGACGACAACAGCCAGCAGGGCCAGCACCAGCAGCGTCACCAGCAGCAGGCTGACGATGGCCAGGTTATCGGACAGGAAGTTCAGCATGGCAGCTCCTTCGCGGGAGGCGCCCCCGACCAGGCGACGGCGGGCGCCTCCAGCGCCTCGCGCACCGTCCACGATTGCCACAGCCAGAGCACTTCGGAAAGGCCGAGCAGGATCAGCAGGACCAGTCCCAGCGCCAGGTAACGGCGGCTCAGGCTCGCCAGCCGCCGGGTACCCAGGTGCGACAGTGTGCTGGCGTACGGCTGCTCGCTCAGTACCGCATCGCGCCCGCCCAGCCCTGGCGCGCGCTGGTAGGCGAACTGGAACAGCTCGCGGCGGTAGGCCGCCACGGGCGCCAGGCTTGGCCCATCGCGATAACGGCCCTGGAATCCGAGCGCCAGTACATGCAGCAGCATGCGTGCCTGGCTGCGCTGCGCCGGCTCGCGCTCGCGCAGCAACTGGTCGATGTCGGCAAACACGCGCTGGCCGGCCTGGCTGGTCTGGAACAGCACTGCCTCCAGCAGCACATGCTGCCAGTGCTGGCGCCCGGCCCAATCGGTATGCAGCAGGACTTCGTCGGCCAAGGCAGCCTTCAGGTAGCGCGCTTGCGCTGCCGCGTCGGCGCCGCTGCGCCCGGCAATCCGGCCTGCTTCACGCGCCTGCTCTTCGATCAGGGCGCACAGGCGCTGGCTCAGTGCATCGGCGCCGGTGCGGCCCTCGGCTTCACCCAGCCGCACCGCCGCGGCCACTTCCTGCTGCAGCACCGCGACGAAGGCGCGCAACTGGGCCGAGGCAAATTCGTCGCCGCCGGTGCTGGTGTCATAAGTAGTCATGATCCGTCTTTCACGAAGAGCACCACTTCGCGCGGACGCCCCGTCTGCGAATGTTCCAGCAGGTTGCTAAGCAGCAGGTCCTGCCCGGCGACGATGAACTGCGGTGCGGCCTCGATGGCAAACAGGCTCCAGCCGGCGCCGCCGCGCAACCCCAGTTCGGGCGCACCGTCGATCAGCCAGCGCGCGGCACCCGGCACGCGCCGTTCGGCCAGCGAGGTGGACACCGTGCGCGAGCCAATCACTGCGCGTTCCATCCATTCCTGCAGGCCGCGCTCGTCCTGGCCGCGCAGGCCGACGACAAGGCGGGCTCCCAGCCACGCTTCTTCGATCGGCAAGGCGAACACACGGCCCTCATCGCGGAAGGTGTGGCTGCGCCATTCCTGGCTCACTTCACCGGCCAGGTCCTCCAGGTTATCCAGCACCTGCTCGAAAGCCCCATGGCTATCGGCGTGCACATATACCGGAGGCGCCAGCGGCACAGCGCCAGGACGCAGCGCTGCCAGTGGCCCGAGTTGCGCGCACAGGGCCAGGTACAGCGGCAATGGCTGCACCATGGGACTGAACACGGCCGCCTCCAGCAGGGGCAGGTGCAGCGTCAGGCTGGCCAGGCGTGAGCGCAATTCCAGCAAGGCCAATCTCTCTTCCGGCAGCGAGGAACCGGCCGCGCTCTGGCGCGCAAGGAACAGCGCTTTGCTGCGCATCTGGGCTGCCAGCGCCTTGGCCCGTTCGAGCAGCGGCGCCTGCGGCGCCACCGTGAGCTGCGCCGGCCAGAACGGCGCCCGCCGCACTGCCTCGTTCTCGCGCAGCAGTTGCATCAGTTGCAGCGAGACGTAAGCCGCGCCTGGCACGGTGCCGGCCATCAGGGCCAGGTTGGCCGCCATGCGCGGAACTTCCTCTGCCAAAGCCTCTGATACTTCATCCTCGACCAGGCCGCCTGCGATACGGCGGAACCGGGCCGGCTGTCCCACCAGGCGCAAGGAGCGCGCACTGCCGACCGCCAGGTAGACCGGCAAAGCCTGCTGCTCCATCGTGCTGCGGTATGGCGCCAGGTCCAGCTCCAGCGGATGTCCCTGAGCCTGCGCCGCGTCGTAATGCACAGCCATGCCATCCGGCAGGATGGCTTCGATCGCCGTGATGCGCAGCAGGCCGTTGCCCAGCAGCGCTTCATCGACCTCGAGCCGCCGCACGCCCCAGGCAGCAGGCTGGCCGGCCAGGGTTTGCCAGCCCACCAGCGCATCGACGCGCGCGCTCTCCTGCTGGAAGTGCTGGGGTGCCAGCAGCATGCCTTCATGCCACTGGATATGTTCGGACAAGCGTGCTTCGGCCATGGCATCTTCCTCGTCTAGTGAGCAGCGCCGGGCAGGATATCGCTGGCGACAAAGCCCTGGGCATTCAACTGCAGTACGTAGCCGCCGCGGTCAAGCAGCAGCCGTGCGCGGTGTTCGCCCGGCGCAGCATAGTTGGCGAAAGCCAGTGCGGCCCAAGCTCGCTCCGCGCCATAACGCTTTGGCTCGAGCTGGATTACCTGGCCCGGCGTTATTTCCACGGCGAGCACGGTCAGGGCCTCAGGGAACGTGCGCTGCAGGTCGGCGCGAGCGGCAAAGTAGCGGGCCGCCGGCATGGCGGCCAGCGTATCGAGCACGCTCTTGTCCTTGACCAGTACCACGTCGACTGCCAGCGCGCTATTGCCGTTGGCATTGTCGGCCGCGGCAAGGGCCAGGGTCTGCCAGCGCGGTGATTGCGGGCGCGGGCCACCGGCCAGGTTGGCCAGGGTGCTGCAGCCGGCCAGCGCGCTTGCCAGCAGTGTGGCCGCCAGCGGTCGGGCAAGCTTCATATGTTTCATGGCATCTCCTCAAAAAGTAGCCAACAGGTGCTTGCGCAGGCCAGCGCCCATGCCGGCGCAAAACACCAGCAGGAAGGTGCCGGCCAATAGCAGCAGGCTCACGATCGCCTGCCTGCGCCCGAGCACCAGCAGCAAGGGTGCCGCTTCCGTGTTGCTGCCAGTCGCCCCGGATGACAGGCGTACCGGCGCGGCCGACAAAGCCACCAGCGCAGCAGCAGCCAGGTAGGACACCAGGCTGCGCGTGCCTTCGCACAGCGCCTCGACTGCCACCAGAACCGGCAGCAGGGCCTCCAGCGGCAGGCCAAAACGCGCCTGCAGCACACCGGACCACAATGCCGCCTTTGCCCCCGGCAGCCCACTGGTGGCCAGGGTGAACCAGCATGAAAACGCAGCTACTAGCACGACGTCGTGCAAGGCCAGTGCATGGCCGTAAAGATTCGCCGCATACACGGCCAGCACCGCGTAAAACAATGCCTCGCCGCTGCGCGCGAACACCGGCAAGGCAGACGCCAGCAGTTCGACAGGGCCGCGCGCAAAGCCCAGTCTCACGCTGAGCGCATCAATAAATTCCGGCAGCGCGGCAGTGCTTACCGGCGAGAAGAGGCAAACGGTCAGCGGCATGCGCAGCGCCGCCAGTACCGGCCCTGGCCCTGACTTCAGGCGCCAGCAAAGGGCCGCCAATGCCAAGCCCGATGCCAGCAGCGCCGCCACGCCCCAGCTCCCGAGGAAGCCGCCCAACAGGATCGCTTCATTGCCGGCGGCGCCGACGGCAGCCGCTGCCAGCACCAGTGCAATCAGGGGCAAGCCTGTATTGACAAGGCCAATCACCCCTTCCAGGCCACGGTAGACTGCCTCCAGGATGCTGCCCAGTTGCGCTGTCCGCTCCATTTTTTGCGTGGCCACAGCCGCGCCGAACAGGATCACTCCCAGCAGCACGGAAGGCACGGCGCCCGCCGCCAGTGCCGCGTACAGGTTGGCCGGCACCAGGTCAGGCGCCACCGGGATTCCCGCCTGCATTGGCTCCTCGCCGCGCAGGCTGATTGGGGCACTGATTTCAGCGCGTGCCGTCAGCCGCCCCAGCGCCGCCGCTTGCTCCGGCGCCATGCCGGCGCCTCCTGCGGCTGCACTGGTCAGCAAGGCTCCGGCCAGTGCGCACAGGAACATGCCGGCCAGGCCCGTCGCCAGCAGCATGGCAAGCCGCCCCCACGGGGCGCCGCCTGCCACGCTGCGCTGCAAACCGAAGTACACCGCCAATGCCAGGAACGGCAGCGTGGCCGCCTGTACCAGCGACAGGTAGAGAGCCGCCAGCGCCGCAAACAACGGACTGCCCGCTGGCCAGGCCAGCCCGCACCACGCGCCCAACAGCATGGCTGCCAGCAGGGCCGCCGGCTGGTGCAGGATGGTGTGCAGCAGCTTCATGGCATTTTCCTCACAAACGAAGTGGCCGAGCGCAAATCAGCGACACCGCAGCGCAGCCCACCAGCACGCTCACTGCGGTGCGCGCCATCGCGCACAGTGGATCGACCGCCACGAACAGCACGAACGCCGCTTCGAATGGCAAGGACAGGTAGGCGCAAACCGTGCCCATTAGCGCCACCGTCGCCACTCCGCCCATGCCAGACGAGGCGAACCCGGTCAGGGCCGCCACGGCCGCCAGCAGTACCAGTTCGCCAGGCCCCAGCGACCGCCCGTACAGGGCCGCGATGAACATGGTGCCGCTGACGAAATAGACCACAGGACCGGCACGCAGCAAGGCTGTGCACAAGGGCACCAGCAGCTCGACCCGGGCGCGCGCAAAGCCCAGGCGTCCTGCCAGGGCTTCCACCATTGCCGGCATGCAGGCCGCGCTATTGTTGGTGGCTACACCCAACGCGAACGGTTCCCGCATGGCCTTCAGTACGGGCTTCAGCTGGCCGCCGGTACGCTGGCGCAGCAGCAGCACGGCCAGGCAGATCACCAGCCCGCTGACAAACAGGAAGCCGAGCACATAGCCCGCCATTGCGGCCATGGCGGCGATGCCGGTATGTGCCACCTGCCCTGCCGTCATGCAAACCACCACCAGCGGCAATGGCAAATTGATCCAGCGTGTCAGCGTCTGGCACGCCTCGTAGACGGATTGGAGCGCCTGCTGCAGTCCGCCGGCAATGCGCTCGGGGACCTGTCCCACGGATATACCGAACAGCAAGGCAAAAACCAGTACTTTGAGGGTTTCCCCTTCCGCCAGGGCGGCAAAGACATTCGACGGAACCAGCCGCCGCACGATATCCTGGGCGCTGGCCGCCGCCGGCGCGGCCTCCGGCTGGTGCAGCGCCATGGCAGTATTGGTCTGGTTGGCGTCGCCGCCTACAATCTGGCCCAGTTCGAGCCTTGTCGCATCCGACAGGTTTTCGCCCGGGTGCAGCACCAGCGTACCGGCCGTGGCCAGCACAGCCGCCCCCAGTGCCAGCAGCACGAAGACCAGCACCACACGCTGCGCGATCCTGGCGGTACCGCCTTCGCGATACAGCGTCTGCAGGCTCAGCACAACGGCCGACATCATGAACGGCAACACCACCATAGTCAGCAGGTTGACGTAGATTGCGCCCACTACAGCCAGGCGCTGGCCGAGCGCTGGCCACGCCCAACCGATCGCCCCGCCCAGCAACACGCACGCCAGCACCACCAGGGGATTGATGGCCAGGGACTGCACGCGCCGCCATGCAGCGGCGGGCAGCAAGCCTGCGACCTGGGCCAGGGCATTCATGGCTTGATCCTTCTCTCAGTGGGTATGCGCCGCCTGGCCTGCGAGGCGATCACCTCGTTCACAAAGGACAGCAAGGTGCCGTCGCGTACACCGACCATCACGCTCAGCGCCGTTTGCGCATCGGTGAACGTCACCGTCCGCAGGCTGAGCGCCAGTCGCGGGTCCTGCTCCAGCACCTCGCGCACGGCCAGTTCATCGCGATAGGCGGCCAGCACGTCGCCGCGGCGGACCGCATCGACCAGCGCCTGCCAGCTTGGATAAGGCTGCAGCCGCGCCGCCGGGAAGTCGCGCCGTGCAAACTCCACCCACGAAGTGTTGGCAATCACGCCCAGCGGCCCCTCGAAGTTGCGCATAGCCTCCTTCAGCGGCTGCTTGCCGTATTTTTCGGCAAACCGCACGCGGTGGATCAGCATCGCGTGGTCCAGCACCAGGTAGGGCGTGGAGAACAGCACCATCTGGCTGCGCCGCAGGGTGCGCCCGAGGCGGCTGATGCCGAGATCAGCCTGGCCGTTGCCGACCATCTCGACCACCGCGTCCACGCTGGCCGAACTGCGGTCGAAGCGTAGCTTGACGCCCAGCTCCCCGGCGATCGCCCGCGCCAGGTCGATGTCGATCCCGCTCATCACGCCATCTTTCTGCGCGTAGAACGGCGGGCTGTCGAGCTGGTACATGGCTACCACCAGCTCGCCGCGTTCGACGATACGGGCGATATCGGGTGCCAGCAGGCGGCCGTCTGCCATGCGCACCAGGGGCGATGCCGCAGGCGGCGCAGCATTGGCCGCAGGCGCAGGCGGCGGCGCCAGCAGGGCCAGGGCCCACAGCGCAAGGATGGCCCGCCATGCCCGGTGCGCTTTCATGGCGCCTCCTGTACCGCGGGCGGTGCCGGCGTGGCATTGGCCTGCGCAACTGGCTGCGCGGCCGCAGCCAGCACCTGCGGCCGCTGCGGCGCCTGCTCCGACATGCGCAGGCCGACCTGGAAGCCCAGCGCAAACAGCAGCATCAGCAAGGCCACCACGCCGCACAGGCCAACCGCCAGCAAACGGGGCGTAAGGCTCAATCGGTATTCCATCATCGCACCTGTCGGTCCGGATTCCGGGTCAGGGAACGGCCACCGTTGCCTGGCCCGGCATACATACTTCGATCACCCCACCGGCCATGCACATCAGCTTGGAGGAGTTGTTCAGTGCCGGCAGCTTGCCCAGCAAAACAGTCGGCGAACCAGGCATCCAGGGTGCGCTCGTCATCGGCACGCATGGCATTGGCGTCAGCACACCCAGCGCCGCCGCCGTCGCTGCAGCCACCTGCGGATTGCCCAGCGAAGTGCACATGCCGAACGGCAGGATGTTCACCATCGGCTTGCTGTCCATGACGTTCGCATCCGGCATGGTCGACATGACCTGGCTTGCTGGCGGCACCATCAAGGTGCCGGGCGCCAGTCCGAACGAGCATTTGAGCATCGCTCCTGCGCATACTTGTTGTCCCATCAGTCGCCCCTCAGAAGTCGTTTGATGCGTTCCAGCAGGGCCGGCGCCGCTTCGGCATTTCCCAGCCGCCCGCCCTGCGCGTTGAAGCGCACCGGCGGCCCCACCGGCACGCCATCGCGGTACAGCACTTCCTCCATCAGCGCTCCATTGGGCCAATAGCGGCGCAGCGATCCGTGCAGCAGGTTGGCGCGGTAGCTGCAGCGCTGCACCACCTGGCCCTCGGCGTCGAGGTCGACCGACTCGCCTTCCAGCAAGCCGCCCCGGTACACTGAGTTGCGCACCTGCCTGCCTTCGTGGAAGAAGGCAGCCGGCCCTTCGATCTGCCCGGATTGGAGCGACAGCCGCGCCGTAACCTGGCCCGCCTCGTCATATGACAGCGAAGGCCCGCTGGCAACGCCTTCGGCCATGGTCTGGGCCATCACGCGCCGGCCGTGCACGTAAGTCTCCACCACGCCGTGCGCCAGCCCGCGCTGGAAGGCGCTGCGCTGCACCAGTGCGCCGTCGGCGTCGTACAGGGTCATCGGCCCGTGCAGCTTGCCATGCTCGAAATTGGCTTGCATGGCGAGCTGGCCGCCCGGCCAGAACTGTTCCAGCGGGCCATGCAGCACGCCGCTGGACATGGCGCTGCGCAGCAGCACATTGCCTTCAGCATCGCGCTCCTCGACCATGGTCGGCGCTAAGTTGTCGTTCTCGGCTTGCACTGGGGATTCCATTCAATTCACCTTCGCCATGGCGCCCTTGAGCGTCAACACGGCGCCCGCCTCCACCGTCTGCGTGGCATCAGCTTTGCTGTTGATAATGGGCGCCTTGTGGTCGATCTGCAGGCCAGCCTGCAGCTGCAGTGCCTTCCCGGCCTTGGCGCCCAGGTCCGTGCCGGCCTCGCACTGCAGCGCAGTGCCGGCTTTATTGCTCAACTCCGTGCCAGCCTTGGCCGACAGTGCTTTGGCCGCCTCCAGCGCCAGGCTGTCATCAGACACCAGCTTGATGCCCCCTTTGACCGAAATGGTCAGGCTGCCGTCAATCGTGAGCTGGTAATCTCCCTTCACGGTGTGCGTGAAGGCCGCTTCGTTGGCATGGGTCTCGGCACCGGTCACTGCCAGCTCGCGGGTGCCGGCGACCTGGTGCACCTCCTTGCCCTTCTTCAGGACAATGGTGCGATCGCCTTCCTCCAGCGTATGCAGCTCGGCGCCTTGCTTGACCGTCGTGCTGAGTGCATTCTCGATCTCCACCGCCATGTCCTTCTGCGCATGCATGTAGAGCTGTTCGGCGTCCTTCTTGTCCTCGAAGCGCAGTTCGTTGCCGGCGCTGCCTTGCTTGGACGACAGGGTCCGCATAATGGATTGGGTCTGGTTGGCCGGCAGCGTTGCCGGCGGCACGTTGTTGCCGTTATACACGCTGCCGGTCACCAGTGGCCGGTCCGGGTCGCCGTTCACATAGCTGATGACCACCTCGTGCCCGATACGGGGCAGGAAGAATGCGCCGACGCCTTTGCCGGCCGTGGACTGTGCTACCCGAATCCACGGCGCCCGCTTGTCGTCGGCGGCCGCGCGATCCCATGGAAAACGCACTTTGACGCGCCCATGCTTGTCGGTCCAGATCTCCTCCCCCTCTGGGCCCACAACGACGGCAGTCTCGCAGCCGGCCACGCGGGGAACCGGCGCAAGGCGTGGCGGGCGGAACGGCACTGTGGAAGGAAACGCTTCAAAGGCATTGTTGTATGCATCGCCGCGCACCATATGCAGCACGCGGCGCAGCACGAAAGAGGAATTCAAGCAGGCGACGAAATGGCCGGCGAGAGTAAAGCGCGTGCCGGCGCTGAAGGGATAGCAGAAGCTGTCCCCGTGCAGCACCTCGGAAGCGCACTGGCTCTCTTCCACCTGCAGCTGTGCCAGCGCCCTGCCCGCGTCCACCGAGGCATGGCCGGTGGCGAATTCGTAGCTCGCGCAGGCGCCCGACGCTGCGGAGAAGCTGCCCTCCAGCGAGGTATCTGGCGTAACGAAGTCATAATCGCTGACCGTGGCCTGCTGCAGTGCGATCCGGTGTTCGTGGGCGAATCGCGAGACTGCATCGACCGGGTGCAGCATGCCGGTTTCGGGCCAGAAGCGTACCTTGGCGCCGCCTGCGCAATCGGCAAACTGGTTCGAAGCGTCCGCCAGCACCATGGTATGCCCGCTGGCGCCAAAAGTGAAGAAATAGCAGATACCGGCTTGCTCCATGAGCCGCGAAATGAAGTCGAAGGCGGTCTCGTCGTACTGCACGCAGTACTCGCGCACGGCGTAGCTCTTACTGAGGCGCGACTCGAACGCCACGCCGAAGGTGTTCAGCACATTTTTGATAATCGCGTCTACGCCCAGATTGGCGAAGATCTTGCGATCCCGGGAAAGCGTCAGCTTCCAGAGCGTGGGCACCAGTTCCGCTTCGTACAGTGCGAAGTCCATATCCTGGCCGCTCTGCACGAAGCGCATTACCATCCCGCTGATATGGCGTGTGCCGCCCGAACCGCCAATGCTGACCGTCATTTCCTTTCCGATGGCATTGGCCGCGCGCAGGCTGGTGCTGGCGGACCGCATCCGCAGGGTGAACCTGAACAGCTCCGACAAGCCTTCGCTGCCCGCCAGGCTATCCAGCAGCAGGTCATCGGCGCCAAACGGCGAAGTCAGGTGCATCAGGCCGCCGGCCTGTTTGAAGCCGATGTTCATGCCGCCCTCCCGATCGGACTATCCCGGAAACTGTACGAAAACTGCGTGCCCGCCATCGACATGTGCACGGCCGAAAATGCCGAGGCTGTAGCGATTCGTTCCAGCACCTGGGCGGCCAGCTGCGGCAGCACGGCCTGGGTCAGGATGAAATCGATATTGCGCGCGCCGCTGTCGACTTCCGTGCAGCGCGAGGCAATCGCCGCCGTCACCGCATCGTCCCAGGTGAAACGCGCGTGATGATGGGCGCTAAATCGTTCGGCCAGCCTGGCCAGCTTCATGTCGACGATCATGCCGATGCCCTCGTCATCCAACGGGTAGTACGGCACCAGGACCACACGGCCAAGAAAGGCGGGGCTGAACTGGCGCAGCAAGGCCGGCCGCAGCAGTTCAACCAGGGTGCCGGGATCGGGCACGGCGCCATCGGCGCAGGCATGCGTGATCACATCCTGCGCGGCATTCGACGTGAGCAGGATCATGCAGTGCCTGAAATCGATCGGTACGCCCTCGCCATCTTCCATGGTCCCCTTGTCGAACACCTGGAAGAACAGTTCCAGCACGTCCGGATGCGCCTTTTCCATCTCGTCCAGCAGCACCACGCTGTAGGGCCGGCGGCGAACGGCCTCGGTCAATACGCCGCCCTTGCCGTAGCCGACATAGCCGGGTGGCGCGCCCTTCAGGCTGGAGATGGTGTGCGCCTCCTGGAATTCCGACATATTGATCGTGATCATATTGCGCTCGCCGCCATACAGCAGGTCGGCCAGCGCACATGCGGTCTCCGTCTTGCCCACCCCGCTCGGCCCTACCAGCATGAATACGCCGGCCGGCTTGCCCGGATCGTCCAGTTCGGCCCGCAGCGTACGCACGCGGCGCGCGATCGTGTCCAGCGCCTGGTCCTGGCCAACGATGCGCTCGCACAGGCGCTCGTTCAGCTCCAGCACCGTGTGCACTTCGTCGGCCAGCATTTTCCCGACCGGGATGCCGGTCCAGCCGGCGATCACCCCCGCCACCATAGCCGAATCGACGCAGACCGGCACCAGCGGCTCATCGTCGCGGATCGCCTCCAGGCCTTTTTGCAGGCGCTGCAACCGGGCCGCTTGCGCCTGCTGTTCTTCATCGCCGACGCCGCCGGCATCGGTACACGCGGCGATCTCCCGCCTCAACGCGAGGATTTCCGCTACAGCAAGCCGTTCCTCGTTCACTTTGGCCTGCAAGCTTGCGTGGCGGGTTGTCAGGGCTTCCACGGCATTGACCAGTTGTACCGCCTCGGCGGCACCGCCCTCGCCGCGCCCGAGCTGCTGGCGCGCCAGGCGCAAACCTTCCTGCGTCAGCACGATTTCGTGCTCCAGAGCTTCGAGCGCAGGCGGCGTGCCAGCCTGTGCAATGGCCACGCGTGCACAGGCTGTATCGAGCACGCTGATCGCCTTGTCCGGCAACTGGCGGCCCGCGATATAGCGCTGCGACAGGCGCACCGCATCGCGCACCGCCTCGTCCAGGATCTCCACCTGGTGATGCCGCTCAAGCGTGGCGACCATGCCGCGCAACATGCCGATCGCCGCCTCCGGCGCCGGCTCGTCCACCTTCACCACCTGGAAGCGCCGTGCCAACGCGGGGTCGCGCTCGACATGCTTCTTGTATTCAGCCCAGGTGGTCGCCGCAATGGTGCGCAGTTCGCCGCGCGCCAGGGCCGGCTTGAGAAGATTCGCGGCATCGCCCTGCCCCTCGCTGCCGCCGGCGCCGATCAACTGATGCGCCTCGTCGATGAACAGGATCACTGGCGTGGCCGCAGCGCGCACTTCGGCGATCACCGATTTCAGGCGCTGTTCGAACTCGCCGCGCACGCCGGCCCCGGCCTGCAGTAGGGCCAGGTCCAGCGCGCACACGCGCACGTCGGCCAGGGCGCTCGGCACATTGCCGTCGGCTACACGCTGCGCGAAGCCTTCCACTACCGCCGTCTTGCCCACACCGGCCTCGCCGGTGAGGATGGGATTATTCTGGCGCCGGCGCAGCAGGATGTCGATGATCTGGCGGATTTCCTCGTTGCGGCCCCGCACAGGATCGATGCGGCCGGCGCGCGCAAGCGCTGTCATGTCGACCGTATACTGGTCCAATGCAGGCGTAGTGCCGCCCGGCTGCGCTGCCATTGCGCCCTGCACCGGGCCGGACGAATTAGCCGCCAGCAGCGAAGGCAGTTCGGTTTTCAGGCGTTCGCGCGGAATTTCGAGCAAGGCGGGTGCAGTTTCGATCAGCATGCCGCGCAGGCTATCCAGTTCGAGCATGGCCAGCAAGACCGCCCCGGAACGGATCTGCTGCGCTCCCAGCAGCATCGATCCGGTCAGCCAGGCCTCCCGGAACAAGGCGGCAAAATGCGGCGACAGGGCCGGCGTGCGGCCATTGCCGCGCTTGAAACCGTCCAGGCAATCCTGCACCTGCCGCCGCACGGCATCCGCGCTCACGCCGTAGTGCCGCAGCAGCAGCATCAGGTCCGACGCACCGCCATCGATCAGGCCCACCAGGAAGTGCTCCACTTCGACGTTGAAATGGGTCTGCTGCACACACAATTCGGCGCCGGCATCCATCGCCCGCCGGCACTCGGGGTCAAGGCGCGTCAACAGGCTGCGGATATCGACTTCCATACGTCAGCTCTCCAGTGCAGCCAGCACAAAACGCACCGGCTGGTATTCGCATGCCTGGCGTCCAGCCCTCGCGCGCCCACACAGCCACGCGCTGCGTCCCAGGCGCGGCGCAAGCAGGTTCCCGTGCCGTGCCCCCAGGCGTGACTCCGGCGTTCCCGCCAGCTTCAGCTCCAGGGTTACCGTGACGTCGCGCTGCAGATGCCGCGCCACCAGCCAGGCGAGCAAGCCGCAATGCTCCCCGCCATGCAGCAGTGCCGCAAATCGATGCGGCGCCAATGCGGGGGCGCCCAGGGCGATCCCCGCAGCCTGGTACCAGGCACGCGAACCAAGGCTGGCGCCCGCTCCCAGCCGCTGTGCCATGCGGCCGCCCCCGAGGCCGGCCAGGCGCGCACGATCGCATTGGGCCAGCGGAAGCCAGCCGCCCGCAAATTGCCGCCCTTCGAATTGCACACCGAGCCGGTCGCGCAGAAGCGTCAACAGGGTCGCCAGCGAACGGGGCGCGGCCCCTTGCAAGCCTGCGTGGCGCAGCCAGGCCAGCTCGCCGCCCGGGCCATGGGCTCCTTCCGCCAGGCCCAGGCCCGACAAGGCATCCAGGCTGCGCGGAAGCGGTGCGGGTGCGGTGGTCCCCTGCAGCGGCAGGTGGTGTTTGCAACGGGCGCGGAACCAGAATCCGATCAGGCGCTGGTTGAACATGTCCAGGAAATCCAGGCCCGCAGCATCGCGCGCACGGCGGCGCGCCAGCAGCAGCTCGGTGAACGGCGCCGCCAGCGGCCCCTGCGCCCCGGCCAGGGACAGCACAGGCGTGCGCAAGGTCAGCGGCGGGCCAGGCCGCGCACTGACCGCCAGGCTCGCGATGTCGCTCGGCGCAAAAGCCATGTCGACCTGCGCCGCAAGGCGCAGCGCTTCGTTGGCGCCCAGGCCGCGGCCGACCGGTGCGCGCGCCGGTTCGCTACGCTCCAACAGCTTGATGGCCTGGAACAGGTTGAAGTCCTGCGGCGCGGCGCGCAGTTGTGAGATCAGGTCAGGCATTGCCGCCCCGCCATTGCAGGCCACTGCTTCCATGTTTCCCCGCTGCGCAGCACGGACAGGCGCACAAAGGAATTGGCAGTGGTGTACAGCGCAAAGAAGCGTGCCAGCACGCCCGCCAGGACCAGTGGCGAAGTACCGTCGAAGGCGGCGGCATCGAACTCCAGCGTCACGTCGGTGCCGCGGCAGTGCCCGCGCCACGAATCGCTACCCAGGCGCGCAGTGCCCGGCTGGGCGTGCAGCCGCTTGATGCCCCGCACCTGGAGCTGGTCGCGCGCGCTGCTGCCGGCGAACAGCGACAGCATGTCACGCAACGTAGCAGCACCGTTCGTGCCATCGGCAAGGGAACGGTGGTTCAGGCGTAACAAGGCCACCAGCGCCCACAGCGCATCATTGCCCAGTGCCGGCTGGCGCTGCGCGCTGGGCTGGTAGACCGCGCGCACCACGGTCGAAGCGGCGACGCCTTCGCCCCAGAAGCGCGTGCCGGGAACGACTTGCTCCGCCAACAGGCGATTGGTGCACAGCAGGCTGGCGTAGACCACATGTTCCGCCAGTTCCGCGCGTACATCGCTGCGATCGACAAAACCGAGGTACACGTCACTGCCGCTGATGCTTTTGCGCAGGCTCGCTTCGCGCCGCATCGTCCAGCACACTTCCGCACCGCTGGATGCATTGTCGTCTTCGGCGAACGCACTGGGAATCTCCAGGCCGCGTTCGCCGCGCGGGTCGGCAGCACTGACCGAGACGATCGAATGCACTTCCAGCACCGCATCGCGGCGGCGGTCGGGAATCAGCAGGTACTCATAATGCCGGCGGTCCAGCACGATCGGCTCGCTGGTGACCGGGAACAGGTTCAATGCCGGAACACAGCCCAGCAGCACATTCTCCGGGCGCAGTTGTGACAGGACCGCCGAACTGTGGGTGAACACCAGGCGGATTGAAAAGCCGCCGCCCCGGCCCAGGCGGCCGCGCAGCCCGGACAAGTCAAAGAACTGGAATTTGCGCGGGAACGCGAAGTACTCCTGCAGCAGGCAGTATGCGGGGTGGACATGCGCCGGGCGCGCCAGCATGGCCTGGTCCTCAGCGAAGCCGACGTCCGCCAGGTGGTGCGCAGCCATGCGATGGACACCACCACTGCCGGCCACCTCAATATACTCCAGTGCGCTGATCAGCAACTCGTGCAGCGGCATCGTAGTCAGGAGGTCGCCCGACAAATGGAGGCGCAGCGAATCGAGCTCCAGTTCCGCCACATCGATACCGCCATCGCACTCCAAGTCGAGGCGCACGGTCCGCGGATCCTCCTGCATGATCGCGCTGACCCGCAGCGGCCACAAGGTCGTGTCCCACCCCACCTGGAAGCGGCATTGCTCGCCCGTTTCTGCAGTCGTTGAGAGCATGGCGCCGCGCTTCACCGGCATCCCCGCCGTAACCTTGCCCTCGCTCGGATCGAGCGTCATCTGCATGACGGTCATAGCGGGAACGGGCTGGGTCAGGCTTGGGCACAGGTTGTCGAGCATGGCAGCAGCCACCGTCGGAAAATCGCGCTCGAGCTCACGGTGGACGCGGGCATTCAGGAAGGCGACCGACTGGATCAGGTGCTCGGTATGCGGGTCAGCCGCCTCCTCGCCTGTCAACACCAGCCGGTGCGCGACTTTCGGGTAGCGCGCCGCGAAGTCGGCTGACTGCGTGCGCAGGTAAGCCAGTTCGCGGCGGTAGTATTCGAGCAGGTCATCCTGGGCACGGATCACTGGTTTCTCCCTCGGGCTCATGCTGCGGACTCCAGCGATGCCGCCTGGCCATTCAGGACACAATCGAAATGCAGCCGGCGCTGCTGTCGCCCGAGCGTCACCGCGCCATTGATTCTGATGCGCGCCGAAATGGGCTTGCCCGGCTCAGGCCCCACCTTTACCTCAACTTCCGTCAGGCGCGGCTCGTATAACGAGAGAGCGCGTGCCACCACCTGCTCCCACTGGGCGAGGTCGGCGGCGGACTGGGGCGACAGCCGCAAAGTATCCGGCAGGCCGTAATGCAGGGAACTCGGCCTGTCACCCAGGAATTCTTCGATCGTCAGGCCATTTCGCGAATTGAAAAGCCTGGATAAGTCGGTCAGCACCGACTGCTGCAAACCATCGGCATCGAGCAAACGGCCATTGTCGGCCGCGCCAGGAAGTTCCGTCAGGCGGTCGAACAACGGTGAAACGGAATTCGATGGCATGAGCTTCATGGGAGCACCATTTCAAGGCTACGTCGGCAAAAAGGCTTGAATTGATGTTAGGGTTTTTGCACTCCGTTACACAAGTATCACGCGCGTAACAGCGAAGGCTCGGACGAGCAGCACATCAAACCGGGTCTCAAAGCGGCCAAGCCGTGTGAACCGTCAATCCGTAGCCGTTAGCACGGGTCACCACGACAATCCATATCGTGATGCCGCGGCGACTGACCTGGACCGCAGGATGCAGCCAGTTTCCGTTGTACTGCTGAACCGCCAGGTGATAGGTGGCCGCAGCGGCTTCAATCAAGGCATCAAGTACATCTTGTGCTGTCCATGCGACAGGAAAATAGGTGATATGGTGTCCGGGCACGTTATGCACCGTCACCGCGTTAGGAGGAGCGCCATGCAGCGCAGGATTGTGCATGCCCAAGTGCTGGCCACCGGTATGGTCGCCGTGCAGTATATGGATTATTCTCGGCCCCAGGATATGGTACGGCGCTGGCGCATGGTTATTGTTATTAACGATAGGGATCTGCTGCAAAGGCAACGGCGGGTGAAGCGCGAAGGCCGCTAACGCTTGCTGGAAGTTCAGCGCACTCTGCACCAGGTTGTGCCACCCGACTGTTGGGACCACTGGCGGAGGATGAGCAGTCAGATGGACCAATGCCGCCTGAAAATTGGCGTGCTGCTGCACAATCTGCTGCCAGTTTGCGGTGGGGACGATTGGCGGGGGGTGATTGGTAAGGGCGGCTACCGCGTTCAGGAAATTGGCGTGCTGCTGGGTCATGCTTTGCCAGACCGCCCCTGGCGCTGGCAGCAGTTGTGCACCGATCGCATTCTGCGCAGCTTCAAATCGCTGGCGTTGCGCGGACCTGGCTTGCTGGCCTTGCAGGAGGATCTGCTGCTGGGCCTGCAGCTGGGCGCGCGCCCTTTCGAATCGTTCGCGTTGCGCGCTCTTGGCTTGCTGCCCTTGAAGTAGCTTATTCTGAAAGGCTTCGAGCACAGAACGCGCCGCGCGAAAACGCACCAGCGACGGCCGCAACCTGAGCACAAGATGCGGTACGTCATCGGCAACAGAAGTCAGTCCACCACCAGGCGGTGGATTGGGAGGCGGGCCACCGCCGCCGGCAACACGCGGCCCCTGCGCCATTCGGTGATGGAGGGTGCGCGCCCGGTTCTCAAGCGCGTCGATGTGCGACTGGATTTCGTCAATCCGGTTCAGCAAGGTACAGAGTCCCAGCAACGTGCTTTTTTGCCAGCGCTGAAACACGGCGAACATTGCGGCAAGCAGCAGCATTCTTTGGGCCGCAATAGTTTGCAATTCCCGTGCCTGCGCCTCATCGGGACCTGCATGAATCACTTGTGTCTGCGGCGGCTGCGGCGGCTCTGGCGGCTGCGGAATTTGCAGTTGCTGTTGCTGTAGTTGCCGCTGCCGCCGCCGTTCCCTTTCTCGCTCCTCTCGTTCGCGGGCCAGGGCGGCCATTGAGTTCGGAGGCGGAACGCCCTGGTTCCCCGGTCCAAGCATTTGCCCAGGACCGTTGAAGTGCTGAACAGGAACTACCTGCTGGGGCGCAACGCCAAAGCCATGAATATTGCCGGTAATTTGTACTACTTGCAGCGGAGGTGCTTGATTTTGATTGCCGCCCCCATTGGCAGTGACAGTCACTGTGGTCCCGGTCACGGAAGTACGCGGGCCTGTAAGTCTCCTCGTCATGAAGTATTCTCCCTGCAAGCATAGAACCGCGTTTGAAATCCGCTCACCGAAGCACACAGGACCGGCGGCTCATGGTCGGCCTGGAGCCGTCATCATCGAAAAAATCAAACCGGCGCGAACTCCCGCCGCGCCGGCCGAAAAACTTGCACAATCAATCCGCTTTCATCGTCTCCAGGTTCCAGTTCCAGGTCCCGGTCCCCTTGGCCGTCGAATCGGTCTTCTGCTGCGTGAAGTCGGCCTTGATCTTGGTGAAATTGATCGAGAACGAGTCGTTCGGAATGCCGCCACCGCCACTGCAGCTCATTTGCGAAACCATGGCGTTATCCATCACGTAGGTCATGAAGTTCATGTAAGCGCCATTTTCAACACGGCCGATGTTCAGCTTGGCTGGTCCGATCTTGGTGCCTTTCACGCAGGCCTTGAACAACTCGGTGGTCGCCAGGTCGGAAGACTTTGAGAAGGACATTTCCGACAGCACCGCGCGGCCCAGCGTGCGCTCCGTATTGCCGGCATCGCTGCCCATTGGCAGGTAGGCATTGTGCGAGAACGAGTTGACGATGATCTTGTCTGCAAAGCCGGTGATCGTGCAGTTGCCTTTGATGTCTGCACCCAGGTCGAGAATCAGTACGTCTGACATAGCAAGCTCCGTAAAGTGAAGGCGGCGGCAGCTGCTCGCGCGTGCCGCGCGCGGGATGGATGATCAATCAGGCCGCTGCCGCAGGCAGTTGTGCCACCAGGCGAATCGAGGTGGTCAGCTCTTCCATCTGGAAGTGCGGCCGCAGGAATACGGTGGCGGAATAGGCCCCCGGCTTGCCTGGCACCTCGGTGACGTCGATGCGGCCTTCCGATAGCGGGAAGCGCGCTTTCTCTCCCTGCGATGCGTTAGGGCTTAGCAGCACATAATCGCTCAGCCAGTTGTTGAGGAAGTTCTCCACGCTGTCGCGGGTCTGGAAGCTGCCGATCTTGTCGCGCATGATCACCTTGATGTAATGGGCGAAGCGCGAGGCGGCCAGCACGTATGGCAGGCGCGAAGACAAGGCGGCATTGGCGTTGGCCTCATCCTTGTTGTACAGCTTCGGCTTGTTGACCGTCTGCCCGCCGAAGAAGGCAGCCATGTCCGAACCCTTCGAGTTGACCACGGCGATGAAGCCAAGGTCGTTCAGCTCCTTCTCGCGGCGGTCGGTGATCGACACCTCGGTCGGGCATTTCAGCGCGATGTCGCCTTCGTCAGTCTTGAACGTGTGTGCTGTCAGTCCGGTGATCTTGCCGCCGCCTTCCACGCCGCGGATTGCCGTGGTCCAGCTATGCTTGGCAAAGGCATCGGTGATGCGCAGGCCAAGCTGGTAGGCCGAATTCGCCCACAGGTATTTGCTGTGGTCCTTGCCGTCCACGTCCTCTTCGAACGCGAACTGCTCGACTGGGTTGGTCTTGGCGCCGTAAGGCAGGCGCGCTGCGTAGCGCGGCAGCACCAGGCCGATATAGCGCGAATCTTCCGAGTCGCGGAAGCCGCGCCATGACACCAGTTCATCGCTTTCGAAGATCTTGGACATATCGCGCGGTACGCCCAGCTCGGTGAAAGAGCCCATGTCGAACAGCGACGGCGCTGCAGCAGCAATGAACGGAGCGTGCGCGGCGGCGGCCACTTTCGACAACCGCTCCAGCAGCGCAATGTCTTGCGGGTGGCGGCCGAAGTAATAATCGCCGATGAACAGCGAGTACGGATTGCCGCCAAAGGTGCCATATTCTTCTTCGTAGACTTTTTTGAAGAGCACGCTCATGTCGTGATCGACCGCGCCTTCCAGGTCTTTCAACAACTCTTTTTTCGATACATTGAGCAGGCGTAGCTTGAGCATCGTGCCGGTCTCGGTGCCGAACACCATGTCGTGCAGCCCGCGCCACGACGCTTCCAGGGCCTGGAAACGCTCGTCGTGCAGGATGGCATTGACCTGGTCGCTCAGTATCTTGTCGATCTGCGCGACCCGCTCGTTGATCATGGCAACCACGCCGACGTCGGGCGCCTTCTTCATCCCTTCGTCCAGCACCTGGGTGGCGAACTGCCCAAGGAGCTGGCGTGCGTATTGGCTTTGCGATGGCTCGACTGCCATTTTGCCTTCTTGGACGATGCGATCCAACAGGCTCAATTCCTGGTTGGTCGTGCTGGCACCGGCCTGGACTTCCTCTTGATTACTGGCCATTTTGGACTCTCTCTGAATAGTGGAGAAGACAGCGCGTAGGCGCCATCAGGACTGGACTTCCTCGGCTTTCTCTTCTGCGGCCTCGCCGCCGGCCTCGGCCCCGCTTTCAGCCTTCAGCGTCTTCAGTTCTTCGGTGTTTTCGACGATCTTCTCGAGCAGCGTGTCGAGTTCGTCGTTGCCATCAAGCTTTCCGAGCAGGTCGCGCAATTGCTGGCGCACCACCAGCAGCTTTGCCAGGCGCGGCACCTGCTGTGCGACGGACTCCGGATGGAAATGATCGATCTCGCTGAACTTCAACTCGATCTTCAGGTTGCCGTCTTTCTTGTAGGTGTCCGGCACCGACAGGTCAAGGCGCGGCGCAATCTTGGCCATCACTTCCTTGAAGTTGTCGCGGTCGATCTCCACCAGGCGGCGCTGTTTCAGCTTGGGCAGCGGCACCAGGGGCTGGCCCGACAAGTCGGCCAGCAGGCCCACCACCAAAGGCAGTTCCTTCTTCTCGACGGCGCCCCCGACTTCTACATCGTAGGTAATTTGTACGCGTGGGGGACGGTTCCGTCCCACCCATTTTTGCAAGCTGTCTGACATCACGCCCTCACTGGAAATGTTATATGGGACAGACCGGGTGTTTCGGTTTTGAGATTAGGACTGCAGCTGCGCGTAACACAAGTATCAGCGCCGTATCAAGCGATATCGCTCCAATTCTGCGTCGCAACTTTTCGCGGCAATCGTGTTAGCATGCGGCTTCGTCCCTCCAGCGCCCGTCCGACATGCCCGACACGAATGCCGCAGCAGCAGGATTGAAAGGAACACGGAGTCCCTTCCGCTTTGGTGCGTGGCTGGTCGATCCCTCCACCAATTCGATCGAGGGCGTGCCAGGCAAGCGCCAGATGGAGCCGCGCACAATGGATGTGTTACTAGCTTTGTGCAATGCGCGTGGGACGGTGGTCAGCGCCGAGGAATTGCTGCAGCAATGCTGGGGCAATATCGTCAACAGCGACAGTTCGCTGCACAAAAATGTCGCGCAGCTGCGCCGCCTGCTCGGCGACGACGCGAAGTCACCTGAATACATCGAGACCATCCGCATGCGCGGCTATCGCGCGATTGCCCCAGTCGACTTTGCATCGGTTGGCACCAGGAACTGGCAAGCAGGCTCCCCATTCCGCGGCTTGATGGCTTTCGACGAAGCGCATGCGGAAGTATTCTTTGGCCGTGATGAAGCCATCCGGAACCTGGTCGAGACAGTGACCGAACAGGCGAGACACGGATTCGCCTTGACGATGGTGCTGGGCCCTAGCGGCGTTGGCAAGACGTCGCTGATCCAGGCCGGGCTGCTTCCCGCCTTATCCGGCATCGCCCCAGGCGGGGAGCTTGCCCTCCTGGCCGCCACCGCCTTCGACCTGGTGGAACTGGGCGAGCAAACCCTCTTCACCGGTTTGGCGGGTGCACTGCTTGACCTGCAATGGGGCGAGGCTTGCGCCTTTCCGGGCGAGAACGCAATTTCCCTGGGTATGCGCCTGCAGCAATCCTGCGATTCCGTGATTGCAGCAATGGAGGCGGCACTTGATGCCCATCTCCCAGTCCGGAACGGCCTTCGCTTCGCCATTTTCATTGACCGCTTTGAAGCCTTTTTCAACGAAGGCCGCATCACTGAACCCGAACGCCGCGCCTTCCTTCAAGTGCTGGAGCATTTCGCGCGGAGCCGCGCCGTACTGCTGGTCATCGCCTGCCGGAACGACTTCTACCCGAGCATTGCGAAGTACCCGCTGCTTACCGAAGGTAAGCGCCACGGAGGGCACTTCGACCTGGATGTTCCCGGCTTCAGCGATATTGCCCAGATCATTCGCCGACCCGCTGCCGCAGCCAAGCTGACTTTCGGCATCGATCCGGTAACCAATGCCAGCCTGGATGATGTGCTTTGCGAGGGCGCCACCAACAGCCCGGACGCCCTGCCTCTTTTACAGTACTGCTTGCAGGAGCTGTACCGGCTGCGCACGGAACAGGGTGTGCTCAGCTTCGAAGCCTTCCACGAATTAGGCGACCTGGAAGGAGCAATCGGCCAGCGTGCCGAACAAGTTGTACTCGAGTTGAACGATGCCCAGCGCGCCGCCATCCCCCACATCATGTCGCTCCTGATCGTTCTATCACTGGACGGCGACACAGCCACCAGCCAGCGCGCGTCCTGGTCGGCGCTGCGCGGCTCTGCAGCCCACGAAGCAGTCCAGGCCCTGGTTGAAGCGCGCCTGTTCGTCAGTGACCTGGCTGATGGCAACCCGGTATTCGGCATCGCGCACGATGCCATCCTGCGCCGCTGGCCTCGCATGACAGACTGGATCGCAGCGCACCGCGTCGCGCTGCGCACACGCAGCCGGCTGGCGCAGCAGGCCATGCGCTGGCGCGACGAGGGACGTCCAGCCGACCTGTTGCTCCCGCATGGAAAGCTGCTGGACGAGGCCTGCGAACTGCAGCATGCGGGCGTGCTGACGCTGTCGGAAAATGAGGCCGAGCTGATTCGCACTTCGCGCCAGCGCGCACGCCAGCGTGAACGGCTGCGCATGCTTGCATTGTCGGCCATCGTCGCGCTGGCGATCCTGGCCATAGGCCTGGGCCTGAGCGCAATTGCTGCCAAGCGCTCGGCCGAAATGCGCCGCAACGAAGCTGAGAGCCTGATGGACTTCATGCTGGGCGACTTCGCCGAAAAGCTGCGTCCACTGGGACGTTTGGACCTGCTTGAAAGCGTCAGCGGCAAGGCAATGCAGTACCTGCGCGGATCTGGCGATGAAGAGCTGAGTGCCAATGCCCTCACCTTGCGGGCCAAGGGCCTGCAGGTCATCGGAGAGGCGGCCCGCTCGCGCGGCGACTCCAAGGTGGCCATCGATGCGCTCAATCAGGCCAATGCGATCCTGACCCGCCAGCACGAGGCGGCGCCCAGTGATATCCAGGTACTCAAAAGCCTCGGGGCCAACGCCTACTGGGTCGGCCAGATGCACAAGGACCACAACGACTGGGAGGCTGCGGGCGCAGCCTGGCGCGACTACCTTGCTTACTCCGACATGCTGCACCAGATCGAGCCGGACAATACCGAATGGCTGGTGGAGCAATCGTACGCGCACAATAACCTGGGCAGCCTGGCTTTCCAGCGCGGCAAGCCCGAACAGGCTGCGCCGGAATTCATGCAATCGATCGAACTGAAGCAGCGCGCCCTCGCCATCAAGCCAGATGCACACACGATTGCAGCAGAACTGGCGACCAGCTATTCATGGCTCGCGTCAGCGAAGGAATCGCTTGGTGCGCTACAAGCGGCTCGCCAGCTATATGAGCAGGAAATGCAATTGATCTCGGACTTGCGGGTCCGCTTTCCAAACGAATCCATGTGGGTCCACCGGCATGCGCTGGCCCTGCAGCATCGTGCAAAACTCGACCTGGCCCTGGGGATGGATGCCATCGCGCTGCGCGGGTACCGTGAGGCAGAGCGGCTTTACGCCCAGGTTATCGAACAGGATCCGGACAATCGGGCCTGGCAGGCCGAGCTCGCGAGCCTGGAGATTGAGCGCTTGCGCATCATGGCGCGCCAGTCGCCGGCACCGGACGTCTTGCCAGGAATGCGTGAAGCTCATCAGCGCCTTCAAGCCATGCTTTCCTTCGATCCAAGGAACGCGGCCTGGAAGCTTCGCGAGGGCGACGCACATGCGCGCATGGCTGCAGCCTTGCTTGCCATCGGCAAGGTGCAGGCCGCTGCAGAAGAAGTAAAGCAGGCCGTTGCCAGCCTGGAGCCGCTCCATGCAAACAATCCGTCCAACTTGAGCAGCAAGCTGGCATTGATCGATTCCCTGCAGTTGCAGCTCCTTATCGAGCAGCACCTGAATAATTCCGCCGCATCAGCCGCGAGCTGCAAGCGCATCCATAGCTTGATCGAAGGCGAAGGCGCCACTTCGCAGAACTACCAGATTCTTGACCCCTGGGTGCGGGTCAACTCTTGCCTGCAGAACCAAGACGAATTTTTGAAAGGAGTACAGCGACTTAAACAGATCGGCTACCGCGATAGTTCCTACCTCCAGTTTATTTCCAACCATTAGAAAGGAATGACATGCCAGCATTTGAAAATCCAGTAGTCCAGCGCCACGTCATCGTCAGCATCCTTGGCATCGATAACAACGCGGACGCGACTTACACTTACACGGCACCTATCACCGGTGAAGTATTCATCCGGTCTGAAGAATGCAGGCTCCAGATCAATCGCCCTACCGTATGCCTGTTCCTGCTGGATGCGGACGCATCGGCCAATGGCTGGACTATCAGCCACATCTCCGGCAAGCCGGATGGTGTCAAACCTTTGCCATCCGAGAAAGGCCCATATGGCCTGTCGCTTGCCACCTATAACGATCACAGCAACCATACGGAGACCTTCAACTACTACATTCACTTCTTTAACACGGTGACGGAGGCCAGGTTCAAAGAAGACCCTCAGGAACAGAATATCCCGCCAAGGTAAGCACTGAGATAGCGCTGCAGCCCTTCGCAGATCGCCCCGGCAAGCTCTTCCTGCAAGGAGATACAGAGTTTGCCGCGGCTATCGAATTGCGAGAGCCAGGCGATATTGCCCGCCCCTGGCTCCACCAGCCGGATCGAGGCACGGACATGGTCATCTTCAATCCGCACGCTGCCCTCCAGCCTTGGTGCCGAATTGTCGTCGCTGGTTTCGCTGAGCTGCACACCTTTTCCAAACGTTGCAAATAGCCTCGAACCCAATTCGGCATCCAGTCCGCTCACGAACATGCTGCAGTCGCTGGCGCAGGTCAGGTTGCGCAATGGGGCCAACTGGATTCGCTTGTAGCGCAGTGGCTTCGGCGTGCCGCCGGCGTGAACAATCATGGGAACATAGCTACCCATTGGGATTTCGATGCGGACTCCTGGCGCACGTTCCAGGCCAGCATAGTATGTAGCAAGCCGCGTCCGCAGGCGTCCGATCTGGACCCGGACCTGTGGGTCGAGTGCCGTATCGTACGTGCTCGCATCTCGCCCAAACAGGTCCAAACCGATCGCATATTCGTTGATCTCGTGTTCTTGCCCGCTGATTTTCTTTTCAAGCAGGAAGCTCAAAAGGCGGCACATGCGTGGCGCCTTGGCGAATGTTGCGCTGGCCAGCAAGGCATCGACCTCGCGCCATAGTTCGTCGTTCGGCAATGAGGTTCCATTGTCATCCAGCGGCTGCATCAATCGTACGTTCATTTCCGTTTCCAGTTAGAAGTGATCGAAATGCACTTGCGGCGTGCTGCAGCTACTCTAGTTTCGCGCCCGGCTTCTTGCCTTACGACGATCTTACGGCTGAAAATTGTTGCGTTATCTGCCTTTCACGAATGATTTGACAAAGATCAAAGCAAACCGGCTCAGCGCGCGATGCTGGCTACTTCCGCATCGCTTAATGCCGAACCATAAATCCGCAGGTCATCCATTGAACCTTTATATGGCGCATCCCACCAGTTGACGCCCAGCGCAAATACGCCGTTGGTCGTGGTGAAGACGTTCGGGAAGTTCAGGCCACTAAAGCGCTTCGCGCCGTTGACGTACACATTGACCGCACCGTTCTTCACCGTGAAAGCTACGTGGGACCACTGTCCGGCTGGGATGTTCATGCCCAGGCCAGCGTCATACCATGCCGTGCCCGACCACAGCATGCTCGCGCCACCGACAAAATCGTGGCCCTTCGGCAGGAAACTGATCCACGAGTCGCCCGAGCGGGCACCAAAGAAGGTAGTCGAGAACGCGGTCAGCTGGGAGGGCTTCAACCACAGCGCCACAGTGTAGGTGTTGCCAGATATGAGGCCATCCGGCAGGCGCACGCCGGTCGCACCATTGAAGACGGCGGCGTTCCCTTTCATGCCAGCTTCATACGCTATGCTGCCGCCTGCGACCTCAATCCTGCTGCCGACGACCGAGCCGGCGCCAAAGGCCCCGGTCGCGTCGCCCAGGTTGCCATCAAACGTGTAGTGGGCAATCATGCCACCCAGTTTGCGCACCGTGACAACGAAGGTCTTGACGGCCTTGGCATATCCCTTAGTGATAGTCGCCGTCAGCGTAACGGTCACGTCGTTGGCAGGACTGGTGACCTGCCCGCTATTGCTCAACACTGCGGGATGGGATGATACCCACGAAATCACTGAGTCCCGCGCTGCACTCGTCGGCAGCACGATATCGCCCGTCACCGCATTGGTATTGCCCAGGCTAAGCTCACTGTAGACGGCCTGCACTACCTGCATGTCGCTGCGTTGTGGCAAGCGGCTGCCCATGATCGACACGCCATCGCGCGAGGTAGCGCTGAAGGTGACCACGTAGCTTCCGGAGGTTTCATCCCATTGTTGCAGGAACACGCCTTTGAACGGCGCCGAGCCGGCCAGGTAGATTTCAGCCTGGTTGCCGCCCACCAGCGCCCAGTTGCCTGCTGCCGCCCCACTGACTGTGCCATTTGCATGAAGCGTGAGCAGTTTCGACTTCTTGATGGTGGCAGAAATGTCCTTTCCATGATTGACGAACATATAGTCGCCAAAGACAAACCCGCGCGGAATCGCAGCCAGGGTTTCATTCGTGTTGCGGTACGGTGCTACCACCGGCCACCCATCGGCATTCATGAACATCTGGTGCACACGGATCTCGTGCTGCTCGCCACGCCCGGGGAAGCGGCTGTGGAAAATCAGGAAGTGCTTGCGGGTCGCTGCGTCGTAATAGGCGGAGTTGTGGCCAGCCGACACATAGCCAGCGCCGATCCCCCTTCCCGCCTCGCCGATTTTGCGCTCGAACAGGAAATTGCCCATGATTTTTACGCCATACGGGGCAATCGAGGCATCGTCGAACAGTGGCTTCGCCGGGTCCGCCTTGACGTCCGCCATATTCACGCCCTGGGCATCGAGGTAGGGACCGTCCGGCGACGTGGAGCGCGCCACGCGCATGTTGTAGCCGCCTGCCGCATCCAGCCCGCCAAATGAAGTGAACAGGTAGTAATACTGCGTGGCTGGGCTGTACATGACATACGCCCCTTCAATGCGGCTGTGATTGCCGCCCATCAGGCGCTTGCCATAACCCTGTCCCGGCAAAGGCATGCCGGTGGCCGGGTTCATTTGCATCACAAAAATGCCGCCGGAGTACGAACCGTAGACCATCCACAGCCGCCCGCCGTTATCGAAGAATACGTTCGGGTCGACCGTGTTCGGGTGTTTGAGCGCGTCGTAAATGCTGCCGTCGTAACTGGCCTCTCCCCACATACCCGATTTCAGGATGATGCCCTTGTTGACATAGGGGCCTTCGATCTTGTCGGCGACTGCAATGCCAAGCGCCGAACGCGGCGAATCACCCTTGCAGGCGTTGTAATACATGTAGTACCTGCCGTCGGCCAGGCGGATCACGTCTGGCGCCCACAGCGTATTCGTTTGCGCCCAGCTGAAAGTCTCGGCC
>Ga0102595_100376_pt1 | contig 33494 bp, 29 predicted proteins | sample Araplaol_mTSA_r2_2_FD_76864 | JGI IMG/M metagenome (GOLD analysis project Ga0102595, IMG submission 76864) | Arabidopsis root microbial communities from North Carolina, USA - plate scrape MF_Col_mTSA_r2 (SPADES assembly) (version 2) | ecosystem: Host-associated > Plants > Roots > Endosphere...
ACTCGCCCTTTTCCACCGAGAGATTCATGTCCGTCACCGCACGGGTGGCGCCATAGAACTTGGTCACGTCGGTGAGCCGCAGGAATGACATGGAACGGGCCTTTCTTCGGGGGCGAAAAGATGGCTTCAGGCACCTTGCTTCGACTTGGTGCGGGCCATGGACAGCTTGCTGTCCTTAATTCACTCTATTGCAACGATTGAGCCAGATCGCCTCGGGTATTCCATTAATCAGAATTTTTCTTCAATTTATTCCGATCAATGGAATATCATGGCTTCGATCAATGAATCGAATTCCGCAGGAGGAAGGTATGGATAGCTCTTCGGCGAACACCCCGGCCGGCGCAGGGGCCAACGCGGCGGCCAGCGGCGGCGTGCCGCGCGTCTTTTCGGTGATCCGCGCGCTCGGCGCGGTGCAGGCCGAGGGCGGGCGCGTGACGCAGATCGCGCGCTCGGTCGGCCTCACCCAGGCCACCACGCACCGGCTGCTGCAGTCGCTCATGGCCGAAGGCATGGTCGAGCAGGACGAGCGCAGCAAGCTCTACCGCCTGAGCATCGATTTCTTCGCGCTGGCCGCCAGCGCGGGCAACCCCGGCGACCTGCGCTCCATCTGCCGGCCCGTGCTGCTGCGGCTGTGCGCGAGCCTCGGCGACAGCATCTTCCTGCTGGCGCGCAGCGGCTTCGACGCCGTGTGCCTCGACCGGAGCGAAGGGCCCTTTCCCATCCGCTCTTTCACCGGCGACATCGGCGGGCGCATCGCGCTGGGCGTGGGGCAGGGCGCGCTCGCTATCCTGGCCTTCCTGCCCGAGGCCGAGCGCGAGGAAGTCATCCGCTTCAATCTCTCGCGCGTGCGTGAGTACGGCGTGTACGACGAGGTCTACCTGCGCACCGAGATCGAGCGCGTGCGGCAGCAGGGCTACGCGGGGCGCAACACCGGCCTGCTCGAAGGCATGGCCGGCGTGGCCGTGCCCATCCTCGACCGCGAAGGCCGCGCGGTGGCCGCGCTGAGCGTGGGCACCATCGCCGACCGGCTCAACGCCGACCGCATGCCGACGGTGGTGGAACTGCTGAAACGCGAGGCGGCGGCAATCGGGCCGAGGATCAACCCCTTCGATGCGACGCTGAGGCGGCCGGCGCAGAGCCTGGCGAGTTCGCCGGCGGGGCAGAAGATTCCGTTGCCTGAGCCCTCGGGGGCGGGCTGAGCAGGGAGCCGACCGTGAACAACCCCTCGATCCTCTACCCCGTCTTCGCCCTCGCGGCCCTCACCGGCATGGTGCTGCTGCTCATTCCCTTCACGCGCGTGCGCGCCGTTCTGCGCCGCGAAGTCCGGGCGGCCGATTTCAGGCTGGGCGAGTCGGCGGCGGTGCCGGATGCGGTGCGCATTCCCAACCGCAACTACATGAACCTGCTGGAGCTGCCGGTGCTGTTCTACGTGGTGTGCCTGGTCTTCTACGTGGCGGCGCAGCCGACGCCCGCGGCCGTGTGGCTGGCCTGGGCCTACGTGGGGCTGCGGGCGCTGCATAGCGCGGTGCACCTGACCTACAACCACGTGCTGCACCGGTTGTACGTGTTCGCGGCGAGCAATGCGGTGCTGGTGGCGCTGTGGGTCCTGGCGGCGGCCCGGTTGGTGCGCTAGACGCACATCAAAAGGCCGGGATCCTTCCTGAAACGCATCAGGTCCTTCCATATTTTCATTAGGCAATCGCGCGGGATTCGCTGATATTGGCCGGATCAGGCCTCTCGCCGCCTTCCCGTTTTCCCTTCACCTGTCCCCCGGAGCGTGCTCATGTCCGAAGCCCAGACCTTTCTTCCCGTCGCCACCGAAGTCGAACAGCTGCTGCAGCGCCTGGGCGTGCCCCGCGCGGCCCACACCGGCGGCGAGCTGACGGTGCATTCGCCCGTCAGCGGCGAAGTGGTGGCGCAGGTGCCGCAGACCTCGCCGGCCGAAGCGACGGCGGTGATCGGCCGCGCGCACGAGGCCTTCAAGGCCTGGCGCAACGTGCCGGCGCCGCGCCGCGGCGAGCTGGTGCGGCTGCTGGGCGAGGAACTGCGCGCCGCCAAGGCCGACCTGGGCCGTCTCGTGACGCTGGAGGCCGGCAAGATTCCGTCCGAGGGCGCGGGGGAGGTGCAGGAGATGATCGACATCTGCGACTTCGCGGTCGGCCTCTCGCGCCAGATCTACGGCCTCACGCTGGCCACCGAGCGCGCGGAGCACCGGATGATGGAAACCTGGCATCCGCTGGGCGTGTGCGGCGTGATCTCGGCCTTCAACTTCCCGGTGGCGGTGTGGTCGTGGAACGCGGCGCTGGCGCTGGTGTGCGGCGACCCGGTGGTGTGGAAGCCTTCCGAAAAGACGCCGCTGACCGCGCTGGCCGTGCACGCCATCGCGCAGCGCGCCATCGCACGCTTCGGCGACGCGCCCGAAGGCCTGCTGGGCTTGCTGCTGGGCCAGCGCGACATCGGCGAGCTGCTGGTGGACGACCACCGCGTGCCCGTTCTCTCGGCCACCGGCTCGACAGCAATGGGCCGCCAGGTGGGGCCGAAGCTGGCCGCGCGCTTTGCCCGCGCGATTCTCGAACTTGGCGGCAACAACGCCGCCATCGTCACCCCTTCGGCCGACCTCGACCTCGCGCTGCGCGGCATCGCCTTCGCGGCCATGGGCACGGCCGGCCAGCGCTGCACCACGCTGCGGCGCCTTTTCGTGCACGAGAGCGTGTACGAACAGCTGGTGCCCAAGCTTGCCAAGGTCTACGGCAGCGTGCAGGTGGGCGATCCGCGCGAGGCCGGCACGCTGGTCGGTCCGCTGATCGACCGCGCGGCCTTCGACGGCATGCAGAAGGCGCTCTCCGAAAGCCGCGAGATCGGCGCCACCGTGCACGGCGGCCAGCGCGTGGAGGGCATCGGCACGAGCGACGCCTACTACGTGCGCCCCGCGCTGGTGGAGTTGACGTCGCACGAGGGCCCGGTGCTGCGCGAGACCTTCGCGCCCATCCTTTATGTAGTGCGCTACAGCTCGCTCGACGAGGCCATCGAGCAGCACAACGCGGTGGGCGCGGGCCTGTCGTCGTCGATCTTCACGCTGAACATGCGCGAGGCCGAGCGCTTCATGTCGAGCTCGGGCTCGGACTGCGGCATCGCCAACGTCAACATCGGCCCGAGCGGCGCCGAGATCGGCGGTGCCTTCGGCGGCGAGAAGGAAACCGGCGGCGGACGCGAAGCCGGCTCCGACAGCTGGAAGGCGTACATGCGCCGCGCCACCAACACCATCAACTACTCGACCGCCTTGCCCCTTGCACAAGGCGTGACCTTCGACATCGGCGACTGACCGACCGCTTCCGGACTGCCCGGGGCCTGCCGCTTCGCGCGCCAGGCGGGCAGCCGCATGCCTTCACTGCAACCAGAACCACAACCAGGAGACAGAAGAAATGAGGATTTCCTTCAAGACCATCGCCGCAGCAGGCGGCCTGCTCGCGTTTTCGTTCGGCGCCACCGCGCAGACCGCCGCCGCCGCCGGCGGCACGCTCGACAAGATCAGGTCCAGCGGCAAGGTGGTGCTCGGCGTGCGCGAGGCTTCGCCGCCCATGGCCTACATGCTGGGCGCGGGCGAGAAGTACGTGGGCTATCACGTCGAGCTGTGCGAGCGCGTGCTGAAGGACATCGCGCCGCAGGCCAGGCTCGAATACATGGCCGTGACCGCGCAGAACACCATCCCGCTGGTGCAGAACGGCACGCTGGACATCGGCTGCGGCCCCACCACCAACAACATGGCGCGCCAGCAGCTGGTGGCTTTCGCGCTCACCACCTACGTGAGCGAGGTGCGCATGGCCACCAGGGTCGACTCGGGCATCACCAGCCTCGACCAGCTCGCGGGCCGCAACGTGTCGGCCTCCAGCGGCACCACCGCGGTGCAGCTTCTTCGCAAGCGCGAGCGCGCGCAGAACGTCTCGTACAACACCTTGCTCGGCAAGGACCACCTGGAGAGCTTCCTGCTGATGGAGGCGGGCCGCGCCGATGCCTTCGTGCTCGACGACAACCTGCTGGCCGGGATCATCGCGAACTCGAAGAACCCCTCGGCCTACCGCATCGTGGGCGAGCCGCTGGGCTCGGAGCCGATCGCGCTGCTGTTCCGCAAGGACGACCCGGCCTTCAAGTCGGCGGTGGACGACTCGCTGCGCCGCATGATGAAGAGCGGCGAGCTCGAGAAGATCTACGGCAAGTGGTTCGTCGCAGCCATTCCGCCGAAGAACACCAGCCTGAACCTGCCGATGAGCGCGACGCTGAAGCAGCTCATCGCCGAGCCCAACGACAAGCCGCTGGAGGCCTACGCCAAGTGACCGCAGACACAGTCGCCCCCGTCGTCTTTTCTCCTGCGCAGCGCGTGCGCGCCATCGGCGTCTCGGAGATCCTGCGCATCACCGACCACGCCAACGCGCTCAAGCGCGCGGGCCGCCCGGTGATCGTTCTGGGTGCGGGCGAGCCCGACTTCGACACGCCGCAGAACGTGCGCGACGCTGCCGTGCGCGCCATCGGCCTGGGCGACACGCGCTATACGGTGCTCGACGGCAGCCCGGCGATGAAGGCGGCGGTGCAGCTGAAATTCAGGCGCGACAACGCGCTCGACTTCGCGCTCGACGAGATCAGCGTGAGCGCGGGCGCCAAGCAGGTGATCTTCAACGCGCTGATGGCCAGCCTGGACCCGGGCGACGAGGTGATCCTGCCCGCGCCGTACTGGACCTCGTACGCCGACATCGTGCAGGTCTGCGGCGGCGTGCCCGTGCCGGTGGCCTGTACCGAAGCGAACGGCTTCAGGCTCGACGCGGCGCAGCTCGAAGCGGCCATCACGCCGCGCACGCGCTGGCTCTTCCTGAATTCGCCCTCGAACCCGAGCGGCGCGGCCTACAGCGCTGCGCAGCTCAGGCCGCTGTGCGAGGTGCTGCTGCGCCATCCGCAAGTCTGGGTGCTGGCGGACGACATCTACGAGCACATCCTCTACGACGGTCTGGCCTTCGCCACGCCGGTGGCGGTGGAGCCGCGCCTGCGCGAGCGCACGCTGACGGTGAACGGCGTGTCCAAGGCCTATGCGATGACCGGCTGGCGCGTGGGCTACGGCGCGGGGCCGCGCGCGCTGATTGCAGCGATGGCGGTGGTGCAGAGCCAGACCACCTCCTGCCCCTCGTCCATCAGCCAGGCAGCCGCCATCGAGGCGCTGACCGGGCCGCAGGACATCGTGGCCCAGCGCTGCGCCGACTTCCAGGCGCGGCGCGACTTCGTGGTCGCCGCGCTGAACCGCGCGCCGGGCCTGCACTGCCGCGTGCCTGAGGGCGCGTTCTACACATTCGCGAGCTGCGCCGGCGTGCTCGGCAGGCGCACGCGCGGCGGCGCGCCGCTGCACAGCGACAGCGACTTCTGCCGCTACCTGCTGCAGGACTTCGAGGTGGCGGTGGTGCCGGGCAGCGTGTTCGGGCTGGCGCCGTATTTCCGCATCTCGTACGCGACCTCTATGGCGCAGCTGCAGGAGGCCTGCGAGCGCATCGCCGCCGCCTGCGCCGCGCTCGAGTGAGCGACCCATCGGCCTTTTTCATTTCATCGGAAACCCCATGACCACACCCCGCACCGGCGGCCAGATCCTGGTCGACCAACTCGTCACCCACGGCGTCGAGCAGCTCTTCTGCGTGCCCGGCGAGAGCTTTCTCGCCGTGCTCGACGCGCTGCACGACGCCTCCATCGACGTGACCGTGTGCCGCCAGGAAGGCGGCGCGACGATGATGGCCGAGGCCCAGGGCAAGCTCACCGGCAGGCCGGGCGTGTGCTTCGTCACGCGCGGGCCGGGCGCCACCAATGCGTCGGCCGGGGTGCACATCGCGCACCAGGATTCGACGCCGCTGCTGCTCTTCGTCGGCCAGGTCGCGCGCGAAGCGCTGGGGCGCGAGGCCTTCCAGGAGCTGGACTACGGCGCGGTGTTCGGCACCATGGCCAAGTGGGTGGTGCAGATCGACGACCCGGCGCGCGTGCCCGAGCTGGTCTCGCGCGCCTTCCATGTCGCCACCTCGGGCCGACCCGGCCCGGTGGTGATCGCGCTGCCGGAAGACATGCTGACCGAGGCCGCGACGGTGGCCGACGCGAAGCCGTACGCCGTTACCGAAACCCACCCCGGCGCGGCGCAGCTCGCCGAGCTGCAGCAGCGGCTGTCGCAGGCGCAGCGGCCGGTGGTCGTCTTGGGCGGCAGCCGCTGGTCGGAGAAGGCGTCGCGCCAGTTCGCGGATTTCGCCGCGGCCTTCTCGCTGCCCGTGTACTGCTCGTTCCGCCGCCAGATGCTGATGTCGGCCGAGCATCCCTGCTACGCGGGCGACCTCGGGCTGGGCGTCAATCCGAAGATGCTGGAGCGCATTCGCAACGCCGATCTCATCCTGCTGGCCGGCGGGCGCCTGTCGGAGGTGCCGTCGCAGGGCTATGAGCTGCTGTCCATCCCGCAGCCGAAGCAGGCGCTGGTGCACGTGCATGCCGACGCCGACGAGCTGGGCAAGCTGTATCGCCCGGCGCTGGGCATCCATGCCACGCCGCAGGCATTCGCCGAAGCCGTTTCCACGCTGCGCCCCGCGCAGGTTCCGGCCTGGGCGGCGGAAACGAAGACCGCTCGCCAAGACTTCCTGCGCTGGAGCGACCCGTCGCCGATCCGCATTCCGGGCGCGCTGCAGATGGGCGAGGTCATGCAGCACCTGCGCGAGGTGCTGCCGGCCGACACCATCTTCTGCAACGGCGCGGGCAACTTCGCCACCTGGGTGCACCGCTTCTGGCCGTTCCGCGCGTACGCGAGCCAGCTCGCTCCCACCAGCGGCTCCATGGGCTACGGCCTGCCGGCCGGCGTCGGCGCCAAGCGCCTGTGGCCGCAGCGCGAGGTGGTGGTGTTCGCGGGCGACGGCGACTTCATGATGCACGGCCAGGAATTCGCCACCGCCGTGCAGTACGGCCTGCCGATCATCGTGGTGCTGCTGGACAACGCCATGTACGGCACCATCCGCATGCACCAGGAAAAGCACTACCCCGGCCGCATCAGCGCCACGCAGCTGAAGAACCCGGACTTCCGTGGTTACGCGGAGGTGTTCGGCGGGCACGGCGAGCGCGTCGAGAGCACCGAAGAGTTCGGCCCCGCGCTGGCCCGTGCGCGCGCCAGCGGCAAGCCGGCGATCCTGCACTGCCTGCTGGACCCGGAGGCCATCACGCCGGGCAGCACGCTGCAGTCGATTCGCAAGGCTGCGCTGGAGGGCTGAGCAAGCCTCAGCGCAGGCCGCCTACGTACCGCGGTGGGGGCGTGGGCGGCTGGCCGTCGGGCTGGCGCGCCGCCAGGCGCGCGGCGCGTGCCAGCGGTTCCATCGCCTGCTCCAGGCGGGTGGCGAGCAGGTAGAGCTCCTCGTCCTTGGTGTCGGCGGCGTGCGCGCGCGTCATGCGCACGATCTCGGCGGCGTACTCGGCATTGGTCGCCATCCATTCGGTGTCGGTCACGCGGCCGTGCTTTCGCCGCAGCGCCACGTGGAGGCGGGCGGCGAGGGCGATGCGTTCGCTTTCTGACATGGATGGGGACATGGCTTGTTTCCTCCGGCGGTGGGTCAACTGCTCCCGAGATGTTCCCTGTGCTGTGCAAGATCGAGGCCCAGCTGCTCGCTGTCGGCATCGACGCGCAGGCCGACGATGACGTGCACCAGGAACAGCACCACCGCCGTGCCCGTCGCACTGAAGATGGCCACGCTGCCGACCGCGATCGCCTGCGTCAGCACGTCGCCGGTGGCGCCCGAGATGCGTGCGTCGGCGAACACGCCCGTCAGCAGCGCACCCACGATGCCGCCGATGCCGTGCACGCCGAACACGTCGAGCGAGTCGTCCGCCCCCAGCAGGTGCTTCAGGCCGGTGGCGCCCCAATAGCAGGCCAGCCCCGCGATGGCGCCGATGGCCAGCGCGGCCGGCGGCGTGACGAAGCCGGCCGCCGGCGTGATGGCCACCAGCCCGGCCACGAGGCCCGAGCACAGGCCCAGCAGCGAGGGGCTGCGCCGCACGATCCATTCGCCGAGCATCCAGCTCATGGCGCCGGCAGCCGCCGCGATGTGCGTGACCAGCATCGCCAGCCCCGCGCGCCCGTCGGCCGCCACCGCCGAGCCGGCATTGAAGCCGAACCAGCCCACCCACAGCAGGCCGGCGCCGGTCATGGTGAAAGCCAGGTTGTAGGGCTCGAAGGCCTCGCGGCCGTAGCCCTTGCGCGAGCCGAGGGCGTAGGCGCACACGAGCCCGGCGATGCCGGCGTTGACGTGCACCACCGAGCCGCCCGCGAAGTCGAGCGCGCCCATCTGCGCGAGCCAGCCGCCCGGCTCCCACACCCAGTGCGCGACGGGTGCGTAGACCAGCACGCTCCACAGCAGCGCGAACCAAAGGATCGCCGAGAAGCGCATGCGCTCGACGAAGGCGCCGAGCACCAGCGCCGTGGTGATGATCGCGAAGGTCAGCTGGAACATCGCGTAGACCGACTCGGGCACGTTGGGCGCCACGTGGCTCACCGCGAGCTGGCCGGCCTCCTTCAGGTAGTCGAAGCCCGAGAACCAGAAGCGCCCGGAGCCGCCGAGCCAGGGCCAGCCCTCGGTGAAAGCCAGCGAATAGCCCACCGCGAACCAGGTCAGCGAGACCGTCGAGGCGATCGCCACCACCGCGGCCATGGTGGCCAGCACGTTCTTGCGGCGCACCATGCCCGCGTAGAAGAGAGCGATGCCGGGCAGCGTCATCAGCAGCACCAGCGCGGTCGAGGTCATCATCCATGCGGTGTCTGCCGCGTTGATGGAGGCTTGCGGTGCCAGGGCCATGGTCGCTTTCTTCTTCATGTGGTGGACTCAGGCGCCCCGTGCACAAGTCGTGCCACGTCGTTAACTATCAGAAACACTTTGGTTTGCAAATCGGGCTTCCCGCGTAAGGCAAAGCGGGTAATTCCCTATGCACTGAGGCGGTGCGTGCCCCTAAAGTCTGCGCACTCGCGAACGGGCCCTGCTCGTGTGCCGAGGGTCCGAGGAGACAATCCCCCCTAGCAACAATAAAAATTCTTCAAAGGCTCCGTACGAGATGCCTGTTCGACTTTGAAAGGCGCCGCTGGTCGGCGCCTTTTTTATTTCCGCGAAGGCTTGAGGCCCGGGCCTTTTCAGCTACTTTTTCGATAGCGCCCGGGTGAGACAATCCAGCCCCTATGGAAATGCTGGTGGTGACAGGCGCCTCTGCGCTCGCGGGTTTTGTCGATTCGATCGTTGGCGGAGGCGGGCTGATCCTGGTGCCCGCGCTGTTCGCCGTTTTTCCGGGCGCACCGCCCGCGACCCTGCTGGGCACCAACAAGAGCGCGTCCATCTGGGGCACGGCCGCCGCCGCGGCCCAGTTCAGCCAGCGGGTGCAGATGCGCTGGGGCGCGCTGTGGCCGGCCGCGCTGCTCGGCTTTGCCGGCTCGATGCTGGGCGCCTGGGGCGTCACCATGTTTCCGGGCGACTTCCTGCGCAAGGCGCTGCCGCTCATCCTGCTGGGCGTGCTGCTGTACACGCTGGCGCGCAAGGACATGGGCCGCATGCACGCGCCGCGCTTCTCCGGACGCGCCGAGACGCTGGCGGCCTGCACCATCGGCCTGTCGATCGGGCTGTACGACGGCTTCTTCGGGCCGGGTGCGGGCAGCTTCCTGGTGTTCCTCTTCGTGCGCTGGATGGGCTACGACTTCCTCAACGCCTCGGCTTCGGCCAAGATCATCAACACGCTGACCAACGCCGCCGCGCTGATCCTGCTGGCGGCCAAGGGCCACGTCTGGTGGCACTACGGGCTGGTGATGGCTGTGGCCAACGTGGCCGGCAGCGTGCTGGGCGCGCGGGTTGCACTGAAGCACGGCGCGGGCTTCGTGCGGGTGGTGTTCATCGTGGTGGTGAGCGCGCTGATACTGAAGACCGCCTACGACGCATTCCTGAAATAGCGCAACACGAAAGTCGCCCGATGTCCTCTCCCCAAGATCCCGTCGAGCGGCCCGTTCCCGTCAGCTTCTGGCAGGCCTTCGGCTACTGGCTCAAGCTGGGCTTCATCAGCTTCGGCGGGCCGGCCGGGCAGATCGCGCTGATGCACCAGGAGCTGGTGGAGCGCAGGCGCTGGATCTCGGAGAAGCGATTCCTCCACGCCCTCAACTACTGCATGCTGCTGCCCGGCCCCGAGGCCCAGCAACTCGCCACCTACATCGGCTGGCTCATGCACCGCACCTGGGGCGGCATCGCGGCGGGGGCGCTGTTCGTGCTGCCCTCGCTCTTCATCCTGGTCGCGCTGTCGTGGGTCTACATGGCCTACGGGCAGGTGCCGGCGGTGGCGGGGCTGCTGTACGGCGTGAAGCCTGCCGTGACGGCCATCGTGCTGTTCGCGGCTTGGCGCATCGGCTCGCGGGTGCTGAAGAACGCATGGCTCTGGGCGATCGCGGCGGCGGCCTTCGCGGCGATCTTCGCGCTGAGCGTGCCCTTTCCGCTGATCGTGCTCGCGGCCGCAGCCATCGGCTATTTCGGCAGCCGGGTGGCGCCCGAGCGCTTCGCGCCCGGCGGCGGGCATGGCGCGGCGGTGGCTTCCGCCGGCCCGGCGCTTATCGACGACGACACCCCCACGCCCGCGCATGCTCGCTTCGGCTGGGGCCGCTTCTGGCGCGTGCTGGGCGTGTTCCTCGCGCTGTGGCTGGGCGCCATGGGCGTGCTCACGGCGCTGTACGGCTGGCACGGCACGCTCACGCAGATGGGCTGGTTCTTCACCAAGGCCGCGCTGCTGACCTTCGGCGGCGCCTATGCGGTGCTGCCCTACGTCTTCCAGGGCGCCGTCGACCACTACGGCTGGCTCGGCGCCACGCAGATGATCGACGGCCTCGCGCTGGGCGAGACCACGCCGGGGCCGCTGATCATGGTGGTGTCCTTCGTGGGCTTCGTCGGCGGCTGGAACCAGGCGCTGTTCGGCACCGGTTCGCTTTTCACTGCGGGCGCGGTGGCGGCGACGGTGGTGAGCTTCTTCACCTTCCTGCCGTCGTTCCTCTTCATCCTGCTGGGCGGTCCCTTCATCGAGTCGACGCACGGCAACCTGAAGCTCACCGCGCCGCTCACGGCCATCACCGCGGCGGTGGTGGGCGTGATCGTCAACCTGGCGGTGTTCTTCGCCTGGCACGTGCTGTGGCCGAAGGGGGCGGGCGGCGGCTTCGACGCGGCATCGGCGGCGATCGGGCTGATCGCCGCCGTGGCGCTGTTCCGCTTCAAGGCCGGTGTGATCCCGGTGGTGCTCGCCTCGGCCCTGCTGGGGCTGGCGTGGCAGCTGTTGTTGCTGCCTTTGCTCGTGCGCTGAGGCTCAATCCTCTACAAACGCCTCTTCGCGCTTGGCCTTGATGGCCGGGAGAAGCACGATGCCCAGCAGCAGGACAGCAGCGATCAGGAGCCCCGCCGACAGCGGCCGCGTGACGAATACGCTCCACGCCCCGCGTGACAGCAGCAGCGCCCGGCGCAGGTTCTCTTCCATCATCGGCCCCAGGATGAAGCCCAGCAGCAGCGGCGCGGGCTCGGTGCGCAGCTTGATGAAGAGGTAGCCGATGAAGCCGAAGGCCGCCACCATCCACACGTCGAAGGTGTTGTTGTTGGTCGAGTACACGCCGATCGCGCAGAACAGCACGATGGCCGGGAACAGGAACTTGTAGGGCACCGTCAGCAGCTTGATCCACATGCCGATCAGCGGCAGGTTCAGGATGATCAGCATCGCGTTGCCGATCCACATGGAGGCGATCAGGCCCCAGAAGAGCTCCGGGTTGCTGGTCATCACCTGCGGTCCCGGCTGGATGTTGTGGATGGTCATCGCGCCCACCATCAGCGCCATCACCGCGTTGGGCGGAATGCCAAGCGTCAGCAGCGGGATGAAGGAGGTCTGCGCGCCGGCGTTGTTGGCCGACTCCGGCGATGCGACGCCGCGGATGTTGCCCTTGCCGAAGGCCACTTCGCCGGGGCGCATGCGGATCTTCTTCTCCAGCGCGTAGGAGGCGAAGGAGGCCAGCAGCGCGCCGCCGCCCGGCAGGATGCCCAGTGCCGAGCCCAGCGCAGTGCCGCGCAGCACCGCGGGCAGCATGCGCTTGAAGTCGTCCTTGGTGGGCCACAGGCCCTTGACCTTGTGCGTGAACACCTCGCGCTCGTCGTCGGGCTGCGAGAGGTTGCCGATGATCTCGCCGTAGCCGAACACGCCCATGGCGATGACCACGAAGCCGATGCCGTCGGTGAGCTCCGGAATGTCGAAGCTGTAGCGCGCCACGCCCGAGTTGACGTCGGTGCCCACGATGCCCAGCAGCAGGCCCAGCACGATCATCGCCACCGCCTTCAGCAGCGAGCCCGAAGCCAGCACCACCGCGCCGATCAGGCCCAGCACCATCAGCGAGAAATACTCGGCCGGGCCGAACTTGAAGGCCAGTTCGGTCAGCGGCGGCGCGAAGGCGGCCAGGATCAGCGTACCGACGCAGCCCGCGAAGAACGAGCCCAGGCCGGCGGCGGCGAGTGCCGGGCCCGCGCGGCCCTGCCTTGCCATCTGGTAGCCGTCGATGCAGGTGACCACCGACGAGGACTCTCCCGGCAGGTTCACCAGGATGGCGGTGGTGGAGCCCCCGTACTGGGCGCCGTAGTAGATGCCGGCCAGCATGATCAGCGCCGACACCGGCGGCAGCGCATAGGTGGCCGGCAGCAGCATCGCGATGGTTGCGACGGGGCCGATGCCCGGGAGCACGCCGATCAGCGTGCCAAGGATGCAGCCGATCAGGCAGTACAGCAGGTTGGTGAAGGTGAACGCGACGCCGAAGCCGGTCGCGAGGTTGTTGAAGAGTTCCATGGCGGTGTGCTCCTCAACCTGCGATGAAGGTGGGCCAGACCTGGATCTGCAGCTTCAGCGCCCAGATGAACGCCACGTAGCTGCCGGCCGCCAGGATGGTCGCGAGGATCAGCACGTCGCGCAGCCTGAAGTGCTCGCCCGCCATGCTGGAGATGATGGTGAGCGCGTAGATCGCGATGATCATGCCCATGGCCGGCAGCCCGATGCTGGGCAGCCCGCCCAGCAGCACGCCGAAGGCGAGGTTGGCGCCGAGCACGAAGGCCAAAGGCTTCCAGGCCCACTTGCCGATCGGGTCGCCGTCGGTGGTCTCGACCACCATCGCCTGGAACATGATGATCGCGCCCAGCACCGCCAGCAGGATGCCCAGCATGAGCGGGAAGTAGCCCGGCCCCATGCGCGCGCCGTCGCCGATGGTGTAGGTGGTCGCGCCGATGGCGAAGGCGCCTCCCACGGTGGTGAACATGACTCCCGAAAAGAAGTCCGCCTGGCTCTTTATCCGCATGTCTCGCTCCTCTTGTATTGGGGAAACGAGGGTCGATCTGCGCGCCTGACCGTTGGCTGACCGGTGCGGTACGAACAAATGCGTACCGCATGGCAAGGGTTCTCCCCGGGGCCGGGGTGTCCCGGAAACGAAAAAAGCTCCCGGAGGAGCTTTTTCATTCAGAGGCCCGAGGGCCCTGGAGGGGGTTCGACTCAGTAGCCGCCGCGGCCGCCGCCGCCGTAGCCGCCACCGCCGCCACCGTAGCCGCCGCCACCGCTGCGGTCGCCACCGTAGCCACCGCGGTCGCCGCCGTAGCCACCGCCACCGCTGCGGCCGCCGCCGCCGTAGCCGCCACCACCACCGCCGTAGCCGCCGCCACCGCTACGGGGGGGACGGGCTTCCATCGGACGGGCTTCGTTCACCGTCAGGGCGCGGCCCTGCAGGGGTTGGCCGTTCATGGCTTCGATGGCTGCGAGCGCTTCGGCATCCGTGCCCATTTCGACGAAGCCGAAGCCCTTCGAACGGCCGGTGTCACGTTCCATCATGACCTTGGCACTGACGATCGAGCCGAATTCGCCGAAGGCTTGTTCGAGATCGTTGTCGCGGATCGAGTAGGCGAGGTTGCCCACGTAAAGTTTCTTGCCCATTGAGGGACTCCTGATTCAAACCAACAAAAAAACAAAAAAGCGATGGAGTCCCAGAATCACAACAAACAAGAACTGCGCTGTGGCGCGAAACTGACCGATCACCAAATTACGTGCACGGGAGCCGCAATGCGACTCACTGACACGTAGCGGGCATTATCCAGCCCGATTTCGAAAAAGATGTGGCGAAATCGCGCCTTATCGGGAAACTCCCCGTTCCGGAGGGCGGTTTCGCAACGGTTTCAGCAGCCCGGAAAGCCCGTTGTGGTCTATTTCATGCATCAGGGCGAGCAGCCGGCCGATTTCTCCCGAGGGAAAACCCTCGCGTGCGAACCAGCTCAGGTAGTTGCCGGGCAGGTCGGCAATCAGCGTGCCCTTGTGCTTGCCGAAGGGCATTTCGAGCGTTACCAGCCGTTGCAGGTCTTCGGGGTTCATGGAGCGCTCAGCCTCCCGCGCGCTTGACCGTATGGCCCAGCTTCACCAGCGCTGCGATCACCGTTTCGCGGTGGTCGCCCTGGATCTCGATGGTGCCGTCCTTCACCGTGCCGCCCGTGCCGCAGGCCGTCTTGAGCTGCTTGCCCAGCGCCAGCAGGGCCGCCGCATCGAGCGCCATGCCCTTCACTACCGTCACGCCCTTGCCTTTGCGGCCCTTTGTCTCGTGCGACACGCGCACAATGCCGTCGGTGGCCGGCGTGCCGCGCGCCTTTTCGAGCTCCTTGCAGCGGCAACGGGCCACGGGCTCGCCGCAACCGGGGCACATGCGTCCGCCCCCGTCGGTGGAATACACCAGGGTGCTGCCGCCGGACTGGCCGGTGCGCTGCTGTTTCATCGTCGACATCCGATACGCCTCTTTCTGCTTTCGATCTTTCTCTCTCTTCGCCCGCCGCGCTCATACACATGCCATTCGACTCACTGGGCCTGGCCCCCGCGCTCGTGCAGGCCGCCGCCCGAAGCGGCTTTTCCACGCCGACGCCCATCCAGGCCGCGGCCATTCCCGCCATTCTGCAAGGCCGCGACCTGCGGGGCTCGGCACAGACCGGCTCCGGCAAGACCGCCGCATTCTCCCTGCCCCTGCTGCAGCGCCTGACCGAGCAGCGTGAGGGCCCGCGCCGCGTTCGCGCGCTCGTGCTGGTGCCCACGCGCGAACTCGCGGGCCAGGTCGGCGACACCATGCACGACCTGGCGCAGCACCTGCCCGAGCGCCTGAAGATAGTCACCGCCTTCGGCGGCGTGTCGATCAACCCGCAGATGATGAGCCTGCGCGGCGGCGCCGACATCGTCGTCGCCACCCCCGGGCGGCTGCTGGACCTGGCGGAGCACAACGCGCTCAGGCTGGACGCGGTCGCCATGCTCGTGCTCGACGAGGCCGATCGCCTTTTCGACCTGGGTTTCGCCGAGGAACTCGGACGCATCCTCGAACTGCTGCCGAAGCGGCGCCAGAACCTGTTCTTCTCCGCCACCTTCCCGCCGGCCATCCAGGCGCTGGCCGACGGCATGCTGCGCGACCCCGCCATCGTCGACGTGCAGGGCGAGCCGGGCACCGCGCCCGACATCGTGCAGCGCGTGATCGAGGTCGACGCGAGCCGTCGCACCCAGCTGCTGCGCCACCTGCTCGAGCAGCACGAGAACGAGTGGGACCGCGTGCTGGTCTTCGTCGCCACCCAGCACGCGGCGCAGACCGTGGCCGAGAAGCTCTACCGCAACGGCATCTACGCCGTGCCCTTCCATGGCGACATCGCGCAGGGCACCCGCAGCAACATCCTCTCGCAGTTCAAGCAGAGCCGGTGGGACGTGGTGATCGCCACCGACCTCGCCGCGCGCGGCATCGACATCGCGCAGCTGCCCGTGGTCGTCAACTACGACCTGCCGCGCTCGCCGACCGACTACATCCACCGCATCGGCAGGACCGGGCGCGCGGGAGAGCGCGGCCTGGCGATCAGCTTCGTGAGCGCGGCCACCGAGGCCCATTTCCGCCTGATCGAGAAACGCAACGACCTGCGGCTGCCGCGCGAGCGCGTCGAGGGCTTCGAGCCGACGGAAACCGCGCCGCCGATGGTGGACGCCTCGGGCACGGGGGGGATCAAGGGGAAGAGGCCGAGCAAGAAGGACAAGCTGCGGGCGGCTGCTGCGAAGGCCGCGGCAGCGACGAAGACCTCAGGCGCCGACTGATCCGTCCGGTGCGGCGTGGAACTCGCCGGGCGAATGCCTCGCCAGCTCCGCCAGCAGCAGCGTCCACGCGCGTGTGCCTTCGCGGATCGACTGCAGCCTGAAGAACTCGTTCGGCGCGTGCACGTCCTCGTCGGGCAGGTTGAAGCCGAACATCAGCGTGTCGATGCCCAGCATCTCCTTGAAGATCGACGTCACCGGAACGCTCGCGCCGAGCCGTACGTGGATGGGGCGAGTGCCGGTCTCGCGCTCCAGTACCGCTTCGGCCGCGCGTACCAGCGGATGAGTGGGCGCGAGCGTCGATGCGGGGGAACCTTCGCTGATGGCGATCACGTCGAGCGTGCAGCCGGGCGGGCAGTGCCGGCGCAGGTGGGCCAGCACCGAGCGGACGACCGCGCCTGCATCCTGCCCGGCGACCACGCGCACGGTGAGCTTGGCCTGCGCCTCGCAAGGCACGATGGTCTTGCCGCCCCCGCCGGTGTAGCCGCCCCAGAGGCCGTTCACGTCGAGCGCGGGCCGCAAGGTGATGCGTTCGCGCGCGGTGTAGCCGGGCTCGCCGTGCGCGCTGCCGCCCACGTCGCAGAAGAACGCAGCTTCGTCGTACGGAAACGCCGCGGTGTCGGCGCGCTGCCTGTCGGTGGGCGGCACCGCGCCGTCGTGGAAGCCTTGCACGGCCACGCCCCCGTCCGCGTCGTGCAGCGATGCGATCAGCCGCGCCATCTCGTGCAGCGCGTTGCGCACGCCGCCGCCGTAGCGGCCCGAGTGCAGGTCCTTGTGCGCGGTGCGCAGCCGCACCTCGAGCTGCGCGTTGCCGCGCGCGCCGGTGTTGACGGTGGGCACGCTGGCGCTCGCGCGGCCGCCGTCGGCGGAAAGCACCGCATCGGCCTGCAGCCGCGCACGATGCCGGGCGACGATGGCCCGCAGCGAAGGGCTGCCGGTTTCTTCCTCGCCTTCGAGGAACACCTTGATGTTCACCGGGCAGCGGCCGTGCACCGACAGGAAGGCGGCGATGACTTCGAGCGCGATGGCGGTCGAGCCTTTCACGTCGGAGGTGCCGCGGCCGTAGAGCCGGCCGTCGATCTCGGTCGGTTCGAACGGCGGCGTGCGCCACTGCTCGAGCGGGTCGGCCGGCTGCACGTCGTAGTGGCCGTAGACCATCAGCGTGGGCCGCCCCGGCGCGCCGTTCCATTCGCCGTACACGGCCGGCTCGCCATCGCCGTCGAGCAGGCGCACGCCGCAAAGGCCCATGCGCCGAAGCCGCTCGACGAGGAAGCCTCGCGCCTCGTGCATGCCCTGTGCGAAGGCCGGATCGGCGCTCACGCTCGGGATGCGCAGGAAGGCCTTGAGCCATTCCACGATCTCGGGCTGGCGCGCGTCGAGGTGGTCGATGATCTGCTGTGGTTCGTTCATGGGCGTGGCGCGGCTGCGTACTGGCATCAGTACAAAGGCGGGAACACGGCCGGCCCCCACAGCGTGTCGCACTTGTGCGTGTGCTCGAAGGCATTGCTCGACATCTTGACTGCCGGGTAGCTGAAGTCGATCAGCGCCCGGTCGGCCGGCCCGGTGAAGCGCGGCCAGCGCGTGGGGATGTTGCGGCCGTCGCCGTTCGGGTCGCCGGTCTTCGCGAAGTTGAGCAGGTACGCGCGCATCTGCGTCGCGAGCGCCTTGCGTTGCGCGGTGGTTGTCGCCTCCGGTGCGACTGTGCTGCCGGGATCGAAGTACGGGTAGCTGGTCAGCGCGTCGACGGTGCCGGTGAAGTAGTAGCTGTCCATGCCGTGGGCCGTGCCGTAGTAGAAGCCCGTGGGGCTTGCCGGGAACGAAAGCTGCGGATCGGTCAGCTCCCAGCCGTACACCGGTACCCACGCTGACAGCGCATCGCGCCGCGCGCTGTTCCCGCAGGCGTACATCGCATCGCCCATGGCCCGGGCGATGCCCTGCGCCGGCACCGCGTAGTTGCCGACCGGGTAGGCCGCCTCGATGGCCGTGGTGTCGTAGCCGGCCGGAGCGAGGCCGCGCAGGTACAGCGGGTAGTAGGCGGCGCTGAGCTTCGTGTCGACGAACAGCGTGCCTTCGTCGAACACGCCGCCGATCATCACCGGCACCTGGTTGAAGTTGCCGCTCTCGAATGCGCGCGCGGGCACCTGCGTGATGACCTGCGCATCCACCGTCGGGCGCCACTTGAGCCCGCCCTGCGCGAGCAGCGCGGACACCGGAAGCGCCCGCAGGCACGCCACCACGTCGGCCGCGCCCGTGCAGCCGAGGTTGGCCACGGCGGTATCGCCCACCGCGAGAGAGGTGTCCATGCTCGGGTTCGAGTACTCCGCCGCGCCTCCGCTCTGCATCACCGCACGCTTGAATAGGCCCTTGGCCTTGGGCGACTGCAGCAGCGAGAAGCTCTGCGTCGCGCCCGCCGATGTGCCCCACAACGTGACGTTGCCAGCATCCCCGCCGAAGGCCGCGATGTTCCTTTTGACCCAGCCGAGCGCGGCCAGTTGGTCCATCACCGCGAAGTTGCCGAGGCTGCCATCCTTGTTGGCCGCGCGCAGCGCCTTGTTCGCCAGATAACCGAGCGCGCCCAGCCGGTAGTTGAAGCTCACGACCACCACGCCCTGGCTGGCCAGCGGGCTCGGTCCCATCTCGCCGGAGCCCAGCGTGAACGCGCCGCCGTGGATGTAGAACACCACCGGCAGAGCGGCGCCGGGCTGCGTTCCGGCCGGCTTCCACACGTTGATGTAGAGGCAGTCCTCGGCGATCGGCGACGACACCGCGCCAGGGGCCTGGGGGCAGGCATTGCCGAAGGCCCTGGCCTGCAGAGTGTCGGCATGCGCGGCCGGCGGCTGCGGCGGTGCCCAGCGCAGTGCGCCCACCGGCGGCTGCGCATAGGGAATGCCGAGGAAGGACACCATCTCCGCGCTCGCAGTGCCGGCGACCTTGCCTTCGGTCGTCATCGCGATGGTCGTGTCTTGGGCGGGGGGCGCCGCCGCCGGCGCGGGGCTGGCGGCAGGCGCGGGCGGCGGCAGGATACCGGCGAATCCGCCGCCGCCGCCGCTGCCACCCCCGCCGCAGGCGGAGAGCGACAGCGCGACCAGCAGCGCCAGGCAACGGGTTTGTCTCGTCTTCATGGGAACACCTCTTTGAATAGTTGGAATGAGGAAGAGGGAGCGGGCAGGGCCGGCCGTCAGGGCGACTCGTAGCCGATGGCCTTGACCAGATCGCGGTAGCGGGCGATCTCCGCCGCGTAGAACTTCTCGCCCGCCTCGAGGCCCATCGGCTCGAACACGGTCTTGGCCTGCGATTCCAGCTGTGCCCGCGCGTGCGGGTTCTTCAGCGCCGCGCCGATGGCCGCGTTGAGCCGCTCGGCAATGGGACGCGGCGTGCCCTTGCGCACCATGTACGAGGTCCAGATGCCGAAGTCGAAGTCCTTCATGTCCCGGCTCTGCGCGCTGGTCTGCAGCATGTCGAAGGGCGGCGGCAGGCGCCTGCCCGGCGAGAGGGAGCCGATCACGCGCAGCCGTCCCTGCTTCACGTAGTCGGCATAGAAGGCCTGGTACGGCATGAAGGCGAAGTCGATCTGCCCGCCGATCAGGTCCTGGATGATCGGCGCGCCGCCCTTGTAGGGCACGTGCGTGACCGGTGCGCCGGTGCGCTTCGTGAAGAGCTCACCGAGCAGGTGGTACAGCGTGCCCGCGCCCGGCGTGCCGTAGCTCAGCGGCGCGTCCTTGCGCGAGCGCGCGAGCGTCACGAACTCATCCAGCGTCTGCACCGGCAGGGCGCTGTTCACCACCAGCACCAGCGGCGACGTGGCCACCGGCGCGATCCACTGGAAGTCTTCCGGCCTGTAGCGCGTGCTCCTGTTGACCAGGCCCGACAGGATCAGCTCGTTGGGCGAGCCCTGGAACAGGTAGTAGCCGTCGGCCGGCGCCGCCAGCACCTTGTTGGCCGCGATGGCGCCGGTCGCGCCGCCGAGGTTCTCGACGATCACCTGTCCGCCCAGTTCCTTGCCGACCAGGTCGTTCAGCGCCCGCGCGGTGAAGTCGCTGGCCGCGCCGGCAGGGTAGGGAACCATCATCGTGACGACCTTCGCCGGGTAGGGCGCCTGCGCCATCGCCGCCGTCGCCGCGCAGCCTAGAAGAGCCAGCGCGCCGAGCCATTGACCGAACCGCTTCATGGGAAATTCCTTGGTCCAAAGTAGTACGCGATGGATGCTAGGAATCGGGGTTCTATCTGTCCAATGCATTGTTTTTGTCATTACCATGAGTGCATCTCATGCCTATGACGACGGCATTCGACTCGCCATGAACCTCCAGCAACTCGATCACCTGCTCGCGCTCGCCGAAACAGGCTCCTTCAGTAGGGCTTCCGAGAAAGTGCACTTGACGCAGCCCGCGCTGAGCCGAAGCATCCAGATGCTTGAGCAGGAGTTGGGCATGCAACTCGTCGATCGCGTCGGCAAGCGCAACGAGCTCACGCCCTTCGGCGCGATGGTGCTGGCGCGGGCCAAGCGCATCTCGATGGAGGCGCACGAGCTCAAACGCGCCGCCGCGCTGCAGGCCGAAGGGCAGGCCGGATCGGTGAGGCTCGGGCTGGGTGCGGCGCCGGGCGCGTTGTTCTCGTCGCCGCTCCTGATCCACATGCTGCGCAACCATCCGAAGGTCGGGCTGCAGCTGCACGGCGGCGGACCGGAGCTGCAGCTTGCGGCCCTGCGCGCGCGCAATCTCGATGCCGTGGTGCTCACGTACCGCGCCGTCTTGCCGCGCGAGGACCTGAGCATCGAGGTGCTGCCGACCATGCGCTCGGGCTTCGTCTGCAGGCGCGACCATCCATTGCTGAAGCAGGGGCGCAGCAAGCCGGTGCGCTTCGGTGACCTGGCTCGCTATCCGGTGATCTCGACCATGGTGAGCGACGACGTGGCACGCATCCTGGTCGAGCGCTACGGCAGCGACGCGAGCCCGCAGCGCTGGCTGCATGTTTCATCTGAAGACATCGGCGCGCTGATCGAGGCCGTGCGCAACACCGATGCCGTCTTCCTGGGCGTACTCGCAGCCACGCGTGCGCTGCAGGACAGCGGTGAGCTGTCGGAACTGCGGGTGACTCCGGCAGCCGGGCTCAGCGCCCAGTTCGCCTTCGTCACGCTCGAAGGCCGAACCGAGGCGCCTGCGCTGCGGCTGGTGCGCGAGTTCTGTGTCGGACTCGCGCAGGCCGGCGCCGATCAGCCCACCGCGTAATCCACCTGATGCCGCGCGATCCGCAGATCGCCCAGCTCTTCACGCACGCGCAGGTGCGCCGGATGCGTGGCATAGCCGTCGAGCGAAGCCTGGCTGTCGAACTCGCTGTAGAGCACCACGTCGCAGGCGTAGCCCACGCGGCTCGAATCGACGCCGACCTCGATGTGCAGCAGGCCGGGTATCTGCCCGCGCAGCGATTCGAACTTGCGCTTGAGCAGCTGGGTGGCCCGCGCCTTTTCTTCGGGCGTGTCTGCGCGCAGGTCCCACATCACGATGTGCTTCAGCATGGCGCTCGCGTGCCCGTGGCGGGCTCGCCGAAAGAAAGATGGGGAATGAAGGTCACACGGGCTCCTGCTGCCTGGCTTGGCGCGACCGATGGTAAGCATGGCATCGCGCCCGGCGAGCCGCGCCTGTGAAGAACAGTTTTCCGCTTTCCCCGCTTCTTCCTTCTGTTGCCTCTACAGCCAGCCCAGCTGCTTCGCCGCCAGCTCCTTCATGACTTCCTCGGCCCCGCCGCCGATCATCATCACCTTCACTTCGCGGTAGATGCGCTCGCTCACGGTGCCGCGCATGAAGCCCATGCCGCCGAGGATCTGCACCGCCTGGTCGGCGCAGAACTGCATGGTCTGCGTCGCGTGGTTCTTCAGCATGCATATCTGCGCCACCCATTCGGGGGCGTTGTGGCGGCCTGCGGCTTCCAGCGCATCGCCCTGCGCCGACACCGCTTCGATCCACGCCTCGGTGGAGGCGATGCGCATCTGCATGTCGACGAGCTTGTGGCGCACCGCCTGGTGCCCGATGAGCGGGGCGCCGAAGGCCTTTCGCTCGCGGGCCCAGGCCAGCGCCTCGTCGAGGCAGGCCTGCGAGAAGCCCAGCGCGCCCGCGGCGAGGCCGATGCGCTCGCCGTTGAAGTTGCCCATGATCATGCGGAAACCTTCGCCTTCGTTGCCGAGCAGGTAGCGCGCGGGCACGCGCACGTTGTCGAAGTGCAGGGTGGCGGTGTCGGAGCACAGCCAGCCCATTTTCGACAGCCGCGTGCGCGTGAGGCCGACCGCGTCGCCCGGCACCAGCAGCATCGAGATGCCGCCCGCACCGCGGCCTTCGCCGGTGCGCACGGCCACGGTGATCCAGTCGGCGCGCATGCCCGAGGTGATGAAGGTCTTCTCGCCGTTGACCACGTAGTGATCTCCGTCGCGCCTTGCCGTGGTGCGCAGCGCCGCCACGTCGGAGCCGCCGCCGGGCTCGGTGATGGCGAGCGCCGCGATCTTCTCGCCGCGCAGCACCAGCGGCACGACCTCGCGGCGCACCGCGTCGCTGGCATGCAGCACCACGGGCGGCAGGCCGATGTTGTGCGAGAACAGGCTGGCGAGCACGCCGCCGCTCTTGCCATGGCGCGCGAGCGCGACCCATGCCGGCAGCTTGAGCGAATACGAGGCCGGCGTGCCGCCGAGTTCTTCCGGATAGCCCAGGCCCAGCAGGCCCAGTTCGGCGGCGCGTGCATAGAGCGCGCGCGGAAACTCGCCCGCATCGTCCCAGGCCTGCACGTTCGGCGCGATCTCGCTTTCGGCGAAGCGCCGCACCGTGTCGGCCAGCGCGGCGCGGTCGGCTTGCAGCTCGGCGTCCATGCGACCGGCTTCCTGCTAGCCGCGCGGCGGGCGCTTGGCGATGCCCATGGTCTTGGCGAGGATGCCCAGCATCACCTCGTCCGCGCCGCCGCCGATGGAGCCCAGCCGGCCGTCGCGGTACAGGCGCGAGACGCGGTTCTCCAGCGTGAATCCCATGCCGCCCCAGAACTGCAGGCAGGTGTCGGCCACCTGCCGTGTGAGGCGGCCGGTCTTGAGCTTGGCCATCGAGGCGAGCTCGAGCACGTCCTCGCCCTTCACGTGCAGGTCGCACGCGCGGTAGGTGAGCGCGCGCAGCGCCTCCACCTCGGTCTTGAGCTCGGCGAGCTTGAACTGCACCCACTGCTGGTCGGCCAGCGTGGAGCCGAACATCTGGCGCTGCTGCGCCCACTCGATGGTCTGGGCGATGCAGTCTTCCATCGGCTCCAGCGAACTCGCGGCCGCCCAGAGGCGCTCTTCCTGGAACTGCTGCATCTGGTAGACGAAACCCTGGCCCTCCTCGCCGATGCGGTAGCGCTGCGGCACGCGCACGTTGTCGAAGTAGATGAGGCCGGTGTCGCTCGAATTCATGCCGATCTTGCGCAGCTTCTTCGCCTTCTCGATGCCGGGGCTGTCCATCGGCACCATGACCAGCGACTTGTTGCGGTGCACGGGCCCGTCGCCGGTGTTGACCAGCATGCACATCCAGTCGGCTTGCAGGCTGTTGGTGATCCACATCTTCTGGCCGCTGATGAGGTAGTCGCCGCCGTCCTTGCGCGCATGGCTCTTCAGGCCCGCCACGTCGCTGCCCGCGCCGGGCTCGCTCACGCCGATGCAGCCGACCATGTCGCCCGCGATGGCGGGCGCCAGGAACTCGCGGCGCAACTCGTCGCTGCCGAAGCGCGCGAGCGCGGGCGTGCACATGTCGGTCTGCACGCCGATGGCCATCGGCACGCCGCCGCAGGAGATGTGGCCCAGCGCCTCGGCCATGGCCATCGCGTACGAATAGTCCAGGCCCGCGCCGCCAAAGGCCTCTGGCTTGTTCAGGCCCAGCATGCCGAGGTTGCCGAGCTTCTTGAAGACCTCGTGCGCGGGGAAGATCTCGGCCTCTTCCCACTCGTCCACGTGCGGGTTGATCTCGTCGTCGATGAAGCGGCGCAGGGTCTTCTGGATCTCGAGGTGTTCGTGGCTGTACTGCATGAAATGGTCTCCGGTCGGTCGTTCTCTACTCGTCCTGGAACACGCGCGGCGCCTGGGCCAGGTGGAAGCCGTCGAATGGCTTCACCGCCGCACGCTGCTGCGCCTGCGCATCAGGAATAGCCATCGGCCAGCCCATGCGCACCTGCGGGCGCGCGCCGTCCACGCGCAGCACGCTGCCGCTGACGAAGCTCGCGGCGGGACAAAGCAGGAAGACGATGGCGGCGGAGGTCTCGGCCTCGTTGCCAAAGCGGCCCGCAGGCACGGTCTTGCGCATGGCGCGCAGCATGTCGCCGGCCTCGGGCGGGTAGTGGTCCATGCCGCTGGAGGCGATGTAGCCCGGCGCCACCGCGTTCACGCGCACGCCGCTCGCGGCCCATTCGAGCGCGGCCGTCTCGGTGAAGCTCACCATGCCCGCGCGCGCCGCGCCACTGTGTCCCATGTTGGGCATGGAGCCCCAGATGTCGGCCACGATGTTGACGATGGCGCCGCCGTTGGCCTGCATGCTCTGCAGGTAGCACTCGCGCGCGACCAGGAAGCCGCCCGTGAGGTTGGTGTGGATCACCGCCTCCCAGCCCTTGGCCGAGATCGCATGCAGCGGCGTGATGTACTGGCCGCCCGCGTTGTTGACCAGCCCGTCGATGCGGCCGTGCGCGGCGACAACGGCGGCGATGGCCGAGCGCACCGCGTCCTCGTTGCGGATGTCGAAGGCCTGCGTGGAGGCCTTGCCGCCGGCGGCCTCGATCTCGGCGCGCACCGCGTCGAGCTTCTCGGGCTTGCGGCCGACCAGCACCACCTGCGCGCCCAGCGCGGCGAGCTCGTGCGCGGTGCAGCGGCCGATGCCGGAGCCGCCGCCTGTGACGACGATGACCTGCCCGTCGAACAGGCCGGGGGCGAAGACGGAGCGGTAGTGGGAGGAGGGAGCGTTCATGTGAATGGTTTTCGCAAAGACGTGGGCTGGTTCCCGTCACGCATCGGCGACCTGCGCGACCACATGCCGCGCCGCCACCTGCGCGCCCACCGCGACATGCAGGGCGACCTTGCCGGCGCGCGGCGCGCAGTGCACGTGCTCCATCTTCATCGCTTCGAGCGTGACCAGCGGCTGGCCCGCCGCGACGGCCTCGCCCTCGGCCACCAGCAGCGCGATTACGCGGCCGTTCATGGAGGCGCGCAGCAGGCCGTCGCCGCCATCGGCGCCGGCTCGGGTGGCCGGCACGTGAGTGAGGTCGTCGAGGCGGTGAGCCTGTCCGTCGAAGTGGAAGAACACGCGGCCGTCATGCCGCGCGACGAAGGCTTTTGCCGAAAGTCCGTTGCACGAGAAGCGCAGGCTGCCGTCGCCGGGCATGTCGAGCAGCGAGAGCTGCACCGGCGCCTGGCCGTCCAGCGCGATGTCGAAGCGGCCGGCGCCGCGCGGCGTCACCCGGGCGGCGTGCACCGTGCCGTCGAGCTCGAAGCGCAGGGCGTTGGGCAGCGTGTGCGCCAGCGGCGAAGGCCAGCCGCGTTCGTCGAGCTGCAGCAGCAGTGCGGCGAGCAGCGCGGCGCGGGTCTGACTTGCTTCGTCGGCGGCGAGCAGCGCGTCGATGTGGTCGGCCACGAAGGCGGTCGTCGCCTCGCCGCTTGCGAACACCGCATGCGACAGCGTGCGCTCCAGCAGCTGCTGGTTGGTCGGTATGCCGAGTGCGATGGTGTCCTGCAGGCCGGCCAGGAGCCGCTGCCTCGCGTCCTCCCGCGTGCCGCCGTGGGCGACCAGCTTGGCGATCATCGAGTCGTAGAAGGGCGGTACCTCGGCGCCGTCGCGCAGAGCGTGCTCGGTGCGCAGCGCGGCGGAAGGCCGCCAAGCCGCGAGCGTGCCGCTCTGCGGCATGAAGCCCTGCCGCGGATCTTCGGCGCACAGGCGCACCTCGATCGCGTGGCCGGAGAAGCGCACGTCCTGCTGCGCGATCGGCAGCGGCTCGCCGGCCGCGACGCGCAATTGCAGACCGACCAGGTCGAGGCCCGTCACCGCTTCCGTCACCGGGTGCTCGACCTGCAGGCGCGTGTTCATTTCCATGAACCAGTACTGGCCCTCGGCATCGAGCAGGAATTCGAGCGTGCCCGCGCCTTCGTAGGCGATGGCCTTTGCCGCGGCGACGGCGGTGGCGCCCATGCGTTCGCGCAGCGCTTGCGAGACGGCGGGCGAGGGCGCTTCCTCCACCACCTTCTGGTGCCTGCGCTGCACCGAGCAGTCGCGTTCGCCGAGGTGGATGGCGTTGCCGTGCCGGTCCGCGAACACCTGCACCTCGACATGGCGCGGCGCGACGATGGCGCGCTCCAGGATCACGGTGGCGTCGCCGAATGCATTGAGCGCTTCCGACTGCGCGCTGCGCAGCTGCTCGGCGAAATTCGCGGCCGAGGTGACGAGCCGCATGCCGCGCCCGCCGCCGCCGGCGGTGGCCTTGATCATCACCGGCCAGCCGATGCGCGCGGCTTCGGCGGCCAGCGTCTTCTCGCTCTGGTCTTCGCCCTGGTAGCCCGGAATGCAGGGCACGCCCGCCGCCTGCATCAGCCGCTTGGCGCCGGCCTTGTCGCCCATCGCGCGAATGGCTTCGGGCGAGGGGCCGATGAAGACCAGGCCGGCATCGCGGCAGGCCTGCGCGAAGGCCGCGTTCTCGGCTAGGAAGCCGTAGCCGGGGTGCACCGCGTCGGCGCCGCTGGTGCGCGCGGCCTCGACGATCGCGGCGATGTTCAGGTAGCTCTGCGTGGGCAGCGGCTCGCCGATGTGCACCGCCTCGTCGGCGAAGCGCACGTGCTCCGAACCGGCGTCGGCGCTGGAGTACACGGCCACGGTGCGAAAGCCCATGGCACGGGCGGTGCGCATCACGCGCACGGCGATCTCGCCGCGGTTGGCGACGAGGATCTTGCGGAATCCGGTGGTGGTGTTGCTTTTGCTCATGGCCGTGCCACCCCGAACTGCATGGGCTGGGGCGCGCGGGCATCGGCGTCGCGGCACACCGAGAGAACCTCGGCCAGCACGGCGCGCGTGTCACGCGGGTCGATCACGCCGTCGTCCAGCAGCAGCGCGCTGGTGGTGAACACGCTCATCTGCCGGTCGAAGCGCTCGATGACCTGCTGCTGCATCGCGTCGATCTTCGCCTGGTCGACCGCGCCCTTTCGTGCCATGCCGGCCTCCATCACGATGGCCATGGTCTTCGCCGCCTGCTCGCCGCCCATCACGGCGGTGCGTGCGTTGGGCCAGCTGAAGCAGAAGCGCGGCGCGAAGCCCCGGCCGCACATGCCGTAGTTGCCCGCGCCATACGAGGCGCCGCACAGCAGCGTGACCTGCGGCACGGTGGCGTTCGACACCGCCTGGATCATCTTCGCGCCGTGCTTGATGATGCCGGCCTCCTCGTGCGCGCGGCCCACCATGTAGCCGGTGATGTTCTGCAGGTAGACGATGGGCGTGCGCGACTGGCAGCAGGCCTGGATGAAGTGCGTGGCCTTGGTGGCGCCGTCGGAGTCGATGGGGCCGTTGTTGGTGATGATGCCCACCGCATGCCCTTCGAGCCGGATGTGGCCGCAGACGGTGGCGCTGCCGTAGTGCTCGCTGAACTCCAGGAACTCGGAGCCGTCGGCGATGCGCGCGATGACCTCGCGCATGTCCACCGGGCGTCGGCCGTCGCTGGGCATGATGCCCAGCAGTTCCTCGGCGTCGTAGCGCGGCGGCGCGAACCGGCGCGGCGCTTCGTCGCGCGCCCAGTCGATGCCGCCGAGGATCGTGCGCGCGATGCGGATGGCGTCGCGGTCGTCCTCCGCGAGGTAGTCGCCCAGGCCCGAGATGTGCGTGTGCATCACCGCGCCGCCTAGTTCTTCCTCGGTGGCGATCTCGCCGGTGGCCGCCTTCAGCAGCGGCGGTCCCGCGAGGAATGCGCGCGTGCGGTCGCGCACCATCACGATGTAGTCGGAAAGACCGGTCTGGTAGGCGCCCCCGGCGGTCGAGGAGCCGTGCGTCACCGTCACCACCGGCAGCCCCGCGGCCGACAGCCGCGCGAGGTTGCGGAAGATGTTGCCGCCGCGCACGAAGTCCTGCACGCGGTAGTGCATGAGGTTGGCGCCGGCGCTTTCCACCAGCTGCACGTAGGGCAGCCTGTTCTCCAGCGCGATCTCCTGCACGCGCAGCTGCTTGTCCAGGCCCATGGGCTGCAGCGCGCCGGCGTCGATGCCGGAGTCGGAGGCGTTGACCATGCAGCGCACGCCCGCAACGTAGCCGATGCCGGAGATCAGGCCGCCGCCGGGCACGCTCTTCGAGAGGTCTGGGTTGTCCTGCCCGAGCCCGGCCAGCGAGGCCAGCGGCAGGAAGGGCGCGCCGGTGTCCAGCAGCAGCGCGATGCGCTCGCGCGGCAGCAGCTGTCCGCGCCTGGCGAAACGCTCGGCCGATGCGCCGGAGGCCGCGACGGCGCGGGCCTCGTGCTCGCGCACCTGGCCGAGCAGCGCCAGCATGCTGGCCCGGTTGGCCTGGAAGGTGTCGCCGGCCGTTTGCAGCCGGGATTCGATGACTGGCATGTGAGAGTCCGTGCAGATCGTTTTTTTCGCTCTGCACGGACTCTAGGATGCGGGCGCCGCGCCCGCTTGCGCTTACTAGCTGGCTCGCACCCGGCGGCCGGCGACCGGCGCGTCGAGGCTGCTGCCGGTGACCACCCAGTAGATGAAGATCAGCACCGCGCCGGCCGTGCCGAACACCGTGAGGCCCATGTAGCTGCCGCCGATGGCCAGCGCGTCGACCGGCGCGGCGGCGGTGCAGACCATGCTGGCCGCGCTCATGCCCACGTAGTGCATGGTGCATACCGCCACGCCCATCACGGCGGCGGCGGCGACCTTGTGCGTGAACTTGCGCAGGTTGAAGGCCAGCCACAGGGCCGCCGCGGCGGCGGTGACGGCGATGAGCACCGACAGGCCCACCGTCGTCAGGTCGAAGTTCATCGAGGCGCGCATGTTCATCGCGAACATGCCCATGTAGTGCATCACGCACACGCCGATGCCCGCCAGCAGGCTGCCGCCGAGCCAGCCCGAGCGGCTGAACTTGCGCCGCCCGCCGGCCATGTACAGCGCGATGCCCGAAATCAGGATGGCCGCCACCAGCGACACCACCGTGAGCGGCATGTTGTACGAAATGGCTATCGGCAGCCGGTACGCCAGCATGCCGATGAAGTGCATCGACCAGATGCCGATGCCGCCCAGCGCCACCGCCGCGCAGGTCACGACGGCGAGATTGGGTTTGCCGTCCGCGCCGACCATCCGCCCGGCGCAGATCAGGGCCACCAGCGAGCCCGCGAAGGAAATGAGGAAGGAGAGCGCCACCATGCCCAGGGAGTACTCGGGCGACAGGATCTGGCCTACGACGAGCGGAGTCATGCGATGTCCCTTTCAGGTCAAAAGAGCGCCTCGCGGACCCCCCGCCGCCGGATGCGGACGGGACGCCACAAGACGTCCCGCGCAGTCTGTAATGTTTGTTTGTAAAAGTAAACTGAAATTTACACTTATTGTTACCCTACCTTACGGGGCGAATCCGATAGATCGCATTGTTGCGGTCGGCAGCCATGTAGATCGAGCCGTCGCGGCCCACCGCGACGCCCGTCACTACGTAGGGCGGAGGCAGCCCGGGCCCGGGCGCGAGGCCGATCGGCAGGTTCTCGGCGACGGTACGGCGGCTGCCGTCGGGCGCGATTTCGACCAGCCGGCGCGCCGCGCTCTCGGCCACGATGAAACTGCCCCAGGGCGTCTGCGCCAGGCCTTCGGGCAGGGCGAGCCCCTCGGCCACCGCGCGCAGCGGAGCGCTGGCGTCCAGCGGAATGCGCAGCAGCCGGCCGGCCGCCTCGGTCACGTAGAGCGCACCGTCCTGGCCGACGATCATCTGCACCGGGCCGTTCAGGCCGCTGGCGAGCACTGACTTCTGCGCGAACTTCGGCCCGCTCGCGCGTGTGATGCTGCCGGTGGCGATCTCGGCGTAGATCACGCTGCCGTCCGGCATGGGAATGGCGTCGAACGGCGCCTTCAGCCCGTGGATGGTCTCGACCGTCTTCAGCGTCTGCCGGTCGACCAGCTGCACCGTGCCGGTGAACCATGAGCTCAGCGCGAAGAGCTTCGGCGACAGGCCGACGGCGAAGGGGTAGTCCAGCTCCGGGTCGCGCTGCATGCGGAAGATGTCGCGCACCTCGCCGGTGCGCACGTCGACCTGGCGGAAGCCGAAGACGTCGGCCACCCAGAGGTCGTTGCCGTCGATCTTCATGCCGGCCGGCGCCGCCACCTTGCCGCTGGTGAGCGTGCGCAGCTCGCCGGTGGCGGGGTTGAAGGCCTGCACCTCGTTGTTCGCCATGTTCGAGACATAGATCGTCCCGTCGGGAGCGATCGCCAGGTTGTCGAGCGAGGGCCGCAGCTGCTTCGCGACCGTCTTGCGGCCGGTGGCCAGCTCCACCCGCACCAGCTCGCCGCTGCGCGCGTCGACCACCCAGAGGTTGCCCTTGCCGTCGAGGTTGGCGGCGGCCGGAATCTTGAAGCCGTCGGCGATCACGGTCATGCTGCCGTTGGCCGGATCGATCTTCACCACCTGGCCCTTGAACCACAGCGGCCCGTAGAGCATGCCGTCGGGCCCCACTTCGAAGCCGTTGAAGCCGCCCATGTCCTTCCTGATGAGCCGCGGCGGCTTCTGGCCCTCACGGTCGATCTCCCACAGCGCGTCGCCCAGGAACACCTGCGAGGCGTAGAGCCTGCCGTTGCGGCGGTCGAAGTCCAGCGAGTTGAGGCCGGGAAGGTCCTTGGCCAGCACGCGCATCGGCGCGCCGTCGCTCTCGCGGTAGCGCAGCATGCCCATGAGGTAGTTGGTCCAGGCCAGCTCGCCCTTCGGGCCCACGGCGATGTCGTCGGCCTGGCCTTCGGGCGCGTCGATGAACACCCTGGCCGCGCCGGTGCTGCGGTCGACCTCCCACATCGTGTTGCCGAGCACAGAGCCCGCCAGCAGCCGGCCCTTGGCGTCGACGGCCAGACCATGCACCCCGGCGAAGGCCGAGGGCGCGACCAGCGCCTCGGGCGCAGCCCACGAGGCGGGCCGCGTGGTCGGGGCGGACTGCGTGGGCGAGGGTGGGGCGGAGGCCGGTGGGGAGAGGCTGCTGCAGGCGCCCAGCAGGGCGAGGGTGGCGGTCAGCGCGATGGCGCCGAGGCTGCTTCGACGTGGCATGGTTGGCGTCTCCTCTTGTTGATGCGCGCAGCAGTCTAGGAGCGCGGCGGGGCCGCGGAGTCCCCACGGGGACAGGATGCGGACTTTCGTCCGCTGTGGATTACCCGCGGCCTTCAGCTGCGGTTCAGCCGCAACTCAGCCGCGCAGCAGCTGCGTCGCCGTGTGGATCAGCAGCCCCACCAGCCCGCCCACCAGCGTGCCGTTGATGCGGATGAACTGCAGGTCGCGCCCGATGTGGCGCTCGAGCTCCGCCGTCATCTCCTGCGCGTTCCACTCGCCCACGCGCTCCTCGATGTAGCGGCGGATGTCCTCGCGGTAGCGCTCGATGGCCAGCGGCGCGGCGGCCTCGATCTGCTCGTTGATCCAGCGGCGGATGGCCTCGTCGCCCTGCAGCCGCGTGCCCAGCGCGCCGGCCATCGACGCGATGCGCCGGCGGATGCTCGAGTCGTTGCGGCCCAGGTCGTCGTGCAGCCACGCGAGCATCTCGCCCCACAGCCCGTGCAGGTAGTCGCCCAGGGCGGGGTGCGCAACCAGCTCCGCGCGGATCTGTTCGCCGCGTTGCTGGAACTCGGGGTCGAGCTTCAGGCGCACCACGAAGTCGTCGACGAAGTGGTCGAAGCGCCTGCGCATCGGATGCTCGGGCTCGGCCGCGAGCTCGCCGATGGTGCGCGCCACGGCAGCGACGATCTTGCGCGTGGCCAGCTTGGCCGCCACCTGGTCGAGGCCCACGTAGCGCAGCGTCCTGATCTCGCGCGCGATCGCCTCGGTGATGTGCGCCTGCACCTCCTCGCCTTCGAGCAGGCCGGCCACCTGCTGCAGCACGTCGTCGAGCAGTGCCTGGTGGCGCCCGCCGGCCGTGAGCGCGTCGAGCGCCTGGCCCGTGAGTCGCGAGAGGTCGATCTTCTGCAGCCCGGCCGCGGCGGCGCGGCCCATGAAGTCGCGCACGCGCTCGTCGTCGAAGGCCGAAAGGCCATAGCGCGTGGCGGCCACGCCCCATTCGCCGAGCTTCTCGCCGCTCGCGGGGCGCGCCAGCCAGTCGGCGATGCGCCCGGCCGCGTCGAACTGCCGCAGCTTGCCGAGCACCTGGGCGGTGCTCAGGAAGTTGTCGCAGATGAAGCCCGCGAGCTTGGCGCCGATGCGGTCCTTGTTGCTCGGGATGATGGCGGTGTGCGGAATCGGCAGGCCCAGCGGATGGCGGAACAGCGCCACCACCGCGAACCAGTCGGCGATGGCGCCCACCATCGCCGCCTCGGCGAAGGCCGCCACGTAGCCCCAGGCCGGGTGCTGCGCATGCAGCACGCTCGCCACCGCATAGAGCAGTGCGGCGCCGCACAGCAGGCCGAGCGCGACGCGCTTCATGCGCCGCGACGCGTCGATGCTGGCGGCGCTCTCAGCCAATGCTCGGCGTGGATGCCAGGCGCTCCATGAACAGCTCGCAGCGCGCGAGCTGCTCGAGGCTCACGTACTCGTCGGGCTGGTGCGCCTGCTCGATGCTGCCGGGTCCGCACACCACGGTGGGGATGCCGGCGTTCTTGAAAAGACCCGCTTCGGTGCCGAAGGCCACCAGCGTGGTGCGCTCCTCGCTCGCCAGGCGCTGGGCCAGCAGCGTGATGGGGTCGTTGGCGGAGCCCAGGAAGCTCGGGATCTCGCAGATGGTCTCGAAGCTGAAGCCCGCGTCGGGCGCCACCTTCTTCATCGCGGGTTCGAGGCTGCCCGCGTAGGCGACCACCTCGGCCTGCATCTTCCCGGCGTCGGCGGTGGGAAGGTCGCGGAATTCATAGCGGAACTCGGCGTCGCGCGGCACCACGTTGTCGGCGATGCCGCCGTGGAACTGTCCCACGCTCGCGGTGCTGAAGGGCACGTCGAAGCCCTCGTAGCGCGGCTCGCTGCGCTCGAAGCCCTCGGCCATGTCGCGCACCTTGCCGATCACGCGCGCGGCCATCTCGATGGCGTTGACCGACTTCGGCGTGAGGGAGGAGTGCGCCTCCTTGCCGCGCACGCAGCACTTGTAGCGGTACACGCCCTTGTGCGCGATGGCGGGCACCATGCTGGTGGGTTCGCCCACGATGCAGGCCAGGGGCTTGATGCCGGCGTCGCGCA
>Ga0102595_100386_pt1 | contig 32925 bp, 26 predicted proteins | sample Araplaol_mTSA_r2_2_FD_76864 | JGI IMG/M metagenome (GOLD analysis project Ga0102595, IMG submission 76864) | Arabidopsis root microbial communities from North Carolina, USA - plate scrape MF_Col_mTSA_r2 (SPADES assembly) (version 2) | ecosystem: Host-associated > Plants > Roots > Endosphere...
GAAATCTGGCAACGTCAGGCACCCCCCAAGCAGCCCTGGAATATGGACTACGGCATGGTATCGCGAGAAGCGTCCTAATCGGCTGCTGTCAATACCATGAGCGGCAATTTCCGCGGTCATGGTACTGGAATCGGGTAAGGCATTGATATGAAAGGAAAAAACGTCCGATACCATGACCCTTTTCGATCATGGTATCAGAGCACGATTTTGGCCCGATTTTTACCACGAAAGCGGCTGTTTTTAGGGGCGCTAACTTGTTGATTTATTGAAGGAAATAGGCAGGATCATGGTATTGGACGGGAGTGAAATATGCTGTCAGACGCAAAACTGCGGAATTTGAAGCCGGGGCCGCGCGCCTACAAGGTGATGGACCGGGATGGCCTGTATGCAATGGTGTTGTCGTCCGGCGTGATCTCGTTCCGCTACAACTACGCCATCAACGGGCGCCAGGAGACGCTGGTAATTGGCCGCTATGGTTCGGACGGCCTGAGCCTCGCCGAGGCGCGCGAGAAGCTGATGGCGGCCAGGAAACTCGTGGCGGAAGGCTTGTCACCGACGCAGCACAAACGGCGGCAGAAGCAGCGCAGGGAAGGTGAGGAGAGTTTTGGCGAGTGGGCGGAGCGCTGGCTGACAAATTACAAGATGGCTGAATCAACGCGCGACATGCGGCGCTCTGTGTATGAGCGCGACCTGGCGCGCCCGTTCGGCAAGCTGCTGCTGCCCGAGATCACGCATGAGGAACTCCGTGCCCTGTGCGATAAGATCGTGGACCGCGGCGCGCCGGCCACTGCCGTCCACGCGCGCGAGATCGTGATGCTGGTGTTCCGCTATGCCGGACAGCGCGGCCACGAGCACCCCAATCCTGCCGACAAGGTGCCGCCGTGTGCCATTGCGACCTTCCAGCCACGCGACCGGGCATTGAGCAGCACGGAGATCCCATGGCTGTACGAATTTCTGGAGCAGGTGCAAAGTGCGCCCACGCTGCGCCTGGCGGTCAAGCTGCTGCTCTTGACCCTGGTGCGCAAATCCGAACTGACGGATGCAACCTGGGACGAGTTCGATTTCAGGAACGGCATCTGGACCATTCCCGCGGAGCGCATGAAACGGCGTAATCCGCACAACGTGTATCTCTCGAGGCAGGCGATCGACATGTTCATCGCGTTGAAGACGTGCGCCGCCGGTTCGCGCTACGTGCTGCCATCCAGGTACGACGCCGACCTGCCAATCTCGAATGCCACGCTGAACCAGGTGACGACGTCGGTGTCGCGCGTGGCGCGCGCCGCCGGCAGGCCGCTGGCCGACTTTTCGCCGCACGACCTGCGCCGCACCGCATCGACCCTGCTACATGAGGCCGGCTACAACACTGACTGGATCGAGAAGTGCCTGGCCCACGAGCAGAAGGGTGTGCGCGCAGTCTATAACAAGGCCGAATATGCGCAACAGCGGCGTGCCATGCTGCAGGACTGGGCCGACATGATCGATGCGTGGATCAAGGGCGCTTAGGTCCTGGCGCCGGCTGGGGAATGGCGGCTGCCTGCTGCTGCGCGATCCAGGCATCGACTTCGTGCAAGTCCCAGGCGACGGCCCGCGTGGTGATGGAAAAGCGTTTGGGGAATTTTCCGACGCGTTCAAGCTCAAGGATGGTGCGCTCCCCCAGCGGCACTTTTTGCAGCAACTGCTTGCGTTTGATGAGCACGCGGCCTGGGGTCATCATGTCGGCGGTGGTCAGTGTGCGGGCGTTCATTGTCCTGGCTCCTTGGTTGGGCGAATGCATCAAGTGGACGCGGCTGCACCGCAGTCCGAGGGTGTTCGAGTCACGGGAATATGGTCGCATGGACGCTGTGCGAAGCAACGGCGCGTTCAGCGGTTGATCGGGGGAGGGCTGCACGCGACTTTGCCGCGCGCGACCTGTATGTTGCCGGGTCAGTGCGACCCGAATCGGAGTGGGGCTCGCCAGGTTCTTCAGGGCCAGCTACTGCAGCTCAAATTTAGGCGGCCAGCAAGAACATGTCAAATTCTGTACACCGGAATTAGGCGAAGACTGGCACGAGCGGGCCGCCCATTTTTTCGGTGGATTGAGGACTCGCGGCCGAGCTGGAAATTCTGAATGGCGGCGCGGCCAACTGGGGCGGCAGAAGTTCGCTGGGCTGCCTGTGCATTCACACTGCAGGGGTCACAAGTTCGAAACTTGTACTTCCCACCAAGATTCATCAATCAAATCAAAGGCTTGCGAATTCATGTCGCGGGCCTTTTTTGTTTGGTGTGGAAAAAGTGTGGAAAAATGTATTTCGTCGCCCTTTTTCGAATCGTAAGGGATTTGATCGCTTCATCGTGTATTGAAGAAGTAACGATATATCGTTTCGCCGGCTGAGGTCCTCCGTGCCCTTGCTAGGTCTTCTACGACAAGGGTCGTGGGTTCGATCCCTGCAGGGCCGGCGAAAATCAAACACTTATTTGAGTTTTGGATGCCTCACTTTGGAATCCAGATGGTACTAACGCCGAGACCAATTAAAGTTTTATAAATGTTTGTTGAGTGTAAGCTATACTATTGAAGAACTAGATTACTCATCGGCAAACATCTAAAGCGAGACAGGCAGGATGATAGTTGATCCGTGACGATGGAAACTTAGATAAATGGCTGAAATAACCCGTCGCCGTACTGGCGAGTTCCTACGAGAACTTTTCAACATTTTGAAAGCCGCTCCGAATGGTTTGCGGGCAAGCGATGCGCTGAATGCTCTGTTGGACCGTGTAACATTGTCGGCATATGAGGCCGGCAATTATGAATCCGGCGCACGTCGTTTCGAAAAAATCGTGCGATTTGCCACAGTGGATTGCGTTAAAGCAGGGTGGCTTCAAAAGGATAAGGGGATTTGGAGCGTTACCGATGAAGGTCGGAAGGCCCACGAGGACTACACCGATCCTGAGGCTTTCTATCGACGCGCATGCAAACTTTATGCGGAATGGAAAGCAGCGCAGCCGGCCGCAGATTTGACCAGCGTGAACGAAAGTGCCGCTGCCGAAGTGATTGAGCAAGATGGCGCAGCAAAGGCCGTGAGCATTACGTTCGAAGAAGCCGAGGAACACGCATGGGCAGAAATTTCCCAATATTTGCGTGCAATGAATCCATTCGATTTCCAGAACTTGGTCGCTGATTTATTGAGGGCCATGTCCTATCACGTAAGTTGGGTCTCTCCTCCTGGTAAAGACGGTGGTGTTGACGTTTTGGCCTGGCCCGATGCCCTTGGCACGCGCTTGCCTCGGATTAAAGTACAGGTGAAGCGTCAACAACAAGCGGTAAGTGTTGATGGCCTGAGGTCCTTTTTAGCTTTGCTTGGAGATGATGATGTTGGTCTCTTTGTTTGTACAGGCGGCTTCACAAAAGATGCAGAGATCGAGGCTAGAACGCAAGAAAAGCGCCGAGTCACGTTGATCGGTTTGGAAAAGCTATTTGACCTATGGGTTGAACACTACGATGGGCTCTCCGACCAAGCGCGTCGGAGATTGCCGTTGCGGCCCATTCAGTTCCTGTCGCCGGCCGGATAGTCTCGAACCGGGTCGTGGCCGATTTTGATGACATCATGCCTTGCCATTACCTACGCGAGTTGATTAATTGGCGGATATAATCGCTTGATATGGTTATGAGTAGGCACAATGGGAAAAGAAACAGCTATCGAGTGGACACATCACACGTTCAACCCCTGGTGGGGGTGTGTTCGTGTTTCGGCGGCGTGTGACCATTGTTATGCGGAGACTTGGGCCAAACGTCTGGGCGAAGATGTGTGGGGGCCGCGATCGGAGCGACGGTTTTTTACCGACGCGCATTGGAAAGAGCCGTTAAAGTGGAATGCAGAAGCCGAGGCGCAAGGTGTTCGCCGTCGCGTTTTCTGCGCATCGATGGCGGACGTATTTGAGAATCGTCCAGATCTGGTGGCTCCACGACTTCGATTGCTGGAATTGATTTCTCAAACCCCGCACCTCGATTGGCTGCTCCTGACGAAACGTATTCATCTTGTGAAGAAGCAGCTTCCCAAAGGTTATAGCTTCCCGCCAAATGTCTGGTTGGGAACGACGGTGGAGAACCAAGCGGAGGCAAATAGACGGATACGTTATTTGCTCGAATTTTCGACGCCAGCAGTACGCTTTTTGTCGTGCGAACCGCTTCTTGGGGCGCTCGACCTCAGCCCATTCTTGATAGCGAACGACCTCGGAGTAAAGGTCGACTGGGTCATTGCTGGTGGAGAGTCTGGGCATGGCGCCAGACCGATGGAACCCCAATGGCCTGAAGACCTTCGAAAGCAGTGCAACAAGGCGAAAGTAGCGTTCCACTTCAAACAATGGGGGCATTGGGCCCCGGTTGAGTTAGCGGCCGCAGCATTGACGAAAAAGACTGTGATTCACATCGTTAAGCAAGGCGATAGAGAGATCAAGCTCGCAGCGGTCGGAAAGGGAAAGGCTGGACGTACGCTCAGCGGAAAGCATTGGGATCAGTTCCCGAAAGTTCAGAATAGAAAATAACCTGTCACTGAAAGGGCTAGTACTTGGCGAAAGGGAAGCACTATGACTGGAGAGACGGCCCGGCCGAGCTTGACGCACATAGCCTTACGAAGCATGAAGTTCTGGTCGGATATTTGATACGCTATTTTGAACAGCGGACACTAAAGTCCAGGGGGATGGAGCGCTTTCGATTGACGCTGGTTGATGGTTTTTGTGGTGGAGGACTATACAGGATTCGCGGTACTTCTGATATGGCGCTGGGTTCTCCGCTGCGGATGCTGAAAGCAGTTGAGGAGGCCGAGTTCGCGCTCAATCTCGATCGCCCAAAACGGTTAGAGCTCGATGTGCAATACGTCTTCATTGATAAGGATAAGCACGCGATCGCTCACTTGGAGAAGGTGCTGAGGGCTGAAGGGTATGGCTCTCAATTAGGTCAGAAAATTCATCTGGTCTGTGAGGAATTCGGTACAGCGGCGGCGTCTGCGATGGCCGTCGTTTCGCGACATACTCCGCGGGCGAATCGGGCGATTTTCTTCTTGGATCAGTATGGGTATCGCGAAGTGCCCGCCCCCCTTATTCGACAGATTTTCACAGATCTTCCGAACAGCGAGGTTGTGCTTACCTTCCACGTCTCGTCGTTTGCGACCTACACCAATGATGAATTTGCCGAACACGTGAGCAAGGCGCTAGCCATCGATATTCGTTCAGCACTTGGCGGTCAGAGCATTGAAACAATCAAAGAAAATGACGCTGACTGGAGGCGCTTCATCCAAGGCGCCTTGTATCAAGCTTTAGTAAGCAATTGTGGTGCGAGATTCTTCACACCTTTTTTCATCCGCGGGCAAGGAAGTGGCCACGGTGAATACTGGCTGGTGCATTTGTCGCAGCATCATCGTGCGCAGGACGTGATGAAGCAAGTCCATTGGAAGCTGCAGAACCACTCAGTGCACTATGGCGGAGCAGGCTTGGACATGCTGGCACCGCAGACGATGGGCTTTCGCCAGGAGTTTGATGGCGGCTTCCAATTTGATGATGTGGCTGAAGAGGCGACCACTTCTGCTTTAGTTCGCCAGCTCGCGTTAAATATCGCTTCACGCCCAGGGCCAGTTCACATTGGCGAATTGTTCTCATCTACATGCAATACCTCTCCTGCAACTGCAGGGATGTATAACCAAGTGTTGGCCACACTGGTAGCCGAAAAGGAGATCATGATCACTTCGGAGGACGGCAGGCCACGTCGGCAAGCTCGGTACATGTCCGACGGTGACCTTATCGAGAAATGTGGTCAGGCGAATTTATTCCAACTCTTCACGTGACATTCCTATGGCTTTTTCGCTCGCATATGACGAGGACCCGTGTCCACATCTTCCCATTGAATTGGGAAAGCAAGGCGATGGGGTTGGAGACTGGGTGCCGTTCCAGAAGCACACCTATCTGGCGAAGTATGTCGAGGGTACACGCCAGGCTAGAAGGAAATTCTCGCGTAGAATTCTTATTGACCTTTTCTGCGGGCCTGGGCGGGTTCAAGTCAAAGGGGAATCGATAACGCGACATGGTGGCGCATTAGTCGCATGGCAGCATTCGAAGCTATCTTCAGCAGAGTTTACTTCTTGCCTGGTCGCAGACCTGGACGGAGATCGCGCGAATGCATGTGCGGCGAGGTTGAGAGCATTCGGCGCGCCAGTTAGGGCGATTGTCGGAGCTGCCGAGGAGACTGTGGATGAAGTGTTGAGAACGGTTCCTAAAGGCGCATTGTGCTTGGCGTATCTTGATCCGTATAACCTTCAATATCTAAGTTTCAGCGTAATCGAGAAGCTCGCAAAACTTGAGTTTGTCGACTTTGCAGTGCATTTCAGCACGATGGACCTGCGTCGTAACGTCTTAATGGAGTTTAACCCTGAGCGTGCGAGGTTCGATCAGACGGCGCCTGGTTGGCGTGACCATATTGATCCAATGGCTTTTGTTCGTGGGGATGCCGACGATGCATTCTTTGATTACTGGTGTGGGTTAGTCAGGTCTCTTGGATTCACAATCAGTCAACGAATGCCACTTGTGCGAGATAACGCCAACCGACCGCTTTATCATTTGGTATTCTTCAGTCGGCATCCGCTGCCGAATCGAATATGGGGAGATGTGGCGCAGGGGCAGAATCGCGAGTTCAACTTTGGATAATGCACGCCAACAGTATTGCTGAGATCACTAGATCATTCCTTGCGTCTAAATTGACGTAGATCATATCAAATCGATCATTTTCATAGCGGGTATTGCACGTGGTTCATGTTAGAGTTCTGGTTGCAAACACCATCAACTTATCAAAAGAATATGTCATTTACAGGACTGCTTGAACGTGGCGCGATCGATGCCGCTATCCGGAGTTTTTCAAAAGATGCTGAAGTTGCATGTACCGAGAGTGATGAAGGCTCTGCCGTGTATGTCGTTACGCTCCCCGAGCTGGCGCCAGCAATGATTAAGCTGCATTTTCGTGGGGATAGCCAAACCACAATACAAGATTCCCAAGGCAAAAATCGCGAACTTTCGGCCAAGATAGCGGCACACATCGTTGGAACCTGCTCAAAGAGAAAGTTTGAGCAACGGCCATTGTCCATTGCAAACATTTCGCAAGAAGACTTTGACTGGCTGTTACAACATCTTGAGCAAGATCATAAGTTCAAGATAACGAAAGGTTCTGTTGCCGAAGGTGTTCGCTATGATATTGAGAAAACAGCGAAGGACTACGTTAACTTAAACCGCTACAACACCGGTAAGCTTCTTATGCAAGGTAAGGCGTTAGAGGTTTACAGCGTCGTAGCACTTGTGCTCATGGACTTAGTCCCTGACAAAGCCGCCGTGCTGAAATCACAACTTCTGTCGTATGATCTCGGGGACATTGAACCTGATGCACTAGTAGAAGAGGCTGAACAACACTTGCCGACTGGGTACAAAATTCTTGGTGAGACCTTGATGTGCATGATGGCCTCGGCGTTAGCAATGTCGAAAATTGCAATAAAGTTGCCGGACTTCTCGTTGATATCTTATCCCGCGCTCCGTGCATTAGAGGGGTACATGAAGGCGCTTTTTCGCAAACATGGCTACAATGTGAAAAACCAACAAGGACTTGGAGACTACTTCAATGATGCCGTATTGAAGGGCGAGGTCGCCAAGAAGATCGGGTGCCTGCACACTGCAAGCGCAATCGAAAAGTCATATTCACTGTATCGCGCAAATCGGCACGGTTTGTTCCATACCGAGTCGAATCCGGATGCCTCCCGAATTATCGAAACCCGTGAAGAGGCCGTTATGATCGTACACAGTGTTATCAAAACCATTGAAGATACCGCGCAACTAATTCCTGCATGATTCGAAAATCCAAAAGTTACGTGATCGTATCGTTCGAAGAACACGAAGTCGTCTGTTTTTCGATCGATTCGACACGTCCGGACGATTACGTCGATAATTTGGAACGCGAATTACGACGTTGCACCTATGAGGGAGAGGTCTTATTGGATTTGCTGGCGGCCAACGGAAATGGCCGTAACAGGTTTATGAAATGCGACTTTGATGGTACTAAGTTACATTGGCTCGACGCAAAAATCGCGACAGCGAAAAATCTGAAGAGCGACGTTTATAAATTCTGTCAGCAGTTCTATGCAGAGCATCCGAATTTTTTGATAAATAGCGTACTTACCCCTGCAGCTCGACATAGATTTCTGAGCGCCGTCAGTCAGGATGGCTCTGTCGAGGCAATTTCGAACCTTTAAAGGGCAAATCGACTTGGCTCGTCGCTTAGTCGTCTCTGCCGAATATGTCTCCCCCTGCCAAGACTTTCATTCACAAGCCAAAGCAAAGTCTCCGTTTTTTTGGCTCGACTATTATTTCTCATGTAATCCTTGCGATGCTGGAAAGAAAGGCCGCCATGTGGGAGAATTGCAGAGATCGGTACAGCGTTAGCGAATTCCTTTAATTCTTGAAGTTGCCGTCGCGCCCAGTAATACCGATTGGATCCAGCTGTTTCAGAGCCTGCAATGGGGTTGAATTCCGACGTCGACACAACCATGGCGTTTTCGACGCTGCAATTGCGCGACTGCGCCCATGTTGATCGTCTGCAGGCAAAGCGAGACATCACCCAGGAGAGCAGATTTTGCAGTTACTTCCAGAAGTAGGCCAACTCGTTGTTGTTCGAAAACGCCCCTTCGTAGTTCTTGAGGTTATTCCAGCAATTGCTGGCGTGGCAATAACCGCCTACCGTCCTCACCATCTGGTTAAGTTATCTTCGGTCGAAGAAGATGGTCTAGGCGAGCTACTTGAAGTAATTTGGGAGCTTGAGCCTGGAACGATGGTTCACGAAAAGCCATCGCTCCCGGCCCCAGATGGATTCGACCACCCCAAGCACCTGCAGGCGTTTCTTGATGCCGTACGCTGGGGGGCGGTTTCGCAAGCCGATGACAAGGCCTTGCAATCGCCGTTTCGCAGCGGCATCGAGGTGGATGACTATCAGCTCGACCCCGTTGTTCGTGCACTGCAGATGCCACGAGTCAACTTACTGATCGCCGATGATGTGGGTTTGGGCAAGACCATTGAGGCAGGGCTGGTGGTTCAGGAAATGATCCTACGTCACCGAGTTCGCTCGGTCTTGATCGTCTGCCCTTCATCGCTGCAAGTGCAGTGGCAAGAAGAAATGCGCGACAAATTCGGGCTGGATTTTCGCATTATCGATAGCGAGACCATCAGCCAACTGCGACGCAAGCGGGGTATCCACGTCAATCCGTGGACGCACTTCCCGCGCTTAATCACCTCGGTCGATTTTCTGAAGCGAGAACGGCAACTGCGAAACTTTCGCGAAACACTGCCCGCCGGCGACCAGCCCACCTATCCACGGGCTTATGACCTGCTGATTGTTGATGAGGCACATAACGTGGCACCCTCGGGGCGAGGAAAATACGCGACGGATTCCATGCGAACGCAGGCCATCCGTTCGTTGGCCGCGCACTTTGAACACAAGCTTTTCTTGTCGGCCACGCCGCACAACGGCTATCGGGAAAGTTTCGCCGCATTGCTGGAGTTGCTCGACAGCCAGCGCTTCGCCCGTGCGGTTACGCCGAACCGTAACCAACTTGATGCTGTGATGATCCGCCGCATGAAAGACGAGCTGAAACTGCGCTGGGATGGCAGTCGACGTTTCGCTGAGCGAGTGGTTCTCCATATTGAGGTGCCCTACACGAACGAAGAACGACAGGCCCACCACGACCTACAAGCTTATTCCGATCGGCGACTGAAAAGTGTCACATCGGATGGCGAGCGAGTGGCTGCAGAGTTCGTGCTCAAGCTTCTGAAGAAGCGGCTGTTTTCCTCTCCGGCGGCGTTTGGCATCACATTGGAGAAGCATGTAGCCACGGTGGGCGGGTGCAAGGCCATGAGCGCCGTCAATCGCGATATCGAAGACTTCTCTGATGACTACGCTGACGACGACGAGTACGAAGTAGAGTCTGGCGAAATAGTAGCCTCGGTTAGTCAGGCGCTGTCGCCCCTGTCGGAAGACGAAAAGGCGTTGCTCAGGCAGTTGAGTGAATATGCAGCCAAGGCCGTCCAACGTGCCGACTGCAAGGCAGAGACCCTGATCAACTGGCTCAGAACTAACCTGCGCCACGCTGGGCATTGGAGCAACGAGCGCGTTATCATTTTCACGGAGTATCGTGCCACCCAAAAATGGTTGTATGACTTACTGGCACGTAATGGCTTCGCCGATGAAGGACGCCTAGAATTGATCTACGGTGGCATGCCTAATGACCAGCGAGAGCCAATCAAGGCTGCATTCCAGTCAAACCCAAGCGAATCTACAGTGCGCATCCTGCTGGCAACGGATGCGGCGTCGGAGGGATTGAACTTACAGAACCATTGTTCCAAGCTGATCCACTTTGAAATACCCTGGAACCCGAACCGCATGGAGCAGCGAAACGGCCGTGTTGACCGCCATGGCCAAAAAGCCGACCAGGTGACTATCCATCATTTCGTTGGTCAAGGCTTCGATACGGCCAAGACCTCGGGCAAGGTTGGTGAACTGGAGGCTGATCTTGAATTCCTGATGCGCGCTGCGCTCAAGGTTGAAACGATCCGTGAGGACCTTGGCAAAGTCGGCCCAGTCATTGCCAGTCAGGTGGAGGAGGCCATGCTCGGTCGCCGTACTCGCCTCGACACTATTCGCGCAGAGCAAGAAGCGGAGCCTGTACGACGCATGCTCAAGTTTGAGCGCAAGCTGCGTGAACAACTCGAAAAACTCGCAGCCCAACTGCACGAGACCCAGCATGAACTTAACCTCACACCCGAGCACATCGAGAACGTAGTTCGAGTTGGGTTGGAGTTGGCTGGTCAGCCTCCACTGATTCCGGTAGAAACTCCTGGAATCTGGCCGGATTCGGCAGGTTTGCGAAGCGACTGCCCAGTGTTCCGTGTTCCGGCGTTGTTCGGCAGCTGGGCGCAGTGTACTGACGGTTTGGCACATCCCCACACCAAGAAGGTTCGCCCAATAGTGTTCGATGCCGCCTTGGCCGTGGGACGTGACGATGTGGTACTTGCGCACTTGAACCACAGCCTGGTGCAGATGTGCCTACGCCTGCTTCGCGCAGAAATATGGTCGCTCGGTGGACAAACAAGGCACCTGTCACGTGTCTCGGCTTGTGTGGTGGATGATGCGACGCTCACCCATCCGGTTGTGATCGCGCATGGCCGTATCGTAGTGCTGGGAGGAGACAACCACCGCTTGCATGAGGAAGTCATTACCGCGGGCGGTTCGTTCGTCGAGGGCCGTTTCCAGCGCCTGAATGTCGGTGAAACCAAAGCAGCGCTGGTTGCTGCTACCGACGTGGCTGCTCCTTCTGCCATCGAATCTCGCTTTCAGAAGCTTTGGCCCAAGTACGAGGAAACGCTGATGAATGCACTTGAGGCTCGTAAGCTCGAGCGTACAAAAAACCTGGAAAAGAACTTCGAAGAGCTAGCGGACAAGGAAGTGAATAAGCTGACCACGGTGATGACCGAACTTCAGCGCGCCATTCAAGCCGAACTCGAAAACAAAGACGGCCCGCAATTGATTCTCGATCTTGGCGGAGATGAACTTGGTAAACGACAACGCGAACGTGATTTGGCGGCCCTGCGCCACCGCCTAAAAGAGATTCCGAAGGAAATCCAACGTGAGTCCGACCACATCCGTTCCCGCTACACCAACCCTACTGCAAGACTATTCCCTGTAGCAGTGACCTGGTTGATACCGCGAAGGGCGGTTCTCGAAGTGACGGGAGGACGTGTATGAGCATCACACGCCACCACGCCGATTGGCTCTCACTTATTGAAGTTTCTGGTCCTTTCATCTCGCTGCCGGTGCTCATGCGTATCTTCCCACAGGGACTGGAGTCTCGTGACACGGCGCAAGCGAAAGTGCTAAGAGCCGCTTACGAGGATTGGCAGGACAACCCTACAGGTCCAGGCAAGCAACGCGCCTGGGTTTTGTACGTTCTCACCTCGGTTCTCGGCTACCCGGAAATGCAGATAACTGAAGGCCAGGCTCTTCACGCGGGACTGGAAGTCAACATGCCCGAAATGGGGGAAAGTATTCGCCCCGACTTTGCACTAGTCGGCCCAGCCGGGAGCGATATTGCTGGTCAGCCGCAACTGCTCATTGCTAGCTATCCGGTCGAACAACGCCTCGATAAGCCCGTCATCGGAAAGCACTGGAAGGCCGCCCCCACAACTCGCATGATGGAGCTGCTGCATGGCGCAAACATACCCCTAGGTCTGGTCACCAATGGCGAGCAATGGATGCTGGTCTACGCCCCTCGAGGTGAAACTACCGGCTACACGTCTTGGTATGCCGCGCTATGGCTGGACGAGCCTTTAACCTTGCGCGCATTCCATTCGCTGCTCGGCGCGCGCCGCCTCTTTGGCGTTGCCGCCGACTCCACTCTCCTGGCATTGTTAAAGGACAGTGCCAGTGACCAGCAGGATGTCACTGACCAACTTGGCTATCAAGTGCGCGAAGCGGTCGAGATGTTGGTGCAGTACTTTGATGCGATCAATCAGGAAAGCCAAGGCTCTGCGCTAAAGGGGCTGGAGCCTGAGATCATTTACGACGCGGTGCTCACAATAATGATGCGGTTGGTGTTTCTGTTCTCGGCGGAGGAACGTGGTTTGCTGCACTTGGGCAAGCCGCTTTACGACGAGAATTATGCTGTCTCTACTTTGCAAGCGCAGCTGCAGGACGTCGCCGATCGTTATGGTGAAGAAGTGCTTGAGCGTCGCTATGACGCCTGGAGTCGCCTATTGGCCACATTCCGCGCCGTACATGGCGGCATCCACCACCAAGATTTGCTATTGCAAGCTTACGGAGGATCGTTGTTTGACCCCGACCGTTATCCCTTCCTAGAAGGCCGCGCCCGTAGCAGTGAATGGCGCAAAATACCTGCAGAGCCGTTGGCCGTGAACAATCGCGTGGTGCTGCACCTACTCAACTCGCTGCAACGGCTCCGTACCAAGGCCGCGGGAGGAGCCGAAACTCGCCGTGTGTCATTCCGGGCGCTCGGCGTTGAGCAGATTGGCCATGTGTATGAGGGCCTGCTGGACCACACCGCGATTTGCGCTAGGGAGTTGGTGCTGGGTATCCGCGGCACGCGCAGCAAGGAGCCCGAAGTTGCGCTGTCGTTGCTGGAGAACCTGCTGGCTCAGGGCGAAGACAAGCTTTTGGGATACCTGAAGGAGGAAACAGGGCGCTCATTAGGCGCGCTGCGCAAAGAGCTGAACAATAGCCACATCGTGGACGAGCATAAGATGCTGCTGGCCTGCCGCCATGATGAGGCAATGCTTGCACGCCTGCGTCCCTTTGCGGGGCTGATTCGCGACGACTCGTTCGGACGCCTCTGGGTCGTGCTGCCCGGCAGCATCTTCGTCACTCAGGGCACCACGCGCCGCAGCACAGGCACCCACTACACACCGCCCTCGCTCACTGAGCCGATCGTCCAGAATACATTGGAGCCGCTGGTATATGTCGGCCCAGGCGAGGGCTTGCCTAAAGAGCATTGGAGGCTCAAATCACCAAAAGCGATTCTTGAGCTCAAAGTCTGCGATATGGCTATGGGGTCGGGCGCATTCCTTGTACAAGCCTGCCGCTACATCGCAGAGCGTCTGGTCGAGGCGTGGGAAAACGAAGAAGCCACTCATCCAGGCCAGGTGCTAATAACGCCGGATGGCAAGTTCTCGGAAGCAGCGCCGAACGAGCGGTTAGTGCCTGCAGATGCGGCGGAACGCATCGTTGTTGCTCGCCGTGTGGTTGCCGACCGCTGCCTCTACGGAGTGGACATCAACCCAATGGCGGTAGAGATGGCCAAGCTCTCGATGTGGCTTGTTACCGTCGATTCCACGCGTCCGTTTACCTTCCTTGATCATGCATTTAAGTGCGGTGATTCGCTTCTCGGCATCACCTCGCTGAAGCAGTTGGAAAACTTCAGCCTGCGCCCCGCTGCGAATAAGCTACAAGGCTTCAATGCTCCCGGCTTTGCGCAGCATATCGAAGAAGCAAAGACGAAACGAGAGATGCTAGAGGCGATGCCTTCGGATACGCCTGAGCAGATCGCGGCGAAGACTGCGTTATACGCGGAGGCCGAAGAGGCCGTCGTAAAGCTAAATGTCGCAGCAGACGTGCTCATGTCCGTTGAGCTTAAGGGGCTCAGTGATAGATCCTACGATACCGAGCGAGAGGCATCGACGGATATCATGATGACTCACTGGGGGAAGGGGCTCGAATCGTTGCAAGCCTTTGCTGGTCAGCGGCTCGCGAACCGTAAGTGCTTTCATTGGGCACTTACTTTTCCTGAGCTCATGGCAAACGGTGGTTTTGACGCGATTATAGGCAACCCGCCATTTCTTTGGGGAATGCGAATCTCCACGCTCCTAGGCGAGGAATATTTGGGTTTCTTGCAGCGCCAGGCTGGTGTTAGCTTAGGCACAGCCGATTTGTGCAGTCACTTTGTTCGGCGGGCTTTTGCCCTTGTCAAACAGCATCGGTATGTTGGATTGATTGTAGTTGACACAATTTCTCAAGGGGACACTTGGGAAGCCGGCCTGAAGCTGCTAGTTGCGGACGGCGCAACGATTTATCGTGCCCACGGTAGCCAATTGTGGCCGGGAAGCGCGGGTGTCAAGTTTTCTCAAATCCATCTCATGAAGGGAGAGTGGGGGGGAGCTTGTTTATTGGATGAAAACAAAGTCGAATATATAAGCTCCACACTGAGGGGGGAGAGAGAATCGATTCCACCCAGGGCCCTAAAGGAGAATGCCGCCCGCTCATATGTTGGTCACTATTTGATGGGACAAGGTTTTGTTCTTACGCGGGAGGAGGCAGAAGAACTTATGAGGAATGAGCCAAATGCCAGGGACGTTGTTTTTCCCTATCTCCGGGGAGAGGACATCAACCAACAGCCAACCCAACAGGGCTCAAACTTAGTGATCAATTTCGGAAATCGCTCTTTAGAAGAATGTGAAGAGAAATACCCTCTCGCATTGGAGAGAATAAGGCTGTTGGTCAAGCCTCAACGGGATAACGAGAAGCGAAAAGCCAATAGGGAACGGTGGTGGCAATATGCCGAAACCAGGCCGGCTTTGTCTCGGTTACTTCAAGAAAGAAGTGCGGTTATTGCACAACCATTCACGACGAAATACCTCTCGCCCACTTTGGTCAGTGCAAAGCAGGTTTTTGCTTCCCCTTTGGTGATTGTTGACTTTTCGGACTACGGCCATTTGGCGCTCCTTCAGTCTTCAATTCATGACTCTTGGGTCAGAAGGTATGCCTCAACAATGGGAGATCGGATTCGCTATTCATCATCGGACTGTCTTGAAACATTCCCATTTCCCAGCGTTCAAGCAAGTCTTGTTGAACAAGGAGAAAAGTTCTACGGGTTGCAAAGATCGATTATGAAAACACGTTCTATGGGGTTTACAACTCTGCAAAACATTTTCAATGATCCGTTGGAGAAGAACCCCGTAATTGCGGAGCTGCGCATGCAATACGCGGAGATCGATAAACTAGTTTGTGAAGCGTATGGTTGGCAGGACCTCGGGCTCGGCCACGGCTTCTTTGATACCAAACAAGGCACCCGATTCACCATCTCTGAAGTTGCACGCCACAAAGTGCTCGATCGTTTACTTGCCCTGAACCATCAGCGCCACGCCGAGGAAATCGCTGATGCAGTTGCACAAGCCCCAGCTACCCCGACCAAGCGTGGCCGCAAGAAACAGGAGAGCACTGGCCAAGGCGTACTTGATTTGTGAACCGGAAAATAAAATGAGCATGACAAATTTAATTACGTCGATCAATACACCCACGCTAGCCACTAAAACCCCAAGCGACCTTCGCGAGGAACTTACCGAAATGGTGTTGCGCGACTTGCTGGGCCCTGCGGCCGGTGCGGATGAGGAGCTGAACCAGTACGAAGACCACGCATACCAGCGTTACTTGGTGGGCATGTTGGCCCCGAAGGACAGTCAGATTGATCGCGGTGAACAAGACGAGCTTGGCACAGGCGGAGGCGATGACGGAGAGGAGGGGGCTCAGGATTCAGGTGTGCCTGCAGGTGGCGCTTATTTTCCGTCATCGATGGGCCTGAGTTTTGTTGTCTCCGCTGAAGTCACGGAGATCGTGGTTGAGGCAGACTGGGGGCAATATCTGCGTGTGAAAAGTCATACCCAGGTTGGCCGAGATGGCAACCCGGCGAACGTTTGGAAGCGCAACCACGTAGTAGCGCCTCCCTTAGTTATCGACCTGAAAGATGGCACTCTCAAACCCACGTCCTTGCATCCGGATCATTCCTTGGTGCTTTTGCAAGGGCGGATGCGCCTGAGTTCGGATGGTTGGGTGGTGACCCTTTTCATGGTGAACCAGCAGGAAGAGCGTCAGCGACGTGGCGAGCCCAAGGACGAGGTCTGGGTGTTCCAGCCCAAAATTCGGGTGCACGGCACCGACCACCAGCCAATTTTCGTACAGCGCAAGAACGCTAAGGCAGATCTAACGAAGATGGATCCGCTGACGCGAGACGAGACCGCGACACTTGAAATGCTCTACCGCCATCAACGTGAATTTGCGGTTGGCCATGGTATCTCGGTACATGCTACATTGCCCGAGTCAATGGCCGAACGGGCCGTTCAGGTCGAGACCGAATGGATCCCGCAATTCGAAGTTCCCCAGCAGACGCCGCGCTCTGCAGAAGATGATGAGAACTTAGCCGGCGTCGTGATGGACATGAAGAAGCTGGCGGAGTTGCCAAAACCAGCCCTGATTGCGAGTTTACGCAACATCGAAAAAGCCTATCGCATTTGGATCAATGCGGAGGCTGCTAAGCTCAGCCTGCCCGCGGAGCTTTTGGATGGACATGAAGAAGCTGCCCAGCGAGCAGCTGATTCCTGTACTCGGGCGCTTCAGCGTATTCACGCTGGCATCGACCTAATCGAGAACGACCCGTTGGCTGAAGAAGCCTTCCGCTTTGCTAACCAGGCTATGTGGCAGCAGCGCATTCACTCGATTTTTGCGCGCAAGATTCGCAAGAAGGAAATGCAAATCGAAGATGGTCTAGAAGGTTTGGACACTCCGCAACACCGCAGTTGGCGATTGTTCCAATTGGCCTTTGTGCTGCTGAACCTGCCGAGCTTATCTGACTTGCATCACCCTGATCGCAGCCATGAGACCGATGCTGTAGCTGACCTGTTGTGGTTTGCGACCGGCGGCGGTAAGACCGAAGCCTATTTGGGTCTGACAGCCTATACGTTGGCGCTGCGTCGTCTACAGGGGGTGATTGAAGGCCGTAGCGGTGACAATGGTGTCGCCGTGCTTATGCGCTATACGCTGCGGCTGTTGACCCTGCAGCAGTTCCAGCGTGCCTCCGCACTAATTTGTGCGTGTGAATTTATTCGCCGTAGCGATGTGGCGAAGTGGGGTGACATGCCTTTTCGCCTTGGTTTGTGGGTGGGGGGCAAGACCACCCCCAACACGTTGAGCGGGGCCGCAAACGCACTGCGCCAGCGCAATGTAGGCGGGCGGCCCTCCTCAAGTGGTAGTCCCCTGCAAATCACGTCATGCCCTTGGTGCGGCAGTGGAATCAAGGAACAGCATCTAAGGGTGTACGAGGCTCCCGGCAATATTGGCCGTTGCGTGACTTATTGTGGTGATGATTTGGGTCGATGCGAATTTACCGAAGCCCTTGCTCCTAAAGAAGGCTTGCCAGTGATGGTGGTAGATGAGGAAATATACCGCCGCCCGCCATCATTGTTGATCGCGACCGTGGACAAATTTGCTCAGATGCCATGGAATGGGCTGACGCAGATGTTGTTTGGAAAGGTGACAGAAGTATGCGACAGACACGGATTTCTATCGCCATGTGTTGAGGACGGGAAGTCCCATCCGGCACGTAACGGTCTGCCTGCGGTGAAAAACCGCTCACATAGTTTCTTGCGCCCGCCTGATCTGATCATCCAAGACGAGCTGCACCTTATCAGCGGGCCGCTGGGTTCGATGGTCGGCTTGTACGAAGCGGCGGTGGATGAGTTGTGTTCATGGTTCGTCGATGGCAAGAAGGTGCGCCCTAAAGTGGTTGCCTCTACTGCGACAATCCGCCGGGCGCCAGATCAAGTGCAAAAGCTATTCGTGCGTAAGCTGGAAGTTTTCCCGCCTCAGGGGACTAGCATCAAGGACAGCTTTTTCGCCGTCCAGCGGCAATCGGGTAAGCAGTATCCAGGGAGGCGTTATCTTGGCGTATGTGCCTTTGGACGCCGCTACCCAGTAGCCATGATCCGCAGTTACGTTGCCCATATGGCCGCCGCGCAGGTGCTGTTTGAGAAGTATGACCGTCTGGCGGACCCCTACATGACTTTGACTGGCTACTTCAACTCCATTCGCGAGTTAGCCGGCACGCGTCGGCTGGTCGAAGACGATATCAAAGCGCGTCTGCGGGATGCGGACCAACGTGGCCTAGCCAAGCGTCGAGTTCGGCTGGTCGAAGAGTTAACCTCGCGCAAATCGGGCACCGATATCCCGAAGATTTTAGAGCGACTTGAGGCGACCTTCGACAAGTCGCTGGAGGCCCAGCGAGCAATCGAGCGTAAGACTGGACAACGGGTGAGCTCAGCAGTTCCGTATGACGTGATTCTGGCGACTAACATGATTTCGGTTGGAGTCGACATTGACAGGCTCGGCATGATGGTTGTGGCGGGCCAGCCCAAAAACACGTCGGAGTATATCCAAGCTACTAGCCGTGTGGGTCGTTCTGCCGATGGTCCCGGGCTCGTGGACACCGTCTTCAATTGGGCCCGTCCGCGCGACTTGTCGCACTACGAGCGCTTTGAACATTACCACGAGACGTTCTACAAACACGTCGAGGCCTTGTCGGTGACACCATTCTCCGCTCGTGCACTGGATCGGGGCCTAACGGGCGTGATGGTAGCTCTGATGCGGTTGTTAGATGGTCACCTAAACGCCAATCTGAGCGCTGGTGAAGTGCAAGACACGGATCCAGTGTGGGCAGAGGTATTCGACCTACTTAGCAAGCGCGGAGAGAACGCGACTCACGATAGTTTGGTAAGCGATCGCATCAGAGACATGCTTAACCGTCGGCGTGACGAGTGGTTGACGCGCATTCACAATCAGAAGGACCACAAGTTGGGCTACAAATCTGAAGGGGCCGCCACGGTGGCATTGCTGGAGCAAGCCGGCGAAAGCGATTGGCAAATGTTCACATGCCTGAACTCTTTGCGGGACGTGGAGGGCACTGTGGACCTCGTATTAGATCAACGTACAACCGGGCTTCGGGCCGATTGAGGAAAAGACGATGAATGAACTTGGAGAACTCCGGCCAAGCCAATTGATTTTCACCTTTGGCGTGGGCTCGTTGGTCGATTTGCCCAATATGTCGGCGCTAGTGATGGGTCTCGATGACTGGGACACTCGTTATTGTAAGGAAATCGAAGAAGATCGTTTGGTTGCGGCGATTCAGAAACGTTTGGGCCCACAACTGGCCAAGCTGTATCTGCCACCGATAAAATTGGACGGCATGGACAAGGACCCGGCTGCACCTGCGGTTGGGGCCCCTGTGGTGCCATTTCCTCGCTGGATGCGCTGCTCGTTGTGCGATACGGTAGCGACGGTCGAGTCAGGCGTTTTCAAGTTGGCGCAAGATCCTTATCGCCCCGACAAAACTGAGTACGTACATCAAGGTTGCTTAAAGAGCCAAGGTGGAAAGCCGCCATCAGCATTGTCGGTCCGCTTCCTGATTGCCTGTCGCGAAGGGCACTTAACAGACTTTCCTTGGCTTGACTTTGTCCACAAGGGCAATGTGCCGTGCCAAGGGGCACAACTGACCTTGCGCGAGTATGGCGCATCCGGTGACGCATCGGATATTGTAGTTGAGTGCCATAGTTGCGGCTCAAACCGACGTATGGCTGATGCGTTCGACACCGGTACGCCATTCAAGTGTCGTGGACATCATCCTCACTTGCGATTGATCGAACCAAACTGCGAGCAGCCGGCGAAAACTATTCTTCTAGGCGCTTCAAACAGCTGGTTCCCAACTGCACTCTCGGCGCTTTCCATTCCGCGGTCGGTTGACAAGCTCGGGAAGATGGTGGAAGAGCAATGGGGGGAATTGAAGGAGACGGAGGGCTTGGACGAACTACGCCTGATGCGAAAAAAGAGCCAAAAGTTCCAGTCACTTATTCCACTATTCTCGGCGTACAAAGATGAGGAAATATGGGGGGCTGTTGAGGTAAAGCGAACAGGTCCGCGACATAGTGCTGTGCCACCAGAAGACTTAAAGCTGCCCGAATGGCAGGTCTTTTCGAGCCCAGAGAGTGCTGCAGAGAACCGAGACTTTAAGCTCAGGCGAGTGGCGCCTCCCAAGAGTTTTGAGACTTTGCTTGAAGACACTGTGCTGGTGGAACGCATCCGAGAGGTGCGAGCATTGATGGGCTTCACGCGCATTGAATCAAATTCTGACTTTGCCGAGGCGACAATTCTCGGAGATTCGCGCCTGACCAAGTTATCGCGCGAGAGCCCGAAGTGGCTACCTGCTTCGGAAGTTCGTGGAGAAGGCATATTTATCAGAATTCGCGAAGAAGCGTTACTAACTTGGGAAAGGAATCCCGAGGTTCAGAAGCTTCAGCATGAGTTCTTTGAGTCACACAAAGCTTGGCGATCACTGCGAAAGCTTGAGCGAACAAGCGATCACTTCCCAGGAATTCGGTTGGTTTTGCTGCATTCTCTTGCGCACGCATTGATGCGCCAAATCGTGCTGGACTGTGGCTACACGGCGGCCAGCGTTCGAGAACGCCTGTACTCCCGTCTGCAGGGTGAGACTGGTGGCCCAATGGCGGGCATCTTGCTTTATACCGCGGCCCCGGATAGCGAAGGTACACTCGGCGGATTGGTGCAACTTGGCGATCCCATCACCCTTGGCCGTCACTTACAGCAAGCTTTAGAGAGTATGCGACTGTGTGCTTCCGATCCACTTTGCGCTGAGCATCGTCCGGACATGTTGGGAAGAACGATTCAAGGCGCATGTTGTCACGCCTGTCAGTTTGCGCCCGAGACATCGTGCGAGCAGGGAAATCGCTATCTGGACAGGTCTGTTTTGGTCAACACATTTGCAGCCACTGGTACGGCGTTCTTTGATTGACTATGGCTCAATCGTTCGCGCCACTTATTCATTCGCTAATCGCCCGGGCTCAATCTAGCTGGTTGGACAGGGCCTGCGAGAACTTACGTACTGCGCCAACTATCGCGACCGCTGACTTCATAAAAAAGTGCATTCCAATAACTGGTAATGCTGATCTTGTATTCTTGTTCTACAGGGTCATTGACGCTGCTGCAGGAAAGATGTCCTGGGAGTCTCTTGGCCATAGCATATGGATCGCGTTCGAAATTCATCATCGTGACCAGGAGGCCCGGCAGATTGAGATGCTATGGTCAGGACCGCCGCCAGCAGACCATTTGGCTGCAAGGCGCATAGACCAAGCACTTTATGACTTGATAGCCTCAGCCAAGAGAGAAATCCTGCTGGTCACTTTTGCCGCGGTGAAGGTGGAACGGTTGGCCTTGGCCTTGCTGAAAGCGGCCTCCAACGGGGTAAAAGTACGTTTGGTGCTTGAGTTTGCCGAGGCATCCGAAGGTCAACTTAGTTTTGATGCGCTCAAAGCATTTCCGCACGCCCTAGTGAAGGTGATAGACGTGTACTTTTGGCCGGTAGAAAATCGGGGGCGCAATCAGGCTGGGAAACCTGGAAAACTTCACGCGAAACTGGCTGTAGTGGACGACGTCGTCCTAGTTTCTAGCGCCAACCTTACAGACGACGCTTTCAGCCGAAATCTAGAGATCGGTGTGAGAATTACGGACCTAGACACATTAGTATGGGCAAAGGAATATTTTGACACCTTGATAAACGAATCGATATTAAGAAAGGTGTCGAGTTTCACTGGGTTCTGAGCTGCTCTTCACATGCGAGGGAATTGAGATTCCAAGAGTTGTTGAGAGCCGTTTTTCTAAGCCCATTCGGAGCATACGGGTGGAACTTGCAGCTCCCCGGACATTTTTTTTGATCCGTGACTTTTCGATATTGAGTTGCCCCGTGGAGATAGTTTCATCGATGCAAAGTGTTTCGAGCATAGGCATAAGTTGATCGACCTTTTCGATCATTTCGAGTAGCAAACGGCCAAGGGTTGAATAGACTTTTGCCTCAATCAACATTGGTTCGACGTCGTATGTCGCCAGGTTCACGATACCGTTCGCCTGACACTTCGCTTCCAAATCCACGAGCGATTGGTTAAGTCTTTCGAGGCGCGAGTCAAACAACTTACGCAGTTCCAGTTCGACTTTGTCGACCTCGTCACCAGGTAGCTTCATCCGCGCGAACACGGCGATGAAGTGCAGGTTCATCTGCGTGATGTCGAAGCAGCGTAGGTAAAGGCGTTTGCCTTCAGGACTTGATAAATGAATGCTGATCTTGCGACTCGCTGACTCGATGCGTGTTAGGTCGGCCGCCGCCTGGCGCGCCAACAGTTTGCGGTTGGTGGAGCCGTGATCGGCCTTGATGGTCAGTTTCGCTTCCGTGGGTGAGTTCACTGCAGCCTCCGTTCGCGCTGTTTAGCGGCTATCGTGCCCCCGTGGCCCGGATGAAGCTACCAGAAAACGTGCGCTTGCACCGGCAGCTTTCGTGGTGTTTAGTACTTCGGTTTGCCTGTTCTTGCCTAGTAGTCTCAGCAGCCATGCTTTTACGTTGAACTGCAGTTGACGCGGGCAAGGCTATTTCCTAGATTGGGCTTTGAGAACGTAATACGGAGCCCATATCAGGCGGTCTTAGGCTGGACGCCCGTAAGCTCCATCCATCAGATTTCCCGACGGTAGCTGGCAGCCCGTCCAGAACGGCATCGGCCGTAGCAGTCAAGCCAGTCCATTCACTTGCCGGTAATCGCCGGCCCTTTCTCGACCCCCATGGGACAACCATCCCGTGAGGATGATTGTCTCGCTCTTCTTTTTCTCAGGGAGACAATCATGAATCAGTCCGCCCAAATTGAAGGTGGTACTCGCTCGGCCCAAGGCCGGCGGGCTGCCATCGATCCCTGGCACCAACTGCTGGATGACGACACGCCGATCGAGTTCTCGGAAGAGGATGTCGTTCGCCTTCATTGGTGGCTGCTGCAAAAGGTCAAGCTACTCAGTAGTCCGGGTACGCCGTTGGCCGAAAAATTCGAAATCATTCGTTGGGTCTTTACCGATCCGGAACGCGACACAAAGCCGTTCTCGTTCGTGAACTGCCTGCGCGTTGTGTCGTGCAGTCCATTGTCCGAACTGCCTTTCATCGGGTCGCTTGATCCGCAGGAAGTGCGTGATTGGTTGCGCGTGCGGCTACATCGTTGGCTGGAAGCGACGATTACCTGCTATCCGAAGTGGGTTCAGGAGGCCGTGATGGCAAATCCAAACTGGGTCGCCGAATGCCTCGCCAAGAACCCCCAATGGTTGAACGAAGAGGTCAAGCGCCATAGCGAGCGCAACGACCTGTTCTCGTGAGCTGGTTTGCCAGGGTCAGGCGAAGTCCGCCTGATCCTTGGCCGCTTGAATACGAAAGGAAATGATCATGTTCAAAGAAATGTCGATTGCTCTGCGTTCGGATCAGCGCTTCATTGAAGTCCGCGGTCTGAGTGATTTGGAGTATCTGGTCAAGGAAAGCGAGATCGTAACGAACCAATTGGGGCGGACTTTCCATATCCGCAGTCAGGACCGGCCAGTCCACATCTCGCTCGAATACGGCGGATTCGTCATACGCAACGTCGATCGGGCGGACGAAAACCGCACGATCTATCTGCCGCGCCGGCTGCTGATGGATGCCTTGCTGGGCCACGCGCTCAAAAGCGGCATGTTGTTTACACGGCGCCTGCCTGGCTAAGCGTTCCTTGGAGGCGATATGACCAAGGAACAGTTCGAGCAGCGTTTTCAGGAGGCGCGGAAGTATGCTTTCGGTCGCTGGACCAGCATTTTGCTTGCACTGGGCGTTGAAGAAAAAGTGATGAACCGGAAAAACCAACCATGTCCGCTGGCAGGGTGCGGTGGGACCGACCGGTTTCAATACACTGATAAGTTCGGCGATGGCAATTACGTTTGCCGTGCTTGCGGTGCTGGTGGGGGATTCAAGCTGCTGATGGGGTATTTCGGGTGGAGTGCGACGACCGCGCTAAGGCGTGTTGAACGCAGCCTTTGCATGCAGCCGGCGCAAGCCGCACCGAAGCGAGCGTCAAAAGACAGCATTGCGTTGATCCACCGGATTCTGGCTGAAACGACACCGATTGTTCACGGCGATGAGGTGGACCGCTACCTCCAGAACCGAGGACTCGGAATGCCGTCCTATCCAGAGGTCTTGCGCACGCATCCTGCACTTGGGTACTACGAGGTCGATCCGGCGACGGGAAAACCTGTCCTGGTTGGACACTTCCCGGCCATGGTCGCGAGTATCCACGACCGGCACGGTGAGTTGGTGTCGCTGCATCGCACGTACCTGCAGGACGGGCAAAAGCTCCCCGGCAGGGACGCTAAGAAGCTGCTGTGCGGTGGAATCAACGGCGGCGCAATCAGACTGGCGCCAGCGGGTGTCGACCTCGCAGTGTGCGAAGGAATTGAGACGGGCATCGCCATCTTGAAACGCACCGCGCAGCCCATCTGGATCGGGATCTGCGCACGGAATCTTGAAAGCATGTGGATTCCGGACGAAGTTCGCCGCTTGCGTATTTACGGCGACAACGATGCCGATTCGATGTACGACGGCCAGGCCTCATCGTACATTCTGGCGCGTCAGTTCTTGAAGCGGCCGGTGATGGGCGAGCGGCGATCAGCGGAGGTCTTCATCCCCCGTGCCGCCGGCGCCGACTGGGCCAATGTGCTCGCGCAGCAAGCGCCCATCGTTGAACGCGCAGCTTGACGAATAGGTCCCTTCGAACGGGACGCAGTAGTGCCGGCAAAAGCCGGAGTGATTTCAACCCTGCGGGGGACCCGTTCCCTGGTGGGGGCGGGCCGTCCGCTTCTCTTAGGAGTCTCATCATGAAAAATGGACGCAACCTGATTGACCTGGCAACCGAACTTGAACGCCAGGCAGCGGCGAAGAAAGACTTGATCGTTCCCGCCAAGATGATGCATAGCGAGACTTTGGCTTCGCATCATTGCGGCCTGGTCGTCGACGAGAACGAAGGTGCGACGCGTTATCCGCTGAGTGAGCTGGCCTGTTCGCAGTTGGCCAAGAAGCTGAACATCCCGTTCACCTACTTCAAGCTGATGCGTGATCTGTATCCGGAACTGCTGGACCAGAACATCAACGGCTGGCTCCGGATTAACGCGCCGGACAGCTACATGGTGCGCACGCTTGATGGCAGGGCGCGTGCTTTCCTGTCCAACCGGTACCGCCGTCTCGACAACTTTGACCTGGCCAAGAGCGTGATGCCCATCCTGCAGCAGCTGCCGGGCGCACGCTTTGAATCGGTCGAACTGACCGAATCGAAGCTGTACCTGAAGGTGGTCAGCTCCAAGATCGAATGCGAAGTGGCACCGGGCGACATCCTGCAGGCTGGGGTCATCGTCAGCAATTCCGAAGTGGGTTGCGGCACGCTGCGCGTTGAACCGCTGTTATATCGCCTGGTGTGCAGCAATGGTTTGATCGTTTGCGATCGCAGCATGCGCAAGAACCACGCTGGCAGGGCATTGGTGTCCGATGACGAATCAGTCGTCGTCTACCAGGACGACACGCTGGAGGCGGAGGACAAGGCGATTTTCCTCAAGGTCCGCGACCTGGTCCAGACGGCCGTGTCGGAAACGACGTTCCAGTTAATCTCGGAAAAGATGCGCAAGACCATGGGCATCAAGATCACGGGTAATCCGGTCAAGGTCGTCGAAGTATTGGCCAACCGGTATGCCCTGAATGAAGCCGAATGCGCGGGCGTCTTGCGGCACCTGGTGTCCGAGCATCACCTGAACGGCTACGGCCTGGTCAATGCCGTCACGGGCTACTCGCAGGAGGTCGAGGATTACGATCGTGCGACCGAATTCGAAGAGCTGGGCGGCAAGTTGCTGGAGCTAAGCCCGAGTGAATGGAAGCACCTGGCCGAAGCCGCTTGAAATTGAGCCTAATTGCCGCGCCCGATCGAAGTCGATTGGGCGCGGCATGGACGCTAAAGTCGGCACGCGTTGATCGCCAGTGTGACGCGCCCAAGCAGGCGAAGGTCGGGCGCAGAGGAAATGTCGGCCACCGTGGTCGGCTCGCATTGGGAGTTCTCGCATCGGAGAAGGAAGCCTTCTCCGATGCGAATCTCGATATGGCGAACGATCTTTTGGCCACGATACTGGAGATAGTAGATGCCATTGGATTCGACGCGTTTGACGCTGGCGTCGAAGAAAAATGGTGAGCCGTCGACGATGAGGGGGGCCATATCGTGGCCAAGCATCGTGGCCACTGACTGTTCCAGGTAGGGCGAAGACTGCTCGAGCAAGGGGCCAAGCCAGTCGCCCTGCGGGGGGCGCTTAACGTGCAATTGCTTGGCCAACGGTGGGGGAAGAAGGTCGTTCCTGAAGGGGGTGCGGTGGGCCGAGAGGCCAAGGAGCCAATTGGCGTCGACCCCGAACTGAATGGAGAGAAGTGCCAGTGATCGGAGGTCTGGCATCCCGGGCTTGTCCGGGTCGATCCAGCGGGCGACGGTCTGCAGGGCGCGGCCTGTGATTTGACTGAGGTAATGCACCTGATGGTGTTGCGACACATCCCGCAAAGCCATTTCGGCGACCAGCCGGTTGGCCACGCCTGGGACCAGGTGAAAATCAATCTGCTGCGCCTGTGCTCGGGTGAGGGGGGCGTTGTACTGGGTTGTCACCATATTCTTCTAAAAAGTTGGTAAGACAATCGGAAGGACCAGTTTTAGCAATTGCTACATGAAGTACCCGAGGATTTCATGATGCTATAAGGCGTTAGCATCTACCGTAGGGGGCAGTCAAGTCAAGACCAGTTTTCTTTTGCTGTGCACACAAGCAGCAGTTGCTATTGACCGGCTTTCAGGTGCGGTATAGCCTGACAGCTGATATGGCCTCGTTTGCTGCACCGCACAGCACGCTTTCGGCGCGGTGTTGGTAGCGGCCCAGGCGGGGCGATATCGGTACCGGAGTGATGACCACGCCTCGGATTTGCGGGGCAGAATGGAGGTGCAATAATGGAAAGTTCCATTCAACTGACCGACGTGCAGTACCTCAACCTGAACTTCCTGCTCACGATCCAGGCATGCCTGCGCAATGAGCGCCTGTCGGCAATCTACAAATTCCATCTTGACCCCGAGACCGCGGCCAGACTGGCCGAAATGACAGCCAGCGAACTGCAACTGCTGGCGGTCAATATGCCCCACGAGAGCCTTTTCCGCCCGGTCGACAACCTGGCGGATTTGCTGGAGGCGCCGCCCGGTCTGGCCATGCTGCTGTGCGCCGCTGGCACCAGCCAGTTGGCGAAAGGCGCTCTGGCTCCCGTCGGCGTCACCGGTTAATTGGATAGGGGCGAGATCATGGGTGCCGTTTTCGCGGAAACGCATATCAGGGCGCTGCAGGTCGCGAAGGAGTGCGTGGAGTTAGGGGCAAGAATCAGGACGGTATCGCGGATTACGGGCCTAGAGCAGCCTTTGCTGCGATCGTTCTTTTACCAGGAGACGTCATCAGCGCCGGGGCGACGGCTGGAATCCAGCGACTGGTACCACCGCGGCAACCTAATGGAGCGGGCCGAGGCATCCATTTTCGCGGTCATCTTTGATACGCTCCTGGTCGACCATCGCTGCAATCCGGCCGACGCGCTACTCAGTGCGTACCGCCTTTATCTCGAGCGCTGCGCGATGGAACCTCTCATCCCATTCGAACACGCGTTCAACCTCGCGTGCGAGTTGCACGCGATGTGGGGCAGTGGGCCACCGCAGCTCATGCTCCATTCCTGCCGGCGATGTCGCTCCCGGTATCTCGTCGCGGTAGGGGATAAGTCGGCTGATCGTTTGGGTTGTGTATTTTGCAAGCTATTGAAACGATACCCATCCGATTCACATATCCGCGCGCATTTCGCGCCCGTGCATCGCCCAACTTGAAAATACAGCCGAGGCCGCCAAAGCCCCACGAAAGGCGCCCCTAAACCCCTTGGTTTCGTCTGGAGTTTCGTCTTTTCATCCCCCACACTGCTTCGGGGCGAGCAGTGATGGGGGGCCTGGGCGATGTGGATCGGTCGAATATTGGCGTCTTTATGGCGCGAGGGTAGCAAGGCCGGTGAAGCGGCTGCGCCGGCGCAGGCCCAAGCTCACGCTACCGCACCGACATCAGCGCCCAGTGCAGGCTTGCGGCTGCAGGCCGTCGACGAGATCCTGGAATCAAACCGGGAGCTCGTTGGGCGGATCAAGCTTTGTTATGGGTGCGACGCTGCCTCATTTAACACGGATCTTCTGGCGCCGATTCGGCAATACGTCCAGTATGTCAATCAGCTGCCGGCCACGATGGACAGCTATTTCACCGAGCCCGGTGGTCTGGCACGCATCGGCCTGGAAACTGCTTTCTACGCGCTACAGGCGACGGATTCCCAAATATTCGCTGGCCGAGCGACCATCTCGAACCGGCGCGTGCTGGAGCCGCGCTGGCGGCGTGCAACCTTCATTGCAGGATTGTGCAACGAACTTCACCGCACATTGAGCCACATTCGCGTGGTGGACGTGAAAGGGCGGGAGTGGCAATCCTACCTGACGCCTCTTTCGCGCTGGGCCAGGGAGCGGGGAGCTTCCACTGCCAGTGTGCGGTGGCAGGCAGCACAGGAGACGCGCGCACTCGGCCTCTTTGCGCTGCCGATGATCATTCCGGCGGAAACGATGGTTGACCTGGCCAAGGATAACGCAACGATCGTGCCGCATATGCTGGCATCCATCGCTGGCGCGACCATGTACCACGAGCACAGCGTGATGTACCGCCTGGTACGGCATGCCGCAGCGTTAGTCATTCATCGCAATCTCCGGGCGAATGACGGCAATCGCGCCGGCAGGCCGGCACTGCATATGGCCAGGTATCTGGTCGAAGCCATGCGGGAACTTGTGCTTTCCCATCACAGTTGGCAGCCCAATATCGGACGCTCTCGCCTGTGGTACGGCCAGGACGGACTATTCCTGGTTTGGCCGAACGGAATCACTGACGTCGTCAAACTATTGGAGGATGAACGGCTGCCTGGAATTCCGGATTCGGCATCGGGCGTTCTGGATATCCTTGAAGCCGCCGATCTGGTCCGCGCACAGAGCTCCGATTGCCGGGTTTGGACTATCTACCCGCCAGGGGCACCCGAACCGCTTGAGGCCATCCGGTTCGCCGCGCCGTTCACCGTACTGGGTGTTATCACACCGCGTGCGGCGCCATTGTCGGTCCAGTTGACCGTCCGGCCGGAGACAGGCGAGTCTTCCGCGCCTCCGCCGCCTGAACGACCGGATCAACCCATACCAGCGGAACAACCGACCGGTCTGGACAGCGTCCCGGCCATGGTTCGCGCTGTACCGAACAAGGCAACCGAACCTCGGCGCCATGCCGTCCAGCTGACGCTGCCCGATATGGAAGAATTGCCTGAGACATCGTTAGACCAGGAAGCTCCGCCAGAGCAAGAGGAGAAGGTAACAAAGGGACCGGTTGCGCAAGGCCAAGGGAAAAAGCGGAGCACGCAAGAAGGGAAAGCCAAGAAGGGGCGTGCCACCTTTTCGGCGCCCATGCGGCTGAATCCAGAGGTTGCAGCCGCACTGGCCGAGATCGTGGGCACCTTGGCTGGAGATCCCCCGGCTGCCTGCCAGGTCGATGGGACCGTGCTTTTCGTTCCGTTGGGTGAACTTGCTCGCCGTGGGATCGATGCGCGACGCGCCCAGCGCGCGCTAGGTGATGCCGGGATGCTAGCGCCCCAGCCGGACGGTGAACGGATTCATACCCGCGAGTTTCAGGGCGCGAAGGTACCTGGGCTCCTGATCAATGCGGAATGCGTTTCAGGCTGTCCGCCGGCAATGCCGCCGGCTGGGACGCAAGAAGGAGGGCATGATGCTGCTGCGCCGTTATGAAATGCCTTGGCGGCGGCCCATCGAGCTGTCCGCTGGCTTGCTCTGGTGTTTGGCCGCGTTGGCTTATGTTGCCATGACGCCGGATCGGGTCCCACTGCGTTTGGGCGTTGTCATGTTTCTTATCTGCGCTGCGTTTGCTGCCAGGCGCATCCGACAGGGCCTGCGCATCATCGGAGTTCGGGCAGCACTCTCTGGACGCGCGATGCAGGTCATTACGACCAAAGAACTTTCCCGACTCACGACCGATCCGGATCAGGTGGTTTTTGGATTTGGCTTCGAATGGCAGCCAATTCATTCCCAGCGCTTGTATGAACTGGCCAAAATTGACTATCGTGAGTTGCAGATCTCTCCGCGCCTCCTTCAACTATTGGGCTATGTGACCCCAGCCCAACCAGAGGGGGAGATTGGACTGCCTTACATCCATGGCGTCGAACAGAGGGAATCGCTGCTGGCCCGCCCGCTGCAGAACTTCGAGGGCGGGACAATCATTGTCGGCACCACGCAGTCCGGCAAGGGCGTTTGCCTCGGCTGGTTGATTACGCAGGCCATCCGGCGCGGCGACGTGGTGATAATCCTGGACCCGAAGAATTCCAAGCGGCTGAAAGACCTGGTGATGAGGGCATGCGCGGATTACCGCGACCCCGACACGTTCCTATGGTTTCATCCTGCATTTCCGGAAACCGGCGCCCGGTTAGACTTTACGTTCAACTGGCAGAAGCCGACGGAGATCGCGTCGCGCATCCAGTCCATCCTGCCTCCCGATACGGCAGGCGCATTCTCGGCCTTCGGTTGGGATGCTGTCAATGTGGTCACGCAGGGCATGGTCAGGCTTGAGATGCGGCCCAACCTCATGAAACTGACCAAATATATCGAGGGCGGGATCGAGCCGATCCTCGAAATGTCGCTTGAACGCTTTTACGAGGAATTGTTGGGCATGGCGTGGCGTAGTGAACCGGACTTGGTGCGGCTCATCGATCGTGCAAGGAAGGGAACGATCAAGTCGCCGTCTCCGATTGCCAGCTGCGAACTATTAGGATTCGTCGAGTATTACGAGCGGTATGTCCATGAGTCGCGGCGGGACAAGGCAATCGATTCGCAGGTGCGCGTGTTCCGTCACAACCGCGAGCACTACCAGAAGATCACGGCCAACCTGTTGCCGATCCTCTCAATGCTCACGTCTGGGGATCTGGGCCGCAGCCTTTCGCCCGATCCTTTCGATGCGGACGATGAACGTCCCATCATGAACCTGGAGAAGATCGAGCGCGGCGGGCATGTCCTGCTGATGTGCCTGGATTCGCTGCCTGATCCTTCGGTCGCATCGGCCATTGGAGCGATGTGCCTTGCCGACCTGGCTGCGCGCTCCGGGATTCGCTACAACCTGGGCGGCTATCGGCGCATCTCGTTGTTCGTCGACGAGGTTTCCAACGTCATCAACCAACCTCTGATTGAGATCATGAACAAGGGTGCCGAGGGAGGCATCTACACCACGGCGGCCATGCAGACCATTGCGGACCTGGCGAAACGGCTCGGCAACCAGGAAGCCGCGCGCATGGCGCTGGGTAACCTGAATAATCTGATCGCGTTCAGGACGAAAGACCAGCCGACGCAGGAATTTGTGAATGAAACCTTCGGCCAAACGGCAATTCACAACATGAAGGTCGGGCGCAATACGGCGCGCGATGGCCACCTAGGCGATTTCACGATGGTCGAGTCCACACAGATTTCGGAGGAGATGAGTGAGCTGATTCCGACCTCCCTCCTAGGAAAGCTCCCGAATTTGCAGTTCTTCGCATCGGTCTCGGGCGGTCGCCTGTGCAAGGGACGGTTCACGCTGCTCGACCCCGGAATGGAAGATGCGCGCCAAGACGCCGTCGAGGAGGACGAATCGTGATACGCATCGTAACCATCACGTCGCTGGTCTCCTTGTTGATGCTGGTACTGTACTTGCCCTCGGCGCGTCCTGCACATGCATTCCTTGCCCAGATTCGCAATGAGCATGAAGTAATGGCGGGATTTTGGGGGAGGGCGCATGCGTTCGGCATGCTCCAGACGATGCTGGACCTTCAAGCGGAATCGCCGCACGCTCCGCCGTTGATGTCGAACGCAACAGTACTCTCAACACCCGAGACCAAAGTGCAGAAGGAGGTATCGGCCGTCAGTGAACGGCTGCTGAAGAACGAGTACTTCCTCTCTCTGAACGCGCTTGTTCTGCTGGCGACGTACCGCATTGCCGTTATCTTGCATCTCTTGCCGGGCATCGTACCGTTCTTCTTGGCTGCCGTTGCTGATGGGCTGGTTCGGCGCGCGGTAAAAGGGACCGATTTCTCGGGGCACAACCCAGAAGTGTTTTCTGTATGTATCTGCGGAGCGATCCTCAGCACGTGTTTGGGCGTGATCGCCTGCGTGATTCCGGTGCCGCTTCCTTCCACGCTGATGCCCGCTTTGCTGGGAGGATTGGGCGTATTTGCTAACCTTGGACTGGCCAATTATCACAAGCGGACGTGATTTGTTGGCGGCGACCACTAAACTGTGGAGTTTGGTATGCAACAAGATCAGCTCGACTATCTAGACGATGTAATAGCCGATGTCCTGGATGGAAACTACGCGCGCGTCGGCGTGCTGTCGACGGGAGAGCGCCTGTATGTAGCGCTCGGGGCAAGCGACGTCGGAATGCTCAGGGAAATGGGCTATACCATCGCGCAGGCGATTGGGCGGCTGGACTCAGGGGACGCAATTAAGCTGGTTCAACGCTGGAGACATGAAGATCGCTGGGCCGAGCAGTGATACCAAGGT
>Ga0102595_100387_pt1 | contig 32902 bp, 35 predicted proteins | sample Araplaol_mTSA_r2_2_FD_76864 | JGI IMG/M metagenome (GOLD analysis project Ga0102595, IMG submission 76864) | Arabidopsis root microbial communities from North Carolina, USA - plate scrape MF_Col_mTSA_r2 (SPADES assembly) (version 2) | ecosystem: Host-associated > Plants > Roots > Endosphere...
CAAGAAAATCGATAATTTCTATCGTTATAAAACCTATTTCATCGATAATAAACCCGTTCTAAGATGGCCGCAATCACCAACTTTCTTGGAGCAAGTTCATGGCAAACGTTCTCTACATCAACAGCAGTGTTCGTAACGCTGGTTCCCTGTCCCGCCAACTGTCGGCTGAATTCATCGCCAAGTGGAAGGCTGCCAACCCAGCTGACACCGTGGTCGAGCGCGACCTGGCGGCCAACCCTGTGCCGCACCTGACCGAACAAATGATGGGCGCCTTCTTCACCCCGGCCGAAGCGCGCAATGCCGAGCAGGCGCATACCGTGAAGGTATCCGACACCCTGGTTGACGAACTGATTGCCGCGGACGTGATCGTCATCGGCGCCCCGATGTACAACTTCTCCGTACCATCGTCGCTGAAAGCCTGGATCGACCACGTAGCCCGCGTCGGCCGCACCTTCCAGTACACCGCCAACGGCCCGGAAGGCCTGCTGAAAGGCAAGAAGGTGTATGTGTTCACCGCCAGCGGCGGCGTCTATAGCGAAGGCGCAGCAGTGGCCTACGACCACCTGACCACCTTCCTGCGCACCGTTCTCGGCTTCATCGGCCTGACCGACGTGCAATTCATCCGCGCCGAAGGTGTAGCGATGGGCGAGCAAGCCGTCGCCGACACCCTGGCCAAAGCCCAGAAATCGATCGACCAACTGATCGCCGCCTAATACAGCCCAGCCCGTGTCAACCCTGGGGTCAGGCTCTTTGGTTGACACGGCCTCGGCCGCTACATAGCTGGGCTCGTGTCAACTTGGGCGCCTGACCCCAAGGTTGACACGGGCTCGGCCATTCGGTCTCCCCGTAGTGGACTTGGCCGCACCGGCCCGCCGGCCGTGCTGCCTTTTTTGTCATTTGCTATCATTGCAAAATGGAACGCCACTATCACTTGCTTATCATCGATCCGCAGAACGATTTCTGCGATTTGCCACCACCTGCCGCGCCGGCTTTGCCGGTTCCGGGCGCCCACCAGGACATGCTGCGGCTTGCCAGCCTGATCGAACAGGGCGGCGCCGGGCTTTCGGCCATCACCATCACGCTGGATTCGCACCATCGTTATGACGTTGCGCATCCGACCTTCTGGCGCACTGCCGATGGTGCGGCGCCGGGGCCGTTCACCCAGATTTCCGCTGCCGACGTGCGGGCCGGCCGCTTCGTACCGCGCGATGCTGGCGGCTTGCCGCGCGTGCTGTCTTATCTCGATGCGCTGGAATCCGCCGGCCGTTATCAGTTGATGGTGTGGCCGGTCCACTGCGAAATCGGCAGCTGGGGCCACAACGTGCACGATGCGGTGCGCGCTGCCTACAATGCCTGGGAAGAGGGCCGCCATGCCGTGGTGGCCAAGGTCGGCAAGGGTTCCAATCCGTGGACCGAGCACTATTCCGCAGTGATGGCCGAGGTGCCCGACCCAAGCGATCCGGCCTCGCAACTGAATCGCGAACTGATCGCCAGCCTGTCCCATGCCGATACCATCTACATCACTGGCGAAGCGGGCAGCCATTGCGTGAAAGCGACCACCGAACACATTGCGGACCATATCGATCCGCGCAAGCTGGTGCTGGTCACCGACTGCATGAGCCCTGTGACCGGCTTTGAAGCCCAATACCTCGAATTCGCGCAAGCGATGCAGCGCCGCGGCGCGCGCCTTGCCACGTCGGCCGAAGTGCTCTCGGAACTGCTGGCCAACGCGGAGAACAAACAATGATCCCTGTCGTCCGCAGCCTGCTTGAAACAGACCTGTACAAATTCACCATGTGGCAGGCCTTGCTGCATAGCCATCCAAGCGCGCATGCCGAATATGAATTCGTGTGCCGCAACCAGACCGCCTTCCCGCTGTCCGAGCTGAAGGAAGAAGTGGAGTCGCAGCTTGACCACCTGTGCAGCATGTCCTTCACCGAGGACGAGCTGAATTACCTGCGCTCCCTGCGCTACATCAAGAGCGACTTCGTTGATTTCCTCACGGTGTTCCGCTTCCAGCGCAAGTTCATCGAGGTGCGCGCGGATGGCGATACCCTGGTGATCCATGCCGAGGGGCCGCAAGTCCACATCATGGCGTATGAGATCTTCGTGCTCTACATCGTCAATGAGCTGTACTTCCGCCGGGTCGGCACTCCGGCCGCGTTGGAGGAAGGGCGCAAGCGCCTCGGCGAAAAGATTGCGCAGTTAAAGGCTTTCGGCACCAATCCTGCGCTGCGCCATCCCTTCGAGTTTTCCGACTTTGGCCTGCGCCGCCGCTTTTCGGCCGCATGGCACGATGAAGTCGTCGAGCGCCTGGCACGCGAGGTGCCGGAGTGCTTCAAAGGCACCTCCAACGTCTATATCGCGAAAAAGTTTGGCCTGATCCCGATCGGCACCATGGCCCACGAGTACATGCAGTCCTTCCAGGCCTTCGGCGTGCGGCTGCGCGAGTTCCAGAAAGCTTCGCTCGAGGCTTGGGTGCAGGAGTACCGGGGCGACCTCGGTATCGCTCTGACCGACGTGGTGGGCATGGATGCCTTCCTCAACGACTTCGACCTGTACTTTGCGAAGCTGTTCGACGGCTTGCGGCACGATTCGGGCGATCCGATCGTATGGGGGGAGAAGGCTATCGCGCACTATCAGGCCTTGCGCATTGACTCCAATACCAAGCGCCTGGTGTTCTCGGACGGCCTGGACTTTGAGACGGCGTTCCGCCTGTACCGCCAGTTCGCCGACCGCATCATGGTGGGCTTCGGCATCGGCACATGGCTGACCAACGATGTCGGCATCAAGCCGCTGAACATCGTGATGAAGCTGATTCGCCTGAACGGCCAATCGGTCGCCAAGCTGTCCGACTCGCCGGGCAAGACCCTGTGCAAGGACGAGACTTTCCTCGCCTACCTTCGCCAGGTCTTCCATCACTCTGCTTCTTAAGGATTTACGCTTCATGTTTGTTATTTGGTGGGGAACCACGAAGGTTGTCAACCAGCAGGGTTACGCGGCAGATTTCTGCCCTATCTGCAGGGAAGTCGCTCCAATGTTGATCTGCAACGTGGAGATGGCCAATCATGTGTACAGCGTGGTGTACGGCAAAGGCGAGACTATTGGCCATTACGCGCAGTGCCAGCAATGCAAATCGGAACTGCCTGCGCGGATGAATAAATTCAGGACCCTGGCCGACGGCATAGCGCCGCTTGTAACCTTGGTGCGCACAACCAACCCAAGGGTTTACGAGACCGAGAAGGGCCGGCTGGATATCGAGCGGATGATCAAGGAGCGCAGCGCACCGTTACCGCGCGACGTGCGTTTCGAACTGATGCTCGAAAAATTCCATGCAGTCGAGCCGGAGATCAGGAATCGGCTGGCGGCCTCGCGCGTTGACCTGCCATTTGTCGCAACTTTGCTGTCATTTATCCTGATCGGCTTTTTCGTACTGCCAATGGCGATGAGGGATACGGAAGCACTGCGGCGGATTCAGGCCTACTTCCTGCTCGGGACAATGGTATTCCTCGGCTATCTCTTGCTGACTGCACATTCTCGCTATCTGAAAGGGAAGATTTATCCCAAACTGAGCGAGGCGCTACGGCCACTGAAGCCCGGCCCCAAGGAACTGGACCTCATCCTGCGGATGCTGAAGCAGCGCAAGCTCGCGACCGGGTCGGTGCTGAAGGTCAAGAAGCTGGCCGGGTGGCTGGCCCGCACCGGCTAAGCCGGTTCTCCAGCCTCCTGGGGATGGAAACGCAGGCGGTAGTCGCCCGGCGTTACGCCGAGGCGGCGCACGAAAGCCCGCCTTAGGCTGTTCTGGTCGTGGAAGCCGCTGCGTGCCGCCACCCGCTTGAGCGGGCTGGCGGTTTCCTCCAGCATGCGGCGCGCCGCGTCGAGCCGCGCGGCTTCGACGAAGTCGGCCGGGGTTTCACCTGTATCGCTCTTGAACGCGCGTGAGAAATTGCGCACGCTCATGCCGGCTTGCGCGGCCAGTTGGTCCACCGTCAATTCTTCTTCCAGGTTTTCCAGCACCCATTCCTGCACTTGCCGGATCGGGTCACGCTGCGCCGACTGGGCTGCGAGGTGGGCGCTGAATTGCGCCTGGCCTCCGGGGCGCTTGATGAACATCACCAGTTCACGCGCCACGGCCAGGGCGACGTTGCGGCCAAGGTCTTCTTCCACCAGGGCCAGCGCCAGGTCCATGCCGGCTGTGACGCCTGCCGAGGTGTAGAGATTCCCGTCGCGCAGATAGATCTGGTCATGTTCGACCTGCACCTGTTCGAAGCGCCGCGCCAGCGAGGCGGAAATATTCCAGTGGGTGGTGACGCGCCGGCCGTCCAGCAGGCCGGCATGGGCCAGCAGCCAGGCGCCGGAGCACACGGAGCCCAGACGGCGCACCACCGCCGCCTGCCGCTGCAGCCACTGCGCCAGGCGAGGGTTGCCGGCGACGGCCTGCACTTCGTGGCTGCCGGTGACGAGCAGGGTGTCCACCGCGTGATCCAGCGTGTCGATGGTGGCCGTCGGCTGGAACAGCATGCCGTTGTCGGCGCGGACCGGGCCTTCTTCCAGCGCGACCAGGTCGAACTGGTAAGTGCCGGGCTTGCGGGACTGCCGGGCCGCTTCATGGAAGACATCCATCGGCCCGGCCACGTCGAGCATTTGCACGCCAGGAAAAACAAGTAAAGCGATACGCATGATTAGCCTGCCAGGAGTTTGCCGGTGTACAGCGAATATAAGGTACGCACCAGCAGCACGGCAATCGTCGCGGTCAGGAAGGCAAGCAGCACGCCGGCCAGCACCACCACGCCAACGCTATCGGCCACGGCGGCATATTTGATCGCAGCGTTCACCAGCGCAGCGATCGGGAAGCTGATAGCCCACCAGGCCGGGCCGAAAGGCACCGAACGGCGGAACACGCGCGGAGCCAACACCAGGAACATGAACAGCCCAAAGTAGAACAGCATGGCGGCGAACATGTCGACGTGGTGCGTGACGTTGACGTAGGCCAGGAAGCCGACTTCGAACGGGGCGATCATCACCATCAGCGACGGCAGCATGCCGGTCGGCAGCGGGTCGCCGTGCACCAGGCGGCTGAAGATCATCACGTAGAAGACGATGGCGATGGCCGTGCCGATGCCAAGTGCGATCATGTTCATTTCATGGCCCCAGGCGCCGCCGGTGACGGCGATATCCAGCGAAGCGACGCCGGGAATCAGCCAGGCTGGCACCACATTGGCCGGCGTCATATTCCCTTGCAGCACGCGCGACACCACCACATAACCCAGCACCAGCGTGGCGACCGAACCGACAGTCCACACCAGTTTCTGGAGCTGCCCGCTCCAGGGCGCCACAACGCTGGAAAGCAGCAGCACGGCGATGGCGATCGTGCCGAAGAAGTTGCCCGCCACAGGGTGCGAGAATTCGGCCTTCACAGCGTCGGGGAATGCAGCCAGTTTCGAAAGATAGCCCACGGCCAGCACCGCAAACACCAGCAGCGACAGGATGCCGACGCCATCGGCGACCAGCGTGCTGCTGCCGAACAGGTGGGCGGCGCCGCGCCAGGCCAGGGCCAGGCCGGCGATGCCCATGACGGAGCCAAACAGGTTGACGGGGAGGTTTTTGACCGAGGCGCTGCTGGTGGGCAGGGCAGGGGCGGTAGTGGTTTGCATGATGTTCATCCGATGGATTTGCGATGAATCCATTATCGGACGGCAAGCTTTTGGCCGATAGTGCGCATAAGCGTCAGTTTCGGCCAACGCTGCACCACCGTCGGCCAAGGGCATTCCAGCCAGGACGCGCCAGCCCGACAATGGCCGCCCTCATGTATTGAAAGGAAGAGAAATGCCCTGGATTCTGTTGACCATCGCCGGCCTGCTGGAAATCGCTTTTGCGCTCGGGATGAAGTGGTCGCAAGGCTTTACGCGCCCGCTACCGGGCGTGCTTACTGCGCTGGCCGGATTGGCAAGCATTTACCTGCTGTCGCTGGCCTTGCGCACGTTGCCGGTGGGGACGGCCTATGCCGTTTGGACCGGCATCGGCGCGGTTGGCACGGCCGCGATGGGCGTGCTGTTCATGGGTGATTCGTCATCGCCCGCGCGCCTGGCGTGCATGGCCGCCATTGTCGGCGGCGTGGCGGGCTTGAAGCTGGTGTCGAACTAGGCTTCCTGCGCGCCGAAGCGGGACATGATGCGGTCGGCTTGCTCGCGTTGGGCGTCGTCGTCGACGTCGACAGACAGCAGGGCGGCCGGGCGATCCGGCTTGTCGGTATTGTCGACATCGTCCGGCGTAAGCGAATCCATGATGTTCTGCACGGCTGATGCGGTGGTGCTCAGCGGACGTGCTTCATGCAGGTTCAGTTGTACGGCCGAATTGGCAAAGCCCTCGGCCAGCAGGGCGCTGCGTGCGCCTTCGGCATCCGCGATCTGGCGGAAATTTCGGTAAATGGTGCTTGGCATGATAAGTCTCCTGTTTGGCGGGATTGTCGCGTAAGGCGCCGCAACGTGGCGCGCGCTTACTTGGCCTTTGCCTTGCGTGACGACCAGTGCAAATGGACGATCTGCCAGCCATCGCCATGCTGTTCCAGCACGGCGGTTTCGAGCCCGAAAAGGTGGACATCGGCATCCTGGTAGCTGCCGGTCGTTTCCGTTTCGCGCATCACGATCGCGTTCGCGCCATCGCGCCGTTCTTCGTGGCGCAGCACGCGTGATTTGGTCGTACGCAGGAAGGCGATGTCGCTGTCGAGATGGTGCGCGGCATATTCGTCGCGGCTATTTTCGGTATAGCCCGATTCGAATATCTTTACCTTGGGGCTGAGCAGCGACAGCGCCACATCGCGCTTGCCTTCAGCCAGCGCACGCTGGAACGCGTCCATGGTTTCCGCCGGCGTGGCGGCCGATGCAGGCAGGCTGGCCGCAGCCAGCAGCAGGCAGGCGAGGATTCGCATCAAAATCCAGCGATGACGTTGGCGGTGTGTTCGACGCGAGGCGTGTTGGCGAAGTATTGGCTGACCATGCCGCGCCACGCCTGGAAATCTTCGCTGCCGCGGAAATCGACGGTGTGGTTTTCCAGCGTTTCCCACACGATGACCAGCATATAGGTGTTGGCTCGCTCGATCACGCGCTCCAGCCGCATCGACTTGCAGCCTTTGGCGCGCTGGAACAGCGGCACGGCATTCTGCACCGCTGCTTCAAACTCGGCACCCTGGCCATCCTTGATCTCAAATTCCGCCAGCTCGTAAATCATCGGGACATTCCTTTCGCAAAGTAATGCCCCGATTGTGCCTGAGTTGGATCAGAAGCGGTAGCGGGCCGTCACGCGGAAATTGCGCGGTGCGCCCGGCAGGTTAAGCAGCTTGCTTGACCCGTGGCCGGAAACGATGTATTCGCGGTCGAACAGGTTGTTCACGTTCAGCTGCACGTCGTAGGACGCGGTGCGGTAAGCCAGCATGGCGTCGACCACGGTGTAGCCGGGCAGCGTGGTGGTGTTGCCCGGATTGGCAAAGCGGTCGCCCTGGTAGTTCACGCCCGCGCCGGTGAACCAGCCGCCGCCCAGCGCCTTGTTCAACCAGATGTTGGCGCTGCGCTTGGGCGTCAGCGTCGGTTGTTTGCCTTGCACATTCTGGCCGTCATCGCGGGCGATGGACTTGATGATTTCCGCGTCCAGCAGCGCCAGGCCGGAAGCCACTTGCCAGCCCTGGCCCAGCTCACCGGTGAAGGTCAGCTCCAGGCCATCGGTACGCTGGGTGCCGACCGGCATGACGGTGTTGGTAACCGGATCGGTCGCCTTGATACCGGTGCGCTGTAGGCGGAACAGCGATGCGCCAACAGTCGCCAGGCCATCGAACAGGTCGACCTTGGCGCCTACTTCCTTGTTGGTGGTTTCTTCCGGTTCGATGGTGGCGTTGTTGGCTGCCAGTGCGAAGGTTTCACCCGAAGGCTGGAAGGACTTGCTGAACGAAGCGTAGTAGGAGACCGTGCCGCTTGGCTGGTACACCAGGCCGGCGCGCGGGCTCCACGCGCGGTCGGTGCGTTCCAGGTTCTTCTGGCCAACACGGCGCTCGCGCGTCTCCTGGCTGAAATCGTCGTAGCGCACGCCTGCCAGCAGTTTCCACTGCGGCGTCAGCGTCGCCAGGTCCTGCACGTAGACGCTCTTGTTCTTCATGATGCCCAGGTTGTCGGTGCCTGGAGCCACGTTGGCTTCCAGTTGCAGCACCGGCAGCACCGGCTTGAACAGGTTGACCGTGGCTACATTGGTCTTGGAGCGGTTGACCTGGTCCTTGTCCTGCTTGCCGATTTCAATGCCGTACAGGAGCTGGTGCTGCATGCCGAAGAATTCTGCGCGCTGGGTCAACTCGGTCTGGTTGAAATAGCCGTCTTCTTCGCGGCGCACATTGCCGTGAGTGAGGGAAGCGGTTTGCGCTGCCTCATTGACGCTGCCCACCAGGGTGTTGTTGCGGTTCAGCGAGTAATCGTAGCGGCGGAAGGCATTGCGCAGCGACCAGTTGGCGTTGAGGCGGTGATCCAGCACCACGGCCAGCGATTTCACGCGCGCCTGGCTGAAGTCCGTGTCGCGCGCATTGGCGGCGCCGTAATAGGTGCCGGGATCCACGTCGACCGGAAGGCCTTTGTAGGATGGGATGCCGAAGTCGGTCAGGCGGCGGTCGGACAGGTATTCGCCCTGCACCAGCAGCGAGGTATCGGCGCTCAACTTCCACAGGAGGGAAGGCGACAGCGCCTCGCGCTTGAGGAATTGCTGGTCGCGGTAGCTGTCCGAATCTTCCTTGGCGCCGGTGACGCGGAAGGCTACGCCGCTGTCACTCAGGTTGCGCGCCACGTCGAACTCGCCGCGCTTCTTGCTCCAGCTGCCGAAGGTCACGCTGGCTTCGGTGCGGTCGATGCCCGGCTTCTTGGTGATGCGGTTGATCATGCCGCCCGAAGAACCGCGGCCGTACAGCACCGAGGCCGGGCCCTTGATCACTTCGATCTGTTCGATATTGGACAGGTCGCGGAAGTACAGCGCGTCGTCGCGCATGCCGTCGATGAACTGGTCGGCAATCGCGGTAAAGCCGCGGATAGTCACCTGGTCGCGCTGCCCGTCGCCGTGCGACAGGCCCACGCCAGGAATGCCTTTTACCGCTTCTTCCATCGAGCTCACGCCTTTGTCGCGCAGCAGTTCCTGCGGCACGACGTTCACCGTTTGCGGAATGTCGCGCAGCGGCGCGTCGATCTTGGTGGCGCTGGTGGCGGTACTCGGGTTGTAAGCGGCGTCACGGGCTGCAGTAACGGTGACGGAGGGGAGGGTGGCGTCTTCTGCGAATGCGGCGAAATGCGGCAAGGCCAGCGCAATGGCAAGCGCCAGCGGGGATTTGTTCAACGACATGCTATTTCCTAAGTGGCTGCGTAATGAGAATTGTTATCATTCTTAATTATGCGCCACCCAGGAAAATTGTTCAACAGTAAATCTTGTACTGGTTTAAGAAATCAGCGTTCGCTGCGCCGGACGGTATCGGGCCCGGTTTCCCGCTGTTCGCCTTGCCGGTATTGCGGGCCGGTCTGGAAACCGTGCTCGCGTTCGCCTTCGTCGACACAGCCCGACAGCAGGTCGTCGGTGCGGCCAGCCGATTCCGCCGATTGCTGGTTGCCTTCCTGTGATTGGGATAGATTGCGGCGGCCAGTGCAACCGGCGCCCATGGTCGCAATGCTGCTGGTGCCATCGTGGGTCTGCTGCTCCAGGCTGCGTCCCTTGTTGAGTGTGGACATGATTGCCTCCTTGTAGCTAGGGCCAAAGTTCATTGTAGGCCTGTGGGGAGGAATTGCCTAATTCTCGGTGTACTTGCGGAGCAGCAGGTGGAAGCGCTTGTTACCCTCGGTGCCCATCCAGTTCCAGAGGGTATCGACCTCATGGCGATGGGCCTCGTAAAAGGCGGAATTGGTCGCGATCCAGTTAAAGGATTTGAGCACGGGCTTATCCAGCCTGACCAGTTGGCCCTTGTAGCGGTCGGCCACATACTTGTCGAGGTCGGTCGCGGTGAGCATCGGGACCACGAAGGCATCGATGCGGCCAAGCTGGAGTTTCTCAAAATTGCTCGGAACGGTAGGGGCGCCCTGGTCGACGATGGCGCCGGCCTTCTCCAGCCGCACAGCATAGGACGAACCGAACATCACGCCCACCCGTTTGCCGCGCACCATTTCCATCGGATCGAGGTCGCGCGGATAGCCATCTTTGGCGCGCACGAAGGCGGCCACGACCAGGGTGGTGGCGCGCTTGGTATCGGGCTTGCCTTGCGCATCGCGCGGGATCACGATGCCCGGTTGACCATCGGCCGTGATGTCGACAGGGACGAAGTCCACCGCGCCACTGATGAGCGAGCTGCGCAAGCGCATCACTGGCAGCCGCACCAGTTCGATCGCACAGCCGCCGCTGGCGGCGAACTCGCGGATCCAATCAACGTTGGCGCCGGGAGGGTCGGGCACAGTGGGGCCATTGCCCAGCCAATATGGCGGACGGTGCTGATCGGGGTAGGCGTAACGGATCGTGCCGCAGGCGGCAAGCACGGGATTGGCAGCGAGTGCGAGGAGGGCAGCCGCAATGAAAGCTATGCGTTTCATACTGCTACTATTCTAAGCCAACAGTACAGCGGCAGGCTGGGCAGAGTAGAATCGTAGGGAAGGAGGCGACTATGGAAACCACAATGCGCCCGATCCATCCGGGCGAAGTCCTGCTGGAAGAATTCATGGACCCGATGGGCCTGACCGCGAGCACGCTGGCTGGCGTGCTGCACCTTGAACCCGGCTACCTGACAGGCATCGTGCGGCAGGAGCGCAGCATCTCGCCCGCCACCGCGCAGCAACTGGCCAGCTATTTCGACACTACGCCTGAGTTCTGGCTCAACCTGCAAACCACCTACGACACGCGCAGGGCCTTGATGAAAGGACGGCGTGCGCTAAAACGCACGCTGCATTGAATCGCCGCGGCGGTCGCTGGAGTGCCAGGGCAGGGAAGCCACCGAACGCACTTGTGTCGGAAAGCGCTCGGCGAATGAGCGGATCAGCATGTGTTCCACGCCGCATAGGGCGAGATAGGTGTAAGCCGAACCCTGGTCGAAAGCCAGGGCTGTGCGCACTGCCATGTCGAATCGTTCAGCAGTGCCGGTGTCGCTGCGTCGTTCCTGGTGACTTCGTTTTTCCACGCTGCCTCCTTCGATCCAGCGTATAGGCTAAGGCGCGTTGGGAACGATGGTCTGTGCGTCAGTCCACATCGAGCAGCCAATATCCCTTCATCAGATTTGCTCCGAGAAACCACGCCCTTCAGAGGCTGTCGGAAAAGCCCCGTGCCGATAGAATGCAGCTAAGGATTAAACATTTGCACGCCTCTATGAGCTCGACCCGAAACGTGCCATCGCCCGATAGTCCACAGTTGATCTGTTCAGCGGCGTGCCAGACATTGGATCTGGCGTAGTGCTGCATACGGCCAGGGGCAGCGGCCGTCGTTTTATCAGTGGCGATCGGGAGTGAAAGGAGCCGGCCGCAAAGCGGTCGTTCTCCTTGAGATTAGTGAAATACTGTATAAATTTACAGTATGATTCTCGTCTACCGCTTCCGTGTGAAATCGAAAAGCGGGCTGCTTGATCAGCAAGCCCGTAAGGTGAATTTCGTCTGGAACTACTGCAATGACCGGCAGAAAGATGCCTTGCGGTTTGAGCGCCCTTGGCTGACCGGCTTTGACTTGAACAAGCTCACGACCGGCAGCAGCAAAGAATTGGAGCTGCACTCTGGTGTGATCAATGCTGTGTGCGAACAGTTCGCCAAATCGCGTACCCAAAACCGCCGGCCGTATTTGCGCTACCGCGGCCGAAAGTCCTTGGGCTGGGTTCCGCTCAAAGGACGCGACCTGCATCGGGAAGGGAATGCGTTTCGCTTTGCTGGTAATACTTTCCGTGTGTTTTACTCGCGCCCGCTTCCTGAAGGGAAGATCAAGGATGGCACCTGCTTTGCGCAGGACAGTCGGGGCAATTGGTTCCTCAATATTGTGATCGAGGTTGCCGAACCGCCGGTCCGGCCACTGGACCACGGTGTCGGTATCGATCTTGGCTTGAAGGATCTCGCTACCCCGTCCGAGGGAGAAAAGATTCCGGCGCCGGGCTTCTACCGTGAGGCTGAAGCGGCGCTGGCGGTAGCGCAGCGAGCCCACAAGCGGCGCCGCGTCAAAGCCATCCAGGCGCGCACGGCGCGGCGCCGTCTGGACTTCTTGCATAACAGGTCGGCGGAGCTTGCTCGCGCTTTCGACCATATCGCTGTTGGCAATGTCAATGCCAGTGGACTCGCCCAAACCAGCCTGGCGAAGTCTGTGCTTGATGCAGGCTGGTCGTCCTTTCGCAAGATGCTGGCGTACAAGGCCATGAGGCATGGCGCGCAGTACGTGGAAGTGGACGAACGCTTTACCACCCAGACCTGCTCGAATTGCGGCGCACTGCCCGATTCGAGGCCGAGAGGTATCGCAGGCCTTGGAATAAGAGAGTGGGAATGCAGCGAATGCGGTGTGGTACATGATCGTGATCGTAATGCTGCGTTAAACATTCTCCGTCGCGGACGTGCGACGCTGGAAGCAGGAATCCCCGTTCTTTAAGGCGGGGGGGACGTCAAGCCGGGATCAAGTTTGACTGCGGCGATGCCGACTAGCAGGCCTATGGCGCTTGCGATGAGTGCAGGTGTGGCCGACGTTTGCCAAAAAGCGATGACAGGTAACCCAAAAGAGCCAGCAGCGGCAAGTATGGTCGCTATCGACAAAAAGAATGGCTTGCGTTGCGGCGAAGGAGCGTTGTGGACCGTTTTCGCTTCTCTCTCCTCCATGCAAATGATTGCTTCTTCAAGGAGCTTTGCCTCGTTCTCCGAAATGCTGACATTGGAGCGATTCGTCGCGAATCGGTCACGTAGCTTCATCAGGATGTATTGCCGATTTTCAGTATCGTTCTCGGTCATGTTTAAGCTCCCTCTTGTGCGAAATAGCCTAAAGTTAGTACTCCAATGACCAGGAGGCTTGCGAAAACCTTGAGCGGCAGTCGAGGTTGCCAGCCTGAAGCTTGCCCGCGTTGATTCATTGCAGCCAGCAATATCATTAGACAAAATCCTGCACCAATCTTACACCCCCATGTTAGGAGTGAACGTTCGGCCCACTGTGGTATCCCTGGTCTGCAGGCAGGATACGCGTGAGTCAATCGTCGATTGAGCTTGCTCAATGGGCGACGGCTTCAAGCCAGGTCGCCCGCGTCCACGTAAGCCCACGCAACAGTTCCGGATGCCAGCGTAACGCTATGTCGACGATACGCGGCAACTTCATACTGGTCCGCTTGCTGCAGTTCCTCAAGTGTGACAAGGAGTACCAAACCCGTGACAGCATCCTCCTCGCTGCGGCTGCGCGAAATAATCGGATGGTGCGTCTTGCCGCTCGTCGCAACTACGGCGGGATCATCAATTGGCCTTCCCCCGGCAGCACGGACACTCCGATAGGTATGATGTCACTATCGGAGGTGATCCATGGCACAGCAACGTAGAACATTTACCGAAGAGTTCAAGCGCGAAGCGGTCAATCTGGTCAAACAGTCCGGAGAGAAGCCCGCCACGGTGGCTCGCGACTTGGGCATTGATGGCAACGTCCTGGCACGCTGGTGCCGCGAGGCGGAACCAGCGAAAGAGAGCGAAGCTGGCGGCAAATACTCAGTTGAAGAGTTTGAACGCATGCGTCGTGAACTGGCCAAAGTGAAGACGGAGCGCGATATCCTAAAAAAGGCGCTCGGTTACTTCGCTGTGGACCCCAAGTGAAGTATGGCTTCATCGCAAAGCATCGGCCCATTTGGCCCACCCGTACCATGTGCCGTGTGCTCGGGGTTTCTAGCAGTGGTTTCTATGACTGGCTAGGGCGGCCGCCAAGCGAGCGGCAGCGTGAAAATGAGCGCCTGCTCAAGGCGATTCGAGCAAGCCATGAAGCGAGCGACTGTACCTATGGTTCGCCGCGGGTATTTCGCGACCTGCGAGATGCAGGCGAAGGATGTAGCGAAAATCGAATAGCCAGGCTGATGCAAAAGGCCGGCCTCAAGGCTCGGCACAAGCGCCGCCGGGTGCCAGGACAGCCAGCAGGCGGGATTCACGCCGTCGCGCCCAATCTGCTGGATAGGCACTTTGAAGCGAGTGGTCCCAACCAGAAATGGGCTGCCGATTTCACGTATGTCTGGACGACGGAAGGCTGGCTGTACATCGCTGTCGTGCTCGATCTGTTTTCCCGGCGTGTGGTTGGTTGGTCAATGCAGCCGACCATGACAGCACAGTTGGTGATGGATGCCTTGCTCATGGCGCTATTCAGACGAGGTAGGCCTCAGGCTGTGCTACATCATTCGGACCAGGGGACCCAGTACACCAGTGAGGATTTTCAGCGGCTACTTGAATCGCACGGCATCGTATGCAGCATGAGCCGGCGCGGTAACTGCTGGGATAACGCGGCAATGGAAAGCTTCTTCTCCACGCTCAAGACCGAACGCTTGGGCAGGCGCCAGTACCAGACTCGAAATCAGCTACGCGCCGACGTATTCGATTACATCGAAAGGTTTTATAACCCGCTGCGAAGGCATTCGACCTTGGGGTACCTAAGCCCGGTACAATTTGAAAATACCCAACCCGCCTAACGGAAGTGTCCGTGCTGCCGGGGGAAGGCCATGTTGTGGATGCTTTCGAAGGTTGCCAGTTTGATTTCTGGTGGTGGTATAAGCGACAGGCTTCTAATTGACGCCGAACTGGAATGGATGACGGAGGATCGGTTTGAGCTTTCCGGCACCTCAATATCATGTCCAGCGGACGGTCGAGATGAAACTCATTACGCGAGTGGGTGGCTTTGCCAATACTGGGCGCCAGATAGCGAGGAGCCTAAAAGAGCGAAAATTTCTCCGCGCGCTGAAGATTGGAGCGAATAAGGCCCCGGTGTTGAGAACGCAAGAAAACAGCAGCACTCCGCAGCTATTCGGATCAAGGGAAGTAGAGCAATTAGCGCGAAGTTATAATTAGCCAATACTAAGATCGGGAGCGTAGAGAATGACTCTAATGGTTGTCTGGTACCGGGAGCAGTATCATCAACTATGGTGTGCTGCCGATACAAGGATATCCGGCGCCAATGGGGTCGCCACCGATCATGGACCGAAAATATTCCCTGTACCAGTGGTATGCCACGTCCAGCAGGGCAACGGCAACAGATGGAGGTCCGTTCGACGCTATTCCTTCGGTTTTGCTTATTGTGGCAATAATCTAGCGGCAACCAGCACGCACGCGATGGCTACAGCGTGCTCCCAGTCGCTGGCGTCTAAGACTCGGCAAGATAACCCAGTTTCAGTCAACGCCATCGCGGAGCTCTATCGATGCGTTGCGGAAAACCAAGTCCGAGACATCGCCGGAAGGGCTGCTCGCCAACCAGAAAATTTCTTCTTCAAAGCCGTGATCTTCGGCTACTGCTTTGTGCAAAAGCGCTTTGTGGGATTCGAGCTAACACCTCAAATCGGAGTGGACGGGTTCTCCATGCTGCTTACGGAAATGCTGTTGGCGCCCGGCTTTTTTTTCCGTACGGCAGTGGTACCGAGGAATTCCTTCGGTTGCACCATGAGCTTCGAGAACAACCAGATCACGGTGTTCTGCCAACGTTAGACGCAATGGTTGCTCGAGAAATCCATGACGAGGTGGGTGGATACACTCAAATAGGTATCAGTACCACCACTGGATTTCGGCTGGCTCCGGTCATCCACTTAGATGGGCCGCAAAATAGACAAGTGACGTTCTTAGGCTGGGATGTTGCTAGCGCCCCTGATCTAGATGGTTACCGAGTTGGTTTTCATGCGGTAGGGAGCCGATGACTCTGCGATGAATTGGCCATTTTCCTGACTTCCAATGGATGCCGAACATGCCATCTCGTCTTGGCGCATCGCTTCGAAGCGGGGTTCATTTAACTTGCGAGCTTGGAACGACATAAACGCAAGAACGCCGCATATTTTGGAACGAACATTTCAGCGGCGTTATTCATCTCCTGAGCCTCGCGTTTAACGTGCTGATCCCTCGGCCCGCTGGCACGCTGCTGATCAGAGTAAACAGATCGAACGCTGCCATTTCCCACTGGCACCGTTCTCATGGCGATGCAGCTCGCCATTTCGCTTGCATCAGCATAGAAATTCTCTAGCGCGTCTTGCAATTCGGGATCAATAAATTCGAATTCAGGCGTGCCCCAAGTGTTGACAAAACTAAACAGCGGCTGGATGAACTCATGCCGAAATGCGCCGGCGAAATCCTGTTCCGTCAACAATCGAATTGCGGGCTCGTACGCCAACTCAGTCTTGAACTGCTCAAATAAGCGTTGGTCATGAGTTGGTCCTTCGGGCGCGGCCCTTGTGACAACCAATGGCTTCAATTGGGGAAAGTGTTGATGAAGACGGGACTCGTCTCGCGTCAAATCATCCCAGATGTCGCCCCAAAACAAAATGTTGACCTCAAATTTACCTTCAGCGCGCCGCGCTTCGGAAATGTCGCGAACCATCGCTTGGGTCGATGCGTCCGCATCGGCAGTGGTGGCGATATAGAGCTTTGCCAACGTCGGCTTGAACTGATCCGCTTCATCGAGCTCCGCCAAGACAGTCGCCCTGGTGACTCCGCCAACGGTATTCTTACATTGAATGCCAATCGCCGTGTCGCGCGTATCCTTGCCGTACACGTCAACTCCCTGTTGAGCTTGACCTTGCCGGCCATGACGTGTGAAGTCGGGGCTATCCCAACGAATCTTCGCGACAGACAAAACAATTTTTTCAAACTCGTCCCAGCTAGATGGCTTAGGCAGGCGTGAGTCCGCAAATGTCGGCATACAAACTTCCAGTTTAATTTAGACGAGGCCGCTGCGAACGGCCACCAATGATAACCCAGCGGCGAACCTTCAAGGTCGTCGATGCTTCGTTAATGAAGGAGGGTATTTGCTAAGACGGTCGTTGCCGGGCCTTGCCGTTCAGTCGACATTGGGAAGTAACCCATGCAGTAATACTTTCGGCGAAAACTTTTGGCGTAGATTTTGGCGTAGGTTTTTGTGTGAGTGATTAGTTCTTCATAGGGGAAACACCCTGCTGCATCAACATGCTCAGCGTTGAAGGTGCTAATGTCGCATGATGTTCTGGTGCTCCGCTTCTAGCACCAATAGGACCAGCAGTTACTCTTCAAGTGACTTTAGCTTCACTGATGCCGAACTTTGAAGACTTCGCAACTTCTCTTGAAGTGCAACATAGTCCGCTTTGGTCGTCATTGACGAAAACTGAGCCTGCAACTCTTTTACTTGGACATCACTAACCTTTGGGGCAAGGATGCGCATGTCGGCGTTGAATCTTAACCAAATTTGCGTTGACAGTTTCTGCGCCGATACTTGATAAGTGCCTAGCGTCGCGAGTATAAGTACAGCGATGAGGCCCGCAATTTCAAAGCTCCGTTGAGTTTTGTTCAAATCAGCAAGCTTTGCTTCAAGAGATTCTATGCTGACTTCGCTAACCGATGCGTCCGCATGTTTCATTCGTTTCTTTTGCTGCCGGCGCGTTATCTGACTGCCGATCCAAACCCCGAGCAACATCCCGGGAAACGCCATATAAATTAGCTGATAAATCGACTGCGAGGGGATAGCGGTCGGATCTAGTGCAGCCGTAGCATAAATACTATCCCTCAAGTTGGCCGAGGCAGACGAAACCAACTTAACAATGAATTCACCTGTTGCACCTAGGCCGGGCTTGACGACGAGATCATAAAGGACTTGGGGAACCCAAATCATCACGATCAAAAACAAAATCCAGCCCCGTGCAGTCCTGGGAATTAGGCTTTTTAGTTCGTCCCACATACTTGGTTTGCTCAAAATGGTGTTGATCTATGCAACCCTACCATTCGGTACTTGCTCTTGCAACATTCGCGCGGCGGCGCTTACCGGAGCTTTAGGAATTGTAGGGGCACTTCATACCCGGGTAGCGCAGCTGTATCGCACGTATCGACTCAACAAAGGCGCCTATGGCGTGCAAAGGTGAATGCTTCTTGCTCATGGAAAGGCAAAATGGCCACTGCGTAGTGGCCACTTGGTATGTTGGCATTCCGTTGTCATTTCGGTGCCAAAATAGCCCCAAAACACCCCAATCAATGACAACATTAAAATCATAAGTCAATGATTTTAAAAGAAATAGTGGTGGAGACGGCGGGAATCGAACCCGCGTCCGCAAGCACTCTACAGACAGTTCTACATACTTAGCACTATCATTTAATTTAACCTGTACGGCACGGATGTGCACGTTCCGGACAAGCGATTCACCTTAGATTTAGAGCTACTCGAAGTGAACCCTCGTAGCTCGATCCCTTCTAAATGACCCAACACGGCCTTGCGGCCACACCCGAAGGGCGAGGTGTTGTCGGGCAGGTCAGCGATTAAGCTGCCAGTGCGTACGAGTTATCGTTTGCAGTTAGTTTGTTTCTGGATGTATTTACGAGGTGACCAGCCCTCGGTATGCCCTGTTCTGCTTTGCAACCCACGTCGAAACCAGGTCGTCCCCACAGAAGGAACCTCTATTTTACATGAATCTTTTCGCGAGCGTTACTCTTCCAGCGAAACCAGCGGGCGAGCGTCGTCGGGCAGGCGTTTGTGGTGGATCTCGCCGCCGGGCGCGAAGGTGAATTCGACCAGGTGGCGGCGCGAAACCGGCACGATGGCGGATTTGAGGTCGTGGAAGCTGTCGGCTTCCTTGAAGCCGAGGTCGACGGTCAGGCTCTCAAGCTGGTAAGTCTCGACCAGTTGCTCGACGCGGTTGCGGCGGTTGTTGGTTTCGATAGTGCCGTGGTGGGCGGGCTTTTCGCCTTCGAAGTAGCGGATCAGGGCGCCTTCCATCACTTCCACATGGGAGCGGGTGGAGGCTTCGCCCAGAGGATCCTGCACCGCGGTTTCGACTTTCACATCCATGCGCTTGATCAGCAGGAAGGTGTCGAGCGTGCCGTCGTTTTCCTCCATGATGCGGTTGACGGCAGGGTAGCGGCCTTTGGCCAGGCGGGCTTGCTGGTCGCGCGTGATGCCGATGTATTCAACCGTGCTTTCGTACTTCAGGTCGTTCGGGAATTTCTGCAGCAGGTCGTGCGCGGAATAACATTCCGTCAGCGCGCCCCAGTTCAGCGTGATGTACTTGTCATGCAGGGTGACGATCGGCTTCTTGAAGGTGGCTTCGAACGGCACTTCCAGTTCCAGCGTGATCGATTCCTTGCGGTTGTCGACGCCGGCCAGCAGCGGCACGGTCAGCTTCAGGCCGAAGAAGCCCCAGCTGGTGCCTTTCTTGATGTCGAAGCGCAGGCGAGGGCGGGAAATGACGAAGAACAGCAGCTGCTTTTCCATCGTCGCGTCGAGCGCGAACTGCATGCGGCGCTGGTAGCGGCCGATCGGGTCGCGGAAGTCGGGGACCAGCGGATCGTTGATCAGCAGGTCGTACCAGTAGAAACGGCTTTCGGCAACGGAGGCGTCCCAGGCCTGGGGCGCACTGCTGCGTGGTGGGAGCGCCGCCTCGATGTTGTCGTCCCCGTCCATAAATTCTCCGATGCCCTTTTTTCTGTATTCGTTGCTGACTATAGTATAGAAACTTATTGCTGTTGGGCAAGTTATAACGTAGTTTCTACGCTGCTAACGGTGTCGGGGATGGTACGGTTGCGCGGATCAGGGCGAGCAAGTCGGCTGGCGAGGCCAGCAAATGGTCGGCCCCCCAGGTGGCTGGCTCGACCGCTCCGCAATAACCCCATTGGCAGGCCACGGTGCGCATGCCGGCGGCGTGGCCGGCCTGGATGTCGCGCAGGTCGTCGCCGACGTACCAGCATTCTTCCGGCGCCAGGCCGAGGCGGGCGGCGGCTTCCAGCAACGGGGCAGGGTGGGGCTTGGCGTGCGGGGTGGTGTCGCCGGAAATCACGCAGCTTGCCAGCGCCAGGCCGATTTGCGGCACCAGCGGGTCGGTAAAGCGCGCAGGCTTGTTGGTGACGATGCCCCAGCGGAGGCCGGCGTCGGCAATGCCGGCCAGCAGTTCGTGGATGCCGTCGAACAGGGTACTGTGGACGGCCATTGCGGCTTCGTAATTGGTGAAAAAGCCATCGCGCAGTTCTTCAAAGCCTTCATCCTGCGGCTTCAGGCCGAAGGACACGCCGATCATGCCGCGTGCGCCGTGCGATGCCTGCGGGCGCAGGATCTCGTATGGCGTTGGTTCCAGTCCGCGCACGGTGCGCAGCAGGTTGATCGCGGCGGCCAGGTCGGGCGCGGTGTCGGCCAGGGTGCCATCCAGGTCGAACAGGATGGCGCGCGGGGCTGGGAACAGGCTCATGATGGGGAAGGGCTTTCGAAGCAGGCGGCGCGCAGGCCGCCTGGCTTTATTCAGGGCGGGTGCAAGCCACCAGGTAATTAACGCTGGTGTCGTTGTTCAGGGAGTAGACCTTGGTGAGCGGATTGTAGCCCATGCCCTTCAAGGCATCTACTTGCAGTCCAGCAGTGCGCACATATTGCGACAGTTCTGCGGGAGTGATGAACTTTTCATAATCATGCGTGCCCTTGGGGAGCATGCGCAGCAGGTATTCGGCGCCGATCACCGCGAACAGGTAAGCCTTCGGGTTGCGGTTCAGCGTGGAGAAGAAGACGTGGCCGCCTGGCTTGACCAGGGTGGCCGCTGCGCGCACGATCGCGCCCGGGTCAGGGACGTGTTCCAGCATTTCCATGCAGGTGACCACGTCGTATTGGCCGGCTTCCTGCGCAGCCATTTCCTCGGCGGCGATCAGCTTGTAGCGTACCGGCACGCCGGATTCCAGGCTGTGCAGGTCGGCAACTTTCAGGGCCTTTTCGGACAGGTCGATGCCGGTGACCTTGGCGCCTTTGCGGGCCATGGATTCGGACAGGATGCCCCCGCCGCAGCCGATATCGATCACGTTCTTGCCGGCAAGCGGGGCGCGGGCGTTGATCCATTCCAGGCGCAACGGATTGATTTCGTGCAGGGGTTTGAATTCGGACGTGGGATCCCACCAGTGATGGGCCAGTTCGCTGAATTTTTGCAGTTCTAATGGGTCGGCGTTCATAGGCGGGATCATAGCAGAGGGGGCATTAAAACGGGGTACAGCGGAAAAAGGGGACGTACTCCTTTTTTGCGAATAAATGTGTTACGTCCCCTTTTTTCAAAAAAAAGCCCCGCTCAGGGCGGGGCTGCAATAGCGCTGATGCGCCGGGAATTACTTCTTGGTGCCAACAACCTCGATTTCCACGCGGCGGTTCTGGGCGCGGCCTTCGGCGGTCTTGTTGTCCGCTACTGGCTGCTTCTCGCCCTTGCCTTCGGTGTATACGCGGTTGGCTTCCACGCCTTTGCTCAGCAGGTATGCTTTCACGGCTTCAGCACGGCGCAGCGACAGCTTGTCGTTGTACTGGTCGGTGCCCATGGAGTCGGTGTGGCCGACGCCGATGATCACTTCCAAGTTGATGCCGTTCAGCTTGCTGACCATGTCGTCCAGCTTCTCTTTCGCTTCTGGCTTCAGCACGGCCTTGTCGTAGTCGAAGAACGCGTCGGCGGCGAAGGAAACTTTCTCAGCGGTCGGCACTGCGGCTGGCGCAGCCGGGGCTGGGGTTGGCGGTACTGCAACTGGTGGCTGCTCTGGGGCTGGCGGTGGAGGTGGCAGAACGCACTTGCCATCCTTCAGCTCTTCCGGTGGGGTGCAAAGCGGCAGGTCGCAACCTGGAACGGCGTCAGCCGGGGTCCAGTAGCCGGTGCGCCAGCACAGGCCGAACGGGTTGCGGGCGATGACGCCGCGGGCATCTTGCACATAGGCGCTCTTTGGCGTTGCCGCCTTGATGTCCTGGGTTACTGGTGCGAACGGAGGAGCGGTTGGCTTGTCTTGAGCTAGCACAGGGCCGGCCAGAACGGAAGACGCAGCGAACACGGTGGCGAGGATTTTCTTCATATTGGTCTTTTCCTTAATCGGGGGTAAAGCTAATCAAAACTAGTTTTTTCATTAGTTTCTCGACCATTTTGCCATATTTCGCAAAACTGCATCAAAAGTGGAGGAAAAGGCCAGTTTCGCGTATTTGACCAAAATGTTGTTTTGTTGCAACGCAGCGGTCATAATAAGGTGCATTTGTGTCAACCCGATGACTTTCGTCCGGCAGCCTTGACGCCATGCTAAAATCGCAGGCTTGTACGCCTAGACACTAGATCGACCCGCCAATGGATCAATTCGCAAAAGAAACAATCCCAATTTCCCTCGAAGAAGAGATGCGCAAGAGCTACCTCGATTACGCCATGAGCGTGATCGTTGGCCGAGCTCTGCCGGACGCTCGTGACGGTCTGAAGCCAGTACACCGCCGCGTCCTGTTCGGGATGCACGAACTGAACAACGTGTGGAACCGCCCTTACGTGAAATGCGCCCGTGTCGTGGGTGAAGTCATGGGTAAGTACCACCCGCACGGCGACGCGTCGATTTACGACACGCTGGTGCGTATGGCGCAGGACTTCTCCCTGCGCTACATGCTGGTCGACGGCCAGGGTAACTTCGGTTCCATCGACGGCGACAACGCTGCGGCGATGCGTTATACCGAGTGCCGCCTGGACAAGATTTCACAGGAACTGCTGGCCGATATCGACAAGGAAACCGTCGACTTCGCGCCCAACTACGACGGCAAGGAGAAAGAGCCTACCGTCCTGCCGACCAAGATTCCTAACCTGCTGATCAACGGTTCTTCCGGTATCGCAGTGGGTATGGCCACCAACATCCCGCCGCACAACCTGACGGAAGTGATCAATGGCGCGTTGCACGTGCTGTCCAACCCGGATTGCTCGATCGATGAACTGATCGAGATCATCCCGGCGCCGGACTTCCCGACCGGCGGCACGATTTACGGCGTATCCGGCGTGCGCGATGGCTACCGCACCGGCCGCGGCCGCGTGGTGATGCGCGCCAAGACCCACTTCGAGGAATACGGCAAGGAAGGCGGCCGCACCGCGATCATCGTGGATGAGCTGCCATACCAGGTCAACAAGAAGTCCCTGCTGGAGCGCATCGCCGAGAACGTGCGCGACAAGAAGCTGGAAGGCATTTCCGACATCCGCGACGAGTCCGACAAGTCGGGCATGCGCGTGGTGATCGAGCTGAAACGCGGTGAAGTACCGGAAGTGGTGCTGAACAACCTGTACAAGCAGACCCAGTTGCAGGACACCTTCGGCATGAACATGGTCGCCCTGGTGGACGGCCAGCCGAAGCTGATGAACCTGAAGGACCTGCTGGCAACCTTCCTGTCGCACCGCCGCGAAGTGGTGACGCGTCGTACCGTGTTCGAACTGCGCAAGGCGCGCGAACGCGGCCACGTGCTGGAAGGCCTGGCGGTAGCACTGGCCAATATCGACGATTTCATCGCCATCATCAAGGCGGCGCCGACGCCGCCGATCGCGAAACAGGAACTGATGGCGCGCGGCTGGGATTCCTCCATCGTGCGCGAAATGCTGAAGCGTACCGGCGAAGAAGGCCAGGGCGGCATCGAAGCCTTCCGTCCGGAGCACCTGCCTAAGCACTACGGCCTGCAGTCCGATGGCCTGTACAAGCTGTCCGACGAACAGGCAGGCGAAATCCTGCAGATGCGCCTGCAGCGCCTGACCGGCCTGGAACAGGACAAGATCGTCAACGAGTACAAGGACGTGATGGCTTTGATCGCCGACTTGCTGGACATTCTGTCCAAGCCGTCCCGCGTGACCGCGATCATCACCGACGAACTGAACGCTTCCAAGCTTGAATTCGGCGAGAAGGATCCGCGCCGCTCGAACATCGAGAACAACGCGACCGATCTCGAGACCGAAGACCTGATCACGCCGCAGGACATGGTCGTGACCCTGTCGCACATGGGCTATATGAAGGCCCAGCCGCTGTCCGAATACCGCGCGCAGAAGCGCGGTGGCCGCGGCAAGCAGGCGGCGGCGACCAAGGACGAAGACTGGATCGACCAGCTGTTCATCGCTAACACCCACGATTACATCCTGTGCTTCTCCAACCGCGGCCGCATGTACTGGCTGAAGGTGTGGGAAGTGCCGCAAGGCTCGCGCACTTCGCGCGGCAAGCCGATCGTGAACATGTTCCCGCTGCAGGACAACGAGAAGATCACCGTGGTGCTGCCGCTGTCGGGCGAAAACCGCACCTTCCCGGAAGACCACTACGTCTTCATGTCGACCAGCCTGGGTACCGTGAAAAAGACCCCGCTGAAGGACTTCTCCAATCCGCGTAAGGCCGGCATCATCGCGGTCGACCTGGATGAAGGCGACTTCCTGATCGGCGCTGCGCTGACCGACGGCAAGCACGATGTGATGCTGTTCTCCGACGCCGGCAAGGCAGTGCGCTTCGACGAAAACGATGTGCGTCCGATGGGCCGTACCGCGCGCGGTGTGCGCGGCATGAACCTGGAAGAAGGCCAGAGCGTCATCGCGCTGCTGGTGGCGGAAAACGAAGAGCAGTCGGTGCTGACCGCAACCGAAAACGGTTTCGGCAAGCGTACCCCGATCACCGAGTACACCCGTCACGGCCGCGGCACCAAGGGCATGATCGCGATCCAGACCTCCGAGCGTAACGGCAAGGTGGTGGCGGCGACCCTGGTCACCAAGACCGACGAGATCATGCTGATCACCACCGGCGGTGTGCTGATCCGCACCCGCGTGTCGGAGATCCGCGAGATGGGCCGTGCCACCCAGGGCGTGACCCTGATTGCGGTGGAGGATGGGACCAAGCTCTCGGGACTGCAACGGATTGTCGAGGCAGACGCGGACGAGCCTGAAGCAGAAGCCGAAAACGGCGAAGCGGCCGAATAAGGCCGACCCGCAACGGGCCCCGTCTGAGCGATCAGGCCGGGCCCGTTAGTTTTTTAACGCTTGAAAAACGATAAACGCATAAACAATGAAGAAAATCGTATTAGCCCTGGTTGCCGCTGCCGCTTTCGCCTCCAACGCATCCGCCGCCGGCCAAGCTGCCGCTCCCGTGGCCGCTGCCCAGGCTTCGGCGGAAACGGCTGCCGCCATCAAGGAGCTGCTGCAGGCGATGAATTACCGCACCTTGATGAAGCAATCGTTCGAGCAAATGGCCAAAGCGCTGCCGGCCATGATGCAGCAGGAGGCTGAAGCCGGCATCAAGGCGGATACCAGGCTGACCGAAGCGCAGCGCAAGGAGCGGCTGGCAAAGATGGAAGCCGAGATGCCGAAAGTGGCGGCGGCGCTGTCCACTGTGTTCAGTGATCCGGGCCTGATCGACGACATTGAAAAGGAAATGATTCCGCTGTACTCGCGCTTCTTCAGCGCTGAGCAAATGAAGCAAATTGCAGCCTTCTACCGCACGCCTGCTGGCGCCAGGGCCCTGCAGGTGATGCCCCAGCTGATGCCGGAAGCCATGGCCATCGGCCAGCGCGTTGCGCAGCCGCGCATTGCGAAAGCACTGGAACAGGTCCAGGACAAATAAGGATAGCGCCATGAAGAAACCATTGTTCGCCGCCGCAGCATTCGCCTTCGCCGCATTTGCCCACGCTGCCCCGGCCAGCGAGGCATCGATCCGTGAGCTGATGGACACGACCGGCGCGCGCGCCAATATGGCCGCCTCGCTGCAAACCCTGGCCAAGGCCTTGCCGCAGATCCTGCGCGTGCGCGCGGAAACAATGGTGCGCAACAATCCAAAGCTCAACGAAGAGCAGCGCAAGGCCGAAATGGCGAATGTGGAGCGGCGCATGCCGGTCATCACGGCCGCCCTGCAAAAAGACATGAACGATCCGAAAATGGTCGATGAGCTCTACAACCAGGTGGTGCCGCTGTATGCGCGCCACTTTACGCAGGACGAAGTTAAGGCGCTGACTGCGTTCTACCGCAGCCCGGCCGGCAAGAAATCGCTGGAAGTCATGCCGGTGCTGATGGGCGAAAGCGCCCAGGCGGCACAAAAGATCATGCAGGAGCGCGCCAAGCGCATTGTCGAACAAACGAAGTAAGTAAGGAGTATCGAAGTGGCGAACATCTACAATTTCTCCGCCGGCCCGGCCGTGCTGCCAAAGGAAGTGCTGCAACAGGCGGCCGCTGAAATGCTGGACTGGCAGGGCAGCGGGATGTCCGTCATGGAGATGAGCCACCGCGGTCCCGAATTCATTTCGATCTATAAGGCGGCTGAGCGCGACCTGCGCGATCTGCTGGCCGTGCCGGACAACTACAGAATCCTGTTCATGCAGGGTGGCGGCCTGTCGCAGAACGCCGTGTTGCCGATGAACCTGTGCGGCGGCGCCGACAGCACGATCGATTTCGTGCAGACCGGTTCCTGGTCCAGCAAGTCGATCAAGGAAGCGGCGCGCTATGCCCGCGTCAACGTCGCCGCCTCGTCGCAGGCCACCGGCTTCGACCGCGTGCCGGACCAGGCTGAGTGGAAGCTGACGCCTGGCGCGTCCTACCTGCACATCTGCACCAACGAAACTATTGACGGCGTTGAGTTCAATTTCGTGCCGACCGTGCAGGGCAATACCGACATCGTGGCCGATATGTCGTCCCATATCCTGTCGCGCCCTGTCGACGTGAGCAAGTACGGGGTGATCTTCGGCGGTGCGCAAAAGAATATCGGCCCGGCCGGCGTGACCGTGGTTATCGTGCGCGATGACTTGATCGGCAAGGCGCTGCCATTCTGCCCATCCGCGTTCGATTTCAAGAACGTGGCGGAAAACGAATCGATGTACAACACGCCGCCCACCTACGGCATCTATATTGCCGGCCTGGTGTTCCAGTGGCTGAAGAAACAGGGCGGCGTGGCCGCCATGGAAAAGCGTAATATTGAGAAAGCCGAGCTGCTGTACCAGGCGCTCGACGCCGACGACTTCTACCAGAATCGCGTCGCAAAAGAATACCGTTCGCGCATGAACATCCCGTTCTACCTGCGCGACGAATCGAAAAATGAAGCATTCCTGGCCGGTGCGAAGGCGCGCGGGCTGTTGCAGCTGAAGGGCCACAAGTCCGTCGGCGGTATGCGGGCATCGATCTATAACGCGATGCCGATCGAAGGCGTGCAAGCGCTGGTCGATTATTTGAACGAATTTGCTGGCCGTTAAAACCGGCACGCGGCCGCCGCAGTCCGGAGGTGCCTGACCCTGTGGGTCAGGCACCGGTTTACCGGTTCAAGCCAGCACAAAAGTGAACGCAAACTGATGACAGACAAACTGAAACCCCTCCGCGAAAAGATCGATTCGATCGACGCGCAAATCCTGGCGCTGCTGAACGACCGCGCCAAAGTCGCGCAGGAAGTCGGGCACGTAAAAGCCGAAACCAACGCGCCCGTGTTCCGTCCCGAGCGCGAAGCCCAGGTGCTGCGCGGCGTGGCCGACCGCAACCCTGGCCCGCTGGGCGCACGCGAAGTGCAGACCATCTTCCGCGAAATCATGTCGGCATGCCGCGCGCTGGAGCGCCGCGTGACCGTGGCCTACCTCGGCCCGGCCGGCACCTTCAGCGAGCAGGCGGTGTACGCGCAATTCGGTACCGCCGTGGATGGCATCCCTTGCGCCTCCATTGACGAAGTGTTCCGCGCCACTGAAGCCGGTACCGCCGATTTCGGCGTGGTGCCGGTCGAGAACTCCTCCGAAGGCGCGGTCAACCGCACGCTGGACCTGATGCTGGCCACCCCTTGCCTGATCTCGGGCGAGATCGCGATTGCCGTCCACCACAGCCTGATGACCAAGACCGGCACCATGGAAGGCGTGCAGGTGATCTGCGCCCATTCGCAGGCGCTGGCCCAGTGCCAGGTGTGGCTGAACCAGAATTACCCGCATATCGAACGCCGCGCCGTGGCCTCGAATGCCGAAGCAGCGCGCATGGCCGGCGACGACCCGACCATCGCCGCCATCGCCAGCGAGCACGCCGGCAGCCAGTATGGCCTGGGAGTGGTCAATGCCCACATCCAGGACGACCCGCACAACCGCACCCGCTTCGTGGTGATCGGCAGCCTGCAGACCAACCCGTCCGGCCGCGACCACACCTCGATGGTGCTGGCAGTGCCGAACAAGGCCGGCGCGGTGTACCAGCTGCTGGCGCCGCTGGCCAAGCACGGCGTGTCGATGACGCGCTTCGAATCGCGCCCGGCCCGCATCGGCACCTGGGAATACTATTTCTATGTAGACGTAGAAGGGCACGTACAAGACCCGTCCGTGGCAAAGGCATTGGCCGAACTCAAGGACAATGCTGCCTTCTTCAAAGTGCTGGGCTCTTACCCGACCAGCCTCACCTGACCTTTAAAAGAGATTAGAAACATGTCCAAGACTTACGGCCCTGAATACGTTCGTGCAATCGCTCCTTACCAGGCAGGCAAGCCTATCTCCGAGGTGGCGCGCGAATTTGGCCTGAAAGAAGAATCCATCGTCAAACTGGCATCGAACGAAAACCCGTTCGGCGTGCCGGAATCGGCGCAGAAGGCCATGGCCGCTGCCGCCGCGGAACTGGGCCGCTACCCTGATGCCAACGCTTTCGACCTGAAGATGGCGCTGTCCAAGCGCTACGACGTGCCGATGGACTGGATCACCCTGGGCAACGGTTCCAACGACATCCTGGAAATTGCCGCACACGCTTTCGTTGAGCGCGGCCAGTCCGTGGTGTACTCGCAATACTCGTTCGCCGTGTACGCACTGGCCACCCAGGGCATCGGCGCGCGCCATATCGTGGTGCCGGCCAAGAACCATGGCCACGACCTGGATGCGATGGCTGCCGCGATCGAGGCGGACACCAAGCTGGTGTTCATCGCCAACCCGAACAATCCGACCGGCACCTTCGTGTCCGGCGCCGAGATCGAAGCTTTCCTGCAGAAGGTTCCGGCGCACGTTGTCGTGGTGCTGGACGAGGCTTACAACGAATTCCTGAAGAAGGAAGACCAGTACGAATCGGCTGCCTGGGTCAAGAAGTACCCGAACCTGCTGGTGTCGCGCACCTTCTCCAAGGCCTATGGCCTGGCCGGCCTGCGCGTTGGCTTCGCGCTGGCGCAGCCGGAAGTGACCGACCTGATGAATCGTATTCGCCAGCCGTTCAACGTCAACTCGCTGGCGCAGGCTGCTGCGATTGCGGCGCTGAACGACAAGGAGTTCCTGGACAAGTCGGCTGCCAACAATACCGCGGGCTATGAGCAGTTCGTGGAGGCGTTCAAGGATATGGGGCTGGAGTTTGTGCCTTCCTATGGCAACTTCGTGCTGGTGCGCGTTGGCTCTGACGATGCGGCTGGTGCGCGCATCAACCTGGCGCTGCTGAAGCAGGGCGTGATCGTGCGCCCGGTGGGCAATTACGGCCTGCCGCAGTGGCTGCGTATTTCCATCGGCCTGCCGCAAGAGAATGCGGTGCTGATTTCTGCGCTGCGCAAGGCGCTGGCGGAGGACCGTGCTTAATAAGGTTGTCATCTTTGGCGTTGGCCTGATCGGCGGCTCGTTTGCGCGGGCGCTGAAGCAGGCTGGCGCTGCTCGGCATATTGTTGGCGTTGATCGCTCGGAGGCATTCCTGGCGCGGGCGCTTGAGCTGGGCATCATCGACTCGGCCTGCCAACCCGGTAAACCCGCGTCAGACCCAAGGGTCAGACCCGCCAGTTCCGCAGTCCGCGACTCCGGCACAGACGGGTCCGACCCTTGGGTCGGACCCAGGTTTACCGGGTTTGGCGACGCTATCGGCGGCGCCGACCTGATCCTGCTGGCCGCGCCCGTGGCGCAGACCGCCCGCATCCTGCAGTCGATCCTGCCGTACCTGGACACCAGCACCATCGTCACCGACGCCGGTAGCACCAAAACCGACGTAGTCGCCGCAGCCCGTGCCGTGCTGGGTGAGCGTGTGACGCAGTTTGTTCCCGGCCACCCCATCGCCGGCCGCGAAACCAACGGCCCCGACGCCGCCATCGTCGACCTGTACAAAGGCAAGAAAACCGTCCTCACGCCCCTGGCCGAAAACGTCCCCGCCGCCATCGAGCGCGTGGCGCAAGCCTGGAAAGCCTGCGGCGCCATCATCCACATCCTGACCCCGGAAGAGCACGACAAAGTGTTCGCCGCCGTCAGCCATCTTCCCCACCTGCTGGCCTACGCGCTGGTAGACGACATCGAGCGCAAGCCCCACTCGGATTTGCTGTTCCAATATGCTGCCAGCGGATTCCGCGACTTCACCCGCATCGCCGGCAGCTCGCCTGAAATGTGGCGCGACATCAGCCTCGCCAACCAGGCCGCACTCCTGACTGAGCTGGATGCATATCTGGCACAATTAACCCGTTTGCGCGCCAGCCTTGCCGCTGGCGACGCCGCCGCCCTTGAAGCCACGTACGCCAACGCCCAGCGCGCGCGCCGGCAATGGATCGAGACCATCGAGGCGGCTGAGCCGCCGCAGCCGAAAGACGCGGCGGCAGAATAAGGAACACGCATGACTGATTATCCGCATTACCTCGACCTGCTGCCGGTCGCCCGCGCCGAGGGCACGGTGCGCCTGCCAGGTTCGAAATCCATCTCCAACCGCATCCTGCTGCTGGCCGCGCTGGCCGAAGGCGAAACGCGCGTGATCGACCTGCTGGCTTCCGACGATACCGCCGTGATGCTGGCCGCACTGCGCTCGCTGGGCGTGGAATGGACCGAACATCGCGAAGGCGAGAGCACCGTGCACGTGGTGCAGGGCGTGAAGGGCAGCTGGCCGCTGCGCTCTGCAGACCTGTTCATGGGCAACGCCGGCACTGCGATCCGCCCGCTGACCGCTGCGCTGGCCGTAATCGGCGGCGACTACAAGGTGCACGGTGTGCCGCGCATGCACGAGCGCCCGATCGGCGACCTGGTCGACGCGCTGAACGCCGCCGGCGCCGATATCGAATACACGATGAACAAGGGCTACCCGCCGCTGCATATCCGCACGGGCGAGTTCAAGTCGCAGCGCCTGAAGGTGCGCGGCGATGTGTCGAGCCAGTTCCTGACTGCGCTGCTGATGGTGGCGCCGCTGATGGCGCGCGAGCATGCCGTGACCATTGAGGTGGAAGGCGAGCTGATTTCCAAGCCTTACATCGAGATCACCCTGAACCTGATCCGCCGCTTCGGCGGCGTGGTGGAGCAGGCCGGCTGGTCTTCGTTCACCATCCCGGCAGGGCAGACGTACAAGAGCCCGGGCACCATTCACGTCGAGGGCGACGCTTCCAGCGCTTCCTACTTCCTCGCAGCGGGCGCGATTGGCCGTGGCCCGGTGCGGGTGCAGGGCGTGGGCCGCGAATCGATCCAGGGCGACGTGCGCTTTGCGCAGGCGCTGGAGCAAATGGGCGCGACCATCGTCATGGGCGACAACTGGATCGAAGCCAGCGCGTCCGGCCCGCTGAAGGCTGTCGACATGGACTTCAATCACATTCCGGATGCGGCGATGACTATCGCCGTGGCGGCGCTTTATGCCGAGGGCACTACGACCTTGCGCAATATCGCTTCGTGGCGCGTGAAGGAGACCGACCGCCTGTCGGCCATGGCGACTGAGCTGCGCAAGTTGGGGGCGACGGTGGAGGAGGGGGCTGACTGGCTGTCCGTGACGCCACCGGCTACACTGCTGCCGGCTGCCATTGACACTTACGACGACCACCGGATGGCGATGTGCTTCTCGCTGGCTTCGCTGGATGGGTTCATCCGCCAGGGCGCCAAGGTTCGCATCAATGATCCAAAATGCGTCGCGAAGACGTTCCCAGAGTATTTCACCGCGTTTGCGTCGATCGCGAAGCGTGGTAGCGTTTAACTTTTAGCCAAAAACCGGGACAGCGGTGTCAGACCCGCAGGGTCAGACACCTGGCCAGCGGCCGCCGCGGGCAAGTGTCAGACTCTGCGGGTCTGACCGGACGGCGCCCCGGCTGGTTTACCGGTTTAATTATTAAATTTATGCCAACATCGAACATCCCAGTCATCACCATCGACGGCCCGACCGCTAGCGGCAAGGGCACCGTGGCCCACAAGGTTGCGGACAAGCTTGGCTTCCACCTCCTCGATTCGGGCGCCCTGTACCGCCTGACCGCCCTGCAGGCCCTGCGCCGCGAAACCAACCTGAACGACGAGCATGCCCTGGCCAAGCTGGCCGAGCACCTGAACATCCATTTCGCCGGCGACGCCATCTACTTGTCGCAAGAAAACGTCACCGACGCCATCCGCGCCGAAGAAGTTGGCAATACGGCATCGAAAATCGCCGCCTTGCCCGCCGTGCGCCAGGCCCTGTATGGCCTGCAGCTGAGCTTCCGCAAGACGCCAGGCCTGGTGGCCGACGGCCGCGACATGGGCTCGGTCATCTTCCCGCATGCCCAATTGAAGGTGTTTTTGACCGCTTCCGTGGAAGCGCGCGCCGATCGTCGCTATAAGCAATTGATCGGAAAGGGAATTTCTGCTAGTATGCAAGACCTGCTGATGGATTTGAAAGCGCGCGACGACCGGGATATGAACCGGGCCATTGCACCGCTGGCGCCGGCAGAGGGTGCGTACCTCCTCGATACGTCTGCCATGAACGCTGATGAAGCGACCGAGCAGGTGTTGAAATGGTGGGCCGCCGCCCATAAGTAAATAGCTGTTTTTGTTCAACCCTCAACCCAGTTGAAGCCGCATATCGCGGGCCTTACTGGCTAACCTGGAAATAAATAAATGGAAAGTTTTGCAGCCCTCTTCGAAGAGTCCCTGTCGCGTCAAGACATGCGCTCTGGCGAAGTGATCTCCGCTGAAGTCGTGCGTCTGGACCACAACTTTGTGATCGTTAACGCCGGCCTGAAATCGGAAGCTTTCATTCCTGTTGAAGAATTCAAGAATGACCAAGGCGAACTGGAAGTCAAAGTAGGCGACTTCGTTTCCGTGGCCATCGAATCGCTGGAAAATGGTTTCGGCGATACCA